>Ga0182024_10024056_pt1 | contig 10855 bp, 12 predicted proteins | sample P32metaG_FD_120480 | JGI IMG/M metagenome (GOLD analysis project Ga0182024, IMG submission 120480) | Permafrost microbial communities from Stordalen Mire, Sweden - P3-2 metaG (Illumina Assembly) | ecosystem: Environmental > Terrestrial > Soil > Wetlands > Permafrost | place: Sweden: Stordalen... | reverse complement strand
TGTCCGCGAGGGCGGGCGCACGGTCGCCGCGGCCTTCGTCGAGGCCGGCGTTCTCTCCTTCATCGCCATCACCACCCTGCTGTTCCTGGTCCTGCGCCGGGTTCGCTACGTGGCGATCACCATGGCTCCGATCGTGCTCACCGGCCTTCTGACGATGGCCAGCTGCGTCGTCATCGGCCAGCCGCTCAACTTCGCCAACATCATCGCCCTGCCGCTGCTGTTCGGCATCGGCGTCGCCTTCCACATCTATTTCGTCATGGCCTGGCGCTCAGGCGGAACCCATCTGCTGCAATCGAGCCTCACCCGGGCGATTTTCTTCTCGGCCCTGGCGACCGCGACCGGCTTTGGCAGTCTCTGGGCATCCAGCCATCCTGGAACCGCGAGCATGGGCAAACTGCTGATGATCTCGCTCGTCTGGACCCTCGTCTCCGCCCTGATCTTCCAGCCGGCCCTGATGGGCCCGCCGCCTAGCCAGCGCGCCTAGGCCAGCAACTTGGCCACCAGGGCGTCCAGATGGGCGATGAGGCCGGCGGCGCCGGACGCCAGCGGGCCCGCGAAATCGGCGCGCCGGGTCGTCAGTTGGCTCACCGCTCCGTAATAGACATCGACGATCTTCCAGGTTCCGCTGACATCGCGCATGCGATAGGCGATGTTCACCTGATCGCCATGAGCCGGGATGAGATGGGCCTGGACGATCTTGTCCGCGCCGCGGGTCCGGACCGCCGGATCGACGGTGAACCGCTCGCCGCTGAACCGGGTCAGATTGTGGGCGTAGCTCGCCGCGCTCAGCCGCGTGAACGCCTCGATCAACGCCGTCCGATCCGACGCCGCCATCGTCGCCCACGCGGGACCGACGGCGAACTGGGTCATCAGCGGCAGGTCGAAAACCCGCTGCACGATTGGCGTCAGTCTGCGGAAGCGACCCTTGGCCCCAAGAGTGGGTCCCTCTTTCATGACCTCGAGCAGAGAGGCCTGGAAGGCCTCGATCTGCGCCGCGGCCGGATCGACTTCCTGGGCCCGAGAAGACGTCGAGGCGAGGAGGACGGCGCAGAGGGCGCTCGAGAGGCCGGTCCGGCGGGTGAGGGCGTTCATGGCTTCCTTTCACGACCTTTTTCGCATCATAACGCTCATCGGGCGACAACGGACCACCCCCGCTTGGTCCTTGGTTCTGGAGACATCGATGCGGGTCACGGACGATCATCTGGCTCAGGTCTGGGACCAGGGATTCACCATCGTCGAGGACTTCCTTGATGCCGCGACCGTTCAGGCGGCGCGGGAGGCGCTGTGGGGCATCTACCCCAGGCCGGAGGAGTACTTTTCCGATCCGCAAAGGCACCCCAGGTACGCCCGCAGCCAGTTCTCGGGTCTCAGGTTCTTCCCGTACCCATCGTGGGACCTTAACCGGGTGGCCGTGTATCCCGACCTCATCGACGCCGCCGAACGCTTCATCGGCTCGACCGACATCGAGATCTACAAGGTCGAACTGTGGGCCAAATATTCCGGCGCGATAAACTACGATCAGCCCCATCACCGCGACTTCGGCAACCACACCCTGGTGGTTCCCCGGGCCGACGGCAGTCATGTCCAGATGACGACCTTTATTCTCCTATCGGACGTGACCGAGGCCGATGGTCCGACGAAGATCGTTCCCATCCCAAGAGCCCGCGATATCCCGTTGTTCCCAAAGCAGAAACAGTTTGGAGAGCTGTTCGACAGGGAGGTCAGCGCCGCCGCTCCGGCCGGCAGCCTGCTGATCTACAAGACAGACGTCCTGCACCGGGGATCGGACTTCACCGCGCCGGGCCGCTCCCGCTTTGTCATGCTCGTCGACTTCCAGCGGCGCGGCTGGCGCTGGATGGGCAAGATGAGCTGGCCGAACCATGCCGACATGGAGGGCATGACCGAAGCGATGGTCAGAATGACCCCACGCGAGCGCGACCTCTTCGGCTGGCCACCCCCCGGCTCCGACTACTGGAACGCCCAGACGCTCGCCGACGTCGCGACGCGCTATCCCGGCATCGACCTTTCCCCTTACGCGTCCCTAGCTCAGCCTGGGTAGAAGACGCAAAGCTTGTTACCGTCCAGATCGCGGAAATAGGCCCCGTAGAAGGTATCGCCGCGCTGACCCGGAGGCCCCTCGTCGGTGGCGCCGCTTTCCAGGGCCTTGGCATAGGTCTTGTCGACCGCCTCCTTGGAAGCAGCGGCGATCGCCGGCATGACGCCGTTGCCGACGCTGGCGGGCCGGCCGTCGTACGGCTGGCAGACAGCCAGCATGGCCGAACCCGGCGCCGAGCCCCAAAGCTGCATGCGCTCGAAACCCATCACCCGTTTGCCGCCCACCTCGGAGAGCACCGCGTCGTAGAAGACCTTGGCCTTCTCGAAGTCATTGCTGCCCAAGGTCACATAGCCGATCATGCCTGTCTCTCCGCTTGACGCCTGCTTCGTCAGTGCCTTGCCCTCGGGCCCCGAAGCAAGCAGAAACCGGCGCTCTCCGAAGCATCTTAGCTCACGGTCAATGACCACCACGTCACCCGAAACGTCAGCCGCCAACGCCGACCAGATCGCCTTCTGGAACAGCATCGCCGGTCAGACCTGGGGCGCCCTGCAAGTAAACCTCGATCGGCAGGTCGAGCCGCTGGGCGCGCTGGCGGTGGACGCGCTCGCCCCCCGCTTGGGGGAACGCGTGATCGACATCGGTTGCGGCTGTGGCCAGACGAGTTTCGCCCTTGCCCGGCGTGTTGGGCCAACAGGCCGCGTCCTGGGCGTGGACATCTCGAGCCCAATGCTGGCCGTGGCCGGGCGGCGAGCCGACCCCGAGGCCCAGGTTCGCTTCCTGCGGGCCGACGCCCAGACCCATCCGTTCGAGCCCGCGGGCGCTGACTGCGCCTACTCGAGATTCGGCGTGATGTTTTTCGCCGATCCGATCGCCGCCTTCGCCAACATCAGGGCCGGCCTTCGGCTCGGCGGACGCCTCGCCTTCGTCTGCTGGCGGGCGATGGCGCTCAACCCGTTCATGACGGCGCCGCTCGAGGCGGCCCTGCCACTGCTGCCCGAGCCAGTCACACCTTCGGACCCGAAGGGGCCGGGGCCATTCGCCTTTGCCGATCCGGTCCGCGTCGAGCAGATCCTGGCGCGAGCCGGATTTCGGGACATCGTCCTTAGTCCACACGACGAGGCCATTGGCGCCGGGGACGTCGAGCAGTCGGTCAAGACCGCCCTGAGTATCGGGCCTCTCGGCGCGGCATTGCGTGAGCGGCCGGAGCTCACGGCGTCGGTCGAAGCCGCCGTGCGCGAAGTCATGGTCCGCCACCTGACCGACCGCGGGGTGCGTCTCCCGTCGGCCAGCTGGATCGTCACCGCCAGGATTCCGGAAGAAGGGTAATCGCCAGAATGATCGAGCAACAGATTGATATTCCGATGAAAGATGGCGCGACCACCACCTTTATCGTTCATCCCGAGCGGGACGGCCCTCATCCCTTGATCGTCTTCTACATGGACGCGCCGGCGATCCGCGAGGAGCTGCGCGACATGGCCCGACGCCTGGCCAGCGTCGGCTACTACGTCATGCTGCCCAATCTCTACTACCGATCCGGCGTCATCGAACTTGGCCCCTTCCTTGGCGAGGCCGCAGCCGCGACGCGCCAGCGGATGGGCGAACTGATGGGCTCGCTTACCATCCCGATGATCATGGACGATACCGACGCGCTGATCGGCTTCGCCGAACAACAGGCGGCGGCGGCCACGGCCAAGATTGGTTGCGTCGGCTACTGCATGAGCGGCCAGTACGCCATCAATGCCGCCGCCCGCTACCGCGAGCGCGTCGGCGCCGCGGCCTCGGTCTACGGGGTGCGCCTGGTCACGGAAGCCGACGACAGTCCCCATCGCGTTGCCGGCAAGGCCAAGGGCGAACTCTACTTCGCCTGCGCCGAACACGACAGCTGGGCGCCTCTGGACATGGTCGAGACACTTCGCAAGTCACTGGAAGAAAGCCATGCAAACGCTGAAATTGAAATCTATTTCGGCGTGGAGCATGGATTCGCGTTTCCGCAGCGTCCGGCCTATGAGAAGGCCGCCGCCGAGAGGCACTGGGAACGGTTGATCGCTCTGTTCCGCCGGCAGCTTGGCTGAATCGCGGCGTCCGGGCCGCGATGAGCGTCGTTACGGGATGCGTGAAGCGGCGATATCCACTTCAACCCCTTCGCGGGCGTGAACGATCACCGTGCGCCTGCCGTCATCGGCAACCGCCCATGGCAGGGGCAAGTTGTCCGGCACGACCCTGATCTCGTGGGGTCCGCTGGCGACCAGAGGGAACTCGAACCGCCCCTGGGCATCTGTGCTGGCGGAGAATCGGCCGTCCAGAAGGACGGTGACGTTCGCCGCTCCCAGATCACCGGCGTGGAGAACCCCATCGCCCGTGGCGTCGAGAAACAGCCGCCCGCTCACCGATCCGCCACCCATGCCCGGCGCTCCGCCCCCGAGCATGGCCGTTGGACTGCCGGCGTCCGCCGTGAATCGGACCGACAGCAGGAAGGCGCTGCTGCGATTGACCACCGGCGTCAAAGGGATCGGCACGACCGGGTTGATCAAGAAGAGATTGCTGTTCTGGTTGCGGTCGTCGAAATAGGTCGCCGCCAGGCTCCAGCGATCGGTCAGCCGGAACGTGACGCCGATATTGGCGTTCACATCGCCCGTCGAGCCGGCCCCCGAGGTCGAATCGTAGCCGATGCTGCCGTCCCAGGAGAGCCGCCCGATCAGTGCCCCGCCGCCCGAAATGGCTCCGCCCACGCCCGCCGACCGCTGACCGGCGATGTCTTCGCCGGTCACAAACACCGTGGTCATCAATCGCGTTCCGACTGGCATTTTCCATGTTTGATCAAGGCTTAAGCGCTCCAAGTTGTCCTGATTCTCGTAGCTACCGGTGACCTGGACTCGCCAAAGGCCGAACCGATCCTGGCCCTCGGCGAACACGTCGCCTTCACCACTGTCGGGCCTGGACAGCTGATAGGAGAGCGTGCCTCCAAGGCCGGTCGTGGGCTCGATTTGGTAGCGAACGTTGCCAGTGAACATCGTGCCCGAAAGCCCGGTCCCTGAGATCGATCGGGCGCTGTCGAACCCTCCATCGACCAGCCATTGCTGGCTGCGGTAGGCGGCTCGATAGTAGATGCCTTCGGAATCGCTGCTGATCGGCAGATAGCCCCAGGTCAGGCCCGGCTGCAGCCAGAAGGCGCCATAGTTCTGCGTAAGCCGTCCACTGTACATGAGACCATCGAACCATCCCCCCAGCGCCGAAGGACCCGGATTGCCGCTGCTCTGGACGAAGTTCAGCTGGTCCCGGTCGCTGCCGCTGCGCCACGCAAGGCTGGCGTAGGTGGAGACCGCGTCGACTCTCGGAACAGGGGCCTGGATGATCGGCGCGCCGCCCAGGCCGATCAGCCCATAGGTCAGCGCCGGCGTGGTCACCCCGGTGGCATCGACGACTTGCAGCCCCCCGCTCCAGTGCGAATTCATCGACCACTGCGCCGCTCCGGTCAGCAGGATCCCCCCAAGAGGAGCGAACCCATTGAGCTGAAGGCCGTCGAACTGTCCCGGCTCCCCAACGCCGGCCTGCAGCTGCACGCTCCCCTGGCGCAACCACTCGGTCGAGACGCCGGCCATCGGAAAGGTCGGAAGGAAGAACCGGTACTGGCTGCGGGCGAGGTCGATCTGCGGTGAGTTGAGCGTGCCGACGCCATTGTTGTCGCTCCACCCGCCGTCGAAGGGCATTCCCCTTTGAATGAGGGCCACGGAGCCGCCGAGCGGCGCGGCGCGCAGCACCCCTTGCAGGGTCACGGTCCCATAGTTCTGGGTCTGGACCCCTGCGCTTATGGTCAAGCCGTCCTCTGATCTCGAGGCGCCGGCGCCGCTCGAGCCGCTGACCGCGGCTTGGACCTTGAGATAGCGCGGCGGCCCGATGGCGTCGTACTTGCTCTCGCCACCCGCGGTGTTCATCGGCGCGAGATCGCCTCCATCGATCAGGCGATCGGTGTAGGGCGCCGGCGGCGCGTCCGCCCTGGAACCTTCCCCATCGGTCTCGCCGGCGGCTCGGGCTCCGAACGCCGCCGCCGACATCAGGAGTACAAGGGCTAAGGCACGGCCCCAGGCCCCCACGGCCCGGGCTACTTCGAGGACGCTATGACGCCGGGCGGCCACGACGGCGCGAACGGCTGCGAAATCTCTGCCGATCCGCCGGGCCAGGAGAGCTTGCCGCGAATGGTGATGGGATAGGCGATGTGGATCGCCGGCCCCTTGTCGGGCCGATCGACGACGAGAGGGATGAGACGGACCTCGCCCGGCAAAATCGGCAGGCTGGCCGGTGTCAGCTCGATCCTCGCGCCCTTGGCGTCGACGCCGGAAAGAAAGCCCGCCATCCGGCCGTGAGCGTCGCCACTGTTCTTCACCCGCAGCATCGGCGTCGACTCGCCGTTGACCTTGGCGATGACCCCGCCAACGACGGCCAGATCGGGATGCGCATCACCGACCTCGAGATAGACGATGACGCCGAGGCGGCCGGAAACCGGCACCACGACCCCGCTTTTGGTCTTTACCCGCTGTTCTCGACCCTCGATCAGGATCGCGAACCGGCATTCCCCGCGAGGCGCATCCGCCGGCGCCCTGACCTCGAATCTGAAGCGGTAGGCGCCGTGGCCGGGCACCTGGACCTCATGCCGCTCGATCGCCACCCAGGGCCGACAGCTTCTGGGCGCCAGCGCCTCGCTGAACTGCGCCCCGGCGTTCTGGTCGAGTGTCCAGTCGGCGGTCTTCATCGCGTAGGTGGCGGCCGACGGTGCGGCGTTGTCGATTTCCAGGACCCCCCGGACCACGGTCCCGGGCTTGGCGCTCAGCTCGAAACGCGCCGGGCTGGCCCCCACCGCGAAGTCGTCCGCGTGGGCGCGGGTCACGGCGCCGGTAAGGGCGAGCGTCAGGCCCCCCGCCGCGGCCAACACCTGAATTTTCCTGGCCGGCATGGCGCCTACTCCACATCGATCTCGAAGTGAAAATCCAAGTCTTGATCGGAACTGAGCCGGCTCCCATCGGCGTGGACGCTCACCGCCATGGTGTCGGAAAGGATCCTCATCGTTATCGGGCCTGCGTAGATCAGGGTGCGCCCTCCCGAGACGAGCGATCCTGGGAGAAGGCGACCTTGCGTCGTCCAATCGACACTCACCGGCCCAATCGGCGGCTCGGGCAGAAGCATGTAGATGCGCCCGACCCGGTGAAGAAACGGCGCGGTGTTCAACACCAGCGTGACCACGGTCGTCCCGTCGACGATGTTGCCGTCTATCGGGTTGGGGGCCGCGGAGCGCCAGCGCATCACCGCGCTCGACCGATGGGGCAGGGTCGCCGAATCGTCCACCGGAAAGGTGGCCGCCGCTGCCCGGCCCGCGGGAATGACCACGGTGGCGGCCAGAGCCACTGCCACCCAACCGGCGACGAAAGAGCGACTCACGGCAGGCTCAGAGTGTAGACGGCTTCGCCGGTATAGGTGCCGGCGGCGGCGACGGTCGAGTTCTGGTAAGTGAAGGTCAAGCAGTCCTCGACCCAGGTGTTTTTCCTCACCGTCGCCAGGGCCACCGAACCGCCGCTGAAGGTTCCGGCGGCGATGTCGGCCGTGGCATCGCCGTTGGCGGTGCTCGTCCAACTGATCTGAGTGAACGGAATCGTCTCGGCGCCACTCGTCAGGCTGGCTGGCGAACTGACGGTGAGGGTGGCCGAATTGGATGAGGCCCGCGACCAGGCGGCGATGTAGACCTGGGTCGGCGGATTGCAGACGGCGTAGCCGTTGTAGGCACTCTCGGCGACGGCGCTGTTGCTGGTCATCGTCTCGGCGGCGCCGTTGCCGACCGAGGCGCCGGGAACGGTCAAGGACACGGTGTTGATCGTCGAATTCGCGCCGGGCGTGCCGCCCTGCAGGAAATCGCCGCCGTTGTACGTCCCGGCGCCGACCTGGAGGTAGATTTCGCGCGTGCCGGAAGAGATGGTGAATATCCAGGCGTGGGCCGAACCGGCGAAACTCAGCAGTGAGCAACTCAAGACGGCCACGGGCGCGCGTCTGGATCGTCGGCTGGGCCGATCCTGACCGTGTCGTGGATGGATACCCATCGGCGGCGCTTCGATTCCGGCAAATCACAAGAGGGAACTACCGCGGCGGAAAACTCGGAAATGAAGGAGCGCCGCCGCGATTAATCGGTGTCCGGGCAACGATGCCCGGAAGGTTCGGTCAGGGCATCGAGGCGGTGTAGGTCGCCTGTCCATCGAGGGCGACGGTCCCCCCGTAGGTGCCGGCCGCCGGGACGGTGCTGTTCACGTAGGTGAAGGTCCATTTGGCGGCTTGGTTGACCACGCCGTTGACCGGGGTCAGCGTTTCGCTGGTGGAAGCGCCGTCGGCCAGGGCCGGATGCAGGAGGGTCACCGGCGCAAGGGCGGTATAGGCCGCCGCCGCCGTGCTGATCTGGGTATAGGAGATGTTTTCCCCCACTGTCCCGTTGTTCATCTGACCGGCCGTGCTGGAGGAGAAAGTGACGGTCCCACCGTTGCCGATCACCTGGGCCGTCACCTGGCCGGCGGTGAGATCGCCGCCGACGCCGGTGATCGCCGTGCTGTTGCCGACGCTGGCGCCCGGAACGGTATAGACGATGGAGTCGATCGTGGCGTTGTTGGCGAATGCCGTTCCCGTGCTCACCCGAACGTAGAGCACCTGGGGGATGACGATCTGGAAATTGAGGTGCGCGGTCGCCGTGATCGTGCTCGAGCCGGTGGTGTAGTTGGAATCGGCATGCGAGGCGATCGGAAGCGCGACGGTCGCCAAGGCGACCGCCGCACCGGCGGCAATGTACTTTCTCATCTGTTTTCTCCGGGCTGATCCCGACGTGATCGGAATTCATCGGTGCGGAGAAGGCGCAGACGCCGCCTAGCGAACGGTTAAATTCGAAGTCCGGGCGTCAACCATGCTACCCAAAATGAGTATTGATGCAGTATTAACGCGTCTTTAGCAGATCAGTTTTCTTCAACCCCGCCAGCATATTGACGCAGATCGGAACGAAACTGCCGGACATAGCCGACCACCCGACGCTGGGCGGCAAGAAACTCCTCGGTGGCGATCACGCCTCGCGCGGTGATGACGCCCCCGCGGCTGTCCTCGATCAGGTATCCCTTCCCGATCAGGGCGGCGATCTTGCGCCTTACCGTCTCCCGCGCCATGCCCAGGGACTCGGAAATGGCCTGACGAGACACCGGGCGGGCCATCTCGGCGGGCAGGCTTTCCCGCACGTCGGCGAATTCTTCCCGGAAGAAAGGCTGGCGAACGTTGTGGCGGCCGTTGGCTTCGAGAACCGCAAGGAAGATCATCGCGCATTCGTAGTCATTGCTGAACAGGTGCGCGGCTTCGCGCATGTAGCGAACCGCGAATTCCACCGCGAAGGCGTTTATGGCCCTCGCGCGGGCGGGGTCGTCCACCCAGCTGTCCATGCGCCCCGCCCCGAAGTTCCGACGCCATAAAGGGAACTCTACAGCCGGAAATACTTCCGCCCCACGCTTCACGGTAAAACTATAACGTCGTCGCTCCGGACACTCTCTGCGGTCATTCGTCGCTTTGCCGGCGCTGGGCGAGTCTCTGCGCGCAGGGGTTGAGTGGGCCGGTTCGGCGGGCGAGGTAGTCTACAGCAGCCGAAGACCCAGGTGGGCGACGATGATCGGCAGGCAGATCGTCACCTCGGCCAGGGCAATGGCGTAGAGGGAGCCGAGGACGGGGCGGCCGCCGCGGAAGTTGATGACCACGCCCGCCAGAAGCGGGCCGCTGATCGGGCCAACCAGGAAGTACGGAGCTAGGCGCTTGAAGCGAGACAAGGCGTACCCTTAGCGAGGCTTTACCGATAGCCGGCGTTTTGGCCTCGCGTCCAGGTAAATTTACGAGTTGTTAATAAGTTCCACGGGCCTCCCTCGATTCTAAACGCGCGGCGCCGCCTGGATTTTGCCGGGCGAAGCGGTAGTTTGATCCTTTCCCCGAGCGAGGCCGCCACCGGCGCCTCCCATGGAAGGGCCCGCCTTGAACAAGCACGTCCGACAACTAAAGAGTGTGATCAGCCTGGCGACGCTGACGCCGGCCATTGGCGCGGAGGTCGGCGGGGTGGATCTCTCGAGGCCTCTGGACGCGGACATCCTGGTCGCCCTTCGCGGCGCGCTTCTCGACCACAAGGTTCTGTTCTTTCGCGACCAGGACATCACAACTGATCAGCACCTTGCCTTCGCACGGTCATTCGGCGAGTTGGAGATCCACCCCTTCGCCCCGCACAAGCCGGGTTATCCCGAGGTCCTCGCCATAACCCACGACCGCGAGCGCCGCGGTCGGGAGAACACCTGGCACAGCGACGTCACCTGGCGGGAGAAGCCTTCCCTGGGCTCGGTCCTCAGAGCCCTCGAGGTCCCCCCGGTCGGCGGCGACACGCTGTTTTCCGACATGGGCGCCGCTTACGACGGCCTCTTAGAGCCAGTGAAGGACCAGATCGAGGGCAAGGTCGCGGTCCACGACTTCGCCTACTTCCGCGCCGGCATGCGCAAGGCCGGCAAGAGCGAAGCGGAGATCGAGGCGTTCAACCGCGCCTACCCTGAAGTCGAGCATCCGGTGGTCCGCACCCATCCCGAAACCGGTCGCAAGTCACTCTATGTGAACGCCGCCTTCACCAAGCACATCGTCGGGATGGCCAAGGAGGAGTCCGACCGGCTTCTGCGCCATCTCTACGCCCAGGCCGCGACCCCGGAATATCAGTGCCGCTTCCGCTGGCGCGCTCACTCGATCGCCTTCTGGGACAACCGCTCCAGC
>Ga0182024_10024055_pt1 | contig 10855 bp, 8 predicted proteins | sample P32metaG_FD_120480 | JGI IMG/M metagenome (GOLD analysis project Ga0182024, IMG submission 120480) | Permafrost microbial communities from Stordalen Mire, Sweden - P3-2 metaG (Illumina Assembly) | ecosystem: Environmental > Terrestrial > Soil > Wetlands > Permafrost | place: Sweden: Stordalen... | reverse complement strand
TGGATCGCCCTTGGCCGGGCGCTGGCGGGAGACACGCCGCTGGGCGTTCGGCTGCTGCCGGCGCTGAGCTGCGCCCTCGCCAGCCTGCTGATCTACGATCTGGCGCGTCTGGCCGGCGCCGATCGGCGCACGGCGACGAGGGCCGGGGTATGGTTCAACGCCATGTTGCTGGTGGCGGCCGGCGGCTTCCTGGCCATTCCGGACGCGCCGGCGGCCCTGTTCTGGACCTTGACCCTCTGGTGCGCACTGAAGGCCAGCGACTCGCCTTCGAGAAGCGCGGCCTGGTGGCTGGCGGCGGGACTGGCGGCGGGGCTGGCGGCGCTTTCGAAATATTCCGCGCTCTTTCTGGGTCCGGGCATCCTGCTCTGGCTAGCCTCGACGAACGCGGGGCGGGCGCGGCTGCGAGGACCCGGACCCTGGCTGGCGCTCTTGGCGGCGGCGGCGCTGTTCAGCCTGAACATTGGCTGGAACGCCGGCCATCATTGGCTGACTTTCGCCAAGCAATTTGGCCGCGTCGCGCCCCACCGCCTTGCGCCGCGCTACCTGATTGAGTTCCTTGCCGTCCAAGCGCTCCTGCTCAATCCGCTGATCGCCGTCTTCGTCGGCCGCGCGGCGAGCCGTGGCCGCGACGGGACCGCCGCCCGTCCCCAACTGGGGATCTTCGTCGCCACCAGCGCGCCGTTTGTCGGCTATCTGATCCTTCATAGCCTGCACGACCGCGTTCAGGCGCATTGGCCCGCCCCCGTCTACCCGGCCATGGCCATCATCGCCGCCTTCGCCGCCGCTGGCGTCGACGGTCGGAAGGGGTGGGCCGCCCCGCGCGCCGCCGCGCCCGTCCTGGCCGTGGTCGTGATCGCGGCTCTGCTCGCCTATCTGGCGCTGTCGCCTAGGCTGCCCAATGCCTTCGCCGATCCGGCCCTGGCGGTGCGCGGTTGGCCAAGTTTCTCGGCGCGGCTCGACGGCCTGCGCGCGACCCGCCAAGCGGCCTGGGTGGGAACGTCCAGCTACGGCCTCGCCGCCGAGCTCGCCGACGAGCCGGCCATCCGCGCGCCCATCCTGCAGATCAGCGAGCGAGCCCGTTGGCGGGGGCTCGATTTGGGCGCGCAACCCGACCTGACCCGTCCGGGGCTGGTGGTCGATCTTCCACGCCGGATCGATGAGGCCGCGCTGCGGCGCTGCTTCGCAAGGGTCGACACTCTCGCCCCGCTGGATCGTGGAACGCCGGCCGGCCACGCGGCGCGCTACGCGGTCTTTGAAGTGTCGATGCCGATTCGCGACGTGTTCGGGTTGGGGTGCTGGCCCTAAGGCTCAACGCCGCCGACCGTGACGTTCGCGCTCAAGGCGCTTCTGCATGGGCGTCTTGGGAAGCGTCGCCAGGGTCAAAAAACCCGCGCCCTCATGATCAAGCGTGGTGAAGTGAATATCGGCCAGCTTCAGGAAGTCGACCTTGAAGACCAAGCCGCGGAAGTTGAGGTCGGCGGCCATCAGCGGTTCGGGCTCGTCAAAGAAGCTGAACGGCGAAGCGCCCGCGCCCGATTCGTCCAGAACCTGCGGTGAGCGCCGCGGCGCATAGTCCGGATCCTCACCCGGATTGATCGCGACGTCGGGCGGGCGCATCTGCGCGCGCCACAAAAGCGCCCGGCGCGAGAGACTCACAACGCCCGCGTCGCTGACCTCCACCCGGAAACCCAGAATCTCCGGCGCGATGCGTTGCTCGTAGAACGCCACCTCGCCAGGGCTGAGCACGCCGTCGCCATTGCGGTCGATCAGTTTGAAAAAGGCCTCGGAGTCGGCGACGAACTCCGCCCGGTCGAGCCGCCCGTCGGCGTTCTTGTCGGCCCGCTTGAACCAGTCGACGACCGGATAGGGCGCGTCGTCCTTGGCTCGGAACGGCCGCCCACAGGGGCTGATGAACACGTTCGCCAGCGGCGAGGCGTCTCCGTTCGCCGGCGGCGAGGCGTCTTGCTCGTTGATGGCCCAAGCGGGCAGGGCGGACAGACCCAGGCCCGCCCCGGCGGCGGCGCAGAGGCGCAGCAGTGATGGCCCAAGCTCGCGGCGGGTGCGGGTCATGTCACTGTTCGATCGTCGTGGAGGCGCGGCGATGGGCGCAAAACGCCGCCGTCAGGGTCGCCTCGAATTCGGTGTCGTTGAAGGGCTTGGAGAGCCGTGGCGCATCGGTCAGGGCGGGGCTGGCCAACTCAAGCTGGCCATAGCCGGTGACGACCACGTAGGGCACGCCGCGGGCTCGAAGTTCCGCAGCGATCGGAGCGCTGCTGTAGCCGTCCAGGTTGGCGTCCAGCAGAACCCCGTCCAGTTGTTCGTCGCGCACGACGGCGAGGGCCTTTTCGATGGTGGGAACGGGGCCGATGACCTCACAGCCAAGGTCTTCTAGAAGCGCCTCTATATGCAGGGCGACCAGCAGCTCGTCGTCGACCACGAGCACTCTCAGACCGGCTAAGCGGGACGAAGCCTTCGGCATCAGTCTGATTCCTCGACGGTCGCGGGTGTGAGAATGCCCGCTTGGGGCAGGGGAAAGGACATCACGGCTTTGACCCCCTCGGCCGCGAATTCGACCTTGGCCTCGCCGTTCAGATCGTAGGCGACACTGCGTTCGACGAAGTTCACGCCATGGCCGCGGTGGGTGGGGCGCTTGACCGCCGGCCCGCCTCTTTCGGTCCAATCGAAGGCGACACGCGTCGCGGCGCCAGCCCCTTCAAGCCGCCAGGAGATGACCACTTGTCCAACCGACCCCGTTAGGGCGCCGTACTTGACCGCGTTGGTGGCCAGCTCATGCAGGATCATGGTGAGGGCCAGGCTGAGCTGGGGTTGCAACTCGACATCGACGCTTTGGCGATAGGCGATGCGGTCGGCCGACTGGAACGGCTTGAGGGCCCGTTCAACGAGATCGCGCAGGCCGATCCCGCGCCAGTTTCCTTCGATGATCGTATCGTGCGCGCGCGCCAACGCTTGAAGGCGGCCTTCGAAAGCCTCGCCGAACACCTCCAGCGAAGGGCTTTGCCGCAAGGTCTGAGTGGCCAGCGACTGCACGACGGTGAGGGTGTTTTTCACCCGGTGGCTGAGTTCGCCGATCAAGACATCCTGGTGACGCGACGAATCCTTGCGGGCGCTGATGTCCTCCATGGCCAGCAGGATGAGATCGGGACGATTTTGGCCGCCCTCGATGCGGCGGGCGTTGAGCGTCAGCCAGCGCCGCGCCGAGCGAGGCGCGGCAAGCTCGACCTCGAAGTCGCTGATCTGCTGTTGCAAGGGCAGCATCTCTTCCAGAAGCAGGCGAAGCTGGGGAATATTCCATTTGCCGCCGCCCAGTTCGTAGATGCGCTGACCCACCGTTTCGGCCCGGCCGGCTTCCAACAGAGCATAAAACGCGGCGTTCGCCGACTGCACACGCAGGTCGGCGGTCAGCACCACCAGCGGGTCGCGAATGGTCTCCACGATCGCCTCGGCGTAGTCGCGCGCGTCGGCGATCTGCGCCTGCGTCGCCTTGAGATCGGTGATGTCGATGAAGGTGGCGACGGCTCCGGCGATGCGGTTGTCGCCGGTGCGATAGGGCAGCACGCGCAGCAGATAGCGTTGGCCGGTGTCGGCCACAACATCCTCCTCGGAAGTCTCCAGCCGATCGATGGCCGCCTTGGCCTTCTCCACCAGCCCACCGTTGGTGAACTTTTGCGTGAAGTTGGCGATCGGCCGGCCGACATCCTTGTCGATAAGGTCGAACAGCGATTTGACAGCGGGAGTGAACCATTTGATCCGCATACGGACATCAAGAAAAATCGTCGCGATCTCACTGCCGGTGAGCAGGTTTCTCAGATCGTCTCCCGCGTCTTCCAACTCGGCCACCTTGCGCTCGAGCTGGGAATTGACGGTGTTCAGCTCCTCGTTGAGCGACTGCAGTTCTTCCTTGGATGATTCGAGTTCTTCATTGGTCGATTGGAGTTCCTCGTTGATGCTGGTGACCTCCTCGTTGGCGGCCGTCAGCTCCTCATTGGTGGTCTCGAACTGCTCGATGGTTTCGCGCAGCTCATCGCGCGTGGAGTTGAGTTCTTCCTGAAAATCGCGCTCCGCCGAGAACTCGACCCGCTCCTGGGGCGCGGCGCCGCGGGGGTTGCGCCTCGACCCTCGGGTGGCCGCCTCCGCCTGCTCCTTGGCAAAGCTCACCAGGATAAGATCGCTGGCGTTGCGGGCGTCGCCAAGCGCGCTGGCCGTCACCAGCACCCGATCGGTCTTTTGCCCACGCTTGGTGTTGCTGCGCAGGGTGACGCTCTTGGCGCCTTCGATGACCTTGCGCACGGCGCCGCGGACGGCCACGCGCAATCCCTCCCGCGTCAGGCTCAGCAGGTCGAGCGTCGGCGCGCCCGCCGGCTGGGATAAATAGTCTTCGGTCAGTCCGTGGAAATGAAGCACTTGGAAATTGTGGTCGATCAGCACCGAAGCGGGGGCGAAGCGTTCGGCCAGTGAGCGCAGCGCGATTTCGGCGATCTTGGGCGGCACCTTGGACGAACCGATCGACGGATCGCGCGCCAGCCAGGTGCTATAATCTAGGGTGGGCGACCGCGCCGGGCCGGCCCGTCGGTAGATTCGCCAACGCTTCGAGACGGTCGAGAACAGATGACCGCGCTGGCCGATGGTTTCAGCGTTGCCAAGAAACAGATAACCCCCCTCGCGCAAGGCAAAGTGCGCCAGGGACAACACGCGTTCCTGAGCCGCCGGCTCCAGATAGATCAGGAGGTTGCGGCAGCTCACCAGGTCCATTCTGGAGTAAGGCGGATCGGTGAGCAGATTCTGCGGCGCGAACATCACCGTCTCTCGGATCTTCGGCTTGATGCGATAGTTGTCGTCATCGCCCTTGTCGAAGAAGCGCGCCAGGCGCTCGGCCGGCAGGCTCTCCACCATGCTGGCCGGGAACTCGCCCTTGCGGGCGCGCCCCAGATTGTGTTCGGCCGGATCAGTGGCGAAAATCTTGACGCCGAACCGCTTGCCGGCCGCTTCTCCGCGCTCATGAAGCAGCATGGCGATCGTATAGGCCTCCTCGCCCGTGGAGCAGGCCGGGACCCACGCTCGGATTGATTGTTCGGGCTCGACCTTCTCAACCAGAGGGGTGATGACCTCCATGTCCAACGCATCCCAGGCCTCCGGGTCGCGGAAGAAGCCGGTGACATTGATCAGAAGATCGCGGGTGAGGGCGGTGACCTCGCCTGGGCTGTGGTCGAGGATGGCCATGTAGTCATTGAGCTTTTCAACGCCCGCTAGGCTCATCCGGCGGTGGGTGCGGCGCGACAGGGTGTTGGGCTTGTAGGCGCCGAAGTCATGCCCGCCCCGGGTGCGCAGGAGGGTCAGCACATCGCCCAACTCCGCGCCCGATCCGGTGGCGATCACTTCTGGCCTGGGACTTTCGACATAGGAGTGGTCGACGTATCGCCGCAAGGCGTCGGGCATCTTCTCGGGGGCCAGCACGAAATCGATCACGCCAGAATTGATCGCGTGGCGCGGCATGCTGTCGAACTTGGCGGATTTTGGATCCTGCGCGATGCACATGCCGCCAAACTGTTTGATGTCCTGCAGGCCGGCCGTTCCATTGCTTCCGGCGCCCGAGAAGATGACGGCGATCGCCTTGGTCGTCTGATCCATGGCCAGGGCGCTGAAGAAGGCGTCGATCGGGTGGCGCTGGCCCCGAGGTTCGGTCGGTTCGGTCAGGCGCAGCAGCCCATGTTCGATGACCAGCGTCTTGGCCGGAACGATGACGTAGACGCGGTTCGGCTCGACCCGCATGCCGTTGGTGATGCGCGACACTGGCATCGTCGTGGCTCGGGCGAGCAGGTCGGCCAGCATGCTCTCGTGGGTCGGATCGAGATGCTGCACGAAGACGAAGCCCATGCCGCTGTCGGCCGGCATGGCGCGCAAAAAAGCAATGGCGACTTCCAGACCGCCGGCCGACATGCCGATTCCGACGATCGGGAACCCGCCGCCGCGGACACCCGCCGGATCGGTGTCCCGCCGCGGTTTGCGAGGCTCCGGCCTCGCGCGTGCCGACACCCCTGCGACCGCGACGGCTCGAGGCCGGCGAGAGGGGGTTTTCCCAGAGGCGCCAACGCTCTTGGCCAGGCTTATTCTCCGAAAATGGTCGCCCGCCCCACGCATAATATCGCGTTGTTGCGAAGTATCCGACCGGGCTTTCTAGCAGTTTGGGGCCATGGCGTAACGCTGTAATGCAATCCGCCTCGATGGGCTCAAGCGCGGGGGCACGGGCCGCGGGGCGGACTTCCACAGCCGCCATCCGTGGCTTGGGTGGCTGTTATCCCGACAGCGACGATGTTGGCCCGCCAGGAGCGCGTCGCCGCGGCGGCGGACATGAGGACAACGATGAAACGCGTTTTCGCAATGACCCTTCTGGTGGCCGCCGTGGGCGTTTCCACGTCGGCGCTGGCGGAGAGTTTTGATTTCAAGTGCGTCGCGGGAGCCGGATTTACGTGCTAATTCAGCGTGATCGATGATGCGCAACACGGCAATCGAAGCTGGACCATGCGCCCTCAAGAGATAAACCGCGTCACCGATCTTTGATTGGGTGACAAATACTTCGTCGCCAGCGCACCGGTCTACGGCGACCCCAAGCTTTGCGCCGTCGTGCGCGGCAAGGGTGGTTGGTGTTATTTCAAAACCATCAATCGCGGTGTCAGCAACTAACCACGGACGTCGCAATTTCGATCGGCGCTCCCACCAAGGATGGCGGACGGGGTGAGATTCGAACTCACGGTGGGCGTGAACCCACGGCGGTTTTCAAGACCGCTGCCTTAAACCACTCGGCCACCCGTCCGGCCGCGCCGTTCTAGCAGGCCCGCGCCGGGGGCGCCCAGCGCGCCGGCTTAACCTTATCGCAAGCCTCACGGGCGCAGACTGCACGCCCGAATGCTAACCAGCAGGGGTTCGCCGTGCGGTCGGGCGGTGCGAATACGAGAGCAGGCGCGGTGCGATGGCTGCTGACGGCTCTGGCCGCCGCCAGCCTGGCGGCTTGCGCCACGGTACGCCCACTCACCATGCAAGGGCCACCCAGCGGCGCCGGCGGGACGATGCGGCCCTATCAGGTGAACGGGGTGTGGTATCGGCCGGCGGCCCAGCCGCACTACAACAAGGTCGGTCTGGCCTCCTGGTACGGCCAGCAGTACCACAATCGCATCACCGCCGATGGCGAAGTGTTCGACATGAACATCGCTTCGGGAGCGCACACCACCTTGCCGCTGCCCTGCATCGTCGAGGTGACCAACCTGGACAATGGCCGCCGCGCGCGGGTGCGCCTCAACGACCGGGGCCCCTTCGTCGGCGGCCGGATCATCGATCTATCGCGGCAGGCGGCCAAGGAACTGGGTTTCTACAACACCGGAACCGCCCGCGTTCGGGTCCGCTATATCGGGCCAGCCCCGGCCGCTCGGCCGGGCGACGACCGGCGCTACGCCCGCGCGGCGGGGTAGATCGGCGCCGCCCGCCAAAAGCCGTGCTTCGCCTAGACAATCGCGCCGAAGCGGCCAATGTGCCGCTCCATGGCGCGCGGATTTTTCATCACCCTCGAGGGAGGGGAGGGGGCCGGCAAATCGACCCAGGCAGCCCGCCTGGCGGACCGCATCGCCGCTCTTGGCCGCCAGGTCGTTCGCACCCGCGAGCCGGGCGGATCGCCAGGCGGCGAAGCCATACGCGCCCTGCTGGTCACCGGCGCCGCCGATCGCTGGTCACCGATCAGCGAAACTTTGCTGATGTATGCCGCCCGGCGCGACCACATCGAGCGGGTGATCGCCCCGGCCCTGGAGCGGGGCGCCGTGGTCGTATGCGACCGTTACGCCGATTCGACGCGGGCCTATCAAGGCGCCGGCGGCGGCGCGCCGCCGAGCCTGATCGAAGCGTTGGAAGAGGCCGTCCTGGGGGTGGCGCGGCCCGATCTGACGCTGATCCTCGACCTTCCGGTGGAGGCGGGCCTGGCGCGGACGACCGGCCGTCCATCCAGCGAAACCCGCTTCGAGGCCAGAGACCTAGCCTTCCACCAGCGCATACGCGAAGCCTTTGGCGCGCTCGCCGAGGCCGAACCGGGACGCTGCCTGGTCATCGACGCCACCGCCGATGCGGGCGCCGTGGCCGCCGCCATCTGGGCCGTCGTTGGCCCGCGCTTGGGCCAAAGGCCCCGTTCGCCGTGAGCGATGACATTCCCCATCCCCGCGAGGTGTTCGACTATCAGGGTGACGGGGCGCCCGAGCGCGCCTTCCTTGCCGCCCTGGAACGCGGGCGCTTGCATCATGCTTGGCTGCTCACTGGGCCGGAGGGCATCGGCAAGGCGACCTTCGCCTATCGCGTCGCCCGGCGCCTGCTGGGCGCCAGGCCCGATCCAACCTTGGGTCTCCTGGGGGCCGACCCCGGCGACCCGGTCAGTCGCCAGATCATCGCCCGCGCCCACCCCGATCTTCTGGTGCTGCAGCGCGATCCTGAGGACGGCAAGAATCGCCGCGGCATTCCCGTGGACGAGGCGCGCGGGCTGCCCGAGTTCTTCGCCAAATCGCCCGCCTCGGCGCCCTATCGCGTGGCCATCATCGACGCCGCCGACGATCTGAACGCCAGCGCCGCCAACGCCGTGCTCAAAACCCTCGAGGAGCCACCCGAGAGGGGCGTTCTGCTGCTGGTCTCCCATTCGCCCGGCGGTCTGCTGGCCACCCTGCGCTCTCGCTGTCGCCGGCTGAGATTCGCACCGCCGGACCCCGCATCGGCCACCGCCTGGGTCGCCGAAAAGGCCGGCGTGGAGATCAAGGACGCCGGCGAGCTGCTGCGTATGGCGCGCGGCGCGCCGGGCCACGCTTGGCGTCTGGCGGCGCGTGACGCCCTGGCCATGGACCTTGCAGCGGGCGAATTGCTTCGGCGCCTGCCCAAGACCGACGAAGCCGCTTTGCTCGCCCTCGCCGACAGCTTCCGCGGCCCGGCCGGCGCGACGCGGTTCAACCTCTTTTTCGATCGCCTGGCCGACCAGGTCCATGCCATGGCGAGTGAGCAGATCTCCGACCATCAAGGCGGGGAGGGGCGGGGCGCCTTGGTCGATTGGGCGGCGCTGTGGAGCGATCTGATCGAACTGCCGCGCCAGGCCGAAGCGGTCAACCTCGACCGCGCCGATGTCCTGCACACCGTGCTTTCGCGCCTGCGCGCGATGGCCTGAACGGCGGGGCGGCCATGCTGATCGACAGCCACGTCAATCTGCACGCGCCGCAGTTCGATGCCGATCGGGCTCTGGTCATCGCGCGGGCGCGGGCGGCGGGGGTCGAGCTGATGCTGACCATCTGCGACAGGCTTTCGTCCTTCGAAGCGGTGCACGCCTTGGCGATGAGCGAGGACGACATCTGGTGCACGGCCGGCGTCCATCCGCATGAAGCCAAGGAAAATCCATCACTTGAACCGGAAACCCTGTGTGTATTGGCGGCCCGCCCCAAGGTCGTCGGGATCGGGGAGACCGGTCTTGATTTTCATTATGACCTCAGTCCCAGGGACGTCCAGGCGGCGGTGTTTCGCGCCCACATCGAGGCCGCGCGGCGCACAGACTTGCCGCTGATCGTGCACAGCCGCCAGGCCGACGAGACCATGGCCGCGATCCTTGAAGACGAGCACGCGCGGGCGCCCTTTCGCATCCTCATGCATTGCTACACCTCCGGCGCGGATCTGGCCCGGCGCACGGCCGCCCTTGGGGCCTGGTTCTCGGTTTCGGGAATCGCCACCTTCAAGGCCGCGGACGAGGTGCGCGCGGTGATCGCCGACATGCCGGCGGCCCGCATTGTGGTGGAAACCGACTGCCCGTATCTGGCGCCCGCGCCGATGCGCGGCCGGCGCAATGAGCCCGCTTATCTGCCGCATGTGCTGGCCGCGTTGGCCGGCGTCCGTGGCTGGTCGCTCGCCGAGGCCGAGGAGCGCACCCAGGACGCCTTCTTCGCCCTGTTCGACAAGATTCCCCGGCCATGAGCGCCACCCTGGAGGTCGTCATCCTGGGCTGCGGCTCCTCGGGCGGCGTGCCCAGGGCGGATGGAAACTGGGGCGCGTGCGATCCGGCCGACCGGCGCAACTGCCGCTCGCGGTGTTCCTTGATGGTGCGCCGACTGTCGGGGGAGGGGCCCGAACGCCAGACCACCCTGGTGGTGGATGCCGCGCCGGAGTTTCGTCTGCAGACCGCCGCCGCCGGAGCCAGACGCCTGGATGGCCTGCTGCTCACTCACGATCACGCCGATCAGTGTCACGGCATCGACGACATCCGAGCCTTCGCGCTGGCTCAAGGCCAGCGGATAGATTGCTGGATGGACGCCGCCACCCGTGGCGCCGTGGAACGCCGCTTTGGCTACATTTTCGAAGGCGAGGGGTATTACCCCGCCATCGCCGAGGCGCGCGAAACACCGCCGCATGGGACGCCATGGCGGGTCGAAGGCCCCTCGGGACCGATCCCGGTCAAGAGCTTCGATCAGGATCACGGCGGCGTCCGCTCGCATGGCTATCGTTTTGGTTCAATTGCCTATTCCAGCGACGTCGTCGACTTGCCAGAGGACTCATTCGCGGCCCTGGCGGACCTGGATGTCTGGATCGTTGACGCCTTGCGATACGCGCCGCATCCCACCCACGCCCATGTGGCCAAGACCCTGCAATGGATCGAGCGGGTCAGGCCAAAGCGCGCCATCCTGACCAATATGCACATCGACCTGGATTACGCCGAGCTAGCCGGCCGCTTGCCGACGGGCGTCGAACCGGCCTACGACGGCCTGCGTCTGCAAGTCGAAGTCGATGAGGTATCCGGCTGATGCGGCTAGGTTTTCTCGCCTCGAACAACGGCAGCAGC
>Ga0182024_10024054_pt1 | contig 10855 bp, 10 predicted proteins | sample P32metaG_FD_120480 | JGI IMG/M metagenome (GOLD analysis project Ga0182024, IMG submission 120480) | Permafrost microbial communities from Stordalen Mire, Sweden - P3-2 metaG (Illumina Assembly) | ecosystem: Environmental > Terrestrial > Soil > Wetlands > Permafrost | place: Sweden: Stordalen... | reverse complement strand
CTAGGAGCAGAAAAGTTTCGTTCGGAGAAGCGGCGCTGGTGTGGCTGGCCAAACTGCACTTTGGAAGGTTTGGCGGCATGACTTCCAAAGTGATCTGGGCGGTATTCGGTGTTGCGCCAGTGCTGCTGGTTATTACTGGGATATTGATCTGGTGGAACACCGTCCTCGGACCGAAGCTGCGGCGCAGGATGGTGGCGCAGGAAAAGCTCAGAGACGCTGAGCCGCAACTGCAAGCGAGTTCGCAACTCGGCGCGTGAGGACGGCGCAACCGGCGAAAGCCTCTGATAATGGCTGACGCCGGGTCGTCTACGGCTCGCTTCGCTCTACTTTCTGCGCATACCCTTTCTCACGCGCCTTTTCTTGCGCGCTCCTGCGAAAGCTTATTCAAAGGCTCACTCCACGCTACTTGAGTGGAATCTTGTTGCTCGGATCGGGCCGGAGGATGAGGTAGGTGATGTCGCCTTCCATGCTGGCCCACATGTGCGGCACGCCGCCGGGAATTATGACGATATCGCCTTTGGCGACCCGACGGGACTTTCCGCGATCGATACCGGCGCTCCCCATGTCCGTCCAAGGTCCGAGAGTCGATGGGCGGGGAGTGGAGGGTTTTTTCAGCGTACCTGCTGTGACGAGCACGCCGGCGCCATCAAGAATGTAGTACACCTCGGTGACGTTGGTCTGATGCACGTTCGCGGCTGGCGCCGTGTTCTTGGGCCGGAAAACGCCAAAGACGCCGACGTGGTAGCCACCGGCATCGACGACGCGGATGGGCAGGTCGCTATTGCGGTCGCGTGGCGCTTTCGCGATAAACGCACGAACCTGCGCGGCGGTGATATCGGTGGCTCCAGCGGTACCCTGTGCATTGGCGGAAAATGCGACGAGCAACAGAAACGAGCAGAGAATTATGGTGCGCATGTTTTGAACTCCTCTCTTTTGGTGGTCTGCGATACAAACCCACCCCGGTGGGCGGCGCCAAAAGTACCACGAAACGGGCCGCCATGTTGCGCAGCTGCGCCAGCAACAACTTGCTAGCACCGGGTTGTCAGCCGGGCACAACTAGTTACGAATGCGTCGTGACCGGTGCTCGACACTGGATACTGCGAATCCGCGCATAGGCGCGAGAAGCTGGGAAGTTCGTTAGAAGGGGAGGCGGAGGCTGAAGATTGTTTGATGCGTGGACGTGTGGAAATGCGTGACGGCGATCTCGACGCCGGCAGCGGCTGTGAGCCTGAGATTTTTGTATAGTGGAAAGCGGCCAGCGGAGATGCCGGGCGTCAGGAATGTCTGATTTTTGCCGTCGTTGGGACCTTGATTATAAAAATTGGAGTTCACTTCCAGTTCCGGCCAGATTTTTCCGAGTCCCCGATATTGCAAGGCGTTGTTCAGAATCAGGCGACGGCCCAGGATGTTGGCTTGCGCGCCCGGCAAATCGGCGCCGAACGTTCCCTGATAAACGAAGTTTCCGAAACCCTTACCGCCCGCAAAGGTGGGCGTGACGACCGGGTGGGGAGAACCATTTTTATACGAACCGGTAGGGAAGGTGATGTTTAGGAACATCGTGAGTGCGTAGTCGCCGTGGCCGCGATTGGCGGAGGCCACGCGAAATTTGGTGAGCAGCGAAAAATCGCCGAAGCCGTCATGCGATTTCGGCTCGTTGTGAACGATGTAAGGGGGAAGGTTCACGCTGATTTCGACGCGGCTGACGGGAATGGTGGTAAAGCCGCGGCTGCCGCCATAGTTTTCGGTGGTCGAGCCGTCCGGATTTCTTTGCCAGGTGATGTCATAACGGATTTCCTGCTTGAGGCGGGCCGTGGAGGTGGCGACGGGAGTGAGCCAATTGGGCTGGTCCTGCTGGGCGCGAAGTGCGCGCTCGTCCCACTGCTCCAAAAACGAGATGATGGGATTCTGATTGTCCGGGGCGCTTGCGGAAGTTGCCTGCGCGCGCGCGGACGATATGGGCAGCAAGCCAAGCAGCAGAACAAGAGCAATCAATTTTATGGGGCGCACGGGGGCGCACGGAGCGCCTGAAATTAAGATCATGAGTGAGGGAGTGCTGCCGTTAGGGAAGCGATGTTCAGTCCTTCCGAGGCCAGGGCGCTACGCTTTCTGAATTTGCAAGGCGGCATCGAGGATGCGGTTGGCCACTTCAAGTTTGGTGAGCTTGGGAAGCGGGATCTCGCGGCCGTCGCCAACGAAGAGCGTGACGATGTTCGTGTCGCCGTCGAAGCCGGCGCCTTCCTGAGTGACGTCATTCGCAACGATCATGTCCGCGCCTTTGCGCGCGAGCTTGGCGCGGGCGTTTTCGGCCAGGCGGTCGGTTTCGGCGGCGAAGCCGATCAGGATGCGGGAACATTTTTCGCGCCCGAGCTCGGCCAGAATGTCGGGCGTGGGCTCAAGCTCGAGGGTGAAAGGGCCATCGCCGCGCTTGATCTTGCTTGCTTGAGCGGCAGCGGGGCGATAATCGGCGACCGCCGCAGCCATGACCACAATGTCCGATTCAACGGCGCGCTCGCGAACAGCGCGGCGCATTTCTTCGGCCGTGCTCACGGGAATCCATTCGGCGGATTCGGGAACTTTCAAGTCGGTGGGTCCGCTCACGAGAATCACGCGAGCGCCTCGGCGCAAGGCAGCTTCGGCGAGGCAGTAGCCCATTTTGCCAGAGGAGCGGTTGGCGAGAAAGCGCACGGGATCGAGCGCTTCGCGCGTGGGGCCAGCGGTGACGAGAATGGTTTTGCCCTGTAGGTCGCGGCGGAGGCCGAGAACGTCAAAAACTCTTTGCGCGATCGCTTCCGTGGCGGCGAGGCGGCCGGCGCCCGTCATTCCACAGGCGAGATACCCTTCATCGGGGTCGACGACATGAACGCCGCGCGAGCGAAGGACCGCAAGATTCTGTTGAGTGGCGGGATGTTCCCACATGTTCACGTTCATGGCCGGAGCGACCACCACGGACGCTTTCGTCGCAAGATACAGCGTGCCCAGAAAATCCTCGGCGATGCCGTGCGCGAACTTGCCGAGAACGTCGGCTGTGGCAGGAGCAACGAGCAGAAGATCGATCCGCAGGGCCACGGCAATATGTTCGATGGCGCTTTCAACATTGGCCGGACCCGACTCCTCGGCGCCAAACATCTCCGTGATCACTTTTTTGCCGGTGAGTGCCGCGAACGTGAGAGGAGTGATGAACTCTTGGGCCGCGCGGGTCATTATGACCTGCACGTCAAGCTTCTCCTGCTGAAGACGGCGGACGACTTCAGCTGCCTTGTAGGCTGCCACACCGCCGGTGACGCCGAGAGCGATTTTCATCTTTTTTATTAAGGGGCTAAAAGCGGAGCCCTTCATCCCCTGACGAATCAGATGTCCGGGAATCGGTTGAGATTTGCGGGCGAACGCGCTTGAAGGGCGAGCCGCGCGGCCCGCGGTTCATTGCCCCAAAGGGCCTAACGAGCCCCGAGTTCCTGCAATACGTGCTCTCAAAGCAGATGCGCATAGCATCTGGCGCCCAATGCTATTTGCGACGCTTTCCGTCCTTCTCTTCCGCGAAATCGGGCATCTCGTATTCGAGGAGGCCGCTCTGCAGCTCTTCCTCAGCGATGCGCGAGGTTTTGCGGGACCTCGGATTATCGACCAGCGGACGGCCACCAATCATTAATTGCCGGGCACGGCGGGACACGACGACCACGTAAGCAAAGTGGCTGTCGGGTGCGTCTCGAAATACACTCATGTCCAGGTCAGCCTCCAAAAGACTTCAAGATTTCGCGAATCCGTTCTTCTCGCTGCGTCACGCGGTATCGAGAGGCCAGAGCGATAGCTTGTACTTCTGCGCCGGCACGCTCGAGATCGTCGTTGACGACGGCGAAGTCATAGCTGGGATACGTCAACATTTCCTGCCTCGCGCGTTCGAGCCTGCGGCGGATTTCGTCTTCGGAATCCTGACCGCGCTCGCGAATGCGCTTTTCGACGTCCTCGCGAGAGGGCGCCAAAACGAAAATGGCAACGGCGTCCGGCAGCTTCTTCTTTACCTGCGACGCACCCTGCACGTCAATTTCGAGCACGAGGTCCTTTTGCTGGGCGGCCGCTTCCTCGAGCCACTTCCGCGGCGTGCCATACCAGTTTTTTCCAAAGACCTGAGCGTATTCGAGGAATTCGCCCTGCTCGACCATCCGCTGAAATTCAGCTTCGGAGACGAAATTGTACCACTTGCCGTCGCTTTCCGTCTTGCGCGGAGGCCGGGTGGTGCATGAAACAGATAACAGCGTGTCTGGAAGTTGCAGAATCCGCTGAACGAGGGTCGATTTGCCGGAGCCTGAAGGCCCGGAAACGATCAGGACGCTCGGTTGAGAGTTCATTCGATATTCTGCACCTGTTCCCTGAGCTTTTCGACCTCGGACTTGATCTCGAGAGCGAGCTGAGTGATTTCAAGGCCTTCGGTTTCATTGCCGGGCGTTTTTGAAAGCAGCGTGTTCGTTTCCCGCTGCATCTCCTGCAAAAGAAAATCGAGCTTCTTTCCGGTATCGCCCGCATCGGCGAGCAGCGACTCAAACTGTCGGACGTGGCTGGCAAGGCGCGCGAGCTCTTCAGAAACATCGCTGCGTTCAGCGGCAATGGCCGCCTCCTGCGCGATCCGCGCGGGATCAAGCAGCGATTCTCCGAGCAACTCTTTCAAGCGCTGTTCCAGGCGGCGGGCAAACGAGGGCCGGGCACGTTCGGCGATCACCGCGACTCTGGCGGCGAGTCTTGAAATGGCTTTCAGGCGTCCAGCCATTTCTTCGCAGAGGTGGGCGCCCTCATTCTCGCGCATGCGGTCGAGCTTATCGAGCGCCTCGGCCAAGCATCGCGAGGCGGCCGATTCGAGGTGAGCGAGTTGCTCCTCAAAGGAAATAGTGGCGGAGCCGATAACGCCAGGCAAGCGGAGGATGGCGGCAAGATCGGGTTCGGACTGAACGCCAAAGCGGTGGCGCAAAGAGTTGATGGCCTGCACGTAGGCGGCGGCCACCTCCTCATTTACGCCCACGGCCGCGGGGCCGGCGATCTCGTGATAGACGGTGACATCCAAATGGCCGCGATGAACGCGCTCGCGAACGATCTGGCGAATGCGCGGTTCAAGGGGCTCCAGGCCGTCTGGCACGCGCAAATGCAAGTCCAGGAAACGGTGATTGACGCTGCGAATAGAGATGCGAAGGCTCCAGCCGCTTTCGACGGTCTGGCCCTGGGCATATCCCGTCATGGAGCGCAGATTTTTTCGGGCTTTCATCGCTCCCGGCTCCGCTGCAGCGGATTTTGGATTGGCAATCGTCATTTAGACGGGACCGGAAGCGCGGGCGGCGGGTTCCGCATCGCGAAATTGTATATCGTAAAGCCGGGCATAGACTCCATTTCGCGTAAGAAGTTCCTCGTGCGTTCCGCGCTCGCGGATAGTGCCATTATCGAGCACGGCGATCAAGTCGGCGCGGCGGATGGTGGATAGCCGGTGAGCGATCACGAAAACGGTACGCCCCGTCATAAGATTATTGAGCGCGCGCTGGACGAGCATTTCGGACTCGGAATCGAGTTCGGAAGTCGCTTCGTCGAGGATCAGGATGGGAGCGTCTTTCAGCAAAGCGCGCGCAATGGCCAGCCGCTGCCGCTGGCCGCCAGAGAGGCGCTGGCCGCGATCGCCAATGATGGTCTGATAGCCCTGAGGCATATCGCTGATGAAATCGTGAGCGAGCGCGGCTTGCGCGGCAGCGAGCACTTTGTTTTCGGGCATCTCAGGGCGCCCGTAGCAGAGATTGTTCCAAATCGTGTCGTTGAAGAGAATGGTTTCCTGGGTGACGATGGCCATCTGTTCGCGGAGAGAACGAAGAGTGACTTCGCGCACGTCGAATCCATCGATGCGCAACGCTCCGGCGGTGGCCGTGTAGAAGCGAGGTAAAAGATTCACCAGCGTTGTTTTGCCGGCGCCACTCGAACCGACAAAGGCGACGACCGCGCCAGCCGGGACTTTCAGGTCGACTCCTTTCAAAACGAGCGGGCCATCGTCATAAGCGAAGCTTACATCGTCGAACTCAACCGATTGCGACAGACGCGGCAACAATTTGGCTCCGGGAGCCTCCAAAGTTTCTTCGGGCAGATCGATGAATGCGAATACCTGCGTCGAAATGCCGACGGCCTGAAGAAAAAGCTGGTAAACGGTGCCGAGGCGTTTGATGGGTTCATAGGACTTAAAAAGGGCATAGGCGAAGGCACCGAATAGCCCAATGCTCATGCGGCCCGCTTTGATTTCGCCGCGCGCAAACAAGAGGATCATAGAGATTACCACCGCGCCGAGCAGGTCCATCAAAGGCGAGGTCGCGGCTAGGGCCCGAATCCAGCGCATATTTTCGCGCAGGAGCCCGCGGGAGGCTTCCCGGAACTTGGCGATTTCGAATCCCTCCATGCCGAAGGCCTTTACCACGCGGTTACCGCTGACCGTCTCGTGCAAGATTTGGCTCAGGTCCCCAAGGCGGGAGCGGCTTTTTTCCGAAGATCTGCGAATTCGCCTGCCAAATTTCGCGACCGGCAAAACGATTAAAGGAATCAGCACCGTAGCCCCAACGGCCATCCTCCAATTTATGAACAGCAGCACGAGCACGAATGCAACCAGGCTGAATATCTGGCGGAAAAACTCGGCCAACCAGTCTGAAAAAGCGGAGCGCATTTGTTCGATGTCGCTGATCACCGCCGACATGACGCGACCGATCTGGTGGTCCTGAAAGAAGCCCATCGGCTGATGGAGAATTTGCTGGTAGACCTTGTTTCGCAGGTCGGTGATACTCGCCAAACCGACGTGTTGGATGGAGGTGCTCCCGAAATATTCTGCGACGCCTTTCACAAGGAAAAGAAGCAATAGCGCAATTGCAAAAACAGACCACACGTGATGAATTCGGAGAGGAACGAACGAATTCAGGTAAACCACGTGCTGCGTGTTCGGAATCCTGAATAGCTCCAGCTGTTGAACCGTCGACTGCGGGTTCAAAATCACATCCAGGGCAGGCCGGAGGGCAAAGGCCACCAGGAAATCAACCGCTCCCATCACGGCCATGAGGAGTATGCCGAGAACGAGGAGCGGCACATGGGGCTTCAAGTATTGCAATAGCCGCCGAATCTCGCTCCACTTGGTCGCTTGGGAATTATTTTCCATGCGTCAGCACCGGTAGACCGGGAATGACGGAAGAGCGGGGAATGAATTCTGAGATTTCATGAACCTGCATAGCGTAAGCAGGAAGGGCTTGAGTTGCAAGCCACCCACGGCATTTTTCGGGCGCGCGGCGCGGGGCTGCGCGAAATAGTTGAAAGCAACTGCATAGAATTCGCCTTCGAAATTCGACTCCGAATTCGAATTCAAGACGACGTTTTGTCCAGGTCGCGGTGCACGACTTTCGTCGCGTATGCTTTTTTTTGCAGCGTGGCACGAATCACTTCGGCCATCGCGACGGACCGGTGCCTGCCGCCCGTACAGCCCAAGGCCACGGTGAGATAGCTCTTGCCCTCGCGGATGTAATGCGGAATCAGGAAGCCGAGCAAGCTTTCGATGCGGCGCAGGAATTGCCCCGTTTGCGGAAAGGAGCGAATGTAGCGAGCGACGCGTGGGTCTTTTCCGGTGAACGGACGCAGCCTTTGCACAAAGTGGGGATTGGGCAGGAAGCGCACGTCGAAGACAAGATCGGCATCCGCGGGAACGCCGTAGCGGAATCCGAAGCTGACGACCGAAATCATCAGCGGACGCGGACCGCGCTTCTGAAATCGCTCAATGATGAACTGGCGTAGCTCATGGACGTTGAATTTGGTGGTGTCGATCACTACGTCCGCGAGGCGCCGAATGGGCGCCATTCGGCGGCGCTCCTCACGAATGCCCTCGGCGATGGTGCCACCATTCGCGAGTGGATGCGGGCGGCGAGTCTCGCTGAAGCGGCGAATCAGGGCATCGTCGCTTGCTTCGACAAAGACCAGGGTCGCAGGATGCTCGCTCGCAAGCCTCCGGTACATCTTGGGCAGGTTTTCGATTTGCCCGCCCTCGCGGGCGTCCACAAGCAGCGCGGCACGCTCGATTTCGCCACGGCCGCTCTCGTAAAGCTCGCTGAAAGTGGGTATGAGAGCGACGGGAAGGTTGTCTACGCAGTAAAAGCCGAGATCTTCAAAGGTGTTGAGTACCGAACCCTTGCCCGAACCGGAAAGACCGGTGAGAACCACCAATTGGCGCCCGTCGCGTTTTGGGGGGGTGCGGCGGCGGACCACGGCGTCGGCTGCTAAACCTTGACCCGGCGGCGGTGCGTGCTGGGGATGCGTAAGTCTTCGCGGTATTTGGCTACCGTTCGTCGCGTGACGTGGATTCCCTCGCCGCTGAGCTTTTTGGTGATTTGCTCGTCGGTGAGGGGATGGGCGGAATCCTCTTCTTCGATCATTTGCTTTACGCGGCGCTTCAGCGAGGCCAGCGACATTTCGCTGCCCTGAGGGCCGTTGACGGACTCGGAGAAAAACGTGCGCAGCTCGAGCACGCCCTGAGGCGTGTGAACATATTTACTCGCGACGGCGCGGCTGACAGTGGAAGGATGGACGCCCACTTCTTCGGCGACCTCCTTGATCATCATGGGCTTCAGATGATCGGGACCGTAATCGAGAAATTCGCCCTGGCGGCGCAGGATGGAATTGCAGACACGGACAATGGTGTGCTTGCGCTGCTCGATATTCTTCATGAGCTGAATCGCGGCGGTGAACCGCTCTTTTACATACGAGCGCACGTCGCGGTCCGCGGCATCGCGCGCCAGCAGGCGGCGATAGGTGGGGCTCAGGCGAAGCTGGGGCAAATCATCATCGTTGATGAACACCTGCCACTCGCCATCCACTTTTCTGAATTGCACGTCGGGTTCGACAAGCCGAGGCTCGGTCTTGTTGTAGCGAAGGCCGGGTTTTGGGTCGAGTCGCTTGATCACATCCACGGCGCGCTTTACAAGCTCGATGGGGCGATTGAGCGTGCGCGCGACATCCTTCAGCTGGTTATTCTGGAGAAGCTTCAGATGATCGGTGATGATCTGCTGGGCGAGCGTGTTTTGAGGATCGACGATCTTCAGCTGAAGCAACAGACATTCTTGCAGATCGCGCGCTCCTACACCTGCCGGATCAAATTCCTGCACCATGGTGAGTGCTTCTTCCACATCTTCCATAGAGTAATTGGCTTGCTGGGCGAGTTCATCGAGGGTCGCTGTGAGATAGCCGTTTTCATCGAGATTCCCGATGATCGATTCCACAATCTTGCGCACTTCCTCGTTGGAAATGCTTACGCTCAATTGCCACGCCAGGTGATCGGTCAAGCTGGAAGGGGAAGAGAGAAACTTGTCGAACGAGGGTTTTTCGATGTCCTCGCGTTCGCCATTGGAAGCACGCTCAGCGCCAGTATCAAGGTATTGAGTGAAAAACGAGCCGAAGTCGAATTCGTCGAAAGGATTGGCACCTTCGGTTTCCGGGACCTTTTCGGTTTCCTTTTTGAGGAACGCTTCGTCCGTATAGCTCTCGGCGGCGGTACCCTCCTCGGCCACTTCTTCGAGGACAGGATTGGCCATGATCTCCTGATTGATCATCTCACGCAGCTCAAGCCGGTTCAGGGCCAGAACGCTGACCATCTGCACGAGGCCCGGCGTGAGAATTTGCTTTTGCGCGACGCGGAGATTCAGTTTGGGCGAGAGCCAATTCATAGGTTCTTAGTTTAGACGGAAATTCTCACCTAAATAGATACGGCGAACATCGCTGTTGGCTGAAAGGTCAGCAGGGGAGCCGGCAGCCAAAATTTGTCCACCGCTGATAATGTACGCCCTATTCGTTACGGCGAGAGTATCGCGCACGTTATGATCTGTGATAAGCACGCCAATTCCTGCCGCGCTCAGCTCGCTGATGATCTTTTGGATATCGACCACCGTGAGGGGATCGATGCCGGCAAAGGGTTCGTCGAGAAGCATAAACGAGGGCGACAGCACGAGCGAGCGAGCGATTTCCAGGCGGCGCCGCTCTCCACCGGACAGCACGTATGCCTGACTGTTGCGCACACCCTCGAGCCCCATCTGGGCCAAAAGCTCCTCCACACGTTCTCGCCTCTGCTCGGGCGTCAACGAAAGAGTCTCCAGTACCGCGAGCAGATTTTCCTCGACCGTCATTTTCCGAAAGACTGAAGGTTCTTGGGGAAGGTAGCTGATGCCGCCGCGGGCCCGCAAATACATGGGGAGGTCGGTAATATCCTCGTCGTCCAGTAAAACGCGCCCGTAATCCGGACGTGCCAGACCGACCAGAATGTAGAACGTAGTGGTCTTTCCGGCGCCGTTCGGTCCGAGCAGCCCAACTACTTCGCCCTGCCGAATCTCCAAACTGACGTTGTTAACGACCTTCCGCCCACGGTACGACTTGCTGAGATCGGCGGCCTGGAGTTTCTACATGCCTGGTTCATTTCGCAACCCGGTGTTTCGTCAACGTGCGCAAACCATTTTGCGAATCAATCGAAATCGTATCACTCGCTACGAAGAAGGTCAACGAAGCGCCGGTGGTAGTTGTGTCCGTTTGCGCATCCGTGATCGTGGGGTGGCCCCCGGAAAGGACAAATTTCTGGTCGCCGGCGGTGTAGTCGGCTTGTTCGGAGGTGCCGCGGCGTGCACCCTGGAGGACGACTACGCTGCCTTGAGCGAGGACGCGGTTTAATTGCCCCCCGACGGCGGCGTTTGCATCGGGGGCCTGGCGAACTGGCGACGCGGCGGAATCGGGCTGGGCGAGATTTAAAAATACGTCCAGGGTGCGCGATTGCAGCGAGCCTTGGGAAGAGACCGCCGTAACGCCGCCTTCAAGATGGGCTTTCGCGCTG
>Ga0182024_10024053_pt1 | contig 10856 bp, 12 predicted proteins | sample P32metaG_FD_120480 | JGI IMG/M metagenome (GOLD analysis project Ga0182024, IMG submission 120480) | Permafrost microbial communities from Stordalen Mire, Sweden - P3-2 metaG (Illumina Assembly) | ecosystem: Environmental > Terrestrial > Soil > Wetlands > Permafrost | place: Sweden: Stordalen... | reverse complement strand
GCGATCGGGTTGCGGATTTCGTGCGCGAAGGTTGCAGTCAGCTCGTCCAGCGACGCCTGCTTCTCGGTCCGCAGCTGCTCCTTCTCCTGCAAGACTTCGCGCTGAACTTCGCGCGCGACCGCGGGCTGGAAAACCCGATCGTGAACCCATCGCCAGCCGTACACCGCCGAAAAGTGGCTCGCGATTCCAAATCCCCAGCCGAGCGCCGGCCAAACGACCCACAGATATCCAGGGCTCGTCATCAGATTGATGATCAAGAGGAAGCCAAGGATGATGCCGTACCACATCAGATGAACGAAGAAACCGGCCTCGGCCTGTGCGCGTTTGCGCGCGCGTTCGTAGGTCTGGCGCTCTGCGTCGTTTTTGAATTGCGGCGGCGGCGGCAAATCCTGCGCGGGATCCGCGCTGACGCCGCCGTATTTCTGCGTCTGCTTGTCGAAGCGCTGCTTCATCTTGCGCTCGAATCGCTCGGCTTTCGCCTCGAACTTGCGCGCCATCTTGGAGTCGAAGTCGCGCTTTATCTTTGAATGAAGATCGTTTGCGAAGCGCTCCGCCGACGCCGTCGTGGAGGCCTTCGCGTCCGTCTTCCACTTCGACCAGTCGCGCGACCACTTAGCGCGGTCGCCGTACTGCGCCCAGTCGTGCTTCGACCAATCGTACTTCGACCAGTCGCTGTACTTCATCCATCGCATGCGATTTCGTTTTCGATGTTGCACGACCGCGTAAATGATTAGTGCTATTAAAAAGAGTCCGAACATCCTGCCTCACCTGGGGCCGGAAATGCCGGTCCGTGTAATTGACCTATCGAGTCGCCAGAACTAAGACAATCGCTGTCATTTCCGGGTCCTGACCTCTAATTGCAAAGCGGATGCCGACATCCGCTTGCGCGAAAAGTCGAGTATTCGCAAGGACTACCGCGATCATGCTCCACGTACGAGGCGCCTAAGTGCAGTCGCGACCTTGCAGCCCCCGTACTGCATCGCCGTCAAGTCTCGCGCTTCCTTGACTTCGACCACAATCGGCATATTTTCATGAATCGATGACCCAGTACTGGCCATTTTCGGGGCTGACCCGACAGAACGCGTTACGCGAGCGGCTGATCGTGTCGCTCGACCTGCGTGATCGTGGCGATGCGCTCAGGCTGGTGGACCGTCTCGCGCGAGTGGTCGGGATGTTCAAAGTCGGGCGCGCGTTGTTCGTTGGTGGCGGCCCCGATTTCATCCGCGAGATTCGCCGGCGCGGCGCCGAAGTTTTTCTCGATCTCAAATTTCACGACAGCCCACAAAAGGTGCTGCGCGCCGCCGTCGAGGCGACGCGGCTCGGCGTCAAGATGTTCGACATCCATCCGTACGGTTCGAACTGCGGCTCGACCGATATGATGACGCGGACGCGCGCCGAGGTCGCGCGCATTTGCAGAACCGAGGGCCTGCGCCGGCCGAGTATCCTCGCGGTCGCGACCCTCGCCGATACGAAGTCAACGAACTCCAGTCCGCGCACGGCAGAAACACCCGACCGCGTCAGCGAAATAGCGCGGTTTGCCGCCGACGCGTCGCTTGACGGCGTCGTTACCTGGCCGCATGAAATTAGGCGCGTGCGCAACACTTGCGGACGCCGATTCATCATCGTGACGTCGGGCGTGCGGCTTCGCGAAATGGCCAGCACGACCTCGAATACAATCACTGCCGCCGACGCGATCCGCGCAGGCGCCGACTACGTCGTGATCGGCAGCCCAATCTGGCGCGCCGCCGAGCCTCTGCGCGCGGTGCGCGAGATTACCGACGACATCGAGCGCGGACTGCGCAACAGTCCGCGACGCACATTCGAGATTCTCAACCCCCGTCCCGTGTAGCCAATCTTCGATCTGCCGCGTTTGTCTTTCTCATTCGAAGCAAACTACGATTGCGCGAAATGCCAGAGACCGGAGCCTGTTCTTGCTTGAAATCCTGACTAACCTGTTCGCGCTCTCGATCAGCGCGGGATTCATCGGCGCGATCTCAGGCCTCGGCGGCGGCGTCTTCATCGTGCCCGCGCTGGTCATCCTCGCGCACATGCCGATGAAGGTCGCCGTCGGCGCGAGCCTGATTTCAGTCGTCGCGACCAGCGCCGGCGCCAGCGTCGCATTCGTGCGCGACGGATGGACCAATCTGAAAGTCGCGATGGTCCTCGAATGCGCGACGGTCACCGGCGCCGTGATCGGCGCCTATCTCGCCGGCGTCGTGCCGACCGTGGTGCTCGAATTGCTCTTCGCCGGGATGATGCTCCAGTCGGCATACTTCACGATCACCAAGCACGGCGACGACATCCTCACCAAGGGCGACGCGCTGGCCGAGCGGCTCGAACTCGCAGGCGAAGTGCCCGACGGCGGCGGCAACACGGTCCACTATGAAGTCGTGAAAGTTCCGCAGGGCGGCGCGCTGATGGTCGTCGCGGGTCTGATGTCGGGTCTGCTCGGAATCGGGTCGGGCGCGCTGAAGGTGATGGCGATGGACTACATCATGCACCTGCCGCTGAAGGTGTCGAGCGCGACCAGCAACTTCATGATCGGCGTCACTGCCGGCGCCGGAGCACTCGTATTTCTCGCGCGCGGTGACGTTTCCACCACGATCGCGGCTCCAGTGGCAATCGGTGTCACGGCCGGCGCGCTGGCTGGAAGCCGCGTCCTGCCGCATCTCAAGGTCGAATCTCTCAGGATCGTTTTCGTGATAATTCTTGTGCTGATCGCGGTCGAGATGGGATGGCGCGCGCTGTCGGGGATCTAAGCGATGCCGAAACAGGACGAAGATCGGATACTCAGGGTATGGACGCCGTTTTTGCTGCGCACGATTCTGATCGCCGCAATGATCATCCTCGTTGCCGGGCTCATCCTGACCTACACCTTCGCACCCGACTACTACGTTCAGCGCTACGACGAGGTGCGGCAGGGTCACCTGATCGGCAAGGAGAAGTTAGGCCTGCTGTTCGACCGGATTCGCGAGGGCAATCCGCATGCGGTGTTGACGATCGGGCTGTTCGTGCTGACGCTCGTCCCACTCGTGCGCGTCGCGTTCTCCTTTGTCCTCTTCATCCGGGAACGCGACTACACTTATGTTGCGCTTACAGCCTATGTGCTCGCGGGCTTGATCATTGGCGTGTTGGTTGGGAGTGTCGGTTAGAGATCGATTAGTATTCGGACGGAGGATCGCGCGATGGACATCAAAGGAAAGGTCGGCGTCATCACCGGTGGCTCATCGGGAATCGGGCGTGCAACGGCGGAGCGGCTCGCGAAAGAAGGCGCCGCGATCGTCGTCGCCGATCTCGACGAAGCGGGCGGCGCCGAAACCGTCAAGCGAATCGAGAGCGCCGGCGGCCGCGCCGTTTTTGTGAAAGCGGACGTCACGAAACTCGACGATGCGCGCCGGATGCTCGACACCGCAGTCTCGAAGTTCGGCCGCCTCGACATCCTGCACAACAACGCCGGCATCGGCGTCGGCGCGCCCGGCTTTCCCGACGCACCGCCGGAGAGATGGCACCTCGTGATCGAGATCGATCTGCAGGCGGTGATTCTCGGCACCGGCCTCGCGGCGCCGCTGATGCAAAAGAACGGCGGCGGCGTCATCATCAACACGGCCTCGATGGCCGGCCTGTATCCGCATCGCCAGGACGCAGTTTACGGCGCGGCGAAGGGCGGCGTGGTGAACTTCACGCATTCGCTCGCATCGTGGGAAGCAGAACGAAAAATACGCGTCAACTGCATCTGCCCCGGAATCGTCGACACCCCGCTGGTGCGCAGAGGCCTCGAGCAGGCCGCGCAACACGGCATGAAAAGCTGGCTGCCGTCGAAAATAATCCAGCCCGAAGAAATCGCCGACGCAGTAGTAAGCCTCGTCCGCGACGATTCACTATTCGGCTGCTCACTGGAGGTGCGTCCAACCGGTCGCCAGATAGTAGACCCCCGCCCCGCCCCGGGTTCGACAAGGGCGAGGTAAGAGTCGGACGGCTCCGCGCTCACAGAAAAAATTCCTAGCTGCTTAATTCACCGTGCTCCGGCCGCGGCGGCTGATTCTGCCTGGAATGCCTTTGAGCTTGCGCTTAGCTTCGGCATCACGTGCTTGCCGATTAGGTCGATCGTCTGCATTACCTTTTCGTGCGGGATTGCGCCTACCTGCACGAGCATCAGGATCAAATCTACTCCTGCTGATTCATAAATCTTTGCGACCTTCAGGCAGTCTTCCGGGTCGCCGACCATCACGGCGCCTGCTTCGATTCGTTTGTCGAGATCGGCGAGCGAGAGGCGGTAGTCACCGATTGCGACTGCCTGCTCCGCCATCTTCTTGTAGTACTCGTAGCCCTTCACTTCCTGCTTGGCGAAAGGCGTGAACAGTTCCGCGGCTTTGCGCGTGGTGAAATCAATCGCGTCCTTGGCGATCACCTTGGCTTCTTCGCGCGTCGGCGCGCATACGCAGACCGTCGCCGCGGCCGTGCGATCGTTCACGAACGCGCCGACCGGTTCGCAGGTGCTGATCGCTTTTTTGTAAATCGCGATCAGCTTATCGAGCATCCCTGGCTCGGAAATTCCGAAGCCGAGCGCGCCAATTCCCTTCTGACCCGCGATTTCCCAGGTCGAAGGCTGCGTCGCGGCCACCCACATCGGCGGATGCGGTTTCTGGATCGGTTTCGGTATCACCTCGCGCTCCGGCATCTTGAAAAACTTGCCGTCGTGGCTGAACGTCTCCTGCATCCACATTTTCGGGATCGCAGCGACCGCCTCTTCCCACATCGCGCGCGAATCTTCCGGATTTACCTGGAAGCCGCCCAGTTCCTGCTCGGTGATCGAGCGGCCCGAGCCGAATTCCACGCGCCCATTCGACATGATGTCGAGCACCGCGATTCGCTCTGCCACTCGCACCGGATGATTAAACGGAATCGGCAGTAAGCAGATGCCGTGGCCGAGCCGAATCCGGCTCGTCACCTGGCTGAGCGCGCCGTACCAGACTTCGGGCGCCGACGAGTACGACCATTCGCTGAGAAAATGATGCTCGACGGTCCAGACCGAGTGATAGCCGAGGCGGTCCGCAAGTTTCACCTGCTCGGTCGCCTGATGATAGATGTCGTACATGAAGCCGGGGTAATGCGGCCGGCTCCGCTGAAGCTCGTACTGCAGCGCAAATTCCATCAACTCGTTCCTCCGTCAGTATTTCAAGCGTGAGCTGCGGCTGGGGCCGCGGCGGGTTGTGCGGCCGTGATTCCGCCCGGGGTTTTCCACGAATGAATCTCGTCAAGCGCGTGGCGGCCGATAAGTTCGATCGACTTCATGATGCGATCGTGCGGGATCCCGCCGTACTGCAGAAAAAATAAAACCTGGTCCGCGCCGAGCTCGCGGTAGCGACGCGCGACGCGCACCGCCTCGTCCGCAGCGCCGACTGCGATCAGGTCGCCGTCTTTCAGGAAGTCGTAGTAGTCCGTCGTAAATTTCGCCGGATCGAACTTCGACGCGGTCTTCAGATATTTGTACGACTCGTCGGTCTTGCTCGCCGCCGCCACGCTCGACACCAGCTCGAAACCCTTGCGCACGTACCACAGCACGGCCTCGCGAGCGAGGTGCTCGGCCTCGTATGGGTCGTCGCCGACGAGCCCCATGATGTTCATCGAGACCTGGTTGTTAATCATCTGCCCGACCGGCCGCGCGTTCCTGATTCCCGCGCGATAGATATTGATGCGCTCCGCCACCTGGTCCAGCTCGACGCCGAGCGTGAAGCAAAGTACGCCAAGCCCGCGCTCGGCGGCGAGTTCGAACGTTGTAGGATTCGTCGCCGCAACCCACATCGGAGGATGCGGTTTCTGAATCGGCTTGGGAATCACCGAGACCGGCGGATCGACGGTCCAGTACTTGCCATGCATCGAGAAGGGATCTTCGCGCCACATCCGCGGGATCGCCTCGACCGCCTCAGCCCATCGCGGCCGCGTCTCTTCCGGACGCACGCCGAAGCCGAGCAACTCGTCCATCGTGGTCGCGCGCCCCGTGCCGAATTCGACGCGTCCATTCGACATGATATCGAGCATCGCGATCCGTTCCGCCACGTGAACCGGATGGTTGAACGGCAGCACCACGACGCCGTGGCCGACGCGAATCTGCTTCGTGCGCTGCGTGACGCAAGCAAGAAAAACTTCGGGCGCCGAGCAGTACGAAAATTCGTTCAGGAAATGATGCTCGACGGTCCACACAGAGTCGAAGCCGAGCCGATCGGCGAGCTCCATCTGCTCCATCGTTTCCCAGAACACGCGATATTCGTGATCGGCGGCGTGCGGCTTGATCGACTCGATTTCGTAAATGAGCCCCGCCTTCATTTGACGATGCTCCATTGGCGCATGAACTCGCGCGCCTGGCGGCGCAGCGAGTGGCGCAAATCGAATCGCGGTCCGTGCAGATACCAGAGCATCGCAAGCCCCAGGTAGCTTGAAAAAATCTGCGTGGCCGCCCAATCCGGATCGAGCTCTGCTTCAAAAACTCCCAGGCGCTTCCCATGCTCGACCAGTTCGCGAAAGCTCGCGACTCCGTGCAGGTTCGCCTTGCGCATCGAGCGCAGCACTCGCGGCCCAATCTTGTGCGACTCGAGCGCGATGATCAGCAGCAGCCGGCTGACCCATGGATTTTTCTCGTTGAGCGCCGCCATCGTGTCGAACATCCGCCCGAATTCCGCGCGGAACTCGCTTGCGTTAGAAGCTTGCGCGGATTTTTCGAATATCAGTTTCCATTCGCCGAGCACCTTTGCCACGACCGCGATGAAAAATTCTTCCTTGTCGGCGAAGTGCCAATAGAGCGCGCCCTTGGTGACTCCCGCTGCGCGCGCAATTCGCGCCAGCGACGTGCCGCGATATCCGTAGGATGCGAACAGATCCATCGCCGCGTCGATCAGCACCTGATCGAGCGATCCGCGCCGACGCGTCTGCGGCCCCGCCGGCGCCACACTTTTGCGAGCTGGTGAAATCATCTGAACGATCGTTATGCTGAGGCACTGCGGGTGCCGAGGTCAAGCGCGAAGTAAACGAAACGAGCCGGGAATAGAGACCCGCGCCGATTCAATCGCGCAATTACCGGCTTCGGAGATTACTCCGAAGCCGCCGCCTATGAGATGCGTTCAGAAGCGATCAGATGATCGCGCCTGTCAGTTCTGGCTGGAAGGGCCGCCTTCGGGACCTTTCATGTTCCGCTCGAGGCACCAGCGATCGATCACCTCGGCGTTGAAACGCCAGTCGGTGCCGATTCTGAAGCCCGGCAGCTCTCCGCGACGGAGCAGCTTGTAGATTGTTGAAGGATGTACACGCAGATACTCGGACAATTCCTTGACCGTCATCACGCGTGGCAAGCTATACTTTGCTTCATTAGCCATGATATCTCCCGGTAACGTAAGTCCCGTCTGCCGCCTACTGCCTGGATTTGATGCCTTTTTTCGCATCTGTCAAATGATTCATCCGCCCCTTACGCCCACCATGAGTCTCTTTGAATGTCTCAAAATCATCGCTGGGGGTCAAGAGCAGCCTAAAAGGATTTCGGATACTTTTCACTGTTTTTCGCTGTTTTGCTACGTGCGAAGTAACTTATTTTCGCAGAGATTTCGATACTAAAAAGCACGTCAAAGCCTAAAACTGCCTCTGCGAGCCTTGAAGAGATCATAAGTATGCCAAATCTCCACCGAATCTCAATTGGGCTAACCTTTATTTTATTTGCTTACGTTCGTCCAGTCCAGGCGCAATTAACACTAGCCAGCCCAGCTTTCGCTCCCGATACCGCAATCGCCGCCGACAACGCATGTACTGGCGACGATAGATCCCCTCCGCTGAGTTGGAGCAACGCACCGCAAGCAACAAAATCGTTTGCGTTGATCGTCGAAGATCCCGACGCACCCGGTGGCACATTTATTCATTGGGTAGCGTACAATATTCCGGCTCAAACGACTTCGCTGCCTGCGGGCGTGCCACAAACCGCTGAAATTGCAGGTGGCGGAAAAAATGGAATCAACGGCTTCGACCACATCGGCTACAATGGTCCGTGTCCACCACCGGGAAAAATGCATCACTATCATTTTCGTCTCTTCGCGGTCGACTCGATGTTGACTCCCGGCGACAAGCCCGATGCGGCGCGCGTCAGGTCCGCGATGAACGGTCACGTGGCGGCGACGGCGGAGTTGGTCGGAACATTCGAACGATGATCCGCATATTCGAACGATGAGGTGAAAGCGAACCGACGATGAAGACGTTAGTCAAAATCCTGGGCGGAGTGATTGTGCTTGCGGTCGTCGCGATCGTTGGATGGCACTACTATCAAATGCATCGCGCGCGGCAGGCCGGGTTGCTCACCGAGGACATCACGCATGACGGCGACATCTGGAAAGCCGATTTCACCGCGCGAATCCCGGCGCCTGAGCAGACCGTCTTCGACGCGATCAAAAACGTCGAGAACACTCACAGCGATCAGGTCAAAGCGGTACGGATCGTATCGCAGAGCGGGAACAAGAAAACCGTCGACATGGATATTGAGGGACCGGGCGGACAATCCGTCACCACCGAGCTCGCGTTCGAGTACCTGCCCGATGAAAAGAAGATCATCTACAATACCGTCAACAATCCGATTTTCGATACGCAGGCCGTGTACCAGCTCAGCGATGAAGGCGCGGGCACGTTCATCGACTATCACCAGAATACCCATATGCTGCAGTCGCTTCCCGTTCCCGACGGCGTCATCAAGCAGGTCATTCGCGGCATCTTCGTCGCGCAGCTCGAGACCTTGAAGCGCCAGCTCAATATCAAGACGGCAGACAACGCCGACAGCGACGACGACCCTTGAACGAAATCGACGCGCAGCTGGCTCTCGGCGTCGAGCTGTTCAATCGCGGCGAATTTTTCGAAGCGCATGAAGCGATGGAAGATGCGATGAACCTGCTCGATGACGACACCAGCGATTGGGATTTTTATCTCGGGCTGCTGCGCGCCTCGGTCGCGAATCACAAGCTCGGCGATGGCGAATTGTCGAGCGCGCGATTGCATCTCCGCGCCGCGTTGAAGTTCCTTGCGCCCTACCCCGACCGCCATCGCGGCATCAAGCTTCGCGAGTTCCGCAGCGCGCTCACCGCCGAACTGGCCCGGCTGGATTCGCAGGCGACCACCGTTACACCGCCACACATCGAGCTCGAACGCTGATGGTCCCCTTCTCCGCAGAATTCGTGGCGTCGGCCTTCACGCTCGACGGATGCCCGCGATGGAAGCGCACCGAAGTCGCCCTCGCGGGCCGTTCCAACGTCGGCAAGAGTTCGCTGCTCAACGCGCTCGCGAAAGTTAAGGGCCTCGCGCGCACCAGCAAGACTCCCGGCCGCACGCGATGCCTAAATTTCTTCGCCGTCAACGACACGCTCGCACTGTGCGACCTGCCCGGCTTCGGCTACGCGAAAATGAGTCACGATGACGCCGCGAAAATCGCATCGATGATGCATGAATACATCCACGGCCGCGTCAATCTCGCCGCCATCGCGATCCTGATCGATTGCCGCCGCGGTCCGCAGCAGGACGAACTCGATCTGGCGGCGATGGCCACGGAGCGCGGCATCGAAGTGATTCCGGTCGCGACAAAATGTGACAAGCTGCGCCGTTCGGAACGCGCCGCCGCGCTCGCACGCTTCGATGCGATGCGCGTCGCTCCAATTTTCTGCTCTGCGACTTCCGCCGAGGGAATCGACGATCTGCGCCGCCGAATCCTCGCGGTCGGTCGCACCGACGCCGCGAAACGCGCGGAAGCGCGATGACTCCCGAAGTCTCCGTTATAGTCCCGACCTTCAATCGACACGCGATGCTGCGCGAGGCGATCGATTCCGTTCTCGCGCAATCGGTCACCGCATTTGAGTTGATCGTCATCGACGATGGTTCGACTGATGGAAGCGCTGAACATCTGATACAGCTCGATAAAACGATCCGGGTCGAGCGCATCGAACATCGCGGCCCGGCGGCGGCGAGAAACCGCGGCTCTGAAATCGCGCATGCGCCGCTGATCGCGTTTCTCGACTCCGACGATCTCTGGGCGCCGACCAAGCTCGAACGCCAGCTCGCGTTCATGCGCGCGAATCCCGATTGCGCTATTTCGCAAACCAACGAAATCTGGATCCGTAACGGGCGCCGCGTGAATCCCGGATCGCGTCATCGCAAGCGCGCCGGCGATATTTTCATCGACTCGCTCCGTACCTGTCTGATCAGCATGTCCGCTATGATGATGCGCGCCGATCTGTTCCGCTCTCTTGGCGGCTTCGACGAGTCGATGGCCGCCGCCGAAGACTACGATCTGTGGTTGCGAATCTTGATCAATCATGAAGCGGGCTTGCTCGACGAGCTGCTGGTGACGCGTCGCGGCGGGCATCCGGATCAGACCTCGGCGACGACTCCCGCGCTCGATCGCTTCCGCATCCTCGCGCTTACGAAACTGCTGGCGGTTGATCGGCTCTCGCCGATGCGTCGCGCTGGCGTCGTTGAAGTGCTCTGCGAGAAGTGCCGAATCTACGCGGGCGGCCTTACGCGACGAGGTAGAATCGATCAGGCTCGACTCTACGAGAGTATCGCGGACCGGGCGCAAAACTGGCGTGCTACTGAGATCGGTTGCGCGATTAACTCCATCCAATCCACGCTTCGCGAAGTTCCGCATGAACATTGAAGAGATCGACACTCGAGTCCGAAAGATTGCTGCCGAGCGGCGCTTGCCGGCGAGCCATGTCGATCGATGGCTCGCGATGGATCCGCCGTCGCGCGCCGCGCTGCTCGACCTCGCGCAAACATTGCGTTTCCGCACGGGACAATTGGTGACTGCGCTCGACATACTCGGCGAGATCGCGGTGCGCGAG
>Ga0182024_10024052_pt1 | contig 10856 bp, 8 predicted proteins | sample P32metaG_FD_120480 | JGI IMG/M metagenome (GOLD analysis project Ga0182024, IMG submission 120480) | Permafrost microbial communities from Stordalen Mire, Sweden - P3-2 metaG (Illumina Assembly) | ecosystem: Environmental > Terrestrial > Soil > Wetlands > Permafrost | place: Sweden: Stordalen... | reverse complement strand
CGGAGATTCCCTTCGTCAATGTCGGCGAGCGCACCAACGTCACCGGCTCGGCGCGCTTCCGCAAGCTCGTCACCGCCGGCGATTACGCGGCGGCGCTCGCGGTCGCGCGCGAGCAGGTCGAGAACGGCGCCCAGATCATCGACATCAACATGGACGAGGGCCTGCTCGATTCCGAGAAGGCGATGACCACCTTCCTCAACCTGATCGCGGCGGAGCCCGACATCGCGCGCGTGCCGGTGATGATCGATTCCTCGAAATTCTCGGTGATCGAGGCCGGCCTGAAATGCGTGCAGGGCAAGGCGGTGGTGAATTCGATCTCGCTCAAGGAAGGCGAGGACGCCTTCATCCAGCAGGCCAAGCTGGTGCGACGCTACGGCGCCGCCGTCGTGGTCATGGCGTTCGACGAAGCCGGCCAGGCCGACACGATCGAGAAGAAGAGGGCGATCACGGCGCGTGCCTACGGCATCCTGGTGAACCGCGTCGGATTTGCGCCGCAGGACATTATCTTCGATCCGAACATCTTTGCCATCGCCACCGGCATGGAGGAGCACAACGGCTACGGCGTCGCCTTCATCGAGGCGGCGCGCTGGATTAGGAAAAACCTGCCGCACGCCCACGTATCGGGCGGCGTCTCCAACCTTTCTTTCGCGTTCCGCGGCAACGAGTCGGTGCGCGAGGCGATGCATTCGGTGTTTCTCTATCACGCCATCGCGGCCGGCATGGACATGGGCATCGTCAATGCCGGGCAGATGACGGTCTACGATGATCTCGACAAGGAGCTGCGCGAGGCCTGCGAGGACGTCGTGCTCGACCGCCGCCCGGACGCCCCCGAACGCCTCCTCGCGCTCGCCGAAAAGCATCGCGGCCACGGCAGGGAAAAGAAGGAAGCCGACCTCGCGTGGCGCGAATGGCCGGTCGAGAAGCGCCTGGCGCACGCGCTGGTCCACGGCATCACCGACTTCATCGCCGCCGATGTCGAGGAGGCGCGATGCAAGGCGCCGCGGCCGCTCGCCGTGATCGAAGGCCCGCTGATGGACGGCATGAACGTGGTCGGCGACCTGTTCGGCTCCGGGCGGATGTTCCTGCCGCAGGTGGTCAAAGCGGCACGCGTGATGAAGCAGGCCGTCGCTCATCTGATGCCCTACATGGAGCAGCAGCGGGACGGACGCTCGCACACCTCGTCGAACGGCAAGATCGTGATGGCGACAGTCAAGGGCGACGTGCACGACATCGGCAAGAACATCGTCGGCGTCGTGCTCCAGTGCAACAATTATGACGTCGTCGATCTCGGCGTCATGGTGCCGGCGGAGAAGATACTGCAGGCCGCGATCACCGAGCAGGCCGACATCGTCGGCCTCTCCGGCCTGATCACGCCTTCGCTCGACGAGATGTGCCACGTCGCCGCCGAGATGGAGCGACAGGGCTTCGACGTGCCGCTGCTGATCGGCGGCGCCACCACGAGCCGCGTCCACACCGCCGTGAAGATCCATCCCAACTACCGGCGCGGGCAGACCGTCTACGTCAATGACGCAAGCCGCGCCGTCGGCGTGGTCGCGTCGCTGCTTTCGCCCGAGGCGCGCCCGCGCTACGTCACCGATGTGCGCGCCGAATATGCCCGCATCGCCGCCGCGCACGCGCGCGGCCAGGAGAACAAGCAGCGGCTTTCGCTCGTCGATGCGCGCGCCAACGCGCTGCGGCTCAACTGGTCGGGCAACTACGTGCCGCCGCCGCCGCACCGGCTCGGCACCCAGTCGCTCGCCGATGTGCCGGTGTCCGAGCTCATCGGCTATATCGACTGGTCGCCGTTCTTCGCGACCTGGGAGCTCAATGGAAAATATCCGGCGATCCTCGACGACCCCGCCTTGGGCGAAGCCGCGCGCAGCCTGTTCGCCGATGCGAAGGCTATGCTGCAGCAAATCGCCGCCGAGCGCTGGTTCCATGCCAAGGCCGTGTTCGGCTTCTGGCCGGCGAACAGCGAGGGCGACGACGTCGTGGTGTTCGCCGACGAGGCGCGCAGCAAGCCGCTCGCCGTGCTGCATACGCTGCGCCAGCAGCTCGCCCGCCGTGAGGGCCGCGCCAATGTGGCGCTCGCCGATTTCGTCGCGCCGCGCGCCAGCGGACTTGCCGACTATATCGGCGCGTTCGCGGTGACCGCCGGCGTCGGCGAGGAAACGGTGGTCGAGCACTTCAAGCACGCCAACGACGATTATTCCGCGATCATGGCCAAGGCGCTCGCCGACCGCCTAGCCGAGGCGCTCGCCGAGCGCCTGCACCAGCGCGTGCGCAGGGAGTTCTGGGGCTATGCGCCCGAGGAGTCGCTCGGCAAGGCCGAGCTGATCGGCGAACAATATCGCGGCATCCGTCCGGCGCCCGGCTATCCGGCGCAGCCCGACCACACCGAGAAGGCGACCCTGTTCGCGCTCCTCGAAGGCGAGCGCCGCATCGGCGTGAAGCTGACCGAGAGCTTTGCGATGTGGCCCGGCGCATCGGTGTGCGGGCTCTATTTCAGCCATCCCGAAAGCTATTATTTCGGCGTCGGCAAGATCGAGCGCGACCAGGTCGAGGATTACGCGAAGCGCAAGGAATTGACGCTCGCGCAAACCGAGAAGTGGCTGGCGCCGATCCTCAATTACGATCCGCTGGCCGCAGCGCGCAGCGCGGCCGAATAGTGGCTTATCCTCTCAGGCCGTGATACCGCTCGGACGAGGCGGGGCAATCGACGACAGGGAGCAATGCAATGGCGCAGCTCGTGGTGCTGTACAAGACGCCGTCCGACAAAGCAGCCTTCGATAAGCATTACTTTGAAAAGCACGTCCCGCTGGCAAAGAAAATTCCGGGCGTGAAAAAATACCAAATCAGCCAAGGTCCGGTCGCGACGCCCGCTGGACCGTCCGGCATTCATCTGGTCGCGATCCTGCAATTCGACGATCTGGCGTCGATCCAAAAGGCATTCGCAAGCACGGAGGGACAAGCCGCGGCCGCTGACGTGCAAACCTTCGCGACCGGCGGCGCCGACTTGTATCTGTTCGACACCCGCGAAGTTTGATCGGCGGCGTCGCGCGCACTATTGAATTCGCCGAGCTCAAAAGCAAACACCGGAGCGGATACCGCTCCGGTGTTCCAAATCCTGGCCGCCGTTTTCTTGGACGCGGCGGCCCGTGATGGTTTCTGGCGGTTCGACTCCGAAACTCAGAACGCGCCCAGCAGGATTGCGCCTACGAAAAAGAAGACGGCGCAGACGGCCAGTACATCGAGCCTCTTGCCGAAATCCACTCTGCGCACCTCCATCAGGTTGCGATCGCCGATCAGGCTAGCAGGAAACGCAGTCGGCCGGAAGGAGTTCGTTTTGCAGTGCCGCAAAGTTTGCTGCATGACAACAACGTGGTCGGCATCCGATTACCAACATGGCGGGGAATTGACGGAAATTGGAGAATTCAATGCGTTATTGCTGGCGCTTCGCGCCGTGACGACAGAGTGCATGGAAGAATCTTCCAGCAGCCGCGCGCATTACGATGCGAATCTTCTCTGTCGCGAACCATCACGCCGCATTGCTGCGCGCGATGCTGCGTTCCAAGAACAAGGCCGCTTCGAGCGCTGCATGATCGCGGCCGAAACGGCCGACGATTTGGATGCCGAGCGGCAGATCGCCGTCGCGCAGACCCGGGACGTTGACGCACGGCGTTCCCATCAGCGTCCACAGCCGGTTGAACATCGGATTTCCGGTCGAGGCGAGCCCGTGCGGCGCGGCGCCGGGCGCCGACGGCGTGAGGATAACGTCGTGCTCCGACATCGTGTCGGCGAGCAGTTGCCGCGCGCGCTTGGTGGTGCGGCGCGCCGTGTCGTAATCCTCGGCGGAAATTTTCGCGCCGCCATCGAGCTGCTCGCGTAGATTCTTGCCGATCCGGTCGCGATGGCGGTCGTACTCGAAGGCGAGCGCGCGGAACGCCTCGAAATCCTGGATCGTGGATTGCGCGGCGTAGGCGTCCTCCAGGAGCGGCGGCAGCGTCAGGTCGGCGACCGTCGCGCCGGCCGCTTCGGCGATCCGCGCCGCGCCTTCGAGCGCCGCCTGCATCGCCGTACTCGCCTGCGGCCACATCGTTGTGCGCACGAGCGCGATGCGCGGCGCCGCCGGCGCGCCGCGATCGACCCGCAGATCGCGGCTCGTGATCGCGGCCGCGGCGAAGGCTGCGTCGGCGACGCCCGCGGCGAACAGGCCGGCGGTGTCGAGGTGCCAGGAGAAAACCTTCATGCCGACGGTCGGGATGAGCCGGTATGATGGCTTGAAGCCGACGACGCCGCAGAACGCGGCCGGCCGGATCACCGAGCCCGCGGTCTGGCTGCCGAATGCGATCGGCACCATCGCGGCGGCGACCGCGGCGGCCGAACCGGACGACGAGCCGCCGGGCGTGTGCGCGAGGTTGTGCGGATTGCGCGTGCCGGCCGGAACCAGCGAGGCGAGCTCCGTGGTCACCGTCTTGCCGAGAACGATGCCGCCGGCGCGGTGCACCATCGCGACCGCGGTCGCATCGGCGCGCGGCCGGTATCCGGAAAAAATCGGCGAGCCGTATTGCGTGGCGAAATCCGCCGTGTCGAAAATGTCCTTGAAGGCGACCGCCAGGCCGCGCAGCGGCGTGGCGGCAAGGCCCGGCGCGTCGGCCGCGCGCCGCGCCGCCTCGAGATCGAGCGTCACGAAGGCGCCGATCTCGCTCTCGCGCGCGGCGATCGCCGCGGCGCACAGCTCGACGACGGCGCGCGGGGTGAGTTCGCCGGCCTCGATGCGGCGGGCAAGATCGAGCGCGGAAAGCATCACGCCGCCATTCCCACAATGAGCTTCACTTTGCCGGCCATGGCCATCATCCCCCGCGTCGCCGCGATTTGCCCGAAAGGCGGCGGCGGATCAAGCCGGCTGGGCATGGTTAACGCAATACTTTGCGCGTCGGCGCGATTCATTGAAGAGTCATTAACAGAATTCCCCGCATTGTCCGCGCATGACGCGTGGGGTTCGCAAGTATCTCGTCGGCTCCGTCGTCCTCGTCGCGCTGATCGTCGTCGCGGGCTGCAGCGGCCACTTTATGTTTGCCGAGCGTGAGCCGTGGCGCCACGACGCGGAAGTCGCGTGTCTCAATTCCGGTGCAGTCAAGGAGACGCCGCAGCGCGTGCGCATCTCCGCGATCAACGGGCCGGGCGTGTGCGGCGCGGACTTTCCGATCAAGATTTCGGCGCTGGGCGAAAGCGGGCCGCTCGGCTACGACGACGAGCCGGTGCGGCCGCCAAACTCGATCCCCTCGGGTGCGATGCCGCAGCGCTGGCCGATCCAGTCGAGCCCGCTGCCGCCGCCGCAAGCCGACGCCTCGCAAGCCGCTCCGCCGCAATATTCGCAACCGCAATACGGCCAGCCGCAATACCAGCGGCCGCAATATCCGCAATCGCAATACAACCAGCCGCAATATGGCCAGCCACAATACGGTCAGCCCCAATATGGCCAGCCGCAATACGCTGGACCGACGGCCGGCGCACCGATGTCGCTCAGGCCACCGGGAATCCCGGAGCCTGACCAGGACGACGATGTGGACGACCCGCCGGGGCCGTCCGGACCCTATGGTCCATACGGACAGCCCGGCCCGCCTCGTCCCGCCTACGGCGCGCCGATCCCGCCGGCTCAGTCGTCCGTGCCGTCCTACCCGCAGCGTCCTCCCGCGCTGCCGCCCGCTGCGGAGCAGATAATTCCGCTCGGCCCGCCGCGCGGCCCAGGAGTGACCGGAGCGGTCGGGCCGGTCGCGGTGAAGCCGGCAGCGACGCTCGCCTGCCCGATCGTCTCCCAGCTCGACCAATGGATCAGCGGCGCGGTGCAGCCGGCGGCGCTCAAATGGTTCCGCCAGCCGGTGGTCGAGATCAAGCAAATCTCCGCCTATTCGTGCCGCGGCATGAACGGCAATCCGAACGCGCATATTTCCGAACACGCCTTCGGCAACGCGCTCGACATCGCTGAGTTCTTTCTTGCGGACGGCCGCAAGGTCAGCGTGCAATACGGCTGGCACGGCGCGCCGGAGGAGCAGGGCTTTCTGCACGACGTGCAGGCGGCGGCCTGCCAGCAATTCAGCACCGTGCTGGCGCCCGGCGCCAACGTCTATCACTACAATCACATCCACGTCGACCTGATGCGCCACGCCAGCGGCCGCCACATCTGCGAGCCCGGCGCGATCGCGGGCGAGGTGGTGGCCCAGCGCGCGCGGGCGCGCTACGCCGCGGAGCATCGCGGCTACACCGGCGTCACCGGCACGATCGGCAGACCGCCGCATCCGGGCATCCTCGGCTATTCGGACGACGACGACCGCCTGCCCGCCGCCATTCCCGGCGACGATTGATTATTTGATTATCCTATCGATTATTCGATCGCTTCAAATCAATGCGCCGCTTCCATGTGCGCCAGCACGGCGGCGGTCGGCCAGCAATCGAGCTTGAGGCCGTTGCGCTTCTGATAGTCGCCGAGGGCCGCGCGCGTCTTCATCCCGGCCTTGCCGTCGATCGTGTCGTGGTAGTAGCCGCGCTCGGTGAGGATTTTCTGCATGCGATCGAGATCGCGCGTCGGCAGTTGGGCGACCTTGCTCCACGGCGTCTCGAACGGCCGCGGGTCGGTCATGAGATCGCTGAGATGCCCGACGAACAGGACGTAGAGATCGGAGAAGTTGTATTCCTTGATGGCGAAATAATTCTTGGTCGCCAGGAATGACGGGCCGTAAAGCCCGGCCGGCTGCAGCAGCGACGCGCTCTGCGCGCGCTCGGCGGCCGAAAGCTTGCGGCCGTAGGCCGGCACAAAGCCGTGCTCGACCCATTCGCCGAGGGTGAGCGTGTGGTCCGGCACGCCGGTGGTGCAATCGACGTTGGCCGGCGGGTGCACCTCGTAGGCCCAGCGCAGGCCGCGCTGCCAGCCCTTATCGACCAGTTGCTTGGCGGTCGAGGCGAGCGCATCCGGCACCGAATTCCAGATGTCGCGGCGGCCATCGCCGTCGAAATCGACGGCGTACCTGAAATAGTCCGACGGCATGAATTGCGTGAGTCCCATGGCGCCGGCCCAGGAGCTGCGCATGTCGGCTAGCTTGATCTGGCCTTCCTGGAGGATCTTCAGCGCGAGCAGAAACTCGTCGCGGAATTTCTCCTTGCGCTTGCCGAAATAGGCCTGCGTCGCCAGCACGCGGATGGCGTTGCGGCCGTCGCGGGAGCGGCCGTAGTCTGATTCACGGCCGAAGATCGCAAGCACGATGGTCGCATCGACGCCGAACCGCTGCTCGATGCCGGCGAGCGGCGTGCGGTATTGCTCGTGGAGCTTGCGGCCATCCGCCGCGAGCCGGTCGAGCGAGGATGGCTTGAGATAGTCCGCCGGCGTCAGCACGAACTCGGCCTGGCTGCCTTGCGGCTTTTCCGGCCGGCCGGGCAGCACCAGCTCGGGGAGCGCTAGGTCGGGCTCAAGACTTCGCGTTGCCATGTCGAACGTCGCCCGCGACACGCCGAGCTGCTCCGCCTGCGGCCACAGCGATTGCAGCCACGCCTGGAATGCGGCGTCGGCGAATACCCGCGACGGCAAGACCACGAGCAGACAAGCCATCGCCGCGATGAAAAGAAATCTTCGACCGATCCAAGTGCCCATCATCGCACCGCCACGATGAACAAGCGCGGAAATCTCAACAGCACCTTGCCGTCGTACCGCGGCTTGTAGGCGCCGACAATCTTCTTTGTATAGGCTTCGAGGAATTTTTCGCGCGCGGCGGCGTCGAGCGGCGACAGGAACGGCTGCAGCGAGGAGCCTTTGAACCATTCGGTGATCGCCTGCGGCGACGCCATCACGTGATTGTAGACGCTGTGCCAAATGTCGATATGGCTGCAAACCGGCTTGAGCAGATCGTAATAAGCCTCCGGCGGCGGCAGGTCGTCGCGCGCGGCGGCCTTGACTTCGGGATCGTTCGCCCACGGCCCGCTGGCGCCCACCTCACGTTGGAACACGAGCGCCGCCTCGCGCGTGTTGTCGGGCATCTGCACCGCGAGCACGCCGCCTGAAGGCAGCTGCTCAAGGAGCCGGTGCAGGATCGCGGCGTGATCCGGCAGCCATTGCATGACCGCGTTGGCGAACAGGAGATCGGTGCGCTGGTCCGGCACCCAGGTCGCGATATCGGCCTCGACGAAGCTGCATTGCGGCAGCCGCTCGCGCGCCTTGCGCAGCATGTCGGGCGAGGAGTCGAGCCCGACGATCTCGGCTTGCGGGAAGCGCTCGACCAGCAGCTCGGTCGAGTTGCCCGGCCCGCAGCCGAGATCGACGACCTGGCGCGGACGCTGCAGCGGCACCTGCGCCAGCAGATCGCGCGGCGGACGCGTGCGCTCGTCCTCGAACTTGAGGTACTGCCGGGCACTCCAGTCTTCCATGGCGGATTTTTCCGGATTGCTTGCTTGCTTGCTTGATTGATTCGGTACGGCCGGGCGACCCGTAATCCATAGAGGTCTTTGCGCCGCCGCGAAAGCCGGGGCGCTATGGCCGATGCCTTGACGCCGCTCCTCGCCGAAGCGGACGCGCCAGGCGCGGCGATCTGAGCAGGAGCTTCAGGTTTGCCCGGGGGTTAGGCAATCAGCCATGAAGTTCATCCGCAATAGCGCGAAATCCTTCTCGTCCTTGTAAGGCGCGCCGGCTTGTCCGCAAAAGCGGACGACAACCCCGCTGAACGCGGACAGCGGTAGGCAATTTGCTAAGGTGCGGTGTCCGTTGCGTCACCCTATTCGGCGGCGAAACGCGCGACGATCTCGTCGTTACGCCTGACCGAGTCGCGGATGACCTTGGCCTCCTGCTCGAATTCGCGCGCCTTGCGGGCCCAGGAGTCGGCGATCCGGGGCCTGCTGGCGTCGCTTGCCTGCTGCTGCAGCTTATTCACGATGGCAATGCGTTCATCGAGCGCTCGTAATGCGCTGCCCAATGCACGGGTCAAATTTTCGTCGAGCGCCAGACTCATAATCTCTGCCGAATAGGCATGGCCGACGTGGCAGCGGTAGCGCATCAGCTCGTCCTCGTCGATCTCCCACATGACGCCGTGACAATCCGGGCAGGCGAGAACCGAACGCCGGCCGATGCGATCCATTTCGTTCATGGTGCCAAGTGCACCGCGTGCGACGTTGACTTCATACTCGATGCCTTCCGGGACCGGGCCCGGCTGGCCGGCCGGCGCTCGCACCAGCTTTTCGAACAACGCCGGCATGCCGGCGAGGCCGATGACGTGGTCGGGATTCGACCGGGTCAACGCGGTCGCCGGCATCTCGGGAAAGGCGGCGTCGCTCGGGTCCTGCACCACGGTGATGCCGCCGCACTGCTTGAGTGTCATCAGGCCGGCCGCGCCGTCGCCCAGGGAGCCGGTGAGGACGGCGCCGATAGCCCTCGAACCGCAGCACAGGGCAACCGATCGGAATAACGGATCGAGTGCCGGCCGCGAATTGTTTTCGCGTGGCCCGGATCCCAGCCGCAACTGCTTAGCCTCGACCAGGAGATGGCGCTCGGGCGGCGCGATATAGATATGACTCTTCTTAAAAGTCTCGCCGTCCTCCGCGAACGTGGCCGGCAGCCGCCCCGATTGCGTCAGGATGGCATCGAGCGCAGAGCGGAACTGGCTCGAAAGATGAATGACCACGAGAACGGACGCGGGAAAATCCTGCGGAAACTCGCCGGCTAGAAAACGCAGCGCCTCGAAGCCTCCCGCTGAGGTGCCGATGGCTAGAATGTCGCGATTGGCCATGAATGCTCCACGGCGTGCCGCCCCGCCATGAATGCTCCCCGGGCGCCTATCGATGGAACACCCCGGCGGGGTATTTAGTTCCCCGATAGGCGTCCTGGACATCTCTCGGACAAAAAGCTGCCCCTCGATTGTCAAGCTGCAATCGTCCCGGTAGGCTGAAAAACGTAAACAAAGTGCGCCATGCCAGATAGTGGTGACGAGGGACCGGGCCAAGCTGCTTCAGCCAGCCCCAAGCTGGTCGTGGTCGGCATCGGCGCGTCCGCCGGCGGCGTCCGGGCGTTGCAGCATCTGTTCGAGGCGCTTCCCGAGAAGACCGGCGGCGCTTTTGTCGTAGTGGTGCATCTCGACCCGGAAACCCGCAGCGAGATGTCGGGCATTTTGGCTGCCCGCACGCACATGCCGGTCGTCCAGGTCGGAAATCCCACGCCCTTGCAGGCGGACCACGTCTACGTCATCCCTCCCGATCGCCGCCTTCACATTACCAACGACGAAATCGCGACTGCGGAATTCGACGAGCCGCGCGGCAAACGAGCACCCATCGACCTGTTCTTTCGCTCGCTGGCTGAACAACATGGCGACGGCTTCGCCGTGATCCTGACCGGTGCGGGGTCCGATGGCACGGTTGGAGTGAGGGCCGTCAAGGAATCCGGCGGTATCATCTTCGTGCAGGACCCTAACGAAGCCGAATACCCCTCGATGCCCCGCAGCGCGATTGCGACCGGGATCGCGGATTTCGTTTTGCCGGTGCGCGAACTGGCTGGGCGTCTGGCCGAGCTGGTGCGCCAAAAAAGCGACGGTGCGGATGCGGAGCTGAGCAATTTCAAGGAGGGATTGCTGCGACGCATTCTCGCCCATGTCCGGGTCCGGACCGGGCACGATTTTTCCAAATACAAACGGGCGACTATTTTGCGGCGGCTCGCGCGCCGCATGCAAGTCACCAGAACCGAAGATCCCGACGACTATTACACCGGGATTCCCCAGATGACTCCCGATCTGGCGTGAATATTCGCGCTTTTGCGGCCTTTCTGCAAGACAGCCGCGAGGCGAGGACGGCCACCAGCGCATCGGGCAGCCCGAACGGTGGTCGGG
>Ga0182024_10024051_pt1 | contig 10856 bp, 10 predicted proteins | sample P32metaG_FD_120480 | JGI IMG/M metagenome (GOLD analysis project Ga0182024, IMG submission 120480) | Permafrost microbial communities from Stordalen Mire, Sweden - P3-2 metaG (Illumina Assembly) | ecosystem: Environmental > Terrestrial > Soil > Wetlands > Permafrost | place: Sweden: Stordalen... | reverse complement strand
GTCTGCTGCAAGGAAATTATTGGCGCGTACGACTAACCATAAGAGCATCAGGGAGGTAAAACTGAAATAATACGCAGTTGGCTATGAATATAGTTCCCAATAGAAAGGGGCAGGCCCGAAGGCCTGCCCTTTCTCGTGAGAGAAGACCTACTTGGCAGCCAACTCCGCCAGCGCGCCCGCCTTCAGCGCCTCGGCCTTGTCGGTGGCTTCCCAGGTGAAGTCCTTACCCTTGCGTCCGAAGTGCCCATACGCCGCGGTCTGCTTGAAGATCGGCCGCCGCAGGTTCAGGCTTTCGATGATGCCTTTCGGCGTCAGCTTGAAGTTCTCGCGCACCAGCTCGGTCAGCCGCTGCTGGCTCACCATGCCGGTGCCGAAGGTGTCCACCAGCACGCTCACCGGCTCAGCCACGCCGATAGCGTAGGCTAGCTGCACCTCGCAGCGGTCCGCGAGACCCGCAGCGACGATGTTCTTCGCGATGTAGCGTGCCATGTACGCCGCCGAGCGGTCGACCTTGGTTGGGTCCTTGCCCGAGAACGCGCCGCCGCCGTGCCGGCCCATGCCACCGTACGTATCGACGATGATCTTCCGCCCGGTCAGGCCCGAGTCGCCCATTGGCCCGCCGATGACGAAGCGCCCCGTCGGGTTGATGTGGAATTTTGTGTTTGCATCGATCAGGTTCGCAGGAATCACGGCGCGGATCACATGCTCCTCGATCTCCTTACGCAGTTGCTCGTTGGTCACGTCGCCGGCGTGCTGGCTCGAGATGACGACCGCGTCAACGCGCGTCGGCTTGCCCGGCTCCGAGTACTCCACGGTCACCTGGCTCTTGCCGTCCGGCCGCAGGTAGGGCAGCTTGCCGTTCTTGCGGACCTCGCTCAGCTTCTCCGCCAGCCGGTGAGCCAGCGAGATCGGTGTCGGCATCAGCTCCGGCGTCTCGTTGGTCGCGTAGCCGAACATCATGCCCTGGTCGCCCGCACCGCCGGTGTCCACGCCCTGCGCAATGTCGGGGGACTGCCGGTTGATGGTCGAGATCACCGCGCAGGTGTTCGAGTCGAAGCCCTTCAGGGCGTCGTTGTAGCCGATCTCATGGATCGTCTTCCGCACCACGCCCTGGAAGTCCACATAGGCCTTGGTCGTAATCTCCCCGGCAACCACCACCAGGCCGGTGCAGGTCAGGGTCTCGCAGGCAACGCGGCTGGCGGGGTCCTCGGCCAGGCAGGCGTCCAGAATGGCGTCGGAGATCTGGTCGGCAATCTTGTCCGGATGGCCTTCGGTTACAGATTCACTGGTAAACAGAAAACGGTCGTGTGTCGGCAAAACAACCCTCCAATGGGCGCGGAATCGATTGTGTTCAACCCATCCATTCTACCTTCCGCCGGTTGCCGCTGGAGAAGCAGCCACACCCATGCGCCGAAAACCGTCCTTCAACCGCAATATCCCGCAGTGAATGGGCTAGCTCTGGACGGCCGTTCCCTTGCCGGCGGCCCGCACCGGGCCTCCCACCATCACCTGTGCCGTAGCCTGCGGATCCTGCTGTGGTTCAAGGCGCGGCTGCACCACGTACTTCCAGACCGCCCATCCCAGTCCCAGCAATCCCACCACCATCGCCAATATGCCAAGCCATTGCCGGGTGTTTCTCCGGTGGCCTTGTATCCGGTTTCGCCGCACGTTTTGCGCAAACGCCGACCAGTCGGCCGCCGCGCCCGCCGCCCCCGGGCAGGCCTCGTAGCGTTCGATCCAGACCGCTTCGTCCAGATCGAGAAAGCGCACATACGCCCGCACGATCCCTTTGTTGAATACCCCGCCTGGAAGCTCGGTAAACGCGCCCTGCTCGAGCGCATGCAGATAGCGCCCCGACACCTTCGTCCCATGGGCTATCGCTTCGAGCGCCACACCGCGCGCTTCGCGCTCACGTCGCAGATCTTTACCAAATTCGCCCATCGCGCTTTCGCTGTAGCTGTATATGCCGAATCTTCGGTCAGCAGGGCACGTTTTATCAAGCAAAACCCGCAGCCGAATACCAAACTGATCAACCCCCTTTCCGCCTGCCCTGGCTCCGCTAAACACAACCTACTCGTGGGTCTCCCCTTTCCAGAACGCATCTCTCTGGTTTTCCGTCGCCATTGGCATCTGCCTCGCCATCGTGCAGCAGCTTCAGGGAAGCGACGTCTTCTTCAGCGCCTCCTGGTTCGTTTTCATCTTCCTCGCCACCATCGCATTCAATACCGCCGGCGGATTCTCCCTTCCCCTGATCTTTTACGTCCCGCTTTTGGCCGGCTTCCTTCACCCGCGTCTTTTTGGGCGGCCTGAATCTCGTACACTGTTGTCACCATGAATAAGCTGGTCGTCGGCAATCTCGTGCATCGCCCGTTGCGCTCCCTTATCAGCGTCTTCGCTGTCGCTATCGAAGTCATCATGATACTGTCCATCGCAGCCATCATGTTCGGCATGCTCAACGGCGTAGCCAAGAACCAGTCCGGCATCGGCGCCGACATGCTCACCTATCCCGGCACTGCGTCCAACCTCATCGGCGTCTCCGGCGCATCTGCCTCCATCAAGGTCGCGGACGTCCTCCGCGCCCTGCCGCACGTCACCGTCGTTGCGCCCGCCTACATCAAGGTCACCGCCTCTACTTCGGTGGAAAACATCTACGGTATCGACTTCGCCAGTTTCAACGCCCTCAAACCTTTCGTCTTCGTCTCCGGCGGATCCTTCACCGGCCCCGACGACGTCATCATCGACGACGTGCAGGCGGCCAAGGGCATCAAGGTCGGTGACCCGATGCAGATTCTCAACCATACCTTCCACGTCTGCGGCATCGTCGAGCACGGCAAGGGCGGCCGCAAGTTCATCCCCATTGACACCATGGGGCAGATCGATAGCAACGAGGGTAAAGCTAGCTACTTCTACCTCCGCACCGAGAACTTTCCTCAATTCCAGGAGGACGTCCGTCGCGAGATACATGCTACCGACGGTATGCAGCAGTACAGCGTCCAGACCATGGATGAGTTTCTCGGCCAGTTCACCCCGGAGCGCATGCCCGGCTTCAACATCGCCCTGCGCGTGGTCATCGGCATCGCCGTCATCATTGGTTTCCTGGTCATCTTCCAGTCCATGTACACCGCCGTCATGGAGCGCACCCGTGAGATCGGCATCCTCAAGTCCATGGGTGGCTCGCGTCTCTATATCGTCAGCGTCGTTCTGCGCGAGAGCGGACTACTGGCCCTCGTCGGCGTCCTCCTTGGTGTCGCCGTGACCTATCTGTTGCGTTCCATCTTGCATGTCAAAGCACCGACCATGGCCTTCGCCATCACCCCCGGCTGGGTCGCTGCCGGAGTGGCCATCGCGCTTGGCGGCGCGATGCTCGGTGCACTCTACCCCGCGCTCAAAGCCGCCCGCAAAGACCCCATCGACGCGCTCTCCTACGAATAAAAGTCAGCTAATCTAACGAATCATAACCAGGTAACCTGGCCCAGGCCCGCGCTCGGCACGCATCCTTGTACAAGCATGCGTCGAAGGCGATCTGAGATGAAGAAGAGACATCCAGTGTTCCTCAAGCCGGCGCACATGCAAGCCCATTCCCCACCGCCTGCAAACCCACCTCGGCCAGCAACCCAGCACCAATCAGCTCCTGCACTAGCGCACCAGCCGATAGCTTCTGGCACGACTAATAAATATCGAACGTCACGTCTATGCTCACAGTTACGGCTACCGGCGTACCGTTTTCTGTGGCGGGTTCGAATTTGTATTGAGAGACTGCGGCCAGGGCTCGCTCATCGAGTCCCAATCCAGCAGCTCGCATAAGCGAAATATCCTTCACTGAACCATCGGTTCCTACGGTCAGGAAGAGGGTTATGTCGGCCGTATATTTGAGCCTCCGGGCCTCAACGGTGTAAACCGGTTCAACTTGGGATGAGAGTTTCGGAGGTAAGATGCCCCCTATCACCGCCTTTGGCCTCTCCCAATACGGAAATGTCACCACATGGACAGGTGGAGGAATTCCTGAGAGAGATGCATTCATGTACGGCTGCCAGTATGCCGACAACAGCGGCACTACGTCGGGGAGTCCATCTACAAAAATTGCATTGAGAGTTGTGGTGTAGTCGCCAGTGAGCGGTGCCGCAATCTGAATATGTATCTTCTCGTCTTCTTGATCTTTGGTGGTGGAAGTATTCAGCGGTACGCGTACTGGTATTTTGTTTTGAAACTCCAGACCAATCCGCCTTGCATCTATCGTCAGTTCGTCGGGTCGCACGCGAACCTCGCTCACCTCCACACCGCATAGCGTGAAGGGACCGATCGGACTCTTGCTCGTGAGGCTTCCCGTGCTATCGAATTTGAGCTTGTCGTTCGCCCAAAACCCCCGCAGGTAAAGCGGCTTCCCCACCAGCCGAGCCTTGATCTCCGCCTCGGTAGTCTGCGCCCGCAGCCCACTCGCAAGCCCGCACACCACCAGCAAAAGCCCTGCAAATCGCACCCGGAAGGAAAGGGAAGTCTTAGCCATGCCTCCAACCATAGTCCCTACCCCCCCTCACCCAACATCATTTCCGCCCCTTTCCTCGTTGACGCACCCCCATCCTCTCGTCTATCCTAAGAACTCGCGCAGTCTCGCGCCTGCACGTCTGTGTGCTTTCGCATAGGCAGCAGAATGGCGATGACCGAAGTGGATCCACCCGGAGCAGCCTTAGCCGCTCCCAAAGCACCCACACCTCAGGCCCTTTTTAGAAGGCTTTGTGCGCAAACCGGCGCTAGGGCTCTGTTTTGAAGTTTCCTGAATGGGAAGCTTCTCGCCTTAGCCATGGTTCACGGCAGTTTCCGGCGGTACGCCGCCAACAGGTTTCAGCAATCAATTTTTCTGGAGAGCAGCAAATGTCGACTACCATCCCGAGCGGGAAAGATATCAAGCGTAAGTGGTTCGTCGTGGACGCCGCCGGCCAGACCCTTGGCCGCCTCGCCACCCACGCCGCCTCGGTCCTTGCCGGCAAGCTCAACCCCCTCTACACCCCCTACATTGATATGGGCGACCACGTCGTCATCATCAATGCCGAAAAGATCGTTCTCACCGGCCTCAAGGCACAGAGCAAGCTCTATCGCCGCTATACCGGCTTCCCCGGCGGCTTGCGCGAGGAGTCCTTCACCAAGCTGCTCGCCCGCCGCCCGGAAAAGATCGTCGAAGAGGCCATCAAAGGCATGCTCCCCAAGACCAAGATGGGACGCCAGATGGCCACCAAGCTCAAGGTCTACAAAGGCTCTGACCACCCGCACATCGCCCAGCAGCCGACGGCGATGGAAGTGGTCGCATAACAATTTTTTAGCCTGGGCCAGCCCGGACAGCAGCAAACGAATTTGGATTCAAGGAGCACCATGGCAGATCTGATCCAGTACTACGGCACCGGTCGTCGCAAGAGCGCGATTGCGCGCGTGTTTCTGCGCCCCGGTTCGGGCAAGTTCACCGTCAACGGTAAGCAGTTCGACGAGTACTTCGTCACCGAGCAGCAGCGCGTTGCCGCCAAGCTTCCACTCGGCATCGCCGACATTAACGCGACCTTCGACGTCCTGACTACGGTCAAGGGCGGCGGCATCATGGGCCAGGCCGATGCCGTCAAGCTCGGCATCGCCCGCGCCCTCATGGTCTTCAACGTCGAGCTGCGCAAGGCTCTCAAGGCCGGTGGCATGGTCACCCGCGACTCCCGCGGCAAGGAGCGCAAGAAGTACGGTCAGAAGGGTGCTCGCGCCCGCTTCCAGTTCTCCAAGCGCTAATCGCGGCTTGGTGTTTTACCGCTTCACCCCCGCCCTCACCGGCGGGGTTTGGAACTAAATCTCCCGCGCCTGTCTCGTCAGGCACCTGTCTCATTAGGGAAGGGATCAATCCAGGCAGCGGACCCCACCGTCGTCTGCCTTAACCAAGGAGCCTCTATGGCAAGCATCACCATGAAAGAACTGCTCGAAGCAGGTGTTCACTTCGGCCACCAGACCAAGCGCTGGAACCCGAAGATGAAGGAATACATCTTCGGCGAGCGCAACGGCATTTACATCATCGACCTGCAGAAGACGCTGAAGATGTTCAAGGAAGCCTCCCGCTTCATCACCGAACTCACCAGCTCCGGCAAGCTCGTCCTCTTCGTCGGTACCAAGCGCCAGGCGCAGGACGCCGTCGCCGAAGAAGCCACCCGCGCCGGCATGCCCTACATTAACTCCCGCTGGCTGGGTGGTCTTTTGACGAACTGGATCACGGTCCAGAAATCCGTCAAGCGCCTCCAGGAGCTGGACGACATGTCCACCGACGGCCGCTACGAGCTGCTCACCAAGAAGGAAGTCATCAAGCTGGAGCGCGAGCGCAAGCACCTGTCGACAAATCTTTCCGGTATCAAGACTATGAAGCGCCTGCCCGACGCCATCTTCGTCATCGATAGCAACAACGAAGCCATCGCCGTCGCCGAGGCTCGCAAGCTCGGCATCCCGGTCGTCGCCGTCGTCGACACCAACTGCGACCCCACGGTCGTCGACTACGTCATCCCCGGCAACGACGATGCGCTGCGCGCCATCCGCCTCTTCACCACCAAGATTGCGGACTCCGCCGCCGAAGGCGTGCAGATGGTCTCCGACAAGGCCTTCGCCGACGAAGCCGCCAACGTCCAGCAACTCGAAGTCTCGCCCGAGCACGTAGGCGAAGAGGGCGAAGTAGCCAGCATCGAAGCCGAAGCCACTGCTCCCGAAGCCGAAGCCGCTGCCACCGAGCCCGAAGACGAAAACATCGACCTCGAAGCCGTCCTTGGCGGCGGCATCCGCAAGGCCCCATCGGCAGCCACCGAGTCCGAAGCCGAGGCCGAACCGGCTCACGCCGAAGTCAGCGCCTAAGCGCCCGGCGAATCCAATCGCGGCGAAATGAATCCAAGGGTATGGCTGTAGCCGTGTCGTAACGCCCATTACTTATTCTCAACGGCGTGGGCCTGGCCCGCGCCGTTCTCACAACAAAGGATGATGCAAATGTCAGCAATCGCCACCAAGATCGACGCCAAACAAGTCAAAGAACTCCGCGAGAAATCCGGCGCCCCCATGGGCGACTGCCTCAAAGCCCTGCAAGAGGCCGCCGGCGACATGGAGAACGCCTTCGTCGTCCTGCGCAAGCGCGGCATGGCCTCCGCCGCCAAGAAGGCCGCCCGCTCCACCAACGAGGGCGCGGTCGGCACCTACATTCACGCCGGCGGCAAGATCGGCGTCCTGATTGAGCTCAACTGCGAGTCCGACTTTGTCGCTCGCACGCCCGACTTCCAGGAGCTGCTCAAGGACATCGCCATGCACATCGCCGCCACCGACCCGCGCTACGTGCGTCGCGAAGACGTCACCCCCGCCGACCTCGACCGCGAGAAGGACATCTACCGCTCGCAGGCCGCCGCTACCGGCAAGCCCGCCAACATCATCGAGAAGATGCTCGAAGGCAAGCTCGGCAAATTCTACGAAGAGTTCTGCCTCCTCGAACAGCCCTTCATCAAGGAGCAGACCCAGTCCATCGCCCAGCTCATCGCCACCAAAGTAGCGAAACTAGGCGAAAACATCTCCGTCCGCCGCTTCGCAAGATTCAAGGTAGGCGACCCCAACTGGACCGTAGCCACTACCCAGCAGACCGCCGCAGAAGAAGCCGCCAGTTAACTTCTGCGCATACACAAAATCAGGAGCCCGGACATTTGTCTGGGCTCCTGATTTTGGTCGTCATCCTGAGCGCAGCGAAGGATCTCCGCAGTTCGCCTGTGCAGCCGATAGTATTACATCGGCCTCGTCTTACATCGGCTTCGCGCAGTTGAACATCCACGGCGTCCCGAACCGGTCCGTCAGCATCCCAAACCGCTTCGCCCAGAATGTTTCCTGGATCGGCATCCGCACCGAACCGCCCTCCGCCAGCGCGGCGAACACCTGCTCTGCCTCCTCCGGCGTCGCGAGGTCGAGGGTCACCGACATCCCCGCTGGCGTCGCAAAGTGCTGCGGTGGAGCATCCGAACCCATCAGCACCGTCTCGCCCACCTTCAGGCTCGCATGCATAATGTTCTTCTGCTGCTCCGGCGCGGTCTTGTCCTTCATCGGCGAGTCGCCATACGTCATCATGTAGAGGTTCTTCCCGCCGAGCACCTTCTCGTACACCTTGAAAGCCTCCGCGCAGTTTCCGTTGAAGTGCAAATACGGGCTTACGTTCATGCTGTTCCTCCGGTTAAAGTCGTGATCCAATCCACTAAAAACTATATCGTGAACACCCACCGCGCGCATCGCGCATAATGTTTACACTCGGTAAAAAACACACAGCAGTGCCGTCAGGGAGGGAACCGTGAAGACCGTCCACACTCCGCCAGCAGCCATCTCCCGTCGAGTCTTCCTCGCCAACGCATCGCTCGCCGCGCTCGCGCTGCACCAAAGAAATCTCTTCGCGCAGACCGCGCCCGCAGTCGTCCGCACGCCCCTCGGTGCCCTCCGCGGAGAAGCAGCCGATAACGTCCGCATCTTTCGCGGCATCCCCTTCGCCGAGCCGCCCATCGGCCCGCTCCGCTTCCGCGCGCCCGTAAAAATCAAACCATGGCAGGGCGAGCGCGACGCCACCAAGTTCCCCGCCGCAGCCCCGCAGCCCGGAGCGGTACAAATCCCGCAGAGCGAAGACTGCCTCGCCCTCAACCTCTGGGCGCCGGAGGGCAAGGGCCTGTTCCCCGTCTTTATCTGGATACACGGCGGCGGCTTCACCGGCGGCCATGCCTTCGATCCGCTCTACGACGGAGCCGAGTTCGCACGCGAAGGCATCCTCTGCATCACTGTGCCCTATCGGCTCGGCGTCTTCGGCTTCCTCGATCTTGAGCCGCTGCTCGGCGCGGACTACACCGGCAGCGCCAACAACGCCCTCCGCGACCTCATCACCGCGCTCCAGTGGGTGCAGGCGAACGTAGCCTCCTTCGGCGGCGATCCAAAGCGCGTCACCATCGGCGGCGAATCCGCTGGCGCCAAGCTCACCGACATCCTCATGGGCATCCCCTCCGCCCAGCCGCTCTTCCACCAGATGATCTCCGAAAGCGGCGGCGCCGAGCGCATCTGGCCCAAATCGAACTCCGCTTTAATCGCCAACGGCTACGGCGACCAGTGGCGCAATCTCAAAAAGAACGACATCGCCAGCCTGTGCACCGCAGCCCCGATGTTGCTCATCGAAGCGCAGCAACGCTTCATCGCCGGCTGGCCGCAGCACTTTCCCCTTCGCGCGGAAGTCGACGGCGTGCTCATCCCGCGTCTCCCGGTCGAAACTATCGCCGCCGGCTCCACTCGCGGCAAGCGCCTGCTCATCGGCACCAACCTCGACGAGAGCGCCGCCTTCATCGGCCCGCATCCGTCGAAGGATGCAATCGCTGCCGATCTCGGCAACCTCCCGCTTCCGCGTTTCGCCGAAGTCTACCCGCGCTACAAAGCCATCTACCCCGACCTCACCGAGGAGCAGCGCCGCATCCGCGCCGTCACCGCCGAGGAGTACTGGGTGCCCTCCACGCACGTCGTCGACGCCCACGTCAAAGCCGGCGGCAGCGCCTGGATGTATCGCCTCGATTTCGCCGAGACCAGCGGCCGCCTGCAGGGCTACGCTTATCACGGGCTCGATGAGCCACTCGTCTGGGACAAGCCGCGCACCAGCGGCACCAACGCCGCCGCCGAAATCACGCTGGCGAAGCAGATGCATCCGGCCTGGTCAGCCTTCATCCGCGGCGAATCCCCCGCAGCCCCCGGCCTTCCCGCCTGGCCGCCATACCGCAGCGACACCCGCCCCACCATGGTCCTCGATACCCAGAGCCGCGTAGACCAAAAACCCCACGAAGCCGAACTCCGCCTCTGGGACGGCGTCCTCTAGCTTTTCAACCTTGTCTCTAACCTCGCACCCGTGGCGTGTACTCTCCCACGGACTTCGGGTTCGTCAGCACCTTATGGATCTGTCGCCCAACGATCGCCTCGTCGCCCGGATTCATCATCCATGTGCCGACGATCAGCGCATTCGTTCCCGACGGCAGCCCCTCCGAACCCACCTTCGCGCCCGTGCTCGGGTGCAGCTCAATCGCCGGAGTCCCCGTCCGCAGCCGCGCCTGCACCTCCACCGTCGTCACGCCAAGCTTCACCGGATCGAAGTGGATGTACAGATGCGGAACGTGGTTCGCAATCGGTGCCGTCTCAATACTCGTCGTCACCGTGGGAACGTCCTTCACCATGTGGCCGACGACGTTTGCGCGCCGCGTAAACTCCTTGTCCCATCCTGCATCCGTCTGCGTCAGCACCCAATCGACCGCGGCGACCATGCCCACCAGTTGCTCCTTCGCTACCTTCATGCCGCGTCCAACGCCATCGCCGGGACTGTTGTTGGCATGCGCAAGATCGGTCAGGCGCTTTTTACCCAGCAGCAGCCCGGCGTTCTGCGGCCCACGTATACCCTTGCCGCCGGAGAAGCAGACCAGGTCCCAGCCCATGCCCGTATACTTCCACAGATTTTCGATAGGAGGCATATCGGCTGCCGCATCCAGATGGCACGGCACATCGTGCTGATGCGCAATGTCCAGCCAGTCCTGCTGACCGATCTGGGCGCCTTCGCCCGCGCCAAAATCTCCGGCGTTGAAGAAGTTAGTCATGACCGTGTTGGGCGTAAAGGCGCGCTTGTAGTCGTCCAGCGTCACCACCTCGACGATCTTTACGCCGCAGAGGAACATCGCGTGATCGTACCCATAGCGATGCGCCTTCTGGACGATGACCTCGTTTTTCGGGAACTTGCCGTCAATCGACTGCGGCCCGATGTTCTGGGGAATGTCCGTTGGCCGGCACTTATTCGCGGCCTGGATACAGGCAGCGGTACCCAG
>Ga0182024_10024050_pt1 | contig 10857 bp, 7 predicted proteins | sample P32metaG_FD_120480 | JGI IMG/M metagenome (GOLD analysis project Ga0182024, IMG submission 120480) | Permafrost microbial communities from Stordalen Mire, Sweden - P3-2 metaG (Illumina Assembly) | ecosystem: Environmental > Terrestrial > Soil > Wetlands > Permafrost | place: Sweden: Stordalen... | reverse complement strand
GCCTGCATCCGGTTGATGCCGTAGCTCAGCCACATCACGAGGCCGAGCGGGGCTAGCATCACGAGCCAGATCAGCGGCGTGCGCGCGATCGCGATGTAGAGCCCGGATTGGGCGAAGACATAGGCGACGATGCCGGTCAGCGCGAGGCCCGACGCCATGTAGTTGTAGATGCGGAGCATGTAGTCCCGCAGGCCGACATCGATGTCGGCCTGGGCACCAACCGCCGGCCGCACCGTCCAGCGAGGCTGCGAACCCAATGCCATAGTACCCCCTCCAACGAGAGCAGCGAGGAAGATTCCTCGCACCCGATATTGGCATAACCCCGTAGGCATTCAATGTCGATGCAATGCTGCGGCGCCTGGCCTATTCGTTGCGCAGATAAGCGGCGGGCTTGGCGCCGAGCGCCCGCCAGGTGCCGGCGAATCCGAGCACCAACGTCAAGAGCACGGCGATCCCCACAATCGCGAGGAGCGGGCCGGGCAGGAACACCCACTGGCTCTTGAGCGGCCCGGTGACGAGCACATAGGCTGCGAGCGTCCCGACGCCGGCAGCGACGAGCGCGGTTAGAAGGCCGACAAGGCCGTGCTCGATCAGGAAAGAAAGGGCGAGCGCGCCGCGCGTCGCCCCCAGCACCTTCAGCACCACCGCGTCGTAGACCCGCCGACGGTGGCCGGCGGCGACTGCGCCGCCGAGCACCAAAACGCCGGCGGCCAGCGTCACCAGCCCGACGAGGCGGATCGCCGTGCCGATTGTCGCGACCACCCGCGCCACGGCGGCGAGCCCCTCGCGCACCGGGATCGCCGAGACATTGGCGAAATGCTCGCTCACCCGGCGGACCAGCGCCTCTTCCTCCGCCGGCGCCACATAGACCGCCGCGAGATGGGTCTGCGGCGCGGCTTCGAGTGTGCCGGGCGCGAAGACGATCGCAAAGCTGATGCCGAGCCGGGCCCAGTCGATCTGCCTGAGATTGGCGATGCGCGCGATGATGTCGCGGCCGAGCAGGTTGACGGTCAGCGTGTCGCCGACCTTGAGCCCCATGCCGCGCGCCAGCTCGGCGTCGAACGACACCAGCGAGGGCCCCTGATAATCGGTGCCCCACCACTCGCCGGCGACGAGGCGCGACCCGGACGGCAGGGTGGCCGAATACGTCAGCCCGCGATCGCTGCGCAATGCCCATTGTGCCTCCGGCGCCACCTTCGCCTCCTCGACCGGCGTGCCGTTGAGCCGGGTGATGCGGGCGCGCAGCATCGGCACCTGGTCGAAACTGGCGCCCGGCACGGTTCGCACGATCTCCTCGAACCCGGCGAGCTGGTCGCCTTGGATGTCGATAAAGAAATCGGCCGGCGCGTGCTCGGCGAGCCGGTCCTCGATCTCGACCCGGAGATTGCCTTCGACCAAACCGAGCGCGCTCATCACGCTGAGCCCGATGCCGAGCGACAGCACGATCCGCGCGGTCGGCGCCCCCGGCCGGTGCAGATTGCCGAGCGCCAGGCGCAACAGCGGCCGGCTCGGCCGCGGCAGCAGCCGCGCCGCCACGATCACCAGCGCTCCGGCGATGCGGAAGAACACGAAGGCGGCGAGCGCACCCGCGACATACCAGAGGGCGATCTTGCGGTCCGGGGCGTTCAGCACGATCAGCCCCGCCAGGGCGAGCGCCGCCGCCGCACTCGCCGCCGCAGCCAGCGGCGCAAGATGGCGTGGCGCCGGCGCGACCCGGTCGCGGAACAGCGCCGCCGGCGACACCTCTCCGATTGCGGCCAGCGGCCACAGCGCGAAGACCAGCACCGTCAGGAGGCCGCACAACCCGGCAACCGCCAGCGGCATCGGGTAGACGCCGAGGCGCAGCGACACCGGCAAGAGCCCCTTGAGGAGCGGCGCCACCAGCACCGGCGCGACGCCGCCGAGGAGGAGGCCCAGCGCGATGCCGAAGAGCGCCAGCGCCACGATTTGCAGGAAATAGGCGGCGAAGACGAGGCGGTTCGACGCGCCGAGGCATTTCAGCGTGGCGATCGCCGAGGTCTTGCTCGCCACATAGCCGGCGACGGCGTTGCCGATGCCGACCCCGCCAACGAGGAGCGCGGTGATGCCCGCGAGGTTCAGAAAAAACCCTATCCGGTCGATGAAGCGCTGCAAGGCGGGCGAGGCATCGGCGCCGGTGCGCAGCTGCCAGCCGGCTTCCGGAAACGCGGCGCGCGCGGCGCGGGTCCAGCTCGGGGGGTCGGTTCCGGGCGGCAGACGCAGTCGATACTCATAGTTTACGAGGGCGCCGGGGCGGATCAGCCCCGCCGCCGCCAGCGCCGCCTTCGGAATGGTGACACGCGGGCCAAAGCTGAGCCCGGCGAACGCCCGGTCGGGCTCGCCCTCGATGATCGCCGAAAGCCGCAGCACCGCGTCGCCAATGCGGAACTCGTCGCCGAGCTTGAGGCCGAGCCGGCTGGCGACCGGCGCCTCTGCGACCGCGCCGAAGACGCCATTGGCGGGTGCGAGCGCGCCGGCGAGTGGCTGCGGCGGCGCGAGGGTCACGGCGCCGTAGAGCGGGTAGGAAGCATCGACCGCCTGAAGCTCGATGAGGCTGCGCCGCGCGCCGTCGAGCGAACGCGCCATCGCGCGCAGCTTCGCGGTTTCCGACAAGCTGCCGCTGGCCGCCAGAAACCGCCGCTCCTCCTCGCTCGCCGGGCGATAGGCGAGCCGGGCGCTGACGTCACCGCCGAGGAGGGTGCGCGCATCGCCGCGGATCCCGGCCTCGACCGCGGCGCCGAGCGATCCGACGGCAGCGACGGCGGCAACCCCGAGCACCAGACAGGCGAGAAAGACGCGAAATCCGCCGATCCCGCCGCGCAGCTCGCGGCGCGCCAGCCGCAGCGCATAAAACCCGGAGCGCGGGCGTTCCGCCCGCGCGCGGGTCGGAGGCCCGCAGTCCGACAGGGACACGCTCATAGTGCGCGCAGCTGCCCGGGTGCGCTGTGGCGCTCGCCGACGATGCGGCCGTCTTCGAGGTGCACCTGGCGGTCGCACCGCTCGGCGAGGCCGGCATCATGGGTGATCAGCAGTAGGGCCGAGCCGCGCCTTGCATGTTCCTCGAACAGGCAATCGATGACGATCCGGCCGGTCGCGCCGTCGAGATTGCCGGTCGGCTCGTCCGCGAGCAGCAGCAGCGGACCGGCGACAAAGGCGCGCGCCATCGCGACCCGCTGCTGTTCGCCGCCGGACAGCTGCCCGGGATAATGGCCGAGCCGATGGCCGAGCCCGATCCGCCCGAGCGCCGCTTCGGCCGCCGCCAGCGCATGGCGCGCGCCGGCCAGCTCCAAGGGGATCGCGACATTTTCGAGAGCGGTCATCGTCGGCAGCAGATGAAACGACTGAAACACGATGCCGATATGGCTGCGCCGCAACCGCGCCAGGGCGTTCTCGTCCAGTACGCCCAGATCATGTCCGGCCAAGACGACCCGCCCCCGGCTCGGCCGCTCGAGCCCGGCGACGACCATCAAGAGGCTCGACTTGCCCGACCCCGACGGGCCGACGAGGGCGACGGTTTCACCCGGCTCGATCCGGAGCGAGATGCCGCGCAGGATATCGACCGGCCCGGCGGCGCTCGCCAGGGTCAGCGCAACATCTTCGATGAGGACCAAGGGCGAGCCGGGCGGGACCGGAGGCGTCATGCGCTGACAGGGCTGTGGAACGGCAAGGGTTCGGACGATATGGCGCAGGGGCTCCGCATTTCAACGCATGCCGGCATGACGCCATTCGTGATGTTGACGGCTCCTCCGCCGCTCCGCAGTGTAGACGAACGAGCGCGCATCGTTTACCGGACGCAGACAGCAGTGGTACCCGACTCGGTCAGTCATCCCGGCGCAGGCCGGGATCCATCCCCGCCGTGGATACCGGCTTTCGCCGGTATGACAAGGTGGGTGCGCTGTCCGGTGAGCCGTCGCGGCATGCTCCTCGGGGCGGCTGGATTGCTGCTGCTGGTCGGCATTGGCGGCGCTCCCGCCGCTGCTCGAGTGCCCGAGATTCTGGCCTTCGGAGACAGCCTCACCGCCGGTCTTGGTCTGCCGCAAGAGGCGGCGTTTCCCGCGCGTCTCGAAGCGCGGCTCAAGGCCGACGGGGTCGCGCTGCACGTGGTCAATGCGGGGGTCTCGGGCGATACCACCACCGATGGGCTCGCGCGGATCGACTGGGCGCTCGCCGACAAGCCCGAGATCGTGCTCCTCGAACTGGGCGCCAACGATGCCCTGCGCGGTATCGAACCCTCGATCGTCCGCGCCAATCTCGAGGCGATGATCGTGAAGATCCAGGCGAGCGGGGCCAAGTTGCTGCTGATGGGCATGCAGGCGCCGCCCAATTGGGGCGAGGATTATCGCCGCGAGTTCGAGCGCATTTATCCCGAGCTTGCGCACGCCCACGGGGTGACGCTTTATCCGTTTTTTCTCGAAGGTGTGGCGATGGACCCCAAGCTCAATCAGCCGGACGGCCTGCACCCCAACGAAGCGGGCGTCGCCGCCCTGGTCGACCACATCGCGCCCTATGTTGCCCGGCTGATCGGAGACAGGTCATGAGTGCGCCCTTCGCCGCCGCCTTCGCCGAAGGCGACCCCACGACCCTCGCCGCTCGCCTTCTCGCCCAGCTGCCGGCCGGGCAGGAGGCGAATCTCGGCATCCTTTATGTCAGCGAGCCGGCCGGCTCCATGCTCCCGCTGCTCGCCCGCGAGCTGGCCGATGGCAGCGGGATCGCCTCCTGGGTCGGCGGGGTCGGGCTCGGCGTCTGCGCTCAGGGGCAGGAGGTTTACGAAACCCCGGCGGCGGCGGTGATGACGGCCTCGTTGCCGGCCGAGCGCTTCCGCCTCTTCGGCGCGACCGACGATCCGGCCGCCGATCTGCCGCGCCGCCATGCCAACTGGATCGAGACGGTCGCGCCGAGCCTCGCGCTCGTCCATGGCGATCCGCGCTGTGCAGACGTGATGCGCGCGACGATCGACACCGCGGCGGCGAGCGGCGCGTTTCTCGTCGGGGGCCTCGTGTCACACCGCTGTGCCGAGCCGCTTCTCGCCGGCGACATCACCGCCTCCCAGCGCGCCGCCAGCGCCCTCGGCAAGGCTGGCATCGCCGGCCTCCTTCTCGCGCCCGAAATCGCAGTCGCCACCGGGTTGACCCAAGGCTGCATGCCGATCGGCCCGGTGCACCGGATCGACGAGGCGCGCGACAATGTCGTCATCGCGATCGACGGCCGCCCGGCGCTGACGGTGTTCTACGAGGATATCGGCCCAGACCTGGCGCAGGATCCGCGCCGCCTCGGCGGGGTGATCTTCGCCGGCCTTCCGGTCGCGGGCTCGGACACCGGCGATTATCTCGTGCGCAACCTGATGGCGATCAATCCGGGACAGGGCTGGATCGTGCTTGGCGCCGAGGTCGCGCCGGGCGACCAGATCGTGTTCTGCCGGCGCGATCCCGAGAGCGCCCGGGCCGATATGAGCCGCATGCTGCGCCAGTTGAAGGCGCGGCTCCCCGGCCCACCGAAGGGCGGGGTTTACGTCAGCTGCATCGCCCGCGGCATGGCGCTGTTCGGCGAGCCCGGGGTCGAGACCGAGATGATCCGCGACACTCTCGGCGATTTTCCGCTGATCGGGTTTTTCGCCAATGGCGAGATTTCGCGCGATCGGCTTTACGGCCATACCGGAGTCTTGACCCTCTTCACCTGATGACGTCGATGAGATGCTGCGCCTCTTTGTCGGGATCGAATTTCCCCCCGAACTGAAGCTCGAACTGTCGCTGCTGTGCACTGGCGTGCCCGGCGCAAGGTGGATCGATCCCGGCAATTTCCACCTGACGCTGCGCTTCATCGGCGAGATCACCGAGGATCTGGCCGCCGATGTCGACGCCGCCCTGGCGAAGCTCAAGGCGCGCCGCTTCACGTTGCAGCTTGTCGGGACTGGCGTCTTCGGCGGCAACCGGCCGCACACCCTGTGGCTCGGCGCCGAGCGCGATCCCGACCTGGTGCGGTTGCACGACAAGATCGAACAGGCGCTGATCCGCACCGGGCTCGCGCCCGAGCCACGCCGCTTCGCGCCGCATGTGACGCTCGCGCGGCTGCGCGACCCGGCGCCAGACATGCTCGGCCATTTCCTCGCCGCGCACGCGCGGTTCCGCGCGGCCCCACTGCCGGTCGGGCATTTCAGCCTGATCGCCAGCTTTCCGACCAAGGCGGGCTCGGTCTACGAGGACCAGGCCGACTATCCGCTGACCGGGTGATTTCGGGTCCGTAGGATGGGTTGAGCGACGCGAAACCCATCACCGGCCGGCAGCGCGATGGGTTTCACTGCGTTCAACCCATCCGACAAGCACCCGCTACCGCGGCAGGGTGCTCGATCCCATCAGGAATTCGTCGATCGCACGGGCGCACTGCCGTCCCTCGCGGATCGCCCAGACGACGAGCGACTGGCCGCGCCGCATATCGCCGGCGGCGAAGATTTTCGGCACCGAGCTTTGATAGTCGAGCGTATTGGCGGCGACATTGCCGCGCGGGTCGAGCTTGACCCCGGCCGCGGCGAGCATGCCGGCACGGCGGGGCCCCAGAAACCCCATCGCCAGCAACACCAGATCGGCCTTCAAAGCGAAACCGCTGTCCGCCATTTCCTGCATCGCCCAGCGCCCGTCGGGCCCCTGTGTCCACTCGACCCGGACGCAGTCGAGCGCCTCGACATGGCCGCCCGCCCCGCGCGCGTCCTTGGTCAGCACCGCCCAGTCGCGCTCGCAGCCCTCCTCCTGCGAGGAGGAGGTGCGCAGTTTCAACGGCCAATCCGGCCACACCAGCGCCTTGTTCTCGTGCTCGGGCGGCATCGGCAGGATTTCGAGCTGAGTGATCGACGCCGCGCCCTGCCGGGTCGCGGTGCCGATGCAATCGCTGCCAGTATCGCCGCCGCCGATCACGATGACATGCTTGCCCGCGGCGCTGATCGTGCCGCCCGGGGCGGCGCGCGCCTCGTCGTCGCCGGCGTTGCGCTTGTTCTGCTGGGGCAGGAAATCCATCGCGAAATGGATGCCGTCGAGCGCGCGGCTGGGTACGTCGAGGTCGCGCGGCAATTCGGCCCCGCCGGTCAGCGCCAGCGCTTCGTATTCGGCGACCAGCGTGTCGACCGAGATTGTCACCCCGACTTCGACCGAAGGGCGGAACTCCACCCCCTCGGCCGCCATCTGCTCGACGCGGCGGTCGATCAGATGTTTCTCCATCTTGAAGTCGGGGATGCCGTAGCGCAGCAGCCCGCCGATCCGGTCGTTCTTCTCGAATAGGGTCACGCTGTGCCCGGCGCGCGCCAATTGCTGGGCGCAGGCCATCCCCGCCGGCCCCGACCCGACGACCGCGACGCGCTTGCCCGTCCAGCGCGCCGAGGGTTGCGGCACGATCCAGCCTTCCTCCCAGCCGCGATCGACAATCGCGCATTCGATCGTCTTGATCGTCACCGGGTTGTCGTCGATGTTGAGCGTGCACGCCGCCTCGCACGGCGCCGGGCAGATCCGGCCGGTGAATTCGGGGAAGTTGTTGGTCGAGTGCAAGGTCACCAGCGCGTGGCGCCACTGGTCGCGGTAGACCAGGTTGTTCCAGTCCGGGATCAGATTGTTGACCGGGCAGCCCTCATGGCAGAACGGGATGCCGCAATCCATGCAGCGCGAGGCCTGGGCGCGCAGCATCGGTTCGGCAAGCGGATGCACGAACTCCTTCCAGCTTTTCTTGCGCGCCGCCGGCTTCTCATAGCCGCGCTCGACGCGCTCGACCTCCAGGAACCCGGTCGGCTTGCCCACTGAGCTGCCCTCAACCCCCGCGCCGGCCGAAGCCGGTCAATAATGCTGACTTATATCGATATTGTCCTACCTTTCCCCAGGCTGCAACGATAACGCAAAGAGCCATGGCCGGAAGCCATCTTCGCGGCGCCTCATTCGATCACCTCGTCGGCGCGGCCGAGGAAGGATTGCGGCACCGTGAGGCCGAGCGCCTTGGCGGTCTTCAGGTTGACGATCAGCTCAAACTTGGTCGGCTGTTCGACCGGCAAGTCGGCCGGCTTGGCGCCCTTTAGGATCTTGTCCACGTAAACCGCTGTCGAGCGGTAAATCTCGCCCTCGTCAAACGAGTAACTCATCAGCCCACCCGCTTCGGCAAACTCCCGAAAATGCTCGAGGGCCGGCATCCGGTATTGCAGCGCCAGCGTAGCGGGCCGTTCGAGCCCGAGGCTCGGCTGGACGATCACGGCATCCGGCCGGTCCTTCTGCAGGGCCGAGAAAGCGGCATCCAATTCGTCGGGGCCGCGGAGCCTTATCGCATCGATCGTCGTTTTGGTGGCTTGCCCGGCCATTTCGATCTCTTTGAGAAAAGGCTTCGAGAACGGGTCGGAGGCATTGGCCAGCGCCGCGACGCGATGCGCCGACGGCAGCATCTCGCGGACCAGCTCGACCATTTTGCCATCGAGTTCCGCCGCCATGCCGGAGGTGCCGGTGATGTTCCCGCCCGGTCGCGCGAGGCTGGCGACCAGCCCGGTTTCGACTGCTGCCCCGCTTGACATGACGATTGGAATGTCGCGCGTCGCGTCCTTAGCAGCGTGAGCGGCCGGCGTGAACCAGGTCACGATAACATCGACCTTGAGCCGGACCAGCTCCGCCGCCAGCTCAGGCAAGCGATTTTGCTGCCCCTCGTCGGATCGGTACTCGAACCGGATGTTCCGGCCCTCGACGTAACCCAGCCCGCGCAGTGCTTCTTTCAAGCCGCGCCAGAATTGTTCCGAACCGGGCGACTGGACGAGAAGAACGCCAACCGTCGGAACTTTTGCTTGTTGTGCCGCGCTGAACTGCGGCCGTAGCGCTGCCGCGCCGGCGACAAGCGCGATAACATCGCGCCGGTTCATGCGGATGCCTCCCTGCACGATCCCAACGCCGCTCCCTCTTGAGAGCAGCGGCAACCCGCCCCACGAGACGGGCGCGGCTTAACCGGTTGTGCCCTGCCTCACTCGGCGGCGGCCATCTGCCCGGCGGCGGTGTCGCGCTCAGCCTTCAATTCCAGGAGGGCGCGGCGGTAGTCCTGGGGGGTAACCTTGACGAAGGCGGCGAGCGTCCCCTCCCAGTCTTCGAGGAGCTGGCGGGCGCGGGCGCTGCCAGTGAAGAGGTGGTGGCGTTCGATGAGGATACGCAGCCGCGCCGCGTCGAAGCGCAGCGGGTCGCCCATGCCGCTGTCGACGACATCAGGGGCGCGCTGGCGCGGGCGCTCGTCACCCCCGGCGTCGTCCTCGTCCGCCGCGTCGCCGATCGCGTCGAGATCGACCCCGGCATGGTTGCAGAGGCTCGCAAAGTGGCCCTGCGGGTCATAGACATAGGCGATGCCGCCCGACATCCCGGCGGCGAAATTGCGCCCGGTCTCGCCCAGAACGACGACGACCCCGCCTGTCATGTATTCGCAGCCATGGTCGCCGGTGCCCTCGACGACCGCGACCGCGCCCGAATTCCTCACCGCAAAGCGCTCGCCGGCGACCCCCTCGAAATAGGCTTCGCCCGCGATCGCGCCATAGAGCACGGTGTTGCCGATGATGATGTTCTCGGTCGGCTCGCGCGTGGCCTCCGGCGGCTGGCGCACGATGAGGCGCCCGCCGGAGAGGCCCTTGCCGACGTAATCATTGGCATCGCCATAGAGTTCCAAGGTCACGCCATGCGCAAGGAACGCGCCGAAACTGCCGCCGGCGGTGCCGGTAAAGCGCGCCCAGATCGTGTCCTCGGGCAGGCCCGCATGGCCATAGCGCCGAGCCACCTCGCCCGACAGCATCGCGCCGACGGTGCGGTGAACGTTGCGGATCGGCCACTCGATGCGCACCTTCTCGCGCTTGTCGAGGGCCGGCAGCACCGCGCCGATCAGGTCGACGTCGAGCGCCTTGTCGAGGCCGTGGTATTGCCGCTCGCAATGGCTGATCGCGACGTCGGGTCGGGCCGGCTCCCGGTAGAGGAGGCGTGAGAGATCGATCCCCTTCGCCTTCCAATGGTTGATCGCGGGCACCGTGTCGAGCCTGTCGACCCGGCCGACCATCTCGGAGACATTGCGGAAGCCCATTTGCGCCATCAATTCGCGCACTTCCTCGGCGACAAAGAAGAAGAAGTTGATGACGTGCTCCGGCTGGCCCGTGAAGCGCTTCCTTAAGACCGGGTCCTGCGTCGCGATGCCGACCGGGCAGGTGTTTAGGTGGCACTTGCGCATCATGATGCAGCCGGCGGCGATCAAGGGCGCGGTGGCAAAGCCGAACTCGTCGGCGCCGAGCATCGCGCCGATGACGACGTCGCGGCCGGTGCGCAGGCCGCCATCGACCTGCACCGCGATCCGGCCGCGCAAGCCGTTGCGCACCAGCGTCTGCTGGGTTTCGGCGAGGCCGATCTCCCAGGGCGAGCCGGCATGGGTCAGCGATGTGAGCGGGCTGGCGCCGGTGCCGCCTTCGTAGCCGGCGATCGTGACATGGTCGGCACGTGCCTTCGCCACCCCCGCCGCGACCGTGCCGACGCCGACCTCGGACACCAGCTTCACCGAGATCGCCGCGTAAGGGTTGGCGTTTTTCAGATCGTGGATCAACTGCGCCAGATCCTCGATCGAATAGATGTCGTGGTGCGGCGGCGGCGAGATGAGGCCGACCCCCGGAGTCGAATAGCGCACCCGGGCGATCGTCTTGTCGACCTTGCGGCCGGGCAATTGGCCGCCCTCGCCGGGCTTGGCGCCCTGCGCCATCTTGATCTGCAGAACATCGGCGTTGACAAGGTATTCGGTCGTCACTCCGAACCGGCCCGAGGCGACCTGCTTGATCGCCGAGCGCATCGAATCGCCGTTCGGCAGCGGCTTGAAGCG
>Ga0182024_10024049_pt1 | contig 10857 bp, 7 predicted proteins | sample P32metaG_FD_120480 | JGI IMG/M metagenome (GOLD analysis project Ga0182024, IMG submission 120480) | Permafrost microbial communities from Stordalen Mire, Sweden - P3-2 metaG (Illumina Assembly) | ecosystem: Environmental > Terrestrial > Soil > Wetlands > Permafrost | place: Sweden: Stordalen... | reverse complement strand
GACACCGCTTCAACTACTTTCAGAAATGCCCTGGCGGCGTGCGAAAGGTTCGCGTCTTTGCGGTAGATGAGGCGTAGCTTGCGTTTCAACTGCACTTCACGCACGGGAATTCCCACCAGTTCTCCTCTGGCTAACTCGGGCTCGACGCTGATTTCGGGAACAAACGCCACCCCATGTCCCATAGCGACGAATTGCTTGATGGCCTGCAGAGTGGGAAGCTCCAGGTCCATGTGAAGCGGTGTTTTGTGAGCCTTGAACAATTGCAAGACTTTCTCGCGGTAGGGGGACGAGACAATGTGAGCTACAAAAGATTCCGCGCCTAACTGACGGATGCTGACCTGTGGCGCGGAGGCGAGCGGATGTTTCGGTGGTACGACGAATACCAGCTCGTCCAGATATACCACCACGGAATGCAGGCTCGTTTCCTGCGGTTCATAGGACAATACGCCGAATTCAGCGGCATAGCGAAGGACGTCGTCGGGGATGTGACTGCCCAGGGCGCGTTCGACCTTAATCTTGATCATGGGATGCAGGCGGCGGAACTCGGCCAGCAATGGCAGCAGGTAAAGTACGGTGAATTCATTGGCTGCAATGACCAGCTTGCCTTTTTGCAGCTCCCGCAGTTCGGTCAGAGACTCGGCCGCTTCGCTCCGCAGGTTGATCAGCTTTTCGGCGTATTCGAACAGAACCTTGCCGGCGTCGGTGAGGACGCCCTCGCGCGAAGACCGGTCGAATAGAGCTTCGCCGAGCTCGTCCTCGAGCTTGCGAATGGTCTGGCTGACTGCCGACTGAGTGCGAAAAAGCTTCTCGGCGGCGCGGGAGAACCGGCGCTCGCGGGCTACCGCCAGGAATACTTCGAGTTGAGAAAGCTCCATGTGTCGACTCCATTAACTAATTCTCAAGAAATCATTAGGAAAACTTATTATACAAGCGTAGCTAATGATTACTGAAGAATTATAAGTTTTGCTTCTACCGACAGCGCCCGTATCATAAAAGATGAGTTTATTTTTGAGGGAGTTCCATGACCGCAGAGCGAGCCCGCATCACGGTTTTTGACACGACTCTTCGCGACGGGGAACAGTCGCCTGGCTGCAGCATGAACCAGCAGGAAAAGCTGCGCCTGGCTCACCAACTCGACCGCCTGGGTGTGGATGTGATCGAAGCCGGTTTTCCCATCGCCTCGGACGGAGACTTCGAGTCGGTGAAGGCGATCGCGTCGGTGGTGCGGCGTCCCATTATCGCTGGATTGGCTCGCGCCTGCCGTCCCGACATCGAGCGCGCCTGGGAGGCGTTGCGGGATGCGGCGCATCCGCGGATCCATGTGTTTCTGGCGACTTCCGATATTCATTTGCACTACAAGCTGCGCATCACGCGCGATCAGTGTGTGGAACAGGCCCGGGAAGCGATTCGCTTCGCCAAGTCGCTTTGCGATGACGTGGAGTTCTCGCCGGAAGACGCTACTCGTACCGACCCTGATTTTCTGTGTCGGGTGCTGGAGGCAGTCGTCGAAGCTGGAGCCACCACACTGAACATTCCTGACACGGTCGGCTACACCGTGCCAACGGAGTTCGGTGATCTGATCACTACCATCCGGCAGCGGGTGAAGGGGATTGAGAACGCAACTATCTCCGCACATTGCCACAACGATCTGGGAATGGCGGTCGCCAATGCGCTGGCCGCGGTGGCGGCGGGAGCGCGGCAGGTTGAGTGCACCATCAATGGAATTGGCGAGCGAGCGGGGAATGCGTCGCTGGAAGAAATTGTGATGGCGATGCGCGTTCGTCCGGATCGATTCGCTTACGAAACGGGCATAGTCGGCGAGCAGATTTTCGCGGCCAGCCAGATGTTGAGCGAGGTCACGGGCGTGCCGGTACAACCGAACAAGGCGATCACCGGACGCAATGCTTTTGCGCACGAAGCCGGCATTCACCAGGATGGAATTTTGAAGAACCCGCTGACCTATGAAATCATGACGCCGAAGTCGGTGGGAGTGCCGGATTCGAAGCTGGTGCTGGGCAAGCACTCGGGGCGTCACGCTCTCAGCATCCGCTGCGAACAACTGGGCTATCAGTTCGATCGCCGGGGACTAGATGACATTTATCGGCGCTTTGTCCGGCTGGCGGACAAGATCAAACATGTGGAAGATCACCACCTGCTGGAACTAATCCGCGACACGCACAAGCCGTCAGGATCGGCGACGCCGCTCATTGAGCCTCTCGCGGTGGCAAAAGCGGCTGCCGTCAACGCGTCCTCGCCCGAGGCTGTGCCCGAACCCGAGCCGTCGAAGCCGTTCCCGGTGGGGCCGCAGACCAACGCATTCGGAGTACCGTTGCCGGTTCACGGCGATTCCCACCACGAGCAGACGCAGCAAGAAGACTACCTCTGGGGCGTTTAGGGGATTGAGTAATTGGGTAATTTTGTAATTGTGTAATTTAAGAACCGAAATCTTCAGGCCCGACGTCCTCCCACTCAAGAGATAAAATCGCACAAGGTTTTCAATTACAAAATTACCAAATTGCCCAATTACTAAACTATCTTCATGCTCCTGAACCTCACGATCCTCCCTGGCGACGGCATCGGTCCGGAAGTCACCGAACAAGGCGTGCTCGTCTTGCAGGCCGTGGCCGACGCCTTTGGCCATCAACTTCAGCTTCAACACAAGCCTATCGGCGGCGCGGCGCTGACCGTGGCGAACGACCCGCTGCCCGCGGAAACAGTACAGGCCTGCCTGAGTTCGTCTGCTGCGCTGCTCGGTGCGGTGGGGAGTCCGGCGTTCGATCACAACCCGGGTCACCTTCGTCCTGAGGCGGGATTGTTGCGCTTGCGGCGTGAGCTGGGCGCGTATGCCAATCTGCGTCCGGCAGTATTCTTTCCCGCGCTTGAGGATTGTTCTCCTCTGCGGGCGGAGATCGTGCGCGGCACCGACATCATGATCGTTCGCGAACTTCTGGGCGGAGCCTACTTTGGGCAGCCGCGGTCGATCGAAGGAAATCCGGGGTCGCGAGTCGCGGTCAATACCATGCGCTACGGCGAAGCGGAAATCGAGCGTATCGCGCGCGTGGCTTTTGAGTTGGCGATGAAGCGTCGGCGCAAGGTTCTGTCGGTGGACAAGGCCAACGTACTGGAATGCTCGCGACTCTGGCGGGAAGTCGTGACCCGAGTGGCGAAGGATTATCCCGAGGTGAAGCTGGGGCACCAGTATGTTGATTCGGCCGCCATGCTGCTGGTGCAGCGTCCCACGAATTTTGATGTCCTGCTCACCGAAAACATGTTTGGAGACATTCTCTCGGATCAGGCTGGGGGCGTAGTGGGTTCGCTGGGACTGCTGGCTTCGGCGAGCGTGGGCGGGCCGGTTGGGTTGTATGAACCGGTGCACGGTTCGGCGCCGGATATTGCGGGGAAGGGAATTGCCAATCCGCTGGGGGCGATTTTGTCGGCGGCGATGATGCTGCGGCATTCGTTTCAGTTGGAGAAGGAAGCGGTGTGTATCGAGAAGGCCGTTTCGACGGTATTGCAAGGCGGTGCTCGCACGGCAGACATTGCCGAGAAATCGCACGCCGCGATTTCCACGGGTGAGATGGGGAAGCGAGTCGTTGAGGTGGTGAAGGCCACGAATGTGGCCTCGCATCGTGCGGAGGAGTCGGCGTAAATGCGAGGCGGCAAGCGGTGTCATCCCTTCGGGACTTGGTTCCTCTTTCCTTGACCTACCCAGGACTTCCCTCCTGGGCTAACTTATGCCGCCGCTTCGCGGCTCTTATCCGTCAGCGATGAACTATATCTTCGCCATAAGACCCGAGAATACAGAGCAAGTTGTAATTAGGCTTGCGGCCCGCGGTGGTCGGGCAGTGTCTTGGCGGTCTGTGGGGGTGGGGTCGGAACGCCGTTGTACTTTCCGCTCAGGTCGTACCAGCGGATTCGAAGCATCTCCATGAACATGCGGGAGCCGTCGACCAGGGGATTGATGCGGGTTCCGCCGCTGTGTCCCCAGGCAACGGGGATTTCCTGCACTTTGAATTTGAACTTTCGTGCCAGGAAAAGAGTCTCGGGATCGAATCCCCAGCGCTCGATTTTCTGCAGAGGGAAGATCGCCTGAACTGCCGGTTGCCGGAAGGCTTTGAAGCCGCACTGCGTGTCCTTGAATTTTAGGCCGAGGGTGATGCGCAGCATCAGGTTGAAGATCCGGCCGAAGAGTTGACGGTGCAAAGGCTGGCGTTGCGTCTGCGTTTCGGCCCGCAGCCAGCGGGAGCCGATGGCGATATCGGCGCTGTCCTCCAGTGCCTGCAAAAGCTTCGGAGCTTCTTCGATGGGCGAGGACAGGTCCGCGTCGCTGAACAGGACGATTCGGCCGCGGGCATTGAGCATGCCGTTGCGCACGCTGTATCCCTTGCCGCGATTGCCGGGATTTTCCACCAGCCGCAGCGCCGGATCTTTCGCGGAAAAAGCTCGAACAATGTCGGCGGTGTTGTCGCGCGATCCATCATTGACGACGATGACTTCCGCATCCCAGCCGCGGGCGCGCACGTAGGCCAGGACCTTTTCGAGCGTCGCGCCCAGGCGCGCGCCCTCGTTGTAAGCAGGAATCACGATGCTGTAGGTGGGCTGCAAACGCAGTTCTCAGTTCTCAGTTCTCAGTTCTCAGTCGGAGTGACTGGTGGCTGAAAGCTGGTCCGTTGGGACGATCAGCATGGCCATTGTACGTGGTCGTTTTAGGATTTCGGAAATCAGAATTCGCCGGATGTTTTGGAGCTTCTAGCGCTGAGCGTAGTATCCGGTCCGTGTACGGGCAGTCAGTCCGGGTTTGCCGATTTTGACCTGAAGGCTGTGATACTCGTTCGCGTGGTCAGCCGGGGGAGAATCAAAGGAGAGAGTGTAGAAGGCTTTTACGTCCACCAGACAGCTCGCAATCGAGTTCGCTATATCATTACTCGAAGTGAGAACCCGGCCACCGCTTTGAGCTGCGAGGACCTGCAGCGCAAGGTTGCCGTTCTGTACCTTGTTGGCTGAACCTACACCTTTGAGGAAGCTCTCATAATAAAAAGTTCGGCCGAGCGCCTCGTCCATTCCCAACGGATCCACGCTGTAAAGCGTGATGCGAGCCTCTCGTAGCTCCGTGGACAGGCTGACAACGTTTTGAAAGAGCCATTCCTGATTTTTCGCACTCAGTTCTACCCCCGGTCCGGAAAGCAAGGGCCATCCGGGACTGATCCAGATCAGCAGTTTTCTGCCCGGCTGTGTTGCCAGATGAGAAGCGAGTTTTTCCAGAGTGCCAAGGGAAATCTGAACGCGATCCGCACCGCCGTAGAATCCCTGCGATCTGCCGATGTCGCGCAGACCGGACTGATTGGACTTCAGGGTGTCGACCAAGGCGTTTCCGTCGAGAGTAGCCGCGCTTTGGCCCTGGGACGTATCGGTAAGGATAACCAGAGACGTGGGAATGGAGAGCTTGCCCTCGTCTTTCTGCAGGAATTTCTGCAGCTGTAGCCGCTCGTAGCTTACGCTGTGGAACGAAGTGTTGACTGCATCGACGAGCAAAATCGCTTGCAGCGGAGAATCAGCCGCTCTGCTGGTGTCGTTCATCGCGAGATCGGTCGCGCGAAAGGAGAGAATCGTCTGTGGCTGTTTGTCATCGAGCAGGGTAAAGTCCTGCTGCTGCAAGCCGGGCACAGGTTTCCCCGACTTGTCAGTTACGACTACATCCAGCGAAATGCGGCGACCGGCGGCGCGCGCCGGGGCGGTCGCGCTTTCCGCCGGCGGCGTGGCTGGCGACGGAGATGCGCCCTGCTGTGCCAATCCTGATTGTGCGAGTCCTGGAAGTGAGAAACAACAGAATAGGGCGGTGAAGACTTGAGACGCGGCGCGCATGCTCACCTCACATCGATGGTCCTAAACTCAGAACCGCTCACGCTACCAGACGTTGCTGCTCCAGCATGGAGAAGTATTCCGCGACTAACTCAGCGTCCCAGAGGCGGCGGTCAGCTTCCTCGCGCATGGTCTGGGCGGCGAGTTCGTGCGTGAGAGGGGCTTTGTAGGAGCGAGCGGTGCGGAGCGCGTCGTACACGTCGACCACCTGAAGCACCCTGGAGAGTACCGGAATCTCCGCTCCGGTCAAGCCGTCAGGATAGCCAGAACCATCCGAATGTTCGTGGTGATGGCGGATGATCGGCAGAACCAGCCGCAGCGAATGCAGTGGCTTGCAGATGTTTTCACCAGTGAGGGGATGGAGTTTCATGACCGCCCATTCCGCCGGTGTGAGGTCGCTACCTTTTTTCAGAATTTCATCCGGCACGGCAATCTTGCCGAGATCGTGCAAATATCCGCCGCGCTTCAGGGCGAGAAGCGAATCTTCATCCATGCCGAGGTGGCGGCCGAGATCGGCGGCGCGGACAGAAAGCCGCTCGCAATGGCCCTCGGTATAGGGGTCGCGGCCTTCGACAATCAGCCCCAGCGTGCACAGAACGGAATCGGCAGTTTCCAGTTCATCGGTGAACTCTTTGAGGCGGAGCAGCGATTTCACGCGGGCGATGAGTTCTTCGGCGAGGACCGGTTTGTTCAGGAAGTCATCGGCGCCGGCTTCGATGCCGCGCACTCTGTCGCTGCTGTCGCTGAGCCCAGTGATCAGAACAAAAGGAATCAGGCGCGTGTCCGCATTCTCCTTCAAACTGCGGCAGAATTCGTAACCCGACTTTCCGGGCATCATTACGTCGGAGAGGATCAAGTCCGGCAGTTGCTTGCGCACCTCGGCCTCGGCCTGCTCGGCATTGGCCGCGGTGATCACCTCGTATCCACGCATGGTGAGTAACTGGCTCATCAGGCCAGCAATGCTAGGCTGGTCGTCGACGACCAGAATTCGCGGGGCACGACGTTGTAATAGAAGGTCACCCATATCTTGATAAGAGGCGGCTTCACCCTTCGCAGTTGTCCGCCCAACCGGCCGCGACAGAGGGAAAGAGGGGGACGAGAGGCTCATGGTGAAATCGCCTACTGAACACCTTGATTTTACCGCCATTCTCTGGTTTTCGCCGGGCGAAGCCAGCTTTTTGGAACACTAGCACCATTTGTGGGGCTCTGCTATTCCCACTTTGGCACCCCGTATTTTGCGGAGGTGACCACAACCCTTGCTTTGGTCCCGGTCGGTGCCTACTCTCGCCTCATGCGCATTGTACGAATCCGCGTCGTTTCCTTGCTCTTCTGTGCTGTGCTGCTGACGACTGCGGCGGGCGCGGCCACGAAAGTTCACGTCATCACACTCGGAAAATGGACCTCCGTGCAGTAGCTTAGAGATTCCGGGACCCGACGCCAAGCCTCTGACTATCAAGATTCGCGCGCTTGTGGTGGATGGGCGCGTCAAAGAGTACGCCCTCGGGGCGCCGCACGAATTAACCGAGCGGCTGTTTGTAGTGCAGCGCGCTTTTTGGGTGAATGACAGTCTTCCCGAAGATTTCAGCCCCCGCTGGCAGTGGCAGCGCGGAGGCTGGCTGCTCGTCGATCGACTGACGGGCCACGTTTCCCCAATCAATCTTCCGGAGTTCGCATGTTTTTTATTCCGCTGCCAGTTGGTACCGCGACTATGTCGCCTATTGCGGAGTTGCCGACGATGGAAAGAAAACGTATGCCATAGTGGCGCAAATCAGCCGTCGCAAGCCCGTGTTAAGGAAGCCATTGTCCAATGACGGCGTCGCCGAGGATGCGGCGCCGGATTCGGCCTGCCCAGCACCTTCGTGGCGGCGAAGCCCGGTGCGAGTCAGCTTTGAGCCAGTGGGGAGCGCGAAACAGACGTTTGCGATCCGCGGGCATGTGGTGGACTTGGTGAATGATGCGGAGGAGGACGAAGAAGGGTCGAGGTAGCTGAAGGCGGTCTTGGGTCGTAGGTGTTGGGTCTTAGGCCTCCGAGCTCAGACTCAAGACCCAAGACCCAAGACCCAAGACCCAAGACCTATTCCTCAATCGCCCGCTGCCCTCGCCGCGGGCAGTTCCGGCGCCACAGCTTTGTCTTTCACCTTCGCGCTGGTGACGAGGATAACGGAGAGAATCACAATCGCACTTCCCGCCAGGATGAAGCGGTCGACGCGCTCGTGCAGAATCAACCAGCCCAGAAACACGGCTACGACGGGATTGACGTACGCATAAGTCGAGACCTTGGACGTGGGCACGTGCTCGAGCAGCCAGATGTAGGCGGTGTAGCCGATCCAGGAGCCGCACACCACCAGGTAGATGGTGGCGCTGATCCCGCGGGAGGTCCACCGTACATGCGCGAGGTCGCCGGCGAGGAACGCGAAAATAAAATTTCCTGCTCCGGCCGCCACGACTTGCCAGCCAGTCGCGCTGAATACATCCATACCCGACTGCCAGCGCTTCGAGAGCACCGAGCCCAACGCCCAGCTGAACGAGCCGAAGATCAGGCTGATCGAGGCCCACAACTCGCGGCGTCCCATTGTGCCGGACTGCAACTGCGGCCAGACCAGCACAAACAGGCCCACGATCCCCAGCACCAGACCTGCCTTGCCACGTCCGGAGATGTGATGGTCGCCCAGCAGCAGCGAATCGAGCACCAAAAACCACAGCGGCGTGATGGCGACGATCAGCGCGGCCAGGCCCGACGACACCGCAAGTTCCGCGTAAGAGAGCGTGAGGTTGCCGCCCATCAGCAGCAGCAGGCCCACAATCGCTGAGAGCGCGATTTGCCGCGGAGAATATAAAATCCTGCGCCCGCTTGCGGCGCAAACGGCCAGCATGACCACTCCCGCAATCGAAAAACGCACCGCACACATGAGCGCCGGAGGAATAGTCTGCACGGCGATATCGATGGCGAGGTAGGTCGACCCCCAGAAAAGGTACACAAGTCCGAAGGCAAGAATCACCATCCACCGGATTGGGCGCTGCGCGGATTGCATTGGCATGAGAAACAGGGGGAAAGTAAAAGATATCAGACGTGTGGGTTGGGGGGTTGGATTCTAAGGTTGAGGGAATTGCCGCCCCATCGTACTCGTAGTTGCTTAAAATGTCTTCGCCGGCGGCACGGACGGCACGGACGGCACGGACGCCGTCGGCAAGCCGCAGCAAGCTGCGTCGCTACGAGTCTGTCCGATTGCGGTACTGTCCTTTCGTTACCAAAAGGGGGGTTACGGTGCTCATCCCTTCTGGCTATAATGAATCAGTGATTTCGACGGTTCGCGATGCTGTACAACAATCCCAATTCGCATTTGCCCGAGTGCTGGCTGCAATGCCTGGTGTGTCCGCGGCGCTATCGGGCGAATCTGCCTTCGCGATTGCGCCCCAGCCTGTTCGGTAGCGACTAATTCCTTCATCCTCCATTTGATTCGCTTCGGCCTGCGTGCGTCCTAACCAGGATCATGCGTTCCGAGGGTATATTTCCTGACAACTGGCGGCTGTTTACTGGCAGCTGTTTCGGAGGATTCCATGACCACCAAGACCATGACCGCGCCCATCGGCCCTGCTGTTACCGGACCCAAGATCAAGACTGCCCTGCCTGGGCCGAACGCCAAACGCGTGCTCGAAGGCGACGAGAAATACATTTCGCCGTCCTATACCCGTTCCTACCCGCTGGTGGTGAAGAGCGGACGCGGCATCATCGTGACGGATGTAGACGGCAACGAGTTCCTTGATTTTTCAGCGGGCATTGCGGTGACTTCGACCGGCCATTGCCATCCCCATGTGGTTGCCGCCATTCAGAAACAGGCGGGCGAACTCATCCACATGTCGGGCACCGATTTCTATTACGAGAGCATGGTGGAGCTGGCGGCGCGGCTGTCGAAGATCGCGCCCATGCCCGGTCCGCACCGGATTTACTACGGCAATTCCGGCGCTGAGGCGATCGAGTGCGCTCTGAAGTTAGCGCGTTACCACACCAAGCGGCAGAATGTGATCGCGTTCTTCGGAGCGTTTCACGGTCGAACCATGGGCGCGCTCTCACTGACCGCGTCCAAGCCGCAGCAGCGGCGGCGTTTTGCCCCGCTGGTTCCGGGCGTGACGCACGTGCGTTATCCCGACGTTTACCGTGGTTGCGTGGGCGGTGCGGAAGATGCGGATAACTTTGCGCTGGGCTGCGCTCGTTTCATCGAAGAAAAGTTGTTTAAGACCACACTCGCTCCGGAGGAAGTTGCGGCGATATTCGTCGAGCCGGTTCAGGGTGAGGGCGGGTACGTTGTGGCCCCGAAGATCTTTATGCAGGAACTGCGGCGCATCTGCGATCGTCACGGCATCATGCTGGTGGTCGACGAAGTGCAGAGCGGCATTGGACGCACGGGGAAGTGGTTCGCGGTCGAGCATACCGGCGTCGAGCCCGACATGGTCTGCATGGCGAAAGGCATTGCTTCAGGCATGCCGCTCGGCGTCACCATGACTCGCGCAGAGATTATGGACTGGGTTCCCGGATCGCACGCTTCCACTTTCGGGGGCAATCCAGTGGCGCTCGCTGCAGCTCTGGCGACGCTCGATGTGATCGAGAAAGAGCATTTGCTGGAAAATTCGGCCAGCGTGGGCAATCACATGATGAAGCGCATGGCCGCCTGGCCTTCGAAGCTGAAGCTGGTAGGCGATGTGCGCGGCCGCGGACTGATGATCGGCGTCGACATCGTCAAAGATAAAGCGACCAAGGAGTATGGGAGCGCGGAGCGAGATCGCATCGTCGAAATGGCATTCGAGCGTGGCGTGCTGTTCCTGGGCTGCGGGCCGAGCACGGTCCGGATCTGCCCGGCGCTGGTAGTCACGAAAGAACAAGCCGACGTCGCCATCGATGTGTTGGAAGAGTGTATTTCCGAGGTGGGAAAAGGCGTATAGGGCGGTTCTGAAAGAAGGCGTTTTACACCTACCACGCTAACTCACCACAGAGGCACAGAG
>Ga0182024_10024048_pt1 | contig 10857 bp, 5 predicted proteins | sample P32metaG_FD_120480 | JGI IMG/M metagenome (GOLD analysis project Ga0182024, IMG submission 120480) | Permafrost microbial communities from Stordalen Mire, Sweden - P3-2 metaG (Illumina Assembly) | ecosystem: Environmental > Terrestrial > Soil > Wetlands > Permafrost | place: Sweden: Stordalen... | reverse complement strand
TCTTCCAGACCGGCGGCGCTGACGCCGATTAAGGCTCCGCTTATCGCCGGGCAGAATGTACCTAGTACCTGATAGTCATCGACTCCCAACGGGCAAAAATAGCCAAACCGTTGCCCGATTTTGTAGTAGCCGATCTCCCAAAACATCATGGCACCGACAATCAAATAACCGATCACACTTCTGCGAATCCAGCTTTTCTGCGCCATGGCGGGCAGGGTAAAAAGATGTTGTAGGGCGGTCTGCGCCGGACTGGTCTTGCGGTAAACGACCTCGGCACCGCCGATAATCAGCACGCTAGCCACGAATGCAGCCAGACTCATGGCTACATTCGCGAGCACGGTGAGGGCAAGAAACAGTTGAAAGCTCATGCTGGTCGGGTATTCGTCCAGAATGTAATTGATTTTGTTGAGACCCTCCAAAAACACGAGCACGGCAACGATACCGCTCGCGATCAACGTAAAACGCCAACGAATCTGATGTTGTGCTGTGCCATAAATGAACGCACCGACGGTAGTGGCAATGAGGAACACTAGAAAATAGGAAGCTATGTTTCCAAGAAGGTCGTTCCATTGCCGAATGCTTTCATACTCGCGGTTCCACGTGTCAGTCGGTGCCAGCCAGTATCGGCAGGTTGCTACCTGGTTGCCGGCAACCTCTACTCGTATTCGGAATTCCGATTCGCTATAACCCGGGCGACGCCAGACAAAGTGATGGTCTGTGCGATTCGGTTTTGTCTCCGAGCCCCTATCAAACAGCTCGTAGTTAGAAAGATCGATGCCTGCGGTTCCCGTGACAAATTGACGAGCCAGTGCCAGTGCTTCATCTTGCGAAATTGTCGGCAGTTTCTTATCATTCTCGAACGTGTGGGAAATCGACTTGAAGGTGCCCTGGGTTGTCCATACGACAATCAGCTCGTCTTTGCTGAACTCCTTGCAAAAGCGGGTGCGCCAGAGCCAGACCGGAACCTGCTCCTTCATCAGCTGATTGGCTCTGTCGATGCCCAGCTTGAACTCGAGAACGGTCTTGGCGTCATCGTCTTCCGTGAATGTCGTCACCTGTTGTGCGTGGTCGACATCGTAACCAAGGCTAGTGGCAAGCGAGCGCGACTTCTTCGCCGCCTCTTTCTGTGAAAGCTTCATGTCAATCGAAGCAGACGGGAAGACCTGCTTGTTATAGAGCGCGTAAAAAACAAAGCCCAGCAACGCTATCAACACAAAAATGACTGCTTGTATTGGCAGATTGCGTTTGGCCGGAGCCTTGATTGGATCGGTGCTTTCAGATGACATGGTCTTCGAAACAGCTCTGCTGACTACGTGACTTACGCTCGGGCGACCTCGCCCAGGTTCACCTATATGTCAATCATGGTCAAATTCAATGATACGAGTCAAAATCTCGCGCCGCTGATTATGCACAATCAGCCCCGACGGAGATAATATTTTCTACGCGGCTTGAGCTTCAGCCGAAAGCAAACGATTGCCAATACAGGAGCAATAATAGTAGCTATTTTTACTACCATGTCTCCGCGAGCTTGGCTTGCCGTGTCCTCGTCACAAGCATTAAACAGCCAAGCCAGCAAAACAACTAACACGCTCCATAGTGCTGGAACGAGAAGGAGGAAGAGTCCCCACTGATAGGTGATCGAATGACGCGGAAATGAAGCTTTGCATTCGAGCGGAATTAGATCGCCTGCCGCCACGTCGAGCCGTAGTGGATCGGCTGATTCACATCCGACGGAAACTTCGTGCGTTCCAGGAAGAACTTCGAATAACTCTTCTTGATTCCCGGCAATGGTGCCCACCTTTTCGCCATCAACGAATACGTATGTAACCCCGTCAATATTCGAATTACAGCGGACTCTGATTTTCGACTGCTCTAGCACTGCTTTTATCCCTAGAAATCGCTCGCCCAAACCGTATATTCCCCGATGTGCTGCTTCAGCTCACACACATGCATGAATTGCTTTTTGGGAAAATGAAACAGAATAATGCTTATCGAACGCGCAGTGAGATGCCAGTCATGTCTTCCGCGTGATCAGTGTCAATGCCAAATCCGTCTCCCGAGAAAATTGACACTTCTCAGACGGTCTGAATCGGTGTGTTTCCACCACTAAAATCTACGCGATACGCGTTTTGCACTCGATGATCAAGTCCTTCACCACTGCTGCTGGAGACAGCGAGAGAAGCCAACGCACTGTCTTGAGCAGATCATCCGGCACGAGCATATCCTCTGGTGGCACCAGTGCATCTTTTGTCATCTCGGTGTCCACCCAGCTCGGGCACAGAGTACTCACTTTTATGCCCAGCGGGCAAAGCTCTCTGTAGAGCGACTCAGAAAGGCCTACCAGCCCGAATTTAGAGGCCGCATAGGCACCTGAATTGGCAAAGCCTATCTTGCCTGCTCTCGACGCGACGTTGATGATCGTTCCTTCTCCCTGTTTCTTCATTATGGGTACGACTGCTTTGAGAAAGTTGAATGCGCCCTTGAGATTGACGGAGAGCACGCGATCGAACTCTTCATGGGAAAGGTCGACAGATCCCTCTTGGCCTAATCCGGCGTTGTTGAAGAGCAGGTCTATCCGCTCCTTTGATGAAACCACGGACGATACCATGTTCTCCACTGCTGCGTGATCCTGAACATCCAGCGCGAAGGTGAAAATCTCCGGTGTGCTGTGGGAGGCTTTGGTAAAGGCATTGCCCTTGATTCGAGCCGCGACCTCCTCTAGCGATTGCTTGGACCGCGCAGTCAACGCCACTGCGTAGCCATCTTCCGCAAGACCAGCGGCCACACAGGCACCGATGCCCCTACTGGCTCCCGTTACAATTGCCACCTTCTTCACCTGAGCCCCTCCTGTTTCGTAATCAGCTCGCCGTCAATCCCAGACGCACATGGCCCAACCCAGTCAGTCGTAAGTCGGCAAAACGTTGTGCTGGATATGTGAGAGTTGGGACTGCATCCTTCTTTGAACCAGCCGATTATCTCTGATTTGACTGCGTCTTTCCAGAAAGTGAAACATACTGGCCAGTTAGGGCGGCAAAATGCATTTGTGATAACAAACGTTGCATCCAATTTGAGAATTTCCATGACAACACTCTATCGTTGGATCCCAGAAGCTGCATCTTTAGCGAAGTGAGACCCGAGTCGTTTTTTTGGCGGTCGCTTAGCAAACGTAGAAACAACTAGCATATTACTGGTATTGCCGATTCGACCAAGATCTATACTTTGGAGTCCGGAATAAACTCGTGGAGATTCTGATGAAGCTTTTGATCTTTGCTCTCTGTGTTGTGTTTGCGTTCGGCGGTCTGAGCGTGAGCGCGCAGGCACGAACCTGGGTGCCATCGCCGGGACACACGCAATTGCCGATATGGCCGGGGCCGGTTCCTGATGCGCTGCCTGCCGCGGGGCCGGAGATCCTCACGCCGGAGGGCGATATCGAGCACGTTTCCCGGCCTACGATGACAGTCTATTCGCCCATGGGAAAGAATACGGGCGTCGCAGTGATAGTGATTCCGGGCGGTGGCTATCAGATTTTGGCCATCGATCTTGAAGGCACAGAGATCTGCGACTGGCTGACATCCAAAGGGATCACGGCGGTATTGTTGAAGTACCGCGTGCCCAGCGCGACGCTATACCCAGCAAAAGGTTCGATCCAGTCCCTGGAAGATACCCAGCGGACAATCGGCCTTGTGCGCTATCGGGCGGCTGAATGGCATATTGATCCGCATAAGATTGGAGTGCTTGGTTTTTCGGCAGGTGGGCACCTGGCCGCAGCGGCGAGCACGCGTTTTGAGCACCGCTTGTATCGGCCTGTAGATGCGGCCGATAAGGTAAGCTGCCGACCCGATTTTGCTGTGCCTATTTATCCGGGGCATCTGTGGATTGACAGAGCAAAATTTCAATTGAATCCAGACATTCATGTCACCAGCCAGACGCCGCCTACGTTTTTGCTGCAGAATGAGGATGACCGCGTCGACCCGGTCGAGCACTCGCTGGTCTACTATCTGGCGCTTAAGAAAGCTGGCGTTCCGGTGGAGATGCATTTATATGCCCATGGCGGGCATGCCTTCGGGCTGCGCCACTCGAAGCTTCCGGTGTCCAATTGGCCTCGCCTAGTGGAGACCTGGCTGGAGACGATCGGAATGATTCCGGAAGCCACATCCTCAGCCAAGTGAGATTCGAGTCGGCGACATGACGATCGTGCCAAACTGGTAAAAATGAGCAAGGTCGGTCAACCGAATTTCTTTGGTGGTGCGCACAATTGACAGATTTTGATGGCTGGCCTCGTTGCATAAATTGGCAATGTGCAAGGCGCCAAGCAAAATCATGAAGGACAGATAGGCAAATAAACTAAGGCGCAGACTCTTTGATTCATCTTAGTAGGCGCGGGCTTCTAACGCGGTATCAGGGTTTTCGCTGAAAACCCCATCGACACCCAGATTGTAAAACAAATTGTACTCTGCAAATGCGTCACCATATAATGCCTTAGAGCTGGGATCGGCCTGATTTCCATTACGCATTTCCAGTGGCAGAAAGAAGTTCTCATTGCGGAACGTCCACGGATGTACCAGCAGCCCAGCCTTGTGGGCGTCGGCAATCAAGCTGGTGGGTTTCATGCTCTTGCCGTTGCCGTCGCGCGGCACGATCAGATTCTTATTCGGTCCTATGCCCTGAGCATAAGTGGCGATTTCAGCTAAACCCGCTGGTTTAACCATGTCGGCAAAGGTGCGTGGATCCTTTTGCATCTCCAGATCGTAAGGTTTTCCTTCTTCGTCGATCAGTTGGATCAGCGAAAGCTTGGTCAAGTTATGCAATCTCTTGAGAGTGCCGATTTCGAAGCACTGAATGAAAATGGGAGCCGATTTGTCCGTGTATCCATTACGATTCAAAATCTCGAGCATCGGCTTTTCAATGGATAAGCCGATGCTGGCAAAATAGCTAGGATGCTTGGCTTCAGGATAAATGCCGATCGCTCGATGCTGCTCGGCGCTCTTTGCTTTGACGAGATCGATGATTTCCTGAAATGTCGGGATGGTGTAGTGCCCGTTGTAGATGGTGTTCCGCTGCCGCACTTCTGGCATTCGCTCTTTGGCGCGCAGCGTTTTCAACTCTGCCAGTGTGAAGTCCTCAGTGAACCATCCTTTTACTGATTGACCATCAATGGTTTTTGCTTTATGCCGATCGGCGAATTCAGGGTGATCGGCCACATCTGTTGTCGTCGAAATTTCGTTCTCATGGCGGGCCACCAACGCCCCATCCTTGGTGGAAACCAGGTCCGGCTCGACGTAGTCTGCCCCCATCTTGATTGCCAACCCATAAGACGCCAGCGTGTGCTCAGGACGATAACCACTTGCTCCACGATGGGCAATCACAATCGCTTTGGTCGGAAGAGCAGCGGGCGCGGCAATTTCAAAGAGCAACGAACCGACGATCAATACAAATACAGGCAACACAAGCGTTCTCGCGGTGAACATTGCTTCTCCTCAAATCCGGCGCCGATGGCAGCTACTTTTTGTGCACGTTCAAGATTTTGTCCAGTTCCTGCTGATCCTTAGCATCCATGACGCCGACGGCTGCTGCATAATGTTGAATCGCCGGTATATCGTGTTGCATCTTTGCTATTGCTAACAAGGATAAATAATACGATTTGCGAACGGGGTCGGAACACTTTTTCGACAAGCCTTCATTGATTAAAGCCTTAGCCTGATCAAGCTGGTGCAAAATCACATAACACCGCGCCATCCTCAGCCTCACCTGTTCCTGCAGAGCGCTCATATCCGTCTCCGAGCCTTTTTGCGGCATATCCAAGTATGGGAGCGTTTTGCTGTAATAGGCGATCGCCTGCTTTATTCTTCCGGACTCCATATAGAGGTTTCCCAATCTGCATATACAACTAGCCGCTTCCATTGGGTGAGAATCTCCCAGCTTGTCCATCTTCAAACAAAGGTCTTTGAGTAACTTCTCGGCCAGATCCGGTTGTCCGTTCAGTGCGTAATCATCAGCGAGCAGCGTCGTGTTCACCATCGACTTTGAATCTGAACCAATTTGAGCGTACATCGCCGCGGCTGTTTGTCGCATCTGAATCGCTTTAGTCAGTTCGGCTTTGTTCTGCTGATTAGCCAAGTAAGCCCTTTCGTGTGCCAGGCCCACGCACTGCGTATTGAGCGCCGTCTGTACAAGGTCTCCGTCGCCCGCGGCCATCCCCGCCCCTTCGCTAAAAAGCGCGATCGCTTTCCCGTAGTGCTTCATTTCAAGTTGACAGCTTCCCCTCAATCGAATCATCATCAACCTGAGTTTCTTATTGAGGTTGTAGGCCGTATTCAAAGTTTGCGTCAAAATGCCGTCCGCCTCCTCAAATCGGCCGTTCTTCATCAGGTTGGTTACATTGTCTAGAATAGCTTTCACTTCGTAGACAAAATTGCAGCGCGTTCCCAATTTCTCGTGCAGATTACGAATAGCTTCTGCGGTGATGTTTGGGCAGTCACTGAGAACTAGTTTTCTCAGGTTGTGACAGTTGGAAAGTAGCTCCAAGTCTTTGTTGTCAATTTTTGTGCCGGACAGATCGAGCTCTTGCAGATTGGGAAGCGACGCTGCCACCTGCACCCCCTTGTGTGAAACCGGAGTCCTGCCGAGAAGCAGTCTTTTCAGCGACGTTATCTTGCGCAGCGCTTGCAAATCGTTCACTTGCGTGGCCGAAACATTGAGCAATGTGAGCTGTGCGTCCGCTATGTATCGCAGTCCAGCATCCGTAATGTCCGCGTTCTTGACGGTGAGTTCGCGTAGCTTTTTATCGGCACTCAGGAATCTCAAATCTGTGTCAACAAAATTGTGCATGTTGCTCAAAAGTGACAAATTGACAACAGCAGCATTGCTGCGCACCAGACTCTTGATGCCATCTTCGACTTCGCCATCAGCAGATTCATCAGGACCCGCTGACGCTAACGGAAAGATCACCAGATCTTTATCGCCGGGTGCAGTGGAAGCCTTTTGCAGATCAGCTTGAGGATTGTTTGGTGAGTGGGCACTAAGTCCATATTTGGCCAATAAGAAAAGACCTGCTCCAAATAAGATGAATATGGAAACCAGTATAAGAATCCGGCGCCGGGAGTTGCTCCCGACCTTTTCCTCAGGAGCGGCATAGATGAAACGGCCGAGCGTTTTTCCCTCTACAGTTTCGGCTTGCAACGCTTCCAGATCTTCTTTCAGTTCCCGCATCGATTGATAGCGATCATCAGGCTTTTTCTGCAGCAGGCGTGTGACGACTTGCTGTGCGCCAGGATTTATTTCCACCCCCAGTGATGCTTGAGCCATAGGCGTAGGCTCTTCGCTCAGATGCATCATCAATGTATCGATGGTACTTTTGCCGATGAAAGGGGGTGCGCCAGTAAGTGTTTCATACATGACGCAACCCAAGGAATAGAGATCAGAGCGCTGATCTACTTTGGACGAGCGGCATTGCTCTGGACTCATATACAGTGGGCTGCCGATCGCATCGCCGGTTTTGGTCAGTTGTGACACACCAGATTCGGTATCATCCATCAGTTTGGCGATGCCGAAATCCATGATTCGCACGTCTTCCTGTCCATCTCCACTGCGGACCAGCATGATGTTGCTGGGTTTTACATCTCTGTGCAGAACGGAACTTTTGTGCGCTGCCGACAGCGCGTCTGCGACCTGGATGAATATTTTCAAAAAGCGGTCGAGCGGCAGCCTGCCTGACTCCTTCAGCACCGCTGCCAGTGTTCGCCCTTCGACGAAATCCATCACCATGTACGGCTGTCCGGATTCTGTCACGCCAAAATCGAGCACCGTCACTATGCAAGGATGTTTGAGCAGGCTGGTGGCTTGACCTTCGATCTGGAATCTGCGCAGCGCTTCCATCGAAATTAGATGGGAGTGCATCATCTTGATCGCCACCATCTTATTCAAAATGATCTGCCGCGCTTTATATATGACACCCATGCCGCCTGAGCCGATGGTGCCAATAAATTCGTATTTCGATTTAAGTGTGCGGTCTTCTGAGATCGGAGTGTTGAGCCGAGTGCCGTCTTGCGGGCAGACGTCCACGAACGGCTGCAATTCTAACCCGCAGGTGCTGCAATGCCGCTGTTGCAGCGTCGCTGGCTCGCTGATCTTGTGCGGCGTGTCGTCTCTTTTTGCCTGTTCCTGCATTGATAACCGTGAAACAACCACAACATATTGTTCCCTACCTGAGCAAGGTTTTCTCGAATTGCTGGGCTTCGGCGTCCTTGTGTTGCTTTCTCAAAGCAATGATCAATTGCTCTTGCAGGCCTTTGCGAAGCAGTTCGTCGTGCTGGCCCGGCGGGTCCGCTAGTCCATCTTTGGCAATCTTCTCTGCCAGCTGCGGTTTTCCAAGGGCGTCATAGGCGATGGCAAGCTGCCAACGCGCCGTATTCCTTTGCACTTGGTCGCCGGAGTTGCGATCGAAGATTGCCAAAGCTTGCCTCGCTGGGTCAATCACTTCTGCACCCCGTAGTCCCGCTTTCCATTTCATCTGAGCCAGTTCATTGAGATTGTCGGCGTAGCCAAGCGTCTCGTCCTTGCCGCACTGGCGCTGCTCCTGGAGAGCCTCTTTTAGAATACGAAGGCCTTGGTCTGGTTGCTTTTCCGCTTCGTAATCCAGTGCCAGCCTGCACTGGCTCGCATAGTACTCTGTAGAAATGCTGCCTGCTTCTCTGTAATGCTTCTCAGCCAGGTTGCGCACACTTATAGCCTTGGCAAATCCAGTTTTGTCTCGCTTGGCTATGGCTTCATATGCGCCTGCCTCTAAAATTTCAAGAGTGGCCAGGTTAGATACTTGCCGTTCGTCGTTCTGTGACTCCAACAGATTTTCAGCTTGCTGGTAATAATTGATCACTCTATCGTATTGTTTAAGCTTGTCAAAACAGAGAGCCTGCAGTGCCAGCGCGCGTGCCATGGGCTCGCAATTCAGCTCGGGATCAACTTTGAGTTGGTCATAGACTCTGGCAGCTTCCTTCAACGCTGGTTCAATTTGGTTACTGTCCAACAAATCTATGCACTTATGCAATGCAGGTGGTGAGTAATTCATGAAGGAGTTGCCACCTGTATCGGTGTCAATCAAGCAAGACGGCAACGCCCGGTGGAGGCGCTTGACGCCTTCGGATGTTAAATTTGAGCAGTTGCCTACTGCCAGGCGTTCCAACTTATGCAGCGTGCTCAGATTTTGCAGGTCCCCGTCCTTAATGCCCGTAGACCGCAAATCGAGGTGCTTTAAGTTGCTCAGTCCACCGATCACGGACATGCCCGTTCCGTTGATAGGCGTCTGCGCGACATCAAGGTCGATTAGCGAGTGCATCTTGCGAATTGGCTCAAGAGTCTGGACTTTGGTGCTTTCCAAACTTAGGCTCTTAAGCTGGAGGTTAGATAAGGGCACAAGACCCTGGTCGTGGATTTGCGCGTTGGCGAGAATGATTTTTTCTGCGCTTGTTGCATTTGCCAGAGGTCCCATGTTGGCGTCTACGAATTGATAGAAATCCGACGACATTTCACGGATGTCGATCATGGACTCTCGCTTATTGACTACGCTTTCAAGCACCAAAGTCGCCTGCTGATCGACTGCCGGGGTCGACATCTTGCCTGTGAGATCGTCTGAATTAGCATGGGACCGTGTTTTTTCATCTGTCAGCTTGGCATTTGTCTCAGAGGACGATTCGATTTGAGTCAAACGTGAGGTAGATGATCGTGTTAGTTGCGGTTTCTCGATATTTCGGTGGCTGAAGTGATACCAGGTAGAAGCAGCAAAGACAACTCCAAGCACACCAATAGCAAGTTTCAAAAATGACAGTCTCTTGTTTGAAGCGGCCCCCGTAACGGATGCAGCTGTTGCGTCCACCGCCGACCGAACCGACCGAGTTAACCGTGAGTCGCACTCGACAATCAGATCAGCCATCACCTCATCCATTGATTGATATCTGTCATCCGGTTTTTTTTGCAGCAAGCGCATCACGATTTGCTCCAGCTGAGGATCGATTTCGCGACCCAGTGAAGCGCTGGACATTGCTTGTGGTTGATCGTTTATGTGCATCATTAGCGTGTCCAGAGCGCTTTTCCCGATAAAGGGCGGCGCTCCGGTCAAAGACTCGTACATGACACAGCCGAGCGAATACAGATCGGAACGGCTATCAACCTTTTCCGCCCGGCTTTGCTCAGGGCTCATGTAGAGTGGGCTGCCGATCGCTTCGCCGGTTTTTGTCAACTGTTGCGCACCGTATTCGGTGTCGACCATCACTTTGGCTATACCAAAGTCCATAATGCGCACTTCTTCTTCGCCGTGGTCATTGAGGACGAGCATAATGTTGCTGGGCTTGACGTCGCGGTGCAAGACCGAGCGTTTATGCGCATGGCCGAGCGCCTGGCAAACCTGGAGAAAAATCTTGGTGAAACGTTCTGACGCCAACGCTCCTTCCGACTTAAGCACCTCTGCCAGCGTGCATCCATCAATGTAGTCCATGACCATATAAGGCTGTCCGAACTGAGTTATACCGAAATCATGCACGACGACGTTGCCTCTGTCGTCGAGCAGACTGGCCGCTTTTCCTTCGATTTGAAACCGCCGGATCGCTTCCGGGGTCACCAGGTGCGAATGCAGCATCTTGATCGCCACATGCTTGTCGAGAATTATCTGGCGGGCTTTATAGATAACGCCCATACCTCCCGCGCCGATCGTTGCGAGAAACTCGTACTTGCCTTGAAATGCCGGATCGTTGGCCAGCGGATTCACCAGGATGGTGCCGTCTTTAGGACAGACCGTGGCCAGGGCATCCAGCTCGAATGCACAGGTCGGACAAGCCCTGAGGGCAGGCGCGATCGGCTGCGAATTTG
>Ga0182024_10024046_pt1 | contig 10858 bp, 9 predicted proteins | sample P32metaG_FD_120480 | JGI IMG/M metagenome (GOLD analysis project Ga0182024, IMG submission 120480) | Permafrost microbial communities from Stordalen Mire, Sweden - P3-2 metaG (Illumina Assembly) | ecosystem: Environmental > Terrestrial > Soil > Wetlands > Permafrost | place: Sweden: Stordalen... | reverse complement strand
TCACCGGCGCTGACCTATCCAACGCCAACCTCACCGGCGCCAGCTTGGCCGGCGCCACCCTCACCAGAACAAACCTATCTGGCGCGGTGTTCACCACAGCAAACCTGTCCGGCGTCATCTGGGAGAACACCACCTGCCCCGACGGCACTAAAAGTGACAACGACGGCGACACCTGCGCCAACAACCTGACGCCCTAGAACCCCCGCTACCACCCCCGCCACCAGGCCGGGCGAGGCGCGGTCCGCCACCTGGCTCCCGGTCCGGCTTCTTGCCCGCACCCCGTCCATCTGAAGGGCACAAGAGGGAGCGACCGGGATGGAATCGCTAACTCTGTTCAGCTTGCTCAAGTGCTTGTGCGTGCCAATACTTATCCAACGAGGTTACGCAACAAAGTCCGGTACTCGTGAATGAACCGCCGAGGACCGTATTTCGACGTAGCCGGGTCGGATCGGGCTTGTCGATCGAGTCTGGCGCGACCCCCAAGGTCCTCGGAGCCTGCTGGTCGACGGCTCGGTGCGGTCGGTGGTCGTTGTAGTGAGCGACATACTCGGCCAGTACCTGCTCGAGATGACGGTGCCCGAAGATGAGGAGCCGATCGGTGCACTCTCGGCGGACGACCCGACGAAGCGCTCGGCAAATGCATTCGCTCGGGGAGATCGAATAGGCGTCTTGATCACTCAGATGCCTTCGGTCGAAACTGGGCCGGATTTCGACGAAGTATCAAGAGTTGGTCTCAGGGATCGCTCAGCATGCGAATATGGCCGATCAATTCTTGCTGAACCTCCGCGAGCACGGCCCGTGCGCGGTCATCGTCTTGATCTGACAGCGCAACCGACAGGTGATCTCTGAGTCGGTCCAGATGATCGACGAGGGTTCGGCGAACCTCTTCGTCCGTGGCTGCACCCGGCCAAAGGTTGGGCGGCGTTCGGCCAGCAACGCTCGGGATCCTCCCAAGAGGCGATGTGCCAAGTTCCTCATCCTCCTCAATGAGAAGAAGCGCCCATTTCCTCAGGTCATCGAATAGTTGATCGAGCTGGGCATGCAATGCGTGGTTCTCCGGGACCTTTCTGTGGGCCTGCTTTACATCCTGGACGACATCGATGACCTCACTCAGAACTTCATTGAGAGCAGCGATGGCATCGTGCGGTGACGGCGGAGTAGTCAACGTGGGGCCCTCCTGCGATCGAACGTGATGTACTTTTGAATTGAACCTACACAACGATGATTCTTAGCCGACGACGGCTGCCACCCGCAGAGCGGAGATGCGCCCAGCTAAGGCAAGATCCATTCGCGTGGAGGAAGCCGCAAACCTAAGGTAGACCTTGGCATGACCTCTCTCCAACCGACACCTGTACCCTCCAACCATACTCCGGAGGGTGGCGTGTTGATCGGCGACGGAAACGCACGCCGGCGGCTCATTTTGTTCGAAGACCCGCAATGCCCGTATTGCCGACAATTCGAGGAAGCCTCAGGAGACACTCTGCGCCGCGAGGTAGCAAAAGGAGGCGTGGCGGTCGAGTACCGGATGCGATGTTTCCTCGGCGATGAGTCAGTACGGGCGGACAACGCCTTGGCCCTCGCCGCAGAGCTTGACCGGTTTGACGAGCTACGCCGTGAGCTATTCGCAAACCAACCGGCCGAGAACAGCGGTGGCTTTACCATCGCCGACCTCACCGACCTGGGCGGTCGAACCGGCCTGACCAGCCCAGACTACGTGATCGGCCTGAGGGAAGGGCGGTACGAGGCATGGGCGGTCGAGATCGACCAATCGTTCCAGAAGCAGGATCCGCAAGGGACCCCAGCCGCCCTGCTTGATGGGCTGAGAGTGAATCCGCAATCACTATTCGACCCCGAAGCTCTTGAAGCCTTGCTCCGTCCGTGAACGCGAGTCGAATTTAGTCATTTGGCCAACGTGGCTACGAGTGTGATCTCGGGCACACCAGCCAGGGCTCTGCTCACCGGACACCCGGCCTTGGCTGTGTTGGCGCTCTCGACGAAAGCGGCCTCGTCAAGTCCGGGTACTTTTACGACGGTGACAAGGTCGATTTTCGTGATAGTCGGTACGCCGTCGACAGGTCGCAGCGTGACCGTAGCGTTCGTCTGCACCGACTCGGGAGGACTACCCGCTTGGGCCAGGATGTTTGACAGGGCCATTGAGAAGCACGCTGCGTGCGCAGCTGCGATCAGCTGCTCTGGATTCGAACCTGGACCGTCTTCGAAGCGGGACTTGTACGTGTATCCCCCGCTGATGGTGTCCCCCGCTGTGAATGTGCCCGTCCCAGTCGGAACGTCACCTTTCCATTCCGCACTTCCTTTTGCCAGCACAGCTTCCTCCTTGCATTCGTTGCAGCCAAGAGTTAGGCCACACAACACCCCAAACCAGCCTATTGACCGGTTCGACCCTATCGATCTGGGATCGTCATGCAGCACCTTGCTCGTGGCGAACGCTCACCCGTTCGAAAGCCAAGGTTCCGACGGCGACCAACCCGACAAAGCCACCATATGCGAAGGATGTCGTTCGGAGCCCGATGTGGGTCGTCAACACACCCGCCACCAGTGCCGGGACACTGAAGGCCAGATAGCTGACGACAAACACGGCCGAGAGGAGCGCCGCCCGTTCGTGAGGCTCGGCCAGTTGGCTGACAGAACGTAACGCCCCCAGGAACCCCGTTCCGAAGCCCGCACCGGCCACGACCGACGCGACGACGAACACAGCGATCGAGGACCAACCCAGCGCGAGAAGGAACAGGCCTGTCCCGATGGCCAGAGCTGCACTCCCGAATCGGGCCATGGTTGGCGACGACAGATCGCGGGCCAGCAGCGCTGCCGCGGCTGCCGAGACTGGGAACAGACCGATCACAATACCGATCACCCCGACGTTGGTCTGCCCGAATACCGTTCCGAGCAGCGAACCGCCCGCGGAAAGGATCAGGCCGCCCAGCGCCCAGGTGGACACCATCGTGGGTACAGCAGCGGCGAACGCACGCCTTGCTCGCTTGGGGACGGCGACCTCGGGCCGAAGGGCCGCCACCGCGCCCGGTACGTGCGGCACGGTCTCTGGCATCACCACGGTGGCCAGCACGAGCACCATGAACAGGGCCATGAGGATGGCGAAGATCAACCGCGTCGGATGGGGACCGTATTGCACGAGCAGGCCGGTGACGATCGCTCCGAGTCCCAACCCGAACGTCGGGGCGACACTGTTGACGAGTGAGCCCAACCGCGACCCATCGCTCGGTTGCAGGTCGAGGAGGTACGCCCCCAATACGCCGATGGCCGCACCAGTCGCGAATCCTTGGACGATGCGAGCCCAGAGGAGCCATGCGACACCGTCGGATCGGACGAACAGCGCCATCGCTCCCGCCTCGACGAGAAGAGCACCGGCCAGTACCACACGACGTCCGACATAGTCCGACAGCCGGCCGACCGTGAGCAGACTCGTGATCAGTGCGAAGACGTAGACCGCGAAGATAACGGTAAGCGTGATCTCGGAGAATCTGAGCTGCTCTTGGTAGACGGCATAGAGGGGACTCGGGGCGCTCGAGGCTGCAGTCAGGGTGGCAAGAGCTCCGGCAACCAACCAGAATGCGAAAGGGCGAGGTAGGACTCGACGTACAGGTGAACGGCGTAGCGATGTTGCCGGGGGTGCCGTCATATCGAGCCCATCCGGTTTCGATGGCGCGCTGAGGGCGTGACCATGATCACGGTCGCTCGGTCGCCTGTGGCCGCAGGGTTGACGATCACGTCCCTCAGGCTGGCGTGTGTGTTTGAAGAAAGGAGCGAATTGCCTCCGCCGCTTGAAGGACGTGCTGCGGGGAGTCGTTCCAGGGTTCATGAATCTGTCCAGAGGGAGCGAGCGCCGCGATATCGCGACCCGTAGCCTGAGGGTGGTATCGGTCGGTGCCGGGAAGGACCAGAAGCGGCGTACTGCATTCAGCCACAAAGTGGCGCGAGACACTCACTACAAAGTCGTCTCGCCACATTCGGTTGCCGAACTCCTCGATCTCCTCAGCGCTGAGATCTCGCCGTGCAGACAACCCAGAGGCCCAGGAACGCCACATCTGCTCGTAAAGCGGACGGTTCCCGTCCGTGATCCCCACTGGTTGCTCCAAGACTGCCGCCATAACCCGGGTGGGTGCCTGCTCGATCAACTTGAGTGCGAACGACCCTCCGATGCAGGCGCCCATGACGTGGAACCGGTCGATACCCAGATAATCGAGGAGTGCCAGTTGGTCTCGGGCGTACACTCCCCAAGGGTCAGAGGGCTCGAGCGGCCCGAACGATCGGCCGGCGTTTCGCTGATCCATCGCGATCAGCCGAAAGGTGTCCGCGTACAGGGCGAGCGGGTTGATCGTGGCACCAGCCCACATCTCGATCGCCGATTCCATCGCCCCGGGAGCGATCAGGAGGAGTGGGAATCCGCGGCCACTTTCCTCGAAATGGATCGACGTCGAGTCGAATTCAAACTGAGGCACGGCGCACATCCTTTAGCCAGTCGGCAGGCTCGGCATTGCTCATTGGACGGAAGGTCACAAGGCGTCCAAGAGCGGCCGAGTGAAATCCAAGACCAGCCGGCCGCAGACGCCTCCGGCCGCAAGTCGCCGATGCGCCTCGGCGAGCCATGCGACGATCAGGACAGGAACGCGTCGACATCGGAGGCGAATTCGTCGTGGTGCTGAAAGAGGAACCCGTGGGCTGAGTCCTGGTAGATCTTCAGCCGAGCCTGTGGGACAAGACCGGCGATCAGGTAGCTGTAGTGAGGCAGGATCATGGGGTCGCTGTCGCCGTTGGCAACCAACACTGGCACCTCGACGGCACTCAGTCGCTGCAAGAGGCCGTGGTCTGGGATCCCCCACCCGCAAACGGCGTCATACTGGGCCAGGCGGGTTTCCCAGGACGTCGGCCGGTCTCGGTCTTGCTGCCTGGCGAACATGCGTTTCAGCGCCTCTTGCCCTGCCTGCCTGCTGGTGGGTGACCGAGCGAAAAACACGTCCAGGTAGCCATCGGGGTTCGGTTCGGGTTGGCCTACAGCGCCGATGACATCCGGTGCCCACCCGTGCATGCCCGCTGCTCCCTTCGGCGCAGAAGAGGCCAGAATCAGCCGTCGCAGGATGTCGGGCCTCAGGAGAGCGATCTCTTGGGCGACGAAGGAGCCAATCGAGAACCCCAGGAGGTCCACCCGGTCGAAGTTCATTGCGCCCAGGAATGCCACCGCATCGTGGGCCATCTGGACCACGGAGCTTGGCGTGTTCCCTGTGGTCATCCCTACTCCCACGTTGTCGAAGGCCACCACACGGCGGGAAGACGCGAGCGCGTCGATCAGTGCCGGGTCCCAGTTGTCGAGGTTGCCGCGGAAGTGTTGGAGAAGGACGGCGGGAACGGCCCCGTCCCCGACCTCTCGATAGGCGTACTCGATGCCGCTCGCGGCACGAATGACCATGTTTGGCGCTTCCGCATAAGTGGTCATCGGTCGTGCAAGTCAACCATCGGCATTTGCATCCTCTTAGGGGGACACCGCTGTCGATACTGACCAATCGGTTCAGCCATCATTAGGCTGGTAAGCTTCGGCGGCTTGCTCGATGAGGTCAACCACAGCATCGGGGTGAGAGACCATCGCCACATGGCTGGAAGGGACCTCGACCGTTGTAGCGCCCATTCGCTGCGCGAACTGCATCTCTGCCTCCGCAGGAATCGCCTGGTCGTCTTTGGCCACGAGATACCAAGATGGAACAGACTTCCATGCCGGGGCTCCCATCACATCGGTGAACGCAGACCCGGCCAAAGCCTGTTGCACTGCATACATCACCTTTGCCTTCACCGGGTCCACATCAGCAGCAAAATGACTGACGAAGTCGTCCTCGGAGAGCCAGGCGAAACCTTGCTTGTCGGTGAACAGATGCTGGAGCGCTGGGGTCACAGGTCCCTGCGCCAGCAGCGCGCCTAGCGACTCGCCTTCGTCGAGCCCGAAGGCTGCAATGTAGACGAGGCCGACGACGTTGGGCGCGTTGTTGCCCAGTGACGTCATGATCTGGCCGCCGTAGGAGTGTCCGACGACGATGGTCGGACCGTCCTGGAACTCCAGCACCTGGCGAAGGCGGGCGACGTCGTCCGCCAACGCCGTCATCGGGAACTGCGGTGCGATGACCCGAAACCCATTGGCCTGGAGCCGCTCGATGACGGCGCTCCAGCTCGACCCGTCGGCCCATGCGCCGTGGACGAGAACGATGTTCGGTCTGGTAGACATTTCACTTGTTCCTTTCCGTCTCGGACTCGGTGAGGTCACTTCGTCCTGTCGTTTGCTCGGGTGTTGCCCTTCCGTCTCCTATCGGTCTGGAGAGACGATGTCGAACATTGCGACTGCCTGTCGACGGATCACTTGTCGGCGAGAGCAGCCAATTCGCTCCGGGCGGCCTCTGCGATGTCGGATCCGGTGTTCGCATGCCCGTTGATCCCCCATCCACCTTCGGGCGACTCTGTGATGAGAACCCACGTGCGTTCGGCCAGTGTCGGGTCTCCGGCGGCCGCGGCGACGATGTCGGTGAGTTCTCGCACGACCCCGAGTTGCTTCTCACGATCCAACACGCCGATCGGCGTCAGAACCTGAACCCGCACGTAGTTGCTCTTACCATCGACATTTGACAGCGAGTCGGCGGGGAGATCGTGAACAAAGGCTGCGGTGTTCTTTTGAAACAACGACAGTTCGGGGACCTTCTCCCAACGCATGACGGCGGCCGCCAAGTCTCTTGCCAGAGTGTGCTTGTCATCGAAAGTACCGCTGGCCGAGTACACGTCGATCATGGGCATTTTGCGTATCTCCTTCTCAAAAGGAATGGTGCTCTGCTAACCCGCCTGGTCCCGACCAGTACCTGGAGCGGCACCCAGCTTCGGGGATGAGGAACTGCGGGTGAGACCCTCATCACGCCTGATCACGTATCCATTGACGTTGTCGATGCTTCGCGATGTCCCGAGGCAATCCATTTGATGAGGATCTCCCCATACAGGTCGGGCACTTCTTCCCATGCGAAATGCCCCGCGGGAAGGAGGTCCATCCTGCTGTGAGGCAACCTCGCGTGGAGGAACTCTTGGTTGGGTGTGGGGACCAAGGGGTCGTCGCGTCCGCAAACGATCTGGACCGGCGTCTCAATGCCGGGCAGCTTCTCCGCCAGCATGGGCAGCTCAGTCGGATACGTGCGGACATAGCGTGCGGACTCCACGAATCGGTCGCCCGCATACGACTCCAGGTAGTCTTCTCGGACTTCAGGCGGCGGTGCGCCGCCCGGCATGCCGTCGTAGACGGGACCGAGGATCTCCCTGGAGTCAATCTGGCGGTAACTGTCCATGTCGGGCGCCTCGATGATGTCTTTCAGTGAGCCGCCCACCTGCAGCGGAACTGCCATAGCCCCGCCGCCGATGGCCAGGCTGCGCGCCACTCCCGGATGGTTCAACACAGCCCACAAGGCGGCCGACGTGCCGACGTCGGGGGCAACGAAATGCACGGGGCTCAAGTTCCACTCGCGCACCAACTGGACGAGAAAAGCTCCCATCGCAGGTGGCGACAGCAGGTCGAGTTGGCGCTCTGACTTCCCAAATCCGGGAAGATCGATGGCAACCACGTGGAACTGCTCGGCCAGACGGTCCCATACCTTTCGGAAAGCGAACAGGCTCTCCGGCCACGGGCTGGTCAAGACCACCACTTCGCTCCCACCCTGGCCGCCCTCAGCGAATCGGACCTTCACGCCGTCTGCCTCACGAATTGCCGGGTCCATCGCCATGGGCACTCCTTTCCGGAGCTGCATCGTGCTTCGAGGGCCATAATTACTGTCCCCCCTGGGCGTGCTCCAGCGCATCGCGTGTTCGTGCCATATCTATGTTCCGTTGGACGCCACGCGGACAGCACGGAACCCTTGCGCTGACCCTTGCATCCGGGAGTGGTGAACGACAGGTCTTCATCTTCACTCCCGCGGATCTCGGGTCTGCGTCTCATCCTCCGAGAGGTGACGAAGGGATCAGGGTGGACCCTCTCGCCTCGGGAGTCAGTGACGGGATTCGGTCGATGTGGCACCCCGATTTAGCACATCGCGCGAAACGCCTGTCTTCTTCGTCCGCTCCCGGCGCGGCTCAGGGCCGCGAGTCGTGAACGCCCGCCAATCGGGTCAGCTCGACGCGTGAGTTGACGTCCAACTTGGCGAAGACATGACGCAGATGCCCGCTGACGGTGTGCTGAGAGACGAACAACCGCTCAGCCACCTCTCTGTTGGTCAACCCCTGGGCGACCAGCCGCGCCACCGCCAGCTCAGAGTCGGTCATGGCGGCCCAGCCTCTTCCGGGACGCTGCGCCGTTACCAGCCGGCGGCGCACGCCCAACGCCCTGAGCCGGCCTCGTACCCTGCCGGCATCCCAGGCCGCTCCCGCTTGGGCGTACAGCTCCAGTGCCCGACCAAATACCTCTATGGCTTCGACTGTGTCGCCTCCGTCGACGAGGGAAACTCCCAGATCCTCCAACGCCGCGGCGCAGGCCAGGGGACGAGGGCCGCCGTCGTAGAGCGCCACCGCTTCCGCAAGGTCCTTGCGGTTGTGGTCCAGCAGGCCTTTTGCATGGGCGGCGGCCGCAGCTATCGATCGGATCTGGGGATTGAGCTGGGATCGGCGCTGGGCCGAGTCCGCGACATGGGCTGCGAGTTCGTCGTCCTGCGCAGCAAGTGCGACGTGGATCAGGCGAGCCTCGTCGGCCACGTCCATCGGAAACAGCGGCACGATGGACAAGCGCTCCTCCTCCCCGCGGGTACACAGCCATTGGTGGGCGCGAGCGGCGTCACCGCCTGCCATTTCCTGCAATGCGAGCAGCCACGCAGCGTGACGACGGACGCTCGGGGCGGTCTGGCCGAGCATCACATGAGCAATCTCCCGGGCCTGCCGAGACAGGCCGGGATCGCCCAGGTGTAGGGCGACGCGTCCGAGCGCCACAACCCCCGCCGCGTCAAGGACACTGACGATTTGGGGCGCCATGTCCACAGTGAGCTGTCCCTCGAGGGTGGCAGCGGCGTCGGCCAGACGCCCCATCTGCAGGAGCTGCCTGCCACGCCCGGTCTCGAAGATGCTGAGGGCCCAGCCCTGCCGATCACGTTGAGCCGAAGCGACACCTTCCGTCGACATCTGGAGTGACTCATCGAGGCGGTCGACCATCGTCAGCAGATCGCAGCGCCATTGGTAGGTGAGGTGGCCCCGGGTGTCGTCGCTGGTGCGCAGACCGGTACGCAGAGCCGTCTCCACCATTTCGAGCGCTCCGGTAAAATTCCCGTCTGCGTACATGAGCCCGGATTGAGCCAGCTCCAGCGCAAACCGCCCGGCAACGTCATCGCTGGTTCGGACCGCCACCGTCGCCTCTTCGAGTACGGCGCGCGCGTCATCCCACCGGCCCGCTGTCACCAGGTTGTGAAACAACAACGCCAAGTGTCGAGCCCTGAGGTTGGCCGGGAGGCCGGGAAGGGCGAGGGCTTGGCGGCACTCCTCCGCGCGCACGTCGGAGGATATGGCGAACATCCCGGCGATGCTGAGGCGAACCTCGGCTTCCTGTTCAGGTGGGAATGCGTGGTGCAGTGCCGTGTCGGCGAACGCTTTCGCCTCCTCGCCGCGCCCGGCCGCGTGCAGCCAGACTGCCGTCTGAGCCACCAGCGATCCCCGCAAGGGATGCCTTCGGGGAGCGAGGTCAAGGGCGCGCTGGCTCAAGTCGGCAGCGGCGCTGGGATCCGTTGTGCCGACCGCCTCCGCCGCCTTGAGCAGAGTTGTGATCGCTACCTCATCGCCGCGCTCGGCGCTCTCGGCCAGCTGCATCGCCACCTCCACGGGCAGCGCTCCACCAGCGAGCAGCACCGAGGCCGCCTGTCGATCGAGCGACCGGCGCACCGAGACGGGGAGGCTAGCTCGCACCGCTTCGAGGATTAGGTCATGTCCGAACATGAGTCTGCCGTCGCACTCGGCCAGCAGATCGCCGTGGATCAGCTCGTCAACCGGCGTCAGCAGCTCCGAAGGTGACTGGTTGAGCATTGCCGCCACATCGTCGAGGGAAACCCTCCGTCCCAGCGCAGCAGCCACCGTGGCCACCTGACGGGCCGAGTCGGACATTCGCTCCAGCCGCAGGCGCATGCTCTGGCTCACACGATGAGGGAGCCGCCAGTCGACCAACTCGGCCCGTCCTGATTCGATGAAGACGAGTCCCTCTTCGCGCAGCCCCGAAAGGAGTTCCACCAGAAGGAAAGGGCTCCCGGCCGCCCGCTCCAGCATCTTCAACAGCTCGCTGTCGGGTTCCGCCTCCAGGACGTCGGCCGCTACCTGTGCAACGGCGGGCTGGTCGAGCGGACCGAGAACGATCTTCGTCGCGCCCTGGCGCTCCAGGGAATCCAGCGCGCTCCGGAGCTGGGGCGATCCCTGACCAGGACGAAGTGCGACCACCCAGCCGATTGGTACCGTGGCCAGGCGGGCCGGTAGGGCGCGAACCGCCGCCGCCGTCCCGCTGTCGGCCCACTGAACGTCATCAAGGCAGACCAGCAAGGGTCCGTTGAGCGCTGCCCCCTCAAGCAGCGCTTCGAGATCCTGCAGCAGCCAATATCTCTGCTCGGGAGAAGCGTGCGCGTCGCCCAACGCCGTGCTTTCAAGGATCGGGGAAGGGCCGTCGAACAGGGCCTCCATCAGCACCGACAGTTGGACGACCGTGTCGCCCGGGTCAGCCACACCGCAGCCGACACGTATCGACAGGCGGCGCGCCATCGCCGCCACCTCCCCGAGAAGGCGGCTCTTGCCCATCCCGGCGCCCCCCTCCACCAGGACCACTGAACCAATACCTGAAAGAACCTGGTCCAAG
>Ga0182024_10024045_pt1 | contig 10858 bp, 7 predicted proteins | sample P32metaG_FD_120480 | JGI IMG/M metagenome (GOLD analysis project Ga0182024, IMG submission 120480) | Permafrost microbial communities from Stordalen Mire, Sweden - P3-2 metaG (Illumina Assembly) | ecosystem: Environmental > Terrestrial > Soil > Wetlands > Permafrost | place: Sweden: Stordalen... | reverse complement strand
GCTGGTCTCCGTGCTCACCTGGCTCGCGATACCGGCTGCGCGGCGAATGACAACTCAGCCAGATCGTCCCCCTGATCGGCTCGCCATCTGCGGCGCGGTTTTGTCTCTGGCCTGGTTTATGATCTTCTTTCATTGGATCGTATACGGCTTGTCATTGTGGTCTCTGTCGCATGGCTGGCCGGTTAATCGGAGGTACGCCGTCTCAATCCTTGAGACGCGGCGAAACCCCAATGACGATGCGATGCTCTGGAAATCGCTGCAATCAGCAGATTGGTCGCAATCCATGGAGGGGGTAGAGGATCAGGACGATTATCGTCGTCGCGGCGTACAGGTGCTGGCCGAACACGATCTCGATGGAACCGCCGCTCGGCTGTCCGCGTTTCTTCGCACAAATCCGAAGCCACTGCTCGCGCGAGATGCGGCGTCGGTTCTAGCCAGAGCGCATCGCTACGATGCAGTGCCGGAATTAATGCGCTACGCCCTGCTCGACCCCCGTTGTTACGAGGCAACCGAAGCGTTGGAATCCATGGCAATCCCCCAGGCCGCTTTGGCCGTTTTGCGGGAACAGGCAACGACTCGAGCCATTATTTTCGGCATGAGGGAGACGCCAAATTCGACGATCAGTCCGTCCGCCGAGCAGCGGCTCACGAGACTGCTGGGAAAAGATGTCGGACCGAAATGGGGAGACTGGGCGCATATGTACGATTCGTCGGTGGATCAGTGCCCGACGCCTCTGTCGGCGAGCCAGAAATTGGAGGCGGACCGCGTCGCCAAAGCAGTCATCATATATTGGGAAACATCGGACCATGTCTTCAAGGCAGGCGCCGCCGCATCAATTCCCCCGCCAAATCTCGATGTAGCCGGCACAGCCGGCCTCGAGGAAGAGATCCGCAAATACTGCGCGGCGGCCAATGCAAAACTCGCGAGGTAGGGTCCGTAGCAGTTACTCCTCGCAGTTTGCTTTATCGCGCGGCAAGCCCTAAATAATCCTCCGGCCCGTTTCACGGCATCGAGAAGGCGATAATCTCAGACGACTTACAAACATTATTAATGGACGATGTTCTTCCGACCAGACAAATGCGCGACTTTAACCACGGGCTGCTAAGTCTACCGCTGACCACGGATTGAGCCGATAAGAACGCAGTGCCTGAAATGATCCCCGAACTCGTGTCTCTCTCGCCCGAGCCACACTGGATGATCCTGCGCCGCTCGCTGATCTCCTTCTTCTCCGTTGCGGGCAAAAAGAGCTTCTGGGTGCTTGCCGATCAGGCGACGGTGAGTTGCGGCAACTTCGCCACCGCGATTCTGATCGGCCGGGCCATCGGCTCGGCACAGTTCGGCGCCTACGGGCTGCTGATGGAGGTCTACCTCTTCTTCAACAGCCTCCAGAGCGCGCTGGTCGTCTATCCCCTGACCTTGCGCGGCGCGGTGCTGGATAAGGCCGGGCTGCAGCGCCTGGCGAGCGTCTGTCTGGTGCTCACCCTCTTCCTTTGCGTTCCCCTGTCGCTGGCGATGGCAGGCACCACCGTCATCTTTCATCAGTCGGGCATCCTGCTTTGGGTTTGTTCCGCGATGGTGCTCGGACAGATTCAGGAAACCCTGCGGCGAACGCTGCTGGCGCACCTGCAATTCCGCGATGCAATTCCCGGAGATGCCATCTCGTATCTGCTTCAGGCGGCGATTCTGTTCGTGCTGATGCGGAGCGGACATCTGAACCTTGCCACGGCGTTTGTGACCATGGCCGCCACCTCCGCGATGGCGGCCGTCGTGCAAGCCTTCCAGATCGGCCTGGGAAAGATCGCCCGCCATCACCTGCCCGGAATCGTCGCGGATTTCTGGCACGTCGGACGCTGGATCCTCTACTCCAATCTTGCCTTGATCGTGGCGAGCCTGGGCTACAACTGGACGCTGGCGCTGCGATGGGACACCACGCAGGTGGCTTATTTGCTCGTGATTGTAACTCCGATGAAAGTGGTCAATCCGCTCATCGCCGCCGTCGCCGGCGTGATCGTTCCCAGCGTCTCTCGCGTCCATCACCACGCCGGCTTGCACCCCGCGAAGCTGGCCGGATTGAGGTATGCCGCGCTGGGATTCGCGGCGCTGGCGCCCTATCTGCTCATCCTGCTGATTTTTCCGGCGCCGTGCATTCGACTTCTGTTCGGGAAGAACCATCCGGAATACCTCGCGCTGGCCAACTATCTGCGGATCTTCATCGCCACGTACACCCTCAGTTATCTCGCCAATGTGTCGCTGGCATGCCTGAACGGATTGGGCAACAGCCGCGCGAGCTTCATTACAACGATCGCCAATGCGCTGGTCAGCGCGGCCATCGGACTGCCCCTTGCGTATTGGCTCGGATTGAAGGGGGTCATCTTCGGCGGCTTTCTCGCAACTGCCACGTATTTCTTGTTCGCCGCCTGGCAATTGATTGCACTTAGGAGCTCGCCGCCGGGCGCGCAGACGGCGGGGGCTAACTGATGACTTCCAGGCCAACGATCGCCTTCGTCAACCAACCCTGGGGGCACGTCGAGCCGCCCGTTCGCTCGGGCGGGTCCATTCCAATCATTCTGTACGAGCTGGCCCGGCGAATGACGGCCGAAGCCCGCGTGTTGTATTACACGCGCGGGAAGTTTCTGCCCCACCACAAGACCGTCGAGGAGATCGATTATCGCTACATTCCCCTGGCGGCGGACAAGTTGCTTCTCAAGGCGCTGGACCGCCTGCCAATTCGCGAAACACCTCTCAAGCCGCACTTCGCGGGCGCGCTGACCTATCAGGGCTACGGGTTGCAGACCGCCTTGAGCCTTCGCCGCCAGCGGACCGACGTCATCCACCTGATCAATATCTCGCAGTTCACCCCGTTGCTTCGGTTCTTCAACCCCCGCGCGGTCATCGCGCTGCACATGCAGTGCGAGTGGCTCTCGCAACTGGACGCCGCGATGATCCGCGACCGCCTCCGCCACGTCGATCTCATTCTCGGATGCAGCAACTTCATCACCGACCTGGCGCGCAAACGGTTTCCCGAATTCGCCGATCGCTGCGGAACGGTTTACAATGGCGTCGACGTGAACAGCTTCCGCGAGAGAATCCCCCCCGCCGCTGATGCGCCGCCGCGCAAGATCGTTTTTATCGGACGCATTTCGCCGGAGAAGGGCGTGCATGTTCTGATCCAGGCATTCGGCCGGATCGCGGCGGAGTATCCCGATGTCACCCTGGATTTGGTCGGCCCCGACGAGATCAATCCGCCGTCATTGGTCGTTTCGCTGACGGAGGATCCGCTCGTGCATGAATTGCTGCCTTGGTACTCAACGGCCGCTTATCGGGCGGCGCTCGACAAATTCATCACGCCCGATATCCGCAGCCGCGTCCATTTCCTCGGCAATCTGAAGCACGGGGGAGGACTGGCCGAAACCTACAGCAGCGGCGACGTGTGCGTCATCCCCTCGGTCTGGGAGGAGCCTTTCGGCATTCCGGTGATCGAGGCGATGGCGTGCGGCGTTCCCGTCATTGCCACGCGCGGCGGCGCTTTCCCGGAAATCGTCGAGCACGAAAAGACAGGACTGCTGGTTGAGCGCGGCAGCGTCGATGACCTCGCCGGCGGGCTCCGCCGTCTCCTGGCGGATGGCAGGCTCCGATGCCAGCTCGGCCGCGCCGCCCGCAAACGCGCGGTGGACTGCTTCTCGTGGGACCAATCGGCCACGACCGCGCTGCAATGTTACCGCTCCGTTCCTGGCAGATCCCATTTTCCGTCGGCAGAAGCGAGTTGTTTATGAAGAACAAGGTGCTCATCAGCGGTTCATCGGGTCTCATTGGCTCCGAGGTCTGCCGATACTTCCACGATCTCGGATGGGAAGTGCATGGGATCGACAACAATCAGCGCGCGGTATTTTTCGGTCCGCAGGGCGATACGCGCTGGAATCAGAAGCGCCTGGAAGCAACCCTGCCGCGATTTACTCATCACGAGCTGGACATTCGCAACCGGGAAGGCTGCCTCGAATTGCTCAAAACTGTCCGCCCCGCGGCGATCGTCCACACCGCGGCCCAACCCTCGCACGACCGCGCGGCAGCCATCTGCTTCGACGATTTCGACACCAACGCCGTCGGCACGCTCAATCTGCTCGAATCCACCCGCCGGTTCGCGCCGGAGTCTCCTTTCGTGCACATGTCAACCAACAAGGTGTACGGCGATGCGCCCAATCGCATCGCCCTCAAGGAACTCGCCACGCGCTGGGACTACGAAGATCCGGCATATGAGCATGGAATTGCCGAGACCTTCTCGATCGACCAGTCGAAGCACTCAATCTTTGGCGCATCGAAAGTCGCCGCGGACGTGATGGTGCAGGAGTACGGCCGCTACTTTTCCCTCCCCACCTGCTGCCTGCGCGGCGGATGCCTCACGGGCCCGGATCACAGCGGCGTCGAATTGCACGGATTCCTCAGTTACCTCATCAAATGCAACCTCGAAGGGAAGGAATACCGCCTATTCGGATACAAGGGGAAACAGGTGCGCGACAACATTCACGCCCACGACGTCGCCCGTTTCATTCACGAATTCATCGCTGCGCCGCGCTGCGGCGAGGTCTACAACATCGGCGGCGGCAAGGGAAATTCCTGCTCGGTGCTCGAAGCGTTCAAGCTGGCCGAGCAATTCTCCGGCACGCCGCAAAAATACAGCTATGTCGATGAAAACCGCATCGGCGACCACATTTGCTACTACAGCGATTTGCGCAAGATGCGGTCCCATTATCCCAAGTGGGATATTTCCCTCACCCTTCCCGATATCGTGTCGCAAATTGTCCAAGGGTGGAATGCCCGCGTGAAGTGAGCGTCAATGAAGCTTCTCATCACTGGAATTTGCGGTTTTGTCGGCTCCACGCTGGCGACGGCGCTGCTCGAGGAAAAGGAAACGGCAGCCGGCCCGCTGCAAATCTTCGGGATCGACAACTTCAGCCGCCCAGGAAGCGAAACCAACCGCGCCGCCCTCGCCGCCCGGGGCGTCCGCGTCCAGCACGGGGATCTGCGCTGCCCCGACGATCTGGCACATATACCTTCCTGCGACTGGGTCATCGACGCCGCGGCCAATCCCAGCGTGCTCGCCGGCGTCGATGGCAAATCCAGCAGCAGGCAGGTGTTCGATCACAATCTCTCATCCACGATCCACCTGCTCGAATTCTGCAAACTTCACAAGGCGGGATTCGTGCTGCTCAGCACCAGCCGCGTCTACGGCATCAACGCCCTGGCTGCTTTGCCGATGGCGCAGCGCGACGGATGCTTCGTTCTCGACGACCGCCAGCCGCTTCCGCCGGGCGTTACCGCCGCCGGCGTGGATGAGTCGTTTTCCACCGCCACCCCGATTTCGCTGTACGGCGTCAGCAAACTCGCCTCCGAGCTGCTCGCTCTGGAATACGGCGAGACGTTTGGTTTTCCGGTCTGGATCGACCGCTGCGGGGTGTTGGCCGGCGCGGGGCAGTTCGGACGCGCCGACCAGGGGATTTTCAGCTTCTGGATCAATTCGTATCTCCGCCGCCGGCCGCTCAAATACATCGGCTTCGGCGGCCACGGCTGGCAGGCGCGCGACGCACTGCACCCGCGCGATCTGGTTCCGCTTCTGAACAGGCAATTCGCGTTCACCGGATCGGCCGCCAGCCGCGTGTTTAATTTCGGCGGCGGCCCGCAAAACACGATGTCGCTTCTGCAATTGAGTCTTTGGTGCGAGGAGCGATTCGGAAAACACGCCGTCGCGGCCGATGAGCGCACCCGGCTCTTCGACATTCCCTGGATGGCGATGGATTATCGCAGGGCGGAGCAATTCTGGAACTGGCATCCGTCGCGGCCGATTCGCGTCATTCTCGACGAAATCGCCCTCCATGCCCAACAGCACGAAAATTGGCTCACTATTTCGGGATCCCCATGAGTGATGCAATCGACCCGATTCTCCCGGCTCCTCCGCTGAAGCTGCTCTCCATTGTCATCCCCGCGCGGGATGAAGCCGGCTGCATTGCCTCCACGGTCGGCCATCTTCACCTGGAACTGAAACTCCACCACGTTCCCCACGAGATCATTGTCGTCGATGATGGGAGCAGGGACGACACCTGGAAAATCCTGCAGGAACTGCCGGCGCAGATCCCGGAAGTGCGCCCGGTGCAGAATCTGCGCGACCACGGATTCGGCCGCGCGATCGTCAAGGGTTTGGATTCGATGACCGGCGACTGCGTGGTCATCATGATGGCCGATGAATCAGATGACTGTCGCGACGTGGTGCGCTACTGGAAGCAGTTGAACCGCGGCTACGACTGCGTCTTCGGCAGCCGCTTCATGAAGGGGGGCGGCGTCATCGACTACCCGTGGCTGAAGCTGCGGATCAACCGCCTGGCAAATTATTTCGTCCGCATTCTTTTCCACGTGAAGCTCAACGACACGACCAACGCGTTCAAGGCTTACCGCAAGACCGTGATCGACGGCTGCCGCCCGCTGCTGGCGCCGCATTTTAATCTGACTGTCGAGATTCCCCTCAAAGCGCTGGTCCGCGGTTTCACCTGGACGGTCATCCCCATCACCTGGCGCAACCGCCGCACAGGCACGGCGAAACTGAAGATCAAGGAGATGGGCAGCCGCTATTTCTTTATTTGCGCATACATCTGGCTGGAGAAGTATTTCAGCCGCGGGGACTATCGCAAAGCCCCCGCGCCGCCAGAGGCGACGGCAACGACTCCCGCGCCAACACAAGACCCAAGCTCCCCCGAGTTAGCGCCCGCGCAGCTCGAGCCGCGGCCGTAGGGTCCGCTGAAGAGCCGGCAGAGCGACGCCATTCACGCGAACGGCTTCATCGGCTCTTCTGCGGACCATGGGTCGTTGGAAGGCAAAGTTATCCGAGAAAATCTGGCGGGCGAGTACACCCAGCCTGCAAGAAGCTGCGGGGTGATGCAGGGCGGGATTCATCCCGCCGTTCCGCTTCGCCGGCGAACAAGTCGCGGCGGGATGAATCCCGCCCTACGAGTGTCTAAGGTCTGGTCGTCGGACTGCTCCCCGGCGAAGGGGGAACATCCAGATCGTACACGTCGATCGAATACCCGATCCGCTTCACAATCGGATACTCCGAGAGCCAATCGTAATCCAACGTGGGCAGCGCGCTCCAGTCCTCAGCGGCGCCGGCTCCCTGCCCGTACCGGACGTTCTTGCTGATCGCGAGCAGCCCGCGCGAACCGGGCAACACCCGGCCCGACCAGGTCTCGCCATACTGGACGTTCCTGCTGATCGCCAGCAGACCCGCGTTTGAGTCGCGGAACAACGCCGCCGGATCCAGCCCGAACTCCTGGCAGAGGCTCTTGTCGGGGAACATGAACAGCCGCAGTGAGTATTCCCGGCCGCGGGCCTCATCGGAATGCAGCCAATCCGCCAGCCGGGCAACGTCCTGTCCCCAGTCGATGTTGCTGTCGATGAGATATCTTGCGCCGTGCGCCGGTCCGCCGGCGGCCAGATTGAAAGATTCAGTGTAATTGGGGGCGATCATGATCGACTCGATCACCGCCAAAAGGATCAGCGCGCCCAGCACCGCCAGGCCTCTCTTCCCCGCCCGCGTCAGTTGAAAACAGATCAGCAGATACAGAAACGGCAGCACCGGAAGCACGTGACGGATGCCGATGTCGAGATTCCCTTTCATCGCCGCTGCCAGAAACACCGCGGGGGGGATGAGGATCGCCGCCGTTCGCCACAGAGCGCGCTTCCCCGGCAGGAGAAACAGCAACCCGGATGCAACCAATCCCGCCAGCAGCGCCAGCGGCTCCTTGACCGCAATCGCCTCGGGGAAGTAGTACCACCAGCCGAAATTATTGAATCGGCCGTTGAGGTAGTTAAGGCTTCCTCCCTTGTTGTGGGCGATCAGGCGCATCATGCCCAGCGCAAAGCTGGGCATCGGCATCCTGGCATTCAGGATGCGCGCGGGGATTCGCAGCCACTCCGCCCGATTGGTGTCAAAGATGGTCTGATTGTTCATCCGGTCGACGTTGAAGAAATACGCGCCCCAGAGCGTGACAAACGCCACGACCGCCACTATCGCCATCTGGCCGATCGACGGCCAGCGCCGAAAGTACGTCCGCAATTTGTTGGCCACGTCGCTGGTGAAGACCGGCAGCGGGCGCACGATCATCAACAGCCCGATGGCCGGAATGACAAACATGCAGGAGAACTTGGCGGCGATCGCCACGCCGATGGCGATTCCCGTTGCGACCGCCCGTCCCCGCCCGCGCAGCACCACCCAGCGCAGCCCGTGATAGGTCGCGGCAAGGAATCCCGCGCAGGCCGCCACGTCGGTGCAGACCCAGGTGGAATGTCCCAGCAGCGCCGGGTCAAGACTGAAAAAAACCACCGACAGCGCCGCGATGAATTCGTTGCCGATCCACGCCGCCAGGAGATAGAGGTAGAGCAGCGCGGTCAGCGGGAAGATCAGCATGCTCAGGCGGGCGGTGATCAGCACCTGCCAATAGCTCAATTTGCTGTGGAAGAGGATCTGCGTCCCCTGAAAATAGGTGTCGCGCATGGGAACGACCGCGGTGGTCAATTCGCCGCGCGGCAGGCGCACGCCGCGCAGATAGAGCGGCAGCCCGGCAACGATCCGCGTCAGCGGCGGCTGCTCGACGCCCGAGGCGTGTTTCCCCACATCGTACATGACCACGGCCGAGGCGATGTGGTACGGCTCATCGACGGTGTTGTTGAAGAGAAATATCGTCTGCACGACGCGCAGCACCAAGACCGTCGCGGCGATGCACGCAACAGTGCGATTGATTGCCGCCCAACGCGGCCCGGAGATTGACGGCGGGTCAGAGAACATCATTGCGGATCATCCCTTCAGAGTATCGTCCCATTTTTCATTTCCCCCACAATCCTTCCGCGAATTCACCCCGATTTTTCACTCAAAAACGATGGCAATGCAGCCAAATACAGCCAAATGCAGCCACTTTCGAAATCGCGATGACAACTCTGTTAGTTGACAAATAAATTAGTCGATGTACTATCCGCGCGCCTTCCGGCGTTCCCCAACTGAAAACTGAACACTGAAAACTTCATACTGATTCTCCCAATCCGCCGTTGGAGCCAGTCACGCGCGACAAACAAGAAACAACGCGACGCGAATTGGCAGGTAGTGGACATGAGAACTAAATGACCTTGCGCAAGTATTGCATGTATCGGCGACGCAGTTTCTAGTAGGGTGGGTCTACTGACCCACCAGATTTTCTCGGAAAACGTGGCGGGTCAGTAGACTACCAGGACGGCTACAGGAGCCTGCGAAATAATTAGGGCCTACTCGCGCAAGGTCATTTAGTTTAGGCTCTGTCGGAAAACCCTGGATGCTCCTGAGCGTCCAGGGTTTTCCGACAGAGCCTGGTATTTGGGAATTTCATCATGAATAAAGCCACGAACCGATTCAGGGGTCGTCCACTGCTGATCGCGACAGCGGTTGCGGTCTTTTCCGCACTCCCCGCCATTTCCACTTCACCGGCGCGCGCTGCCGGCGCTGAGTTGTCGGGTTTCTGGCCACAATGGCGCGGGCCGACCCGCGATGACCTCTCGAAAGACTCGGGCCTGCTGACGGAGTGGCCCAAGGACGGGCCTCCGCTCGCTTGGGAGGCCAAAGGGCTGGGCGGCGGATTCTCCGGCGTCGCCGTCGTCGACGGGAAAATCTTCACCATGGGCGACGACGACAACGGCATCGAGTCGGTCATCGCCCTGGGCGCTGCCGATGGCAGGATGATTTGGTCACGGGCCATTGGCAAGTCCGGCCATCAGGACAAGGACAAAGCCGGATCGCGCGCAACCCCTGCCGTGGACGGCGAATTCGTCTACGCGATGGACCCGACCGGTGACGTCGCCTGCTTCAAGACCGCCGACGGCGACGAAGTCTGGCACGTCCACAGGGAGACAGATCTTGGGGGCGCGCATCCCAAAGCCTGGCTTTACGCCGACTCACCCATGATTGACGGCGACCATCTGATCTGCGCCCCCGGCGGGAAAGAGGGCACGCTGGCGGCCTTGGACAAGAAGACCGGCAAGGTCGTCTGGCGAAGCGAGGGCGTCACCGACGACGCGGCCTACAGCTCGCCGGTGGCGGCGGACATCGGGGGGAAGCACCAGATTATTGAACTGACCTTCAAGAGCGTCTTTGCCGTGGCCGCCGACACCGGCAAATTGCTTTGGCGCATCGACCGCAAAGGCACCGTCGCCGTCATCCCCACGCCGATCGTCGATGGTAATTTCGTTTATGTCGCCAGCGGATATGGCAACGGCTGCGACCTGTTCAAAATCGACACGTCAACCAGCCAGTTCACGGCCGAGCGGGTTTACGCCAACAAGGTTATGGTCAATCACCACGGCGGCGTGATCCTCTACAAAGACCACCTCTACGGTTACTCCGACGGAGGAGGCTGGACCTGTCAGGAATTGGCCAGCGGCAAAGCCATCTGGCAGGAAAAGAATGCCTTGGGCAAGGGAAGCATCGCCTACGCCGACGGGCACTTCTACCTGCGCGGCGAAGGTGGTCCAGGCACCGTCGTGCTCATCGAGGCCACCCCTGACGGCTTCAAAGAGTCCGGCCGATTCGACCCACCCGACCGCAGCAAGCTGAATGCCTGGCCCCACCCCGTCATCACCGGCGGGAAAATGTACATTCGCGACCAGAATGTGCTGCTCTGCTACGACGTGGCAGCCAAATGATTTCGACGAAACGGATACCACGGGAACGGCGGAAGGCGGAAGGAAAGTCAGGCACTGAGGCGCGTAGGCACGAAGGGTAGGGACGGGGGAAAGGCGGGGGACGAGCAAGGGACTGAGGCGGGACTGAGGCACTGAGGGACAAAGGGGGAAG
>Ga0182024_10024044_pt1 | contig 10859 bp, 7 predicted proteins | sample P32metaG_FD_120480 | JGI IMG/M metagenome (GOLD analysis project Ga0182024, IMG submission 120480) | Permafrost microbial communities from Stordalen Mire, Sweden - P3-2 metaG (Illumina Assembly) | ecosystem: Environmental > Terrestrial > Soil > Wetlands > Permafrost | place: Sweden: Stordalen... | reverse complement strand
TTCTTGCGCAGGCGCTTCCATTCGGCGACGGTGGACAATAAAGTCGGCGGCCTCGTCCACGGATATTTTCGGTAGTGTCGTGCTTTGAACTCGTCCCAGAGCATCAAGAAACAAAGAACCATCGGCAGCACGACAAAACAAATCGCCCACGGTGACCTGTCGGGTCCGTCGGGAGCTAGTCTCACGATTACTTCTCCTCGACATCAACGAAGGATAGCCTCGTCAATCATCACCCATGTTGTGCTTTATTTTTCGCTGTGTCGGGGCCGTCGGAGATCGGATTGTAGTTGCCCGGTGGCCGGCCGCCTTTCACTGCAGGATGAACTAACCCGGTTACAGCCGCTTTCCATATCTCTGCTTCCGTAAGGCCGGTTGTTTCTGCCGCAACAAAGGCAGCCCGCACGGCGGCTAGTGCCTTAATTTGTTCGTTGGTCATAGCGACCCCCTTGGCGCTAGTCTGGCACTTTCGGTCACGAGGCGCAATTGGGCGCGTGCCAAAATCAGGTCAAGCCTTTGAATCGTTTCCGCTGTAACAATCCAGCAATCCCGCCTCGATATTTTCGAGTCGAAGGAGAACCGGATTATGGTCGAAGACATCACCCTTGACGAAAAATTCTAAAGGCTTGACGCGGCATCGAACAAATTGCAGCGAACAATTGAAGTGGGCGGCAGTGGTGTAACTGACATGATGGACGAGTTCCTCGAAGCCGCACAAGCGTATCGGAATGATCCGGATTACAGGGCGCTGTTGGGGTCTGCCGAACAGCAATCATGATTTATGCCGCCGTGTCAAGACAAATCATTTGACTTTTGACAGATTCTATGCGATGATTTTTGTCCGGGTACTGAGCGAACCTTGCCGGCGAGGGTTCTGGAATGTCCAGCAGTAGCCGAGGCTTTACCCCGTTGAAGAGTCTGGGATACCAAAACCAGACAAACACCCCGCCAATAGGTGGGGCTGGAAAATCTCTTTGGAGGTTTTCTGCCCCATGTCCAAGAAAGTTCGTAGTGCATACCCCATTCCGGCACAAACGTCGGCAACACCTGTTTCGAACCCGGAAGCGATTCTAACGATCGAAGACATTGCCGATCGTCTAAAGTTCAAAAATACTTCTACTGTTTGCGAACTCACGCGCAGGAGGAATCGGCGCCCAATGCCGTGTATGCGAGCGGGGAAATTTTTGCGCTTCTATTTTTCAGAAGTTGAGAAGTGGCTCCGAGAAGGCGGTAACATTTAGGTGGGCGGCTTCAAGGATTTAGCCGGATAGACATTCGGCCGTCTATTCGTCTTGAAAATTTCGCAGAAAGGCACAAAGAAAAAGCCAATTCATTGGCTTTGCAGATGCCAATGCGGCGTTGAAAAAAGTATCTGTGGCAAAAGTCTCAAGTCCGGCCTTACAGAAAGTTGTGGGTGCTTAAAAATTGAATTATTTCGACAACGAGCGACGACGCACGGTTTAAGTGGGATGTCCGAATACAGTTCTCGGAAAAACATGGTTCAGCGTTGTAGCAATCCTCAAGCTGTCAGTTATCCCAGATATGGCGGCCGGAACATCAGAGTTTGTGATCGCTGGAATCCAGAAGCCGGCGGTACTTTTGAAATTTTTCCTAAAGATATGGGGCAAAAACCGTCTCCTCAACACACGATCGAGCGCGAAGATGGAAACGGAGACTATGAGCCGTCAAATTGCAGATGGGTTACGAGGGCAGATCAGGCGCACAATACAAGCAGGGTTAAACTCGATACGACCGCCGTGCTAGCCATTCGGCAGATGTCTGAAGCAGCTGCCTCTAATAGAATGATCGCAACTCATCTTGGAATCAGCTACCAGACGGCCAGAAGAGTTGTATCCGGCGAGCGATGGGTTGCATGACGAGAAGTGGTGCCACCGCCCAGATTCGAACTGGGGACCCCCACGTTATGAGTGTGGTGCTCTAACCAACTGAGCTACGGTGGCTGCGCCTTAATATTGTACTTTTTCCGCGCTACTTGTTCCAGTTTCTTCAGGCCTGCTTCCGCGCGCTTCGAATCGGGCAAAACATAGAACGCCATGGTGGTGGATACGTCGGCGTGCCGCAGAATGCTTTGGATTTCTTTGCTGTCCGCGCCGGCTTCGTTGAGACGTGTTCCCAACCCTCGCCTAAAGGCATGCCAGCCGAACCATGCGCCGTTGATGTGCTGCGGAATGTCTCGACGGGACAGGTTATCCAGATTGATCGGCCGCAGCAGTTTTTCACCTCTTAAAATCCAGCCGTCTTTACCCGCCGGATAATCTGCCCTGTACTTCTTCAGAATCTCCCGCAGTAGAGGCACCACAAAAACCCCCGCCTCCCTCGCCTCTGTCTTGGGCGCCCCCTCTTTGCCACTCCAAATTTTCCGTTGGATTGAAATTTCCTTTCCGTCGTAATCGCCCCACTTAAGGCCCATCAGCTCGCTGCGCGTGAATCCTGTAAAGGCTGCCACGGCGCAAACCGTGCGCGCAGGCTCGGGCAACTTGTCCAGCATTTCAGCAACTTCCAGGAGAGAGTACGCATGCTTGTTGGATTCCAGAGTTTTAGCCCTTCGAATTTTTTCACCTTCCGACAATCCCGAAAGTTCCCCCGCCACTTTGCGACCAGCAGCCTTGGCGTTTTCGAAGGGGTTGTTTCCCACGTACGACCCATCTGAGATCGCCCAAGTAAATACACCCCGTAAAAAGTTTTTGATCCTCAGATGTCGTTGGTGGGACAGTTCCGCGGGTAGGCGTTCCTGAAACCGTTGGGCATCACGGGCCGTAACGGATCGCAATGGGATCTTAGCGGCCGCACTGTCCTTGACGCGGATGTTCCAAATGTATTGGTAGCCCTCGATTGTCGAGGGTTCGATGTGCAGTTCGTTGCCCGAGGGCTGTGCCAGTCGCCAGTTTAGCCGCGGGAAGTAGCTGTTGGATATGAACTCGCCCAGCGTCAGCGTGCTCTTGGCAATGGGGCTTTCGCTGTTGACGGACGATAAGAGCGAGGCAATCTTGTCTTTGAAGATCTCGCGCAGCCGTTCTAAATCGGTAGCCGTGCCGCGATAGGGGTATTGGCTGTAGGGCGCGAGGGGAGTCACAGCACGTACTCGTTTGATTACGCCGTCTGTTCCAACACGGTCCTCGTGATACCGCAGAGCCCAATTGGGGCCTTTGTGGATGATCTGGCCGGCTTGGAATCGAGGACGCATCGGACCCTCCCAAGTTCTGGGACCGATTATGGGACCTGTTTCTTTGTTTGTAAGGCGTTTTGCGATGTTTTCAAGGGTCTCATAATCCCTAGGTCGTGGGTTCGAGTCCCACAGCCGGCACCATCGATTTGTGCGCATGCCCTGGAAATGCGCCGCCGCATCGCCAGATGTTACGTGGATATATTCTGCACGGCGCCTTCGCTGCAAATCCCCAAAATTGGCATGAGCAAATTACTGCGCCGAAGTCGCGTTGGGGGGCAGATGCTCTTCGAGATAGCGCAGCAGCAAACTGTACAGATGCAGCGTGGTTCCGGAGCCCTGGTTGATCGAGTGCGTGCGATTGGGGTACTCCATAAAGTCCACGGGCTTGTCGAGCTCGATCAGGCGATTGAGCAGAAGCTCGGTGCCGGCGTAGTGCACGTTGTCGTCGCCGGAGCCATGCACCACGAGCAAGTGCCCGCGTAAACCGTCGGCAAAGTTCACAGCAGAACTGCTGCGATAGCCTTCGACGTTCTGCAGCGGCAAGCCCATGTAGCGTTCCTGGTAAATCGTATCGTATAGACGCAGATCGGCCACCGGCGCGACGGCCATTCCCACGTGGTACAGATCCGCAGAGCGAAACATCAGGTTCAACGTGCTGGAACCTCCGCCGCTCCATCCCCACACCGCGACGCGCGATGAATCCGCGAAGGGATGCGACTGCAGAAACGCTTTCAGCGCGGCGCTCTGGTCGTGAACGATCACCGGATGGATCGCACCATAGATAACTTTTCGCCAGGCGCGCCCTTTCGGAGCGGGCGTGCCGCGATTGTCGAAGCTGACGACGATGTAACCGGCCTGCGCGACAGCGCGATTGTAATCGTTGTTCCAGGCGCCCCATGCGTCCAGCACGGTCTGCGCGGCAGGTTCTCCATACACGTAAACGAGAACGGGATATTTCTTCGCGGGATCGAAATGAGGAGGCTTCAGCATCCAGGCGTCGAGAGTGATGCCGTCGCCAATGTCCACCTTGAAGAATTCCGTGGGCGAGGCAAGCAGCGGGGCGGCACTCGCGCGCAGCGCCGCGTTATCCTCGAGCACGCGAGCGGAGCTGTGGGCGGGCAGTTCCACAAGATCGGTTAGCGGCGTCAGGTTAGCGCGCGAATAAGTGTGAAAAGCCCAATGGGCGTCCGGCGATATGTCGTAGTGGTGAGTGCCCGGCGCAGCGCTGGGACTGACGCGCTGGGCACTTTGCGAACCGTCCAGCGGCGCACGATATAGATAGCGCTGCGTGGCATTTTCCGGAGAGGCGATGAAATAGAGCCAGCTGCCTTTTTCATCCACGCCGGAAATTCCGACGACGTCGTACGCGCCCGGTGTGATGAGCTGCACGCGCTTTCCGTCGCGGGAGACGAGATAAGCGTGGCGCCAACCGTCCCGCTCGCTCAGCCACAAGAATTCCTGGCCGTCGTGGAGCCAGTGAATTTCGTTCATTACGTCCACCCAAGCGGCATCCTGATCGCGGAAAATCTGGCGGACTTGGCCGGTAGAGGCATCGGCAAGCAACACGTCATTCGTATTTTGCAGGCGATTTAAATGCTCGATGGCGAGCTCGCTGGAATTTCCGGCCCATTCAAGACGCGCAATGTAATTTTGCCGCGGATCGCCGGGGACTTGCATCCACATCGTGTCTCCACCATCCACGCTGACGACACCGGCGCGGACGGCTGAATTCGTGGTGCCGGGAATTGGGTACGGAATATTCAGAACGGAGGGATACACGCCGAGCCCGGGATACGGAAAGCCGGTGACGATTTCTTTGGGCGCGCCGAGATTGTAGAGCAGCTTGAAAATTCCCACGCCGCTCGTATCAAATTGCCAGTAGGCTATGTGACGGCCATCGGGACTCCAGCGGAAGGCGTCGCGAAGATCCAGTTCTTCTTCGTAAACCCAGTCGGACGTTCCGTTGATGACTGTTTCTGAGCCGTCGTGGGTGAGCTGGGTGATGCGTCCCGTGGAAATCTCTTCCACGTAAATATTATTGACGCGGACGTATGCGACCTTCGAGCCGTCTGGCGAGAACTTCGCGAACATCAACGAAGACGCTGGAGCGGCGTCGCCGCCGAGTTTGCGCAGCGCGCCAGTTTGCAGGTCCAACACCCAATAATCTCCGCGAGTGTGCTGCCGCCATACCGGCGCGGAATTCGTATAGAGGAGCAGGCGAGCCTTGTCCTTGGACCAGGCGTAGTTTTCAAATGCGAGCGGAACCTTCGAGCCGGACGGAATAAGTTTTGCGGCGGAGACGAGAACTTCGCGTTTTCCGGTGGCCGTCTGATAGCGGACGATATCCTTCGCTTCTTTGACGGCTGAGGATGGTTCCACCGTGGTGTAGAGCACGCCATCGTCCAGCCAGCGAGCCGGACCGAAGTTCTTGACTTGAAAATCCGGCGACGCATACATGCGATGCAGGAGCTGGTCAGATTCCTGCGATATCTGCCCCTGCAGCGGAACGGCGGCGAGGCTCACAGCCAAGAGCAGAGCGAGGGTTGGCAGAAGTCGTTGCAGTAAAACGCGCGCGGCAAAAGCCGATGGCCTAGAAACTTCGAGATTCATGCAGTCTCCCACGTAGCCTGGACTAATCCAGCAGAGTTTACTGAATCCGTTCGATGCAAAACTATTTTTTCATCAATGGAAATTGCTTTCGCGAATCTCCCGGCCATTTGTCGGCTGAATTGGGCGAGCATTGGTCGGATAAAGTTTTGCAAACGCTGCGATCTGAGCGGGAGAGGCTTCGATGGGAGTTTTCATGACGAACCAGCGGATGCCCTCCTTGCAGGCAGGAATAGTGAGCGAGCCGTCGAACACATAATAATTCTGATCGGCGGGCAGCAGATTGGCGGCGTTGATGACTACCTTCTTCAGCTCCTCTTCTTTTCCTGCTTCGCGGGGAATGTGGCTCCACAGGTCGCGAAGCATGGCGTTCTCGGCGCCGCTCTTGATGAAAACGGCGACCACGGCAGCGCGGCCGGCCGCGGCGTCCATGTGGACGAAATGTAGTTCCATGTCGTACTTCTTGCCATTGATTTCGTTTTCACTGACGTGGTGAAAATGGAATTGGACTAGAGGCAGCGCGGTTCCGTTGATGGTGATGCTGCTGCCCGGCTCGTAGTTGATCTGGATGGTGTGGCCGTTGTTGATTATTTTCAGCGGCGAAAGTTTGTAGTCAAAATGGATGGGGGCCAGTTCCGCGGGTTGCGCGCCGACGATGTCAATTGGGGACTGGCGCTGACCCGTCTTGCAAGTCGCAAAATCGGGCTCAAGGTCGCCCCAGTGGTCCGGACCTTCCGCTCCGCTGTAGCCCCAGTGAGGAGCGTTTGCCGGGTGTTCCTGGGCAATCGAGGGACGCGCGAGAATAAGCGCGGCGCAAAGAATGAAACAAGCTGCTGCGGTGCGGGCCAAACGAGTCGTCATCGGAAACCTCCGGGCGAAGAAGGAAAAGTAGCATCTCACTTTGCGGGCGAATCTTCAAATATTCGGTGTGGAAAACGGGGAACGCGCGCGTATATTCGCAGAGGCCGAGCGGCAGTGAAGGCGAGAGCGGAGAAAGCGTTTTCGGGAAGCGCCAGGCGAACAAAACGGTGCGGAGGAACGGAAGGATATGAAAACGGCAATGAGCGTTGCACTCCTGATTGGTATTTTCTGCAGCGCACCCCAAAGCACCCAGGCGCAAGATGCGGCACGGGCTGCCAAAGAACAGCCTGCGGAAGGCGCGCAGCAATTCGCGGCTCTGGGCGATCTGAAACTGCGCAGCGGCGCGGTGATTCACGATTTCCGCCTGGGTTACCGCACGTTCGGGCAACTGAATGCGGCAAAGTCGAATGCGGTCTTGTGGCCGACCTGGCTGGGAGGCAAGACGCAGGAGCTGGTGCAATTCATCGGGCCGGATAAAGTGGTGGACAGCACGAAATACTTCGTGGTGCTGGTGGACGCGATCGGGGATGGCGTTTCGACTTCGCCATCGAACAGCAAGACGCAGGCGCGGTTGGCTTTTCCGGAGTTTACGATTCGCGACATGGTGGAGTCCGAACATCGGCTCGCGACCGAAGTGCTGCACTTGACGCACGTGCACGCCGTGATGGGAATTTCGATGGGCGGGATGCAGACGTTCGAGTGGGTGGTGGCGTATCCGGATTTCATGGGTGTGGGAGTCCCGATGGCGGGCTCGCCGCAATCTACCTCCTACGACAAGCTGTTGTGGACGGCGGAAATGGACGCGTTGCGGCTGGATCCGGAATGGAAGGACGGACAGGGCACGCAGCCGATGCCGGCCGGCTTCGCGGTGTACAACGAAATCGGCAATATGAACGTGACTTCGCCGGCATATCGCGTGGCAAAGACCGCTCCGCAGGATTTCCCGAAGTTCATCGAGCAAACGCGGAAGGAACTTACGATAAACGCGGCGACGGCGTGCGACGCCATCCGGCAGCGCCAGGCGATTAATGCGCTGGATATTCCCGCAGAGTTTGGCGAGACGATGGAGCAGGCGGCGAAGAGCGTGCATGCGAAATTGCTGGTGGTGATTTCTCCAGAAGATCACATGGTGAATCCGACGCCAGCGCTCGCCTTTGCGGGAATGATGGGTGCGGCGGTGCTAGCGTTGGAATCGCCCTGCGGCCATTTGAGTCTTGACTGTATTTCCACCGGGCCGATTGTAGCGAAATTCCTCGACGATCCGGCGTCCGTTCAGAGCACGACATTGCGTGGGACAGCCAGCCACTAGGAGAGTGCATGAATCGGGCGGGGAAGACGAGGCGAGCGGCAGCAATTGTAATCGCGGTGGTGGTGATGCTGTTTGCGGACGGCGCAACAATGCGCACGCGCGGGCGACAAAGCGAAGCGAGGACTGGCGCGGTCAGCGTGCACAGCGCTGCCAGGTTTGACGTATCCCCACCGCTGCGTTCACTGCGCGGGTCCAGCGCGACTGATAATGCGCCGGATTGTGAAGGCGCAGGATGTGGCACGTCGCCAGCCGATGCGGACGCGGATCGAGAACAAAAGCCGGACGAAGTGGCGCCTGCGCCAGTGATTACGGCGGCTGGCGCTGCCGTGGAACAAAAGACGCAAGGCAAGCGACCAGCGGTGCCGCTGCTCGAGAGTTTTGATGGACTGGGCTCCGGATTTACGGGACCGCAGGGAACCGCGACGTTTCGCAATCCTTCGGACAATAGCTTGGCGGTGGGTCCTGATCACATCGTGCAAATCGTGAACACGCGGATCGCGGTGTATTCGAAGAAGGGCGCGCGTTATGACAAGTCCGGAACGGTGATTTATGGTCCAGTAGTCACGAGCGCAATTTTCACAGGTTTCGGGGGCGCGTGCGACGCGCGCGATAACGGAGACGCCGTGGTGCGCTACGATCAGCTGGCGAAGCGCTGGCTGATTGTGATGCCGATCTTCGGACGCATTGCGCCGGGCGAATTCACGGAACAAGGCAAGCCGGCGCTTCCCGGCGAACTCGATAATCCCGGACCAGCCGCCGTACCGCCTGCGAATCCTCCGCAGCCTCCTCCGCATACGCCTCGTCAGGGACCAGCGAGCCAGGTGAAAAAAGAGGGAACGTTCGCGATGTGCTACGCCGTCAGCGTGGGGCCCGATCCGCTGGGCGCTTACTATCGCTACGCGTTTGAGCGGACGCTGTTTCCGGACTATCCGCGCCCGGCGATTTGGCCAGACGGCTACTACGTGCCGACCAGCACGGGCGACGACGTGATCCAGAAACACGATTGCATCGCGGACCGCAACAAGATGCTGCTGGGACAGCCCGCGACGGAGCAGTGCATCATTATTGACGGCGTGAATTTCCTGAACAACGCGGACATTGACGGCCAGGAACGGCCGCCCGCCGGTGCGCCGAACATCATGATGGCGGCCGGTGGCACGCAGCTGAAAAAAATATTTGAAGATGATGGGATTTACGTCTGGAAAGTTCATGTGGACTGGGCGAATCCTGCGAATACGAAAGCCGATGGGCCGGTGAAGATCGCGGTGGCTCCGTATCATTATTTGTGCAACGGACAGTTGACGAACTGCGTGCCGCAGCCGGACACCGACCGGCGGCTGGATGTACAGGGCGACAAGATCATGCAAAGGCTGGCGTATCGCAAGATCGGCAATCGTGAATCGATTCTCGCAGGTCACTCCGTCGCAACGCAGGCCGGTGGCGGAGGAGTGCGCTGGTATGAATTCCGCTTGGACAAGAAACGGGATGCGTATCTTTATCAGCAGGGCACGTACGCGCCGGACGGTTTCTATCGCTGGATTCCGAGCATGGCGATGGACAAGAAGGGCAACATCGGCGTGGGATATTCGTTCGGTGGAATTCCAAGTTACGCGGGGCAGCGATTTGCGGCGCGCCGTGATGGAGATCCGAAGGGCGTGCTGACTTTTCACGAGACTGTGCTGGCGACCGGAGAGGCAGCGCAGAAGAATACAATGCGCTGGGAGGATTACACTACGACGGCGATGGATCCGAGCGATGACTGCACGTTCTGGTACGTGGGCGATTATGTGAAGACGGGCGACGAAAATTACCGGACAAAGATCGGCGCGTTTCGCGTACCGGGATGCAAGGGCGGGCGGTAGTAAATCGGCAGAGTTGACGATGGCTTTGATCGTACGGTCCGGCGGGAGTTTCTGCGCTGCGCAATTACACCTGGAATGAAACCTGACACATTCGTGATAGTGAATCCGGCATCTGGCGGAGGGCGGGCGTTGCGCGCCGAGCCGGAGGTGGCGAGCTTGCTGGCGGAGCGCGGATGCCGCGCCACGTTTGTGCATTCGAAAAGTTCGGAAGACATTCGCGAACGAGCTACGCGCGCGGTGGCGGAGGGATTTCAAGCCGTGGTGGCGCTGGGCGGCGATGGCGCGTTTCATCATTTGGTGGAAGGCATTCGTGGGAAAGATGTGGTGGCGGGATTTTTTCCTGCGGGAAATGGAAATGATATCGCGCGCGCGCTGGGGATTCCCTGCGATGCGGTGTTGGCGGCGGACGCATTCTTACGGGGACAGCCGCGCGCGGTGGATCTGGTGCGCGTGCAATTCGGCGATCGCAGCGTGGCACATTATATGGGCGCCGGAGGAATGGGACTGGACGCGGCGGCCGCGCATTTGGCGAACACGAGGTTCCGGGCATGGCCGGGAGTGACGCGTTACCTTGCGGGAGCGTTCACGATATTTTTTCGCGAGCCGCTGTTGGATGTGTCGGTGGAGATGGACGCGGCGAACTGGACTGGCCGCGCATTGTTTGTGGCAGTCGCGAACGCGACGAGTTATGGGTCGGGCGTGCGCATTGCGCCGGACGCAGAGATGGATGACGGTTTGTTGGATGTGGTGGTGGTGGGCGATGTGAGGTTGTTGCGTTTGCTGGAAGCGATACCGATTGTGCTAACCAGCGGTGATCTGCGCGGGTTTCCGGAAGTGACGCGTTATCGTAGCCGACGTGTTTCATTGCGCGCGGATCGAGCTGCGCGGGTGCATGGGGATGGCGAAGCGTTGGGCGAGGCGCCGGCGGAGTTTGAGATTTTGCCTGGAGCGATTCGCGTGATGGTGGGGAGAAAAGGCACGACTGATGAGCGCAGATGAACACTGACAGAGGCAAAGTCTGATAAAGATAAATGCA
>Ga0182024_10024043_pt1 | contig 10859 bp, 7 predicted proteins | sample P32metaG_FD_120480 | JGI IMG/M metagenome (GOLD analysis project Ga0182024, IMG submission 120480) | Permafrost microbial communities from Stordalen Mire, Sweden - P3-2 metaG (Illumina Assembly) | ecosystem: Environmental > Terrestrial > Soil > Wetlands > Permafrost | place: Sweden: Stordalen... | reverse complement strand
GAGAAATCCGATCCAGTTGGCTTCCACGCCCAGGGGCCGCGCCGCCATAGCTACGTGGGCAGCTTTTCCGCCGGGCATGGCGAGCGAATTACGTCCGCGGTTTACATCGCCAAGTGCGAGCGAATCGACGTAAACGCGCCGGTCCATTGCGGGGTTCGCGCTGACGCAGACAATCTTTGGGGAAGCTTTAGGCCCTTGTTCCATCGCGGTGCGCTATGCTAGCATAGCGCTCGAAATAATAACTAAAAGAAATGAATCGAAACCACGGCAATAAACGGGCAAATTAACGTGCTAAGCGAAGAACGTAGGCGAAAAATCTCGGAACTGGTCCAGCGCGATGGCCGCGTGGTGGTCACCGACCTCGCTCGGCTTTTCTCCACTTCCCTGATCACGATTAGGAAAGACCTGGAACATTTGCACGAGCAGGGCCGCTTGCATCGCGCTCACGGCGGCGCGCTTCCGGTGGATGGCGCGGCTTTGAGCGACCCCACCCTGCACGAAAAAGAGCGGCTGCACCACAAAGAAAAACTTCGCATCGCTGCTGCGGCGGCAAAATTAGTAAAGCCCGGGCAAGTGATTATTTTTGACTCCGGTACCACCAGCACGGCCGTTGCACGCGCCACGAAGCATGTTCGAAATCTAACTGTAATCACGAACGCTGTGAATATCGCAGCGGAGCTTGCCGGCACCGATATCGAACTCATATTGACCGGCGGGGTACTGCGGAAGAATTCATTTTCTCTAGTGGGGCCGCTAGCGGAAGATTCGCTTCGGCATGTTACAGCCGACCTTCTGTTTCTCGCCGTGGATGGATTCGACGTGCGCTATGGCCTGACCACGCCTAATATCCTGGAAGCCAGAGTAAATCGGGCGATGATGGAAAGCGCCAAGGCCACTGTGGTGGTGTGCGATTCGAGCAAGTTTGGCCGGCGCAGTCTTTCGCTCATCGCGCCGACCTCCGCCGTTCATCACACCATTACGGACAAGAAAATATCGTCGAAGCATTTGCGCGGCCTGCGCGAAGCTGGAATCAAAACCATCTTGGTTTAAAAACGCACATGGAGGTTTGTTTGACCCGCTCCAGTTCAACAGCCGGCGCGCACACGATTGCCGAAATCCTGTCTGAGCCGCAAATATGGACGCAATGCCTATCGCAGCTTCAAGAAAGCGGCGAGCTGGTTTCTCTGAATCAAAAGCTGAATAAAAATGTTGAATGGATTTTTGTGGGATGCGGTTCCAGTTTTTATCTGGCGCAGATCGCGGCGGCAAGCTGGTCCATTTTAACTGGTGCTCCGGCGCGCGCGATTCCGGCGTCGGAAATTCTGCTTTTCCCCAAGCTTTTCCCGGTTCCCTGCCAACCGGTTTTTATTTCACGTTCTGGGCGCACATCGGAGGCTGTGGAAGCAGCGCGGTACGCCGAGCGCGAGCTGAAAATTAAAACGTTGGCGGTTACTTGCGGAAGCGGAACGCCGATTGAAGAGGTCTGCTCGCATGTGATTCGGCTCTCGCCGGCAGACGAGAAAAGCACGGTGATGACGCGCTCGTTCACCTCCATGCTTCTTGCGCTGCAGGCACTGGCGGCTGAACGAGGGGAGCGCAAGGATTTTCTGAAGGCTCTGCGCGCGCTTCCCGGCCAAGTTGCGCCGCGGCTGAACGATATGCAAGCAACCGTTCGTTCTTTGGTGGATTCGCAAGCTTACGCCGACTATGTTTTTTTGGGCCAAGGCCCATTTTTCGGCGTGGCGCAGGAATCCATGCTGAAAGTTAAAGAAATGTCTTGTTCCTACGCGCAGGCGTTTCACACGCTGGAATTTCGACACGGGCCCAAGGCGATTGTGAGCCCGGAAACACTGATCACTTTTTTTCTGAGCGAAAGCGGATTCGCCGAGGAAGTCTCTGTGCTGGAAGAAATTAAGGAGTTAGGCGGGGCAACGCTGGTGATTTCAAATTCCACTAACGCTGCGATACGCGGTTCTGCGGATAACCTGGTTGAATTAAAGCTGGACGTTCCGGAAGTGGCGAGAGCTGCGGCGGCGGTGGTTCCGGGTCAGCTGCTCGGTTTTTATACCGGCATGCGAAAAGGGTTCGATCCCGATCAGCCGCGCAATCTGTCGCGCGTAGTGATGCTCGATGGCAGAGACGGAGGCTCCAATCGTGCCACGACCTGATGTCTGCGTCGTGGGCGAGATTAACCCCGATTTAATCCTTTACGGCCTCCCTAAGGAAATAAAACCGGAGCAGGAAACTTTAGTCGAAGGATTTCGGCTTACGTTGGGAAGCTCTTCCGCAATTTTTGCGCACAATCTTGCGGTGCTGGGCACGAATGTGGGAATCGTGTCGAAAGTTGGCAACGATCCGTTCGGAAAGATGTCCGTCGGATGGTTGGAAGCAGGGGGAGTTGACGTAACGCATGTGTCGGTCGCAAAAACTACGGCCACCGGCCTTTCCGTAATTCTGGCGCATCCGAGCGAGCGATTCATCCTCACCTATCCCGGCACGATGTTTGAATTGAGTTACGCCGATCTCGATTTTGATTACATTTTGTCCGCTCGGCATCTGCACCTTTCTTCATTTTTCCTGCACCGAGCGCTTCGGCCGCAAATTGCCGAGTTATTTCGCTGCGCGAAAGCCAAGGGGCTAACAACTTCTCTGGACACGAATGACGATCCCGAAGATCGCTGGGCTGACGATTTGCGGCAAGTTCTGAAATCTGTGGATATATTTTTCCCCAACGAGCGCGAAGCCAAGAAAATTGCAGGAACAGAAGATCTGTCGCGAGCAATTAACAAACTCTCAGAAACGCTTCCGCTCGTAGTTGTGAAACTTGGGCCTCAAGGAGCTTTGGCGCGCGAAGGGACGAAGGAGTGGCGTGCGCCGATGTTACAGGTCAACGCGGTTGATGTGGTTGGTGCGGGCGACAGCTTCGACGCTGGGTTTATTCACCGCTTCATCGAGGGAGCCAGTGTTGAGGAATCGCTGAAATTCGCCAACATCGCGGGCGCTTTTTCCACCACGCGCGAAGGCGGCACGGAAGCATTCCGCAATCACAATGAAATGTCGCGTTTTTTCCAAGAACAACTTGGGCGTGACTGAAATCCGATGAGCAGGATTCAGAATTATTGTTTAGTCGCTTCGAGCAGCAGGTGATCGCTGAAATCAACCTTGAGCCGCGCATCAGGAGCGGTAACAACTCCGAAGTCCTTATTGTTCACATAATCCACCACGTGATATTTCCCCGGCTCCAAGCCTCGCAGTTCCACTTCGCCTGACCAATTCTGCGGCACATTCTTACTGGAATCGCCGCCAGGAGCAAAAAATGCGTAGTACATCGCGCCATCCTTTTCGATGGCGTAAGCTTCCGGGACATCGTAGCCATAGACATACAAATTCTTGAACGTGCCGCGCGATAGCATTTCTTTGTTGTACAGCCCGATCCATTTTTTCCAGTGCGCTTCTTTTTCAGGAGTCAAATACACGTCGCTTAGTTTCGGCCCGTAGTCCGGCCAGGCAAATTTCGTGCCCAGGACGCCGCCGGTGCCGAGCGTGGAAGCAAAGTCGGAGCCCAGATCGCGCTCGTTGCTGTCGGGATTTTGTATACGGGTAAGCTCGACGTGATCGCCGTACACCGCGGCGCGCGGCCCCATCAACGCTTTATACATTTTCACTCGCTGGCGGACCTGCACGGAGCCTACTGGATCGGCAGTTACGGCCTGGTCGATGTAACGCAACCAGGCGATGCTGGGAGGCGTGCCGCACGGGCAACTCTGCGTAACACTTTCCGGCTTCAGCGCGCGCGTGGTTTCAAAAATAGTTTTATAAATCTCGCCCATGGCATAAACGGAATCGAGCGGAGACTTGTGATGATGCTTGGGGTTGTAACAGGCTGGGACGCTATAAATATTGTCGAGCTTGTGGCCGTCGAAATCCCAATCGTGAATGAATCGCTCGGTTAATTGCTTGTAGTAATCGCGAACTTCCGGCACTGCGGGACAAAGCGTGGCGAGATTGCGCGTCATTTTCGCGGGCTTGCCATCCTTGTCGAGCACCAGCCAGTCGGGATGATCCTTCACTACCTGCGACACGCCATATTTATGCGACTCGTATCCGGGCCCGCCGTCTTCCACCGCGAGCGGCAGCCACCAAAGTTGAACTTTGACTCCCTGCTCATGAAACTGCTGGACCATTTTCTGAATTTCGCCGTCCGGAAATGTGTCGGAGCGAGGTTGCCAATCGCCGTAATTGTTAAACCAGCGATCGTCGAGCGTGGCCCAATGGATGCCCATCTCTTTCAGCTTCGGAATTGTGCCGAGCATCTGCTTCGGCGTTACGTCGGCGAGATAGCCCCAGCCGCACCAGCTGACCGCATAATCCTCGTTGTTACTGGTTGCCTTGGTGAGACCTTCGCGATCGATCACGTCGGAATACATGCGCAGAGGTTCGTAGTAGTCGCCGGCATAGACAGCAATAAATGTTCGCGGCGTCGCGTAAGTGTCGCCAGATTTCAGAACAGTGTTGGGAAGGAGGTGAACGGAAGCATCAACGCGGCCATCGCTTTCCGTTTTCACCGGAATCGAAAGCACCAGCGGCAGGATTTCCACGTGCCCGATTGCTTCGCCCACTTGCCTGGTCCAGAACGCGACAACCGGAATGCCGCCGCCCACGCGGCCCAAGTCGCCTTTTACTTCAACCATCGAGCCCATTTGATTCTGCTGTTGAAATGTTTTGGGCATCTCGAAGACGTTGTCTTTCCCCCATCGAATACTCGCGCCGTGGAAGGACCACATCTGATTTGGCGCGGAATTCGCATCGGCACGAGAAGCGTTCAAGCGGTGACGATCGATATCTACTTGGTCGAGCGAAACGTCATGAGATCCGGCATTGCGAATGCTGCTCGAAATCAAGGCAACATTTGGAAACTCATCGTGAACTTCGACGGTGAGCGACGCTTCCAACCCAGTGCTGACGCTCTTTCCGTCAACAACAATCCGCTTGCCTAGTCCGCCCAGCTTCCCCTCCGGCGATGACGTTTTGGCATTCTTCAAGTCGAAGACAAAATCTTTCACTTCTTTGCCGCCAGCGACTACAAGGATTCCGGGGTTGCCGCCCGCATCGTCCAGCGAGAGTTTCTGCTGATTGCTCAAAAGTTTGGCAGCGACGTAGCCATCCGGCGCGATGGTAAATTCGGCGGTGGCAGTTTCGATTGAAATGGAATCAGCGCCGGACGAAACGCGTACGGCAGAAGAAGGCGCAGCCGGCGGCGGAGCAGGTTCCGCAACTGGTTTTTTGGAGCAGCCGCCGATCCATCCGAGCATCAGCGCAAGCGCCACAATGCAGAGGACCGACAGAGATCGGATGTAACGACCATTCATTTGATCATTCATTTGATTTGGGCGGACCGGCTTCCCATTCATGAAGTTCACTCGCTTTCCGCAAAGCGGCGGCGGAATAACTCGAATAAAGTCGAAAGCAAAAGTAACAAATCGAAACCAGGATGGCAAGGTGGGAAAAAGCGGCTTCAGGGTTTGGAGCCGCGATTCTTGGGAAGGTTGGGGGTCAGCTTCGGTATCACAAATTCTTGAATCAGGTTGGCCGCGGCGCTTCCACCGATCCCGATAATCTCGTTTTCAAATACTAACCCCGCACCGCGATCGTTCGATGGGTAGTAGAGATTCGAGATACCGCCGGAGGCCAAACCTCCCATGATGCCGGAATAATATAGCTGCCAGCGGCCGTTATCGCCCTTGCAGATGACCGACATGGAGATCGCATACAGAATCCGCGACCTGACAGTCCCCGTTCCCTTGTAGAAGTAGCGCGGATCCTGCTTGAAGATAGACGGCAATAGCGCATCTCCAAGGAACGTGCTGGTAACGTTGTCAGCAAAGTTGGCGCCGTAGCGTTTGCCGTAACCTTGCGCGCCTTGTCCATACCCGCTGAAACTATTTTGCGCCTGCTGAATTCCCGCGGTGCCCCCGACTATTAGGAATGTGACTGGATCAATGGTGGTCTTCCAAGCCAGCTCGAACTTCTGCTTGGGGGTAAGGGGAGCCGCATTGGGAACGTAACTCACGTAAAAATTCGGAATGACGCCGAGCACGCGCTGCTTTTCTTGATCCTTGATCTGCGCTTCCGCCAGCTCGACAGTTGGCAGTCCAACACGCACTTCGGTAACTTCAGTAGCAACCGACAACGCAATGGGCGGAACAAAGAAGTAATCACCCGGAGTCAGCGTCCCGGAGAATTTTTTCGTAGCGAAGCCCGCCAGGGAAACGTTCAGCTGAAAAGTGCCCGGCGCCACATTGGCAAAAGAGAATTGACCGTCGCTGCCGGATAGCACTTCGCGGTCGGGCGATTGGCCGGCGATTACGAGTGTCACGCGAGCCCCGGCTACCACGGCTCCAGTTTGATCGAGAACAGTCCCGGTGATTTCCCCTGGCGAGGGTTGATCGGATTGTTGGACGCCGCTTGCTGATCCTGCTCCACTCGCGTTGGGTTGGCCGCCCTCTGAGCCCAAGCTGGGAACTGGCGGTTGAGATTGAGCCAATGCGGAAAACGTGCATAACAATACGGTTAGGGCCAGCCGAATCAATCCAGCAGGCTGCGCCGCTCGTTTCGGGAAATATCGACCTGGCGATTCCCGAGATGAATTAATTGTAAGAGTCACAACAGTTAGTCTACCTTCCTCTTCTTCGTCGAGCGAGAGTTAGAACCGCATTTTTGCGAGAACGGAACGACTGCGAACGTACCGAACCATCGCATCCGGCGCCTTGAAACACCGACTAGTTGGATTACCAGGCAACTGTTTGGGGATGCTTCCGCGACGAAGGATTCCTACCGGCCTACTTGAGATAGCCCGCCAAGAAATCTCCGCAGAGTTGATCAGGATTGGTCAGGGTTGATCGGGGACGTCCACGCCGTGCCCCAAAACCTGAGAGGTTGAAGAATCGCGAGATTACAAACAAGAGACCGAATAGATTCCCGCCCGGGAGAAGATATTAATGTTGCTGCGCGAGCATGTCGTTAAATTGGTTTACGAAGGCGGCTTCGCCGGGTCCCGGATTATTTCGAAGCACTTTTGCGCGTTCCACCACTATTTCTTCCGCATCGGATCCCAGTATCTTCATGGCTTCGTCGATGAACTCCGCGAGCGGCATGGCCTGCGGTGCATTATTACTGTTCATCAGGTCGGTGCGCACCCAGGGAGGAGCAAGTTCCAAAACCTTTACCGAGCTGCCTTTCAACCTGTAGCGCATGGACTGGGTGTAAGAATGCAGCGCGGCCTTGGTGGAACAGTAGATCGCGGTCATGGCCAGCGGCACAAATGCGAGTCCTGAGGATACGTTAACGACAGCGGCTGCTTTCTGTTTCTTCAAGTGTTCGATCAGCGCCGAAGTCATTCGGATTGGTCCCAGCAGATTCGTCGTAATTGTCGGCACCAATACGGCTTCATCAATCTCGGCTGCGGCATTGTCGAGCTGCATGATGCCGGCATTATTGATGAGCACATTCAACTGCGGATACTCCGCAATCAGTTTCTTGGCCACCGCCGCGATGTTTGCGGGATCCTGGATATTCAGTTCCATCGAATGCATTCCGGGATTGGCCTTGGTGGTCTCCGACAAATGATCTTTACGCCGGCCGGAAATAATCACCTGATTTCCGAGTTTGTGAAAGGCCTCGGCCAGCCCGCGCCCAATACCCGATCCGCCGCCGGTAATAAAAATAGTGTTTCCACTTAGCTTCATCGCTGTTCCTTCCTTTCGAGAATCGCGTTCGACGTCGCGGCTATATGGTTAGTATGTTAACTCAATGCAGTAAGCAACAACCTTCGCAGATGAAAACGAACTTGACAGTATTCGCGAGCCGCCATAGTTTTGCTAGACTGTCACCGAGACCCCGTAGCTCAACTGGATAGAGCGTTAGCCTTCTAAGCTAAATGTTGTCGGTTCGATTCCGACCGGGGTCGCCATCACTTTCTCCGAACAACTAAATTCGATCACAACGCTTTCGTTTGGCATAGCCACGCTGCTAATTCCTCTGATAGCGTTAGACTTTCTATTCAAGGTACTTTGTACCGCATGGCGCACTGTCCGGCTTCGAAGAAGCGAAGGAGCAGACCTTTCCGATGAGGGAGAAGATCACCCTGCATGTGAACGGGCAGCAGCACGTCGTCGAAGTCGATCCCGCAACGCCTCTGCTGTTCGTTTTGAACGACGAGCTTGGTTTGCGTGGACCTCGATTCGGATGTGGCATGGCTCAGTGCGGAGCTTGCACCGTAATCATTCGCGGCGAGGTCGTGCGATCGTGCGTCAAGCCGGTAAGCGCAGTTGGTCTTGCCGAAGTCACCACGCTAGAAGGCTTGGGCACTCCTGAAAAGCCTCACCCAATCCAGCAGGCGTTTATTGAGGAAGGAGCGGCTCAATGCGGCTTCTGCCTTAGCGGCGTAATCCTGACGGCGAAGGCCGTTCTCGATGAAAAACCCGACGCCTCCGATCAAGAGATTCGCGATGCCTTGGGTGGCGTTTTGTGCCGCTGCTTCACGCACATTCGCATGTTGCGGGCAATTCGAAAGTACGCCGAGGAAAAACGAACATGACTGAGTCACGGCGCGACTTTCTTAAAAGCTGTGGTGCTCTGATTGTCAGTTTCAGTTCTGGGCCGCTGAGTCTGCTGCCCCTGCAGGCTCCAGGACCCTTCGGCACCCATCCCTCTCACGTCGATCCGGAAAAACTCGATTCATGGTTGGCGGTTGGCAACGATGGGGTGATCACGGCATATACCGGGAAGTGTGATTTCGGGCAGGGAATTTTTACGGTTCAATCGCAACTCGTCGCAGAGGAGCTGTGTGTTCGGATCGCGCGCGTCAAGCTCATCCAGTGCGATACATCTGTTTGTTCGGATCAGGGAACCACGTCTGGGAGCCAATCGACTCCGACGAACTTCAACTCAGAAAATCTCGCACTCGCCGCAGCCACCGCTCGAGAAGCGCTGATGAGTTTCGCTGCTAAAAGATTAGGAGAGCCGGTTGAGCATCTATCGGTGGCGGACGGCGTCATCACCGGAACGATGGGGCGGCACATCAAGTACGAGGAACTTATTGGCAACAAGCATTTCGAACTTCCGCTAAATGTGAAAGCGAAACGCAAATCCGTTGCCGATTGGACGGTGCTAGGGAAGCCAATTCCTTCGCTGGATCGAGCCGCCCTGATGACTGGTCAGTTCGAGTTCGTTCACCATGTCCGAGTGCCTGGAATGTTGCACGGGCGCGTGGTGCGGCCGCCGGAGATGGGAGCAACGCTTGCGCATGTAGATGAACAATCGGTGCGAAATATTCAAGGTCTCGTGAAGGTTGTCGTCCGCAAGGATTTCGTTGGCGTCGTCGCCGAGACGCAGTACCAGGCAACATTGGCGGCACGTCAATTGGCGGTTCAGTGGAATCCTGGGCCAGAACTACCGCCGCAGAAGGATTTCTTCGACCATATCCAGAAGCTGCCTGCCCGCGACGCTCTCAATGTTGACTCTCAGGACGTTGATGCCCGGCTCGCCGAAGCGAGCAGCGTCATACGTGCCCGCTATACGTATCCGTACCAGATGCACGGATCAGTAGGCGCATCGTGCGCGGTGGCCGACGTTAAGCCGGAGAGTGCAACTGTGTGGTCGGCAACACAATCGGCCTATCCAACAAGGAGCATCGCTGCAAAGCTTCTGAATATGCCGCTTGAAAAAGTGCGCGTGATCTATGTGCGAGGATCGGGCTGCTACGGACTGAATGGCGCCGACGCCGTTTCCTTTGATGCGGCTATACTTTCCCACGCGGTGGGCAAACCGGTCCGCCTGCAGTTCTCCCGCAGAGACGAAATGATGTGGGAGAACTTAGGTTCCGCATGCACGATTCAGCTTCGCGCCGGCCTTGCGCAAGATGGACACATCGTCGCCTGGGATCGTGAGGACTGGGTTGCTGCGATGGGCAATCGACCGGGCTACGATCAGCCGGGGAACGTTATCACAGGCATGCTGTTGGGATATGTACCGGAGTTACCTAAGCCCGGCCCGGCTAAGCCGCCTTCCGGCGAGTTTCACAACCGGAGCAACACGGTGCCGTCCTACTTCGCGGGCTGCATTGCCGGCAGCTGTGGTGGCGACGGAACCATCCGTAGCGAACGCGCCTTGACTCATACCGTGCGTTCGCCGTTTTTCACCGGGCCACTCCGTTCGCCGCTGCGGATTCAGAATACGTTCGCCAACGAATGCTTCATGGACGAGCTCTGCGCCCACGCGAACGCCGACCCGGTGGCTTTCAGGCTGCTCCATCTGCAAAACTCACGAGTCATCGGCGTTGTGAAGGGTGCCGCGCAAGCGGCGAATTGGCAGGCGCGCTCTTCGCCGAGCGCGGGTGTCGCTCGCACCGGAACTGTAAGCGGACGCGGTATCGCCTGCGTTGCGTATGAAGGAAACAACGGGTACGCTGCGCTCGTTGCAGAAGTGGACGTAGATATGGAAACAGGAACGGTCCGGCCGCGGCGGTTCGTAGTTGCGTTGGATTGCGGTCCTATCTCCAACCCTGATGGCCTGCGAAATCAGATCGAAGGTGGAATCCTGCAAGGGATGAGTCGCGCGCTAGTGGAAGAAGTTACGTGGGACAACAGGCGCGTGACTTCGGTCGATTGGGAAACTTATAACAGTTTGTACCTTGATTACGATATGCCCGCGGTCGAGACCGTCTTTGTGACGCCTCCCGATGTGCCCGCAACCGGCGCAGGAGAGACCGCCATCACAGTAATACCCGCCGCGATCGGAAACGCCATCTTCGACGCAACCGGTGTCCGCCTCCGGGAGGTGCCGTTTACTCCGCAACGAGT
>Ga0182024_10024042_pt1 | contig 10859 bp, 12 predicted proteins | sample P32metaG_FD_120480 | JGI IMG/M metagenome (GOLD analysis project Ga0182024, IMG submission 120480) | Permafrost microbial communities from Stordalen Mire, Sweden - P3-2 metaG (Illumina Assembly) | ecosystem: Environmental > Terrestrial > Soil > Wetlands > Permafrost | place: Sweden: Stordalen... | reverse complement strand
GTCGAGCTTCGGACCGAACCGCCTACCGCCGCCAACGCGGCGTGCTGGCACTGCGGACGCGCCGTCACCGGGCGCCGCGTTGCGCGCTACCTCTACCCGGGCGACCGGCCGCGAACCGCGATCGTCGAGGATTGGCACGCGTGTCCGTGCGGTGCCTTCCAGAACGTCCGCCGCCCGACCGAGATTAGCATCTCACCGTTCGCGCGGACGTAGCCCCCCCAGGGGCCCAGCCGGGCGAGGCGGAGCACGACGGCGCGCGCCGAACGGCGCGGCATGCTCGCTCGCTCGTTGTCCGCCGTTCTCTGCGGCGCCCTAGCCGCCGCTCCGCTCTCCGCCTCCGCGTGGGGCGCACAGGGCCATCGCTTCATCAACGGTGCGGCGATCCGCGCGCTCCCCGACTCGGTCCCGGGGTTCTTGCGCTCGACCAGCGCGCACGACGAGATCGCGCTGCTCGGTCCGGAGGCCGATCGCATCAAGGGTGCCGGCAAACCGCTCGACGACGACGACAATCCGGGTCACTACGTCGACGCGCAGGACGACGGAACGATCGCCGGCACGGTGCCCCTGAACGCGCTCCCCACCGATCGCCGGATGTACGATCGCGCGCTCGCCGCCGCAGCCCCGACGACCGACGAGTACGCGCAGGGCTATCTTCCGTACGCGATCGCCGACGGCTGGGAGCGGATCGTTCGCGACCTCGCATATTGGCGCGTCGACGTCGCCGGTGAAACGCGCGCGCCGACCGCGGAGGAGCGGGCCTTCTTTCGTTTCGACCGCACCGTGCGCGAAGCGGTGACGCTGCGCGACGTCGGCTACTGGGGCCACTTCGTCGCCGACGCTTCGCAGCCGCTGCACGTCACCGTCCACTTCAACGGCTGGAACGGGTCGCGGACGGCGTATCCCAACCCGAACGGCTTCTCGAACTCCACCACGCTCCACGCGCGCTTCGAGACGACGCTGGTGCGCGCGGTCGCGACCGAGGACCTCGTCGCGGCGCGGGTCGCGGCACCCGCCGTCTCGACCGACCCCATCCTGACCCAGGTCGGCGCCTATCTCGGCACGACCGAGAGCTTCGTCCCCGCCGTCTACCGGCTCGAAGCGGCCGGCGGGATCGACGCGCACTCACCCCAAGCGACGGCGCTGGTCCTGGACCGGCTCGCCGCCGGGGCGGCCGAGATGCGCGACCTCATCGTCGAGGCGTGGCAGCAGAGCGCGTCGGCCCGGGTCGGCTATCCACCGGTCTTCGTTCGCGACATCGAGAGCGGCGCCGTCGTCCCGACCCGCGCCAACACGGGGCTCGGCGACTAACCTCAGCCGGACGGCGAAGAGACGACGACCTGGGCGGCTTCGGTCGCGCGCATCGTTCCGTGATCGAGCGCCCACACGCCGGCGAACGTGCAGGCGTCAAAGAACGTCTTGGGCGGGATGCGGTGGAGATGCACCTTGTGAGTCGGCAGCGGCTCGTACCCGTCGGCGACCGGCAGGCCACGACGGACCAGACGCGTCGCGATCGCGGTGATCATCGCGCAGGCGACCTCGCCGCTCTCGGGCGTGATGTACAGCAGCTCGGGGAGCTTCTTCGCGCCCAGGCCCACGGTATACGCGTAGCCCGATGTCGACGTGCTCGCCGACGGCTCGACGTAGACGCACGTCCAGCCGTTCTTCGCGACGGTCGTCTTGATGCTGTCGTAGCGCGCGATCGCGTCGGGGCGCAGCACGCTGCGCGGGTCGACGTGCGACGGGGCGGACGGCGTCGGCGCCGCCGCGAGCAGGGCGGCAGCGAGGAGCATGGGCAGCACGCGGTCAGTCTTCCTTTCCGGCGGCTTCGTCTGCGCGTATCTGCAGCTCCGCGACGATCGACGAATCGGCGAGCGTCGTCGTGTCCCCGAGCATGCGGCCTTCCGCAATGTCGCGCAGCAGGCGGCGCATGATCTTCCCGGAGCGCGTCTTCGGCAGCTCCTGCGTGAACGTCAGATACTTCGGGCGGCAGAACTTGCCGAGCTTCTCGGCGACGTGGTCGCGCAGCTCGTTAGCGAGCGCTTCCGATCCGGTGATGCCGCCTTTGAGCGAGACGAAACAGCAGATCGCCTGACCCGTCACCTCGTCGAGCCGGCCAACGACGGCGGCTTCCGCGACGGACGGATGGTCGACCAGCGCCGACTCGACCTCGGTGGTCGAGATGCGGTGGCCGCTGACGTTCATCACGTCGTCGATGCGGCCCAGGAACCAGTAGTCGCCCTCGAGGTCGCGCTTGCAGCCGTCGCCGGCGAGGTACCGGTGGGGAAACCTCGACCAGTACGTTTCGCGATAGCGCTCGTCGTCGCCGTAGATGCCGCGCAGCATCGCGGGCCAGGGGCGCGTGAGCACGATGTAGCCGCCGCCGCCGAGCGGGACCGATTCTCCCTGCTCGTTGACCAGATCGGCCTGCACGCCCGGAAACGGTTTGGTCGCGGAGCCGGGCTTGAGGGTGGTGATCCCGGGCAGCGGGGTGATCATGATCGCGCCGGTTTCGGTCTGCCACCAGGTGTCGACGACCGGGCAGCGGCCGCCGCCGATGTGCGTGTGATACCACATCCAGGCTTCCGGATTGATCGGTTCGCCGACGCTGCCGAGCAGCCGCAACGACGAGAGGTCGTGGCGCTCGACGTACTGCGTCCCCCACTTCATGAACGTTCGGATCGCGGTCGGTGCGGTGTAGAGGATCGTGACCCGGTAGCGCGCGACGATCTCCCAGAGCCGGTCCTTGTCGGGGAAATCGGGCGTCCCTTCGTAGATGACGCTCGTCGCGCCGTTGCAGAGCGGACCGTACACGATGTAGGAGTGGCCGGTGACCCAGCCGATGTCGGCAGCGCACCAGTACACGTCTTCGTCTTCCTTGAGATCGAAGACGAGCTTGTGGGTCGCCGTCACGCCGGTGAGGTAACCGCCGGTCGTGTGCTTGATCCCCTTGGGCTTCGCGGTCGTCCCCGAGGTGTAGAGCAGATAGAGGAGGTCTTCGGCGTTCATCCGCTCGGGTTCGCAACTCGAGGGCTGATCGCGCACGACGTCGTCCCACCAAACGTCGCGGCCGGCTTGCATCGCGACCGGATCGCCGACGCGTTTCGCCACGATCACGTGCCGCAGCGACGGCGTCCCCTTGGCGATCGCCTCGTCGCAGTTTGCTTTGAGCGGGATCTTGTTGCCGCGCCGCCAGCCCCCATCGGCGGTGATCAGCGCCACGCACTCCGAGTCGTTGACGCGGTCGACGATCGAGTCCGGCGAGAAGCCGCCGAAGATCACCGAATGCGCGGCGCCGATCCGCGCGCAGGCCAGCATCGCGATCGGCAGCTCGACGATCATCGGCATGTAGATCGCGACCCGGTCTCCCTTCTTGATGCCGAGCTTGCGCAAGCCGTTGGCGAAGCGGCAGACTTCATCGAGCAGTTGCCCGTAGGTGACGGTCCACCGGTCGCCGGGCTCGCCTTCGTAATAGAAGGCCACCTTGGCGGCTTTGCCGGCGCGGACGTGCCGATCGAGCGCGTTGACCGACGCGTTGAGCTCGCCGTCGGCGAACCACGTCGCGAACGGTTCGTTCCACTCGAGCACCGTGCTGGGCGGTTTCATCCACTCGAGCTGGTCGGCCCACGACTTCCAGAACGCGAGGTAGTCGCGCTCGGCCTCTTCATAGATCCCCGGCTTCGCGTTGGCTTGCGCGGCGAACGCGGGCGACGGCGGGAAACGACGGCCTTCGGTGAGGAGCGCCTCGATGGCATCCGTTTTCGGCGGGCTCTGCATGGCGGCGGGATTCGTTTCGCCCGCAGAGCGCCCCCGCACGTCGCGGGCGCAGAATCGCCGCGCCGCGATAAGGAGCCGAGTCGGCGGCGCGGAAGTCTCGGGGATGGTGCGCTGGAGCGATGGTCTCTACGGTGGCCTTATCGCCGGTTGCGCGAGCGCACTCTTCTATGCGGTCGTCACGGTGGCGTGGCTGCACGAGGCGACGCTGGCCGGATTCTTCTCCCAGCCCGCCCAGGCGCTGGCGCCGTTCCACGGCGCATCCGCATCGGCGCCGCTGGCGGGGCTCGGCTTCGTGCTGTACCTGCTGACGGCGGGGGCGTTCGGCGTGATCTACGGCCTCTTGGCCCGGCGCCTGACGTCGATGTGGCAAGCGCCGACCTCGGTCCTGTGGGGGATCTGCTACGGCCTGATCGTGTGGTGGGTGCTCAACGACGTGCTCGTCCCCGCGACCGCCGCCGTCAACGTCCAGCCGCTCTGGCAAGGGCTCGTCGGCACCGTCCTCTTCTACGGGGTCGTGCTCTCCGAGCTGACGACGGTCGCCCACCGCCGAGCGGCCGGTGCCGTCGCCGACGTCGCTCCTTGACCCCCGCCGCCCAGGGTGTTACGCTGACGTGAAGTTTGGCACTCCATGAGTATGACTGCTAAGGCAGCGCACGAAGAGTGCCGACCGTAGTTCAAGTGACGGCGCAGTGATCGACAAAACCGAGCTCGACAAACGAAAAGCGTTCATCCTCGCGACCGTCGTGTACGAGTACATCAACACGGCCGAACCGGTGGGGTCGGTGACGCTCGCCCAAAAGTACAATCTGGGCGTGAGCTCGGCGACGATCCGCAACGAGATGGCGGAGCTCGAGGCCGGCGGCTATTTGATCCAGCCGCACACATCGGCCGGCCGGGTCCCCTCCGACGCCGGCTACCGGACCTACGTCGACCGCCTGATGCCGGCGGAGAGCCTGACCAAGGACGACACGCGCCGGATCCGCGACCAGTTCCGCGAGGCCTCGCGCGAGCTTGGCGACGTGATCGAGCAGACGACGCGGCTCCTCTCCGGGCTCTCGGGGAACCTCGCGATCGCGCTGGCGCCCTCGCGCGACACGCACGCCTTCAAACACGTGCAGCTGCTGTGGCTCTCGGCGCGGACCAGCCTGGTCGTCGTCGTCACCTCGGCCGGGGTCGCCGCGCAGCGGGTCATCGAATGGCAGACCGACGTCCTGGCCGACGATCTAACCCGCCTCTCGAACGCGCTGAACTCGCACCTCGGCGGCCGGATCATGGAAGACGTCGCGCCGGGTGCCCTCGATGCGATCTGCGACGCCGCCGGTGCCTCGGCCGAGATGCGCGACGCCGTCCACCTCGCGTTCGCGCAGGCCCGCCAGACTGACGAACCGGAGCTCGCCGCAGCGGGCGCGCAGAACTTGCTGGATCAGCCGGAGTTCCACGACCTGCGCAAGCTGCGCGCGATCCTGCGGATCGTCGAAGAGCAGCGCTCGCTCTACGATCTCGTCGCCGACGAGCTCGCCTCCGACGCGCCGCGCACAGGACAGGCGCACGTGCGGATCGGGCACGAGCTCGGTCCCGACGAACTCTCCGAGTGCAGCGTGGTGACCGTTCCCTACAGCTTCGGCGATCGCGGGGTCGGCGTGCTGGCGATCCTCGGTCCGCGCCGGATGCCGTACGCGCGCTTGATGGCGCTCGCGTCGGGGACGGCGCGCTCGCTCGGCGACCATCTGAACGACGTCGAAATTCGGTAACCTGTGCCGACCGATTATTACACCGTGCTCGGCGTCGCGCGCGACGCGGATGAGAGTACGATCAAGCGTGCGTACCGCCAATTAGCGCGCAAGTACCACCCCGACGTCGCCCCCGACAAGGCGGCGGCCGAGATCCACTTCAAAGAGATCAACGAAGCCTACGAAGTGCTCTCCGACTCGCAGAAGCGCGCCAACTACGACCGCTTCGGCCACGCCGGCGTCAACGGCGGCGGCGACGGCGGCGGCTTCGGCCCGTTCGGCGGCGAGGGCTTCGGCGACATCTTCGACATGTTCTTCGGCGCGGCGCGCGGCGGGCAACAACAGCGCCGTAACGGTCCGGCCCGCGGCAGCGACCTGCGGTACGACGTCGAGATCACGCTCGAGGAAGCCTACGCCGGGACGACGCGCGAGGTCACCTTCCGCCACCTCGCGACCTGCGTGACCTGCCGCGGCAACGGCGCCGAACCGGGGACGCTGGTCGTCCCCTGCGACCGCTGCAGCGGGACTGGGATCCAGCGCCAAGTGCGCCAGACGCCGCTCGGGCAGTTCGTTACGCAGACGACCTGCACGAAGTGCGGCGGCGATGGTCAGATCGTGCAGACGCCGTGCACGACCTGCCGCGGACGCGGACGGGTCGAGCAGGAGAAGAGCCTGCAGGTAAAGATTCCGGCCGGCGTCGACGACGGCTCGCGGATCCGCATCACCGGCAGCGGCGAGGCGGGGATTCGCGGTGGCCCGGACGGCGATCTGTACGTGTACCTGAGCATCGCGCGCCATCACCTCTTCAGGCGTGACGGCCTCGACGTGCTGCTCGACGTCCCGATCGCGTTTCCGCAAGCCGCACTCGGCGGCGAGGTCGTCGTCCCGTCGCTCGACGGCGAACTGCCGCTCAACCTGAATCCCGGGACGCAGAGCGGCTCGGTGTACCGGCTGCGCGGGCGCGGGATGCCGAGCATTCGCGGCGGCGCGAAGGGCGATCAGCTGGTGACCGTGCACGTCGTCGTGCCGACCAAGCTGTCGAAGCGCGGGCGCGAGCTGCTCGAAGAGTACGCCCGCGCCGGCGGCGATCAGATCGAGGAGAAGTCGTTCTTCGACCGGGTCAAGGATGCGTTCCGCGCCGAGTAAAAAGAGCTGCAGATGCGGCTCGAACACCCCGTCGTCGTCTCGGTCGACATGCATCGCGGCCACCTCGATCCAGCGGTTGCAATGCTGCCGCTTCCGGCCGAGCGCAGCCGCGCGCTGATCGCGCGCACGGCACCGATCTTCGAGGCGCTGCGGGCGGCCGGCGTGCCGATCGTCCAGGTGGTGACGATCTATCGAACGCCGCACGAATCAGAGTCCAACCCGTTCTGGGGCGGGAAACGTTCGGCGACCCGCGCTCGCTCGCACGAGCATAACCTCTCCGGCTCGCCCGGGACGCAGATCGTGCCGGAGCTCTACGCGCCGACCGACATCGTGGTGAACACCAAGAAGCGCTATAGCGCGTACCTGCACACGGACCTCGAGTTCGTGCTGCGCGATCTAGGCGCGCGGACCGTGCTCCTCGCCGGCGTCAACACGAACAGTTGCATCCTCTGCACGTCGTTCGAGACGGTCAACCGCGACTTCGAGCTCATCGTGATGAAGGACTGCGTCGATACGATGGACGGCGAGGACGTCCACCGCATGGCGCTCACGCTGATCGAGACCGTTTTGGGGCGCGTCATGAACTGGGACCAGATCAGCGACGAACTGGGCCTGACCGCGCGCGCTTGAGCTCGCCGTCGAGCGTGCCGGTCAGCATGCTCCAGCACATGCGGTAGTCACCGCCGAGCGAGCGCAGCGGCGCGCTGAACGTCTCAGGCCGGTTGCGCTCGATGAACGCGTGCGCGAACCAGGCCGGGCCGTACCCGCACGCGAGCGCCGCGCCGAAGAGCTTGGGGTCGCGGCGCGCGAGCGCGACGGTCGTGACGAGCGTGGCCAGGATCGTTCCGGCCGCGTGGAGCGCGCGCGTGCGCGGGTCGGCGTGAGCGCGCAGGTAGCGCAGCCAGAAAGCGCCGTCCATCGCCGGGCCTTCCGCGCGCCCGTGCCGAAGCGCCTGCTCCCATGCGAGACCGCTTCTTCGTCGAGGGCGTGCACGCGGCCGGCGACCGGGTCGTCCTCGCCGCCGACGACGCGCGCAAGCTCGCGACGGTGCTGCGCCGCCGCAGCGGCGACCGGGTGCAGATCGTCGACTCCGGCGGTTCGGCGTTCGCCGCCACCCTCGACGTCGCCGGGCGCGACGTCGGCGCGACGCTCGATAGCGAGCTGGTGCGGCCGGGCGTCGAGACCGCGCTCCGGGTAACGATCGCGCAAGCCGTGCCGAAGGGACAGAAGATGGACTTCGTCGTTGAGAAGGCGACGGAGCTGGGCGCGCACGCGATCGTCCCGGTGCGCAGTCTGCGCGTCATCGGAAGCGAGACGAGCCCGGCGAAGGTCGAGCGCTGGCGGCGGATCGCAAAGTCGGCGGCGCAGCAAGCGGGGCGCACCCGCGTCCCCGACGTCGCCGACGTGCACGAATGGGACGCGCTGCTGGCGACCTTTGCGGGCTACGATCGCGTCTACGTGCCCTGGGAGCTCGCCGACCCGGCACCGCTGCGGGAACGGTTCGACGCCGAGTTGCCCGGCGCGCGCAGCGTGCTGATCGTGATCGGCCCTGAGGGGGGCTTCGCCGCCGACGAGGTCGAGCGCGCGCGGGCCGCCGGCGCGCACGCGATCTCCCTGGGCCGCCGCATCCTGCGCACCGAGACCGCCGCGGTGGTCGTCCTCGCCGCCGCCCTCTACGCGCGCGGCGAGTTGTAGACGATATGCAAGCCGTCGTCGTCGACCGTTCCGCGCCGGGCGGGCTGAAGCTCGCCGCGTTCCCCGACCCGTCGCCGTTGCCGTCGCAGGCACTGGTGCGCGTCGCCGCGATCAGCCTCAACCTCGGCGAGGTGCGCCGCGCGAAGAACAACGCCGACGGCTGGCGACCCGGCTGGGACTTCGCCGGAACGCTCGAGCGCGCCGCGGCCGACGGCAGCGGCCCGCACGCCGGCGCCCGCGTCGTCGGGATGCTGAACGAAGGCGCGTGGGCCGAGCTGCTCGCCGTGCCGACCCGCAACCTCGCGGTGCTGCCTGCGTCGCTCTCGTTCGAACGCGCGGCGACGCTCCCGGTCGCCGGGTTGACGGCCCTCTACGCGCTGGGCAAACGCGGCTCGCTGCTCGGCCGGCGCGTCCTCGTCACCGGTGCGTCGGGCGGTGTCGGGATCTTCGCGACCCAGCTCGCGCGCGCCGGCGGCGCGCACGTCACCGCGCTCGTCCACCGGCCCGAGAAGCGGGCGGCGGTCGCGACCTACGCCGACTGCGTCGTGGTGGGCGATTCCGCTCTGGTCGCGCACGACGTGGGGCCGTTCGATCTGGTGCTCGAGTCGGTCGGCGGCGACGTGTTCGCGAGCGCGTTGCGCGAGCTCGCGCCGGACGGGCTGCTGGTCACCTTCGGGACGTCGGCGGAACGCACGAGCACGATCGAGGTGGCGACGTTCTACGTGCGCGGCGGCGCCTCGATCTACGGCTTCATCATCTTCCACGAGCTCGAGCGCGAACCGGCCGGAGCTGGTCTCGCCCGGCTCGCCGCGCTGCTCGACGCGGGGACGATCGACGTGCGCATCGATGACGTGCTGCCGATCGCGCGCATCGGCGAGGCCGCGGACCGCATGTGGAACCGCGGCGTCACCGGGAAGCTGGTGGTGACGTTCTCGTGACGCTGCACGCCTACCTTACCTTCGTGCTGATCGCCATCGGCGTTTCGCTCGTCCCGGGCCCGGCCGTCGTCGCGGTCGTCTCGAGCGCGTTGCGCGGCGGCTTTCGCGCGTCGCTGGCGACCAACGCCGGCGTGCTGGTCGGCGACGCCGCCTTCGTCGCCGCCGCCGCCGCCGGCCTGGGCGCGTTGCTCGTCGCGGCGCACCCGCTCTTCGTCGCGGTGAAGTGGCTCGGGATCGCGTACTTGGCGTATCTCGGCGTGCGCGCGCTGCTCGATCGCGGCGCCGCGTTCGCGTTCGACGTCCCGGGCGGTGGGCGCCGCGCGTTCCGGCTCGGTCTATCGACGCAGCTCGCCAATCCCAAAGTCATCTTGTTCTTCGGCGCGCTGCTCCCGCTGTTCGTCGATCCCGCGCATCCGGCCGCACCGCAGTTCGCGCTGCTCGGCGCGACGTTCATCGTGAGCGACGCCCTGGTGTTCGCCGGATACGGGCTGCTCGCTCACCGCGCCAGCCGCGTGCTGCGCGGTTCGCGCGCGGCACGCGTCACCTCGCGGGTGACCGGCGCGGTGATGCTTGGGGCGGCCGCCCGCTTGGCCGTCGAACGCTGAACGTTGCCCTTCTGCGCGCTACTCGGAGACGACCGCCGAACCGACGACGATCTTGCCGGAGACGATGCGGCCGACCGACGTATCGGTGCTCACCGTCATGAGCTCGATCTTGCCGATCGTCTCGTTGACCGTCAGCATCTTGCCGCTGTCGGGATCCTTGATCTGCTTGACCTTGACGACGTCGAGGAACTGGCCGACGACGGCGCCCTTCGCCGAGCCGAGGTTGACGATGATGTTCCCGCCGTCGACCGCGATGACGTGGCCGTTCAGTGCGGCCGGCGCCGGACCCGAGGCGAACTTCGTCGGATCGAGGTGCGCGGCGATCTGGATCGCTTCGTCGTTGATCAGGTGACCCATCGACGAGCTGATGAAGTTCGAGTTCGAATAGCTGCCGGCGGTGTAGCCGGAGAAGCCGCCGCCGCCGATCGAGGTCGCGCTCTCGGTCTTCTCGTCGCTGAACGACTGCACGATCCGGCCGGTCTTGGCGTCGACGACGCGGACGGCGACCTTGAGCGTCACGCGGTCGCTGTGGACGCCGCCGACGATCCCGCCGAGCGTCCCGCCGATCAGCCCCCCGGCGGCGGCGCCGCTGCTGCCCGTATTGTCGAGCTGGATGATGTTCCCGGAGATGAGGTAACGCGCGCCGACGAGGCGCCCCGCGGCGATCGCGGTCGCGGGGTCGATCTCACCGCTCGCGCTGAGGTTGTGCTCGGCGAGGGTCGAGCTCATGTTCTTGCGGTCCAAGACGGTGAACTTGCCGCCGTTGACGACTTGGTCCGTCACCAGGTCCGAGAGGGCGACGCCCGGCTGGAAGTTCCCGTACTGGTTCGAGGTCAGACCGGCCGTGCTGAAGTCGAGGACGGCGACCGTCGGTCCGTCGGCGTCGGCGCGTACGGGGGCGGCGAGGATCGAGCCGGCACAGAGCGCGCCGGCGAGAAACGCGCAGAGCGAACGTCCCATGGAAGTACCTC
>Ga0182024_10024041_pt1 | contig 10860 bp, 7 predicted proteins | sample P32metaG_FD_120480 | JGI IMG/M metagenome (GOLD analysis project Ga0182024, IMG submission 120480) | Permafrost microbial communities from Stordalen Mire, Sweden - P3-2 metaG (Illumina Assembly) | ecosystem: Environmental > Terrestrial > Soil > Wetlands > Permafrost | place: Sweden: Stordalen... | reverse complement strand
TCGCCGGCCAACGAGCGGCACATAAGATCGGCGGGCGTGGGATTGCCCCGCGGATTGCCGCGGATTGTATCGGCGCAGCTTGCGATATCTACGATCGAGTATTTGCCGTCGAGGAGGAGCTTGTTGATTTTCTCGCGCGCCTGCGGCGAGAGGCGCTGCTCGGCGATGATGGCGACTATGCGGTGACCGGATGGTCCCCAGGCGAAAGCGGGCAAGGCAGCCAGCAAGAGGGCGATCGCGGAGGGAAAGGAGCGTGGACGCATCACTGATTCGCCGCCTTGAGATCGATGGAGGGAAGATTTTTGTCGCGCAAGGATCGGTTCAGCTCCGCAAGCGGGCCGTTCTTCAAGGCATCCCAACTGGTCACCAGCGCGGCCAAATCGCGACTGGCTTGTTCGTAGAGAGCGTAGGCTTGGGCGGGAGGTGTCCGGTCCGCGCTATCGACGACGAAGTTGACGGCGCCCAGGTTGGTTTGAACTGCGCCCACGCCGGAAGGAGTCGCGGGAGTCTGCCAGCTTGCTTCAACGCCGGAAAGTTTTTGCGCCTCGGCTTCCACCTTCGAGACCAATGCGAGCAGCGCGGCATCAGGAGATTTCTTCTTGATGTCCGTGATTTGCGCTCGCAGTGCGGCCAATTCCCTGGTCAACTGACCGTTCTTTGCAATTTCGGTTGTTGCCTTCAAGCCGAGATCGAATTGCCTGGCGAGGTCAGTGGGCGTGGCTGGGGACCGCGGATCAAGCACCACCTTCAATGCCTCGGTGTAATGTTGGCCTGCGACGGTGAGGCGGACCTGATAAGCGCCCGGTATGACTTGAGGACCCCGGACCGCCTGGCCGTAATCATTCTCCGCGGCTCCGGCTGTCTCCACCGCACATCGCAGATCCCACACGAACCGGTTCAGCCCGGCGTGAGCTGTCAAGTGAATGGGCGGCGTGATCCAGATATCGGCGATGGCCTGCCGTCTTCCGCGCGCGGCGCCTGGACGATCATGCGTTGAATATCGGCGCATCAAATCACCCTTCGCATCCAGTATCTCGAGCGTGACTTCGCCTGTGACGGCCGACTTCAAGTAATAATCGATCACCGCGCCATCCGGTGGATTCGCCGCCTTGGGGATCTCGGGCGGAAAAGGCGTTCCTTGAAAACCCTCGCTGTTCATCCGCGTAGCCGTGGCCGGTTTGTAGAGGAACACCTCCGATGATGCGACCTTTTCATCGATCTGGCGCAGCGGCGAGAAATCGTCAAGAATCCAGAAGGATCGTCCGAACGTTGCGATCACCAGATCGTTGTCATGAATGATAAGATCGCGCACCGATACGGTGGGCATATTGAGCTGCAGGGATTGCCAGTGATCCCCGTCGTCAAATGAAACAAACACGCCGGTCTCGGTGCACGCATACAGCAAGCCGCGCCGCTTGGGGTCTTCGCGAATGGCGTTCAGGAACGACGGTTCTTCGATGCCGCTGGTGATCAGAGTCCAGGTCTTGCCGTAGTCGCGCGTGCGATAGAGGTAGGGCTTGTAGTCGTCCAGCCTATGCCGGTCCACGGCGGCGTAGGCGGTTCCGTCCTGGAAATGAGATGCCTCGATGTGCGTGATCTTGCTCCAGTCGGACATTACGTCTTGCCAAGGTTTAATGGTGCGCTGGGGCCCTCCAACCTGAATGGGCAGCCTCGGGGTACTGACGTTTTGCCAGGTCTTGCCGCCATCGCGCGTGAGATGAATCAGGCCGGTGTCGCTGCCGGCCCAGATTTCGCCAGCCACGAGCGGCGATGGCGCAATGGAGTAGACCACGCCGTAGCCGCGCAATTTGGCATTCTCGATGGTCACTTCGCCAGTAGCTGTGTTCTTGTCGGCTCCGGTTAAATCGGGGCTAATTTCGCGCCATACCAGGCCGCCATCGACGGTCTTCAGAACATATTGGGAGCCGTAATAGAGAGCGTGATCGAGTGGCGAAAATACCAGCGGCGCAGTCCAGGGAAAGCGATATTTTCGCTCCGCGATCTCGACGCCAAAAGCAGGCGCTGGCCACGGCGTGATGATCTGGCCTTGGCCCGTGCGCTTGTCGAACCGGGTGAGGGTTCCGTAAGTATTGCTGACGTAAGAAATGTTGGGATCGTCCGGATCGGGCTGGATGTAGCCGCTCTCAGCGCCACCCACCGAGCGCCGGTCGTATTCGGTGATCTGGCCATGATCGGTGCGGCTGGGCAGCACCACGGTTCCGCTGTCCTGCTGCGATCCGTAAACGTTATACGGAAACTGATTGTCGGTGGCCACGTGATAAAACTGCGCGGTGGGCTGGTTGTACCAGGAACTCCAGGTTGTTCCGCGGTCGACGCTGATGCTGACTCCTTGGTCGGAGGCTTGAATCATCCGCGACGATTCGGCGGGATCAATCCAAAGAAAATGGTAGTCGTCGCCGCCCGGCGCGCCCTTCAAAACGGTGAACGTTTTGCCGCCATCCATGGAGCGATAGATGGCGACGTTCGGCAGATAGACAGCGTCGGGATTGTTCGGGTCGACCGTGATGCCGCTGAAATACCAGGAGCGGCTGTCGATGCGTGGGTCGGAGGATACCTGCGTCCAGGTCTGGCCCGAATCGTCGGAGCGGAAGAGCCCGGCTGCGGAAATGTAGTCGATGAGCGCGTAGACGCGCCGGCCTTGAGTTCCTCTAGCAACGGCCACTCCGGAGCGCCGCCATCCACCTGCGGGCAAACCGTGGCCGGTGATCTGGGACCAATGGTCGCCACCATCGGTGGATTTGAAGAGACCGCCGCCGGGTTGCTCCAACGGGGCATACTGGCTCCAGGGCGATCGGCGCGACTGCCAGGTTGTCGCGTAGATCACCTGCGGATTCTCGGGCTCAAAAGCCAGATCGGTGGCGCCGATATCGGGGCCCTTGTCCAAGATGCGCTGCCAGGTTTGGCCGCCATCCGTGGATCGAAATACGCCGCGCTGATCGTTGGAAGCGTAGGCATGGCCCAACACAGCGGCGTAGACAAGGTTCGGATTCTTGGGGTGCACCAGAATGCGTGCAATCTGCTTAGAATCGCGCAGGCCGCCACGACGCCAGGTTTTGCCGGCATCGGTGGATATGTAGACACCGTCGCCGGAGGAAAGGGACGATCGGATGTCGGCCTCGCCCGTGCCGGCATAAATAATGTTTGGGTTCGACGGCGCTACTGCGATTGTGCCGATGGACGCGACATGCTGATCGTCGAAGATGGGCGTCCACACCAGGCCGCCGTCGGTGGTCTTCCAGATTCCGCCGCCAACTGCGCCGAAGTAGAACGTGTTCGGATCGCCGGGGACGCCAGTGGCTGTGATAGCGCGGCCGCCACGGAACGGCCCGATCATCCGCCAGCGCAGCCCGTCAAAAAGATTCGGTGACGTTTGCGCAGAGAGCGCGGCGGCAAAGCAAAGCGCGGCTGAGGAAAGACAATTCCATCGCATAAGGCAGTACTCAAGAATATCATCGTCATGCTGCAAAACTGAGCCGCGACCGGGAGGGAGCGTAAGGAATAGACCGGAAGGCCACAACGTTTGTGGTAGCGCTCCCTCCCGGTCGCGGCTCGGCATGGGCGATGGGGATAAACTGAAGCTGCATGTCTAAGACTCTGCTGCTCGCGCTGTCGATTTTTTCCACTTGTTTGGCGCAGACCTACGCCGAGAAACTCGGCTGGAAGAAAAGCGACCGCGTACTGATCCTTCACATGGACGATGCGGGCATGTCGCACGATTCGAACATGGGAATTGAACAGGTGCTGGAGAAGGGCGCTGCGCGGTCGCTCAGCGTGATGATGCCGACGCCGTGGGTCCCGGAGATTGTGCACTACATCGAGAAACATCCCGGAACGGATGCCGGTCTTCATCTCACGCTCACCTCTGAATGGCACGAATACCGTTGGGGACCGTTATCGGGCGCAGCGGCCGTTCCTGGCTTGGTTGATTCTGAAGGTGCAATGTGGAGCTCGGTTGCCGCAGTGGTGACGCATGCGAAAGCGGACGAAGTGGATCGGGAGATGCGCGCTCAGCTCGAACGGGCCGAGCGCGTGGGCTTCCATCCCACGCATCTCGATACTCATATGGGTACCGTCTACGCCACCGCCGAGTTTCTAGAACGGTACGTGCGGCTCGGAATTGAAAAACAGATTCCGGTGATGATACCGGGTGGGCACGACACGTACATACAAGCCGACCGGCAAGCGGGCCGCATCGCGGAACTCAAAAGAGCGGGCGAATACCGTGAAGGGATGGCTCTGCCGGACGATCCCACGCTCGCGCCCGTCCGAGCGCTGGCCGCCAAACTCTGGAACGCGGGACTCCCGGTGTTGGACGATCTGCACAATACCAGTTACGACTGGAAGATTCCACCCGGAATCGCGAACGACGACGAAAAGCTCCGCCAATGGCGTACTCAGCGGTATATGGAGACCTTGGCTCAGCTGAAGCCGGGGCTGACCATGGTGATCATGCATTGCACCGCGCCTGGCGATACTTTCGCGCATATCAGTAGTTCCGGCCCCATCCGCAAAGCGGACATGCTGGCCATGCTGGACCCAAAGTTTCAAGCTTTCTTGAAGGAGCAGGGGTTCATCGTAACTACATGGAGTGAAGCGCTGGAGCGCAGGAGGCGTGTTCGATAATATAGTGTAGTGTCTGGTCCAATGACCATCACCGTTAAGAACAAAACACCCCTGGTTGTACCGGCTGCGGTTCGGCGCCGAGCTGGCTTGGACCGCCGAGCTATTGACGCTAGGTTGGCCGAGGCTCGGAAGGGGCCGTACTACGGCCCGTTTGATACCGCGGACGAAGCTGTCAAATTCCTACGCAAAGAAATCCGGGCCCGCCGGGCTGGTAAGCGCAGACCCTCCGCACCGTGAAAGTCGTCCTGTCCGACCGTGCCATTGAGGCACTGAAGGACGCGCCGGCGGCCGTTGAGCGCGCGTTTTATAAGCAACTCCGTTTCCTCGAAGACAACCTCCTGCACCCGTCGCTTCACGCTAAGAAATACGACGAGACCGCAGATCTTTGGCAAGCACGAGTGAACCGCGACTGGCGTTTTATTTCACCATTGCCGGCGACACCTACTGCATCGAAGACGTCATTCCACATCCAAAATAGAAGGCGGGAGAATGTAACCTGGCGGCCATTGCCTGTGCCGCCGGGTATATCCCAGCCCTGCGCGCCAGCCGGGTGGACGCCATGGAAGCCCTGCGGTATGAGTGATATCCAGTAGGGCCGAATAAGCGGAATTTTTTCTGAGAAGCTTGGCGGCATCGCCCCACTAGTGCTTCGTGGGAATAGTCCCAATTGGAATACGAGGGATCTCTGCGCGCATGCTAGAGTGGCGCGCGGCCTGGACCTCTGACCCCGTTAAACGCCTCCAATTCCTACAGCGTGCGCGGGCGAGCCCCATAAGCGCCCCGAGGAGTTTGTCATTGGGAGCCATCACCGTGGGGCTGGCATTTCTGGTGCTAGCGTTCTTGGGATTAGCTTGGGCCAGCGCCGCTTTAGTGCAACCCACCTGGAAGCGCGCAGCATCCCCCCAACCGCGATTCACCGCCCTGCCACGCTCATCGCAGAAACCGGAAGCCGCACCAGGGCGCGTCTGGCTGGTGGAGGCGAATGACCGGTTTGAGTTATACAGCAACGGACTCCGAGTGGAAACCCAATTCGTCACAAGTACTCAGCCCAGGGCGTATCTGTCCCTTTCCCGGGAAGGGATGGACACGCACCCAGCCAGGTTGCGCTTCGATCCGGTTGGAATTGTTTTCCATACCACCGAGAGCCACATAGCGCCCTTTGAAGAGGAACAGAACGGAACTCTGAGGAGGGCCGGCGAGGGTTTGCTGGAGTTTGTGCGCCGCAATCACTCGTATCACTTCGTGATCGATAGATTCGGCCGCGTGTTTCGCGTCGTGCGGGAAGATGACTACGCCAACCACGCCGGCCATTCCGTCTGGGCCGACCAGAACTGGGTCTATCTCAATCTCAACCAAAGTTTCTTCGGCGTGGCCTTCGAAGCCACGAGCCGGCCTGAGGACGGCCCGCCCGTGAATCCGGCCCAGGTGCACGCGGGGCGCATTCTGGTGGAGATGTTGCGCGCGCGTTACAAGATCCCGGCGGCAAACTGCGTGGCGCACGCGCAGGTTTCCATAAATCCATCGAACCGCCGCGCCGGCTACCATACCGACTGGGCCGCCGACCTGCCGTTCCATGATCTAGGACTGAGCGACAACTATCAGCGCCCGCTGCCTAGCGTAACGTTGTTCGGCTTCACCGCCGACGAGCTGCGGTCCGCCGACGCGCTTCGTCCTGCCCTCGAAGCGGCCGACGACCTGGTCCGGCGGGAAGCGGCGGCGCGTGGCATGCCACTCGAACGCTACCGGGAAGTTTTGCAAAGAAGATACAAAGACGCGATCGCGTCCGTGGGGAAACAAACAAATGTCAAATACCAATACTAAGCCAAACGCTTCGGCCGTCGGGCTCGACGTTGGCACCAGCCGCATCGTCACCGCCCAACGGCTGGACAAGACCACTCAATACCAGGCGCAACTCAACGCCTTCGTCACGCTTCCGTTTTCAAAATTAACCCAGGGCGTTCTCAAAAAAGAGCGCATTCCGCACCTGGTGCAGGGCACCGAGATAACCGTGTACGGCGACGAATCGGAACGCTTCGCCAATTTGTTCCACAGAGAAACGCGCCGGCCCATGTTGCGAGGCGTACTGAATCCGGAGGAGTCGAATAGCCTGAAACTGGTTCGTGAAATCGTGGTGCTGCTGCTGACGGCCGAGTCGCCCGGACAGGGCCAGAAACTTTGCTTCAGCGTTCCAGCGGCTCCGTTGGGCGCGACCCAGGAAGTGAATGCTCACGAAGCCGAGCTGAAAAGGATGTTGGACGATTTGGGTTACGAATCGAGCAGCATCGCGGAAGGCCTGGCTGTGGTCTATGGCGAAATGGAAAATTCCAACTACACCGGGATTGGCGTCAGTTGCGGAGGAGGATTGTGCAACGTCTGTCTGGCGTACCTGTCGGTGCCCGTGTTCAGCTTTTCCATCGGCAAGGCCGGCGATTTCATTGACTCGAGCGTCGCCAACCTGCGCGGTGAACCCGCCACGCGCATCAGGACCATCAAGGAGGAATCGTTCCACCTGAACGGCCACTTCGCCAACAAGATCCATCAAGCGCTCAACACCTACTACGAAGACATGCTGCAAGCGCTGGTATCGGCCATACGCGACGCCTTTGCCGGCGCCCAAAACATGCCCAAGCTCACGCGCCCCATCCCCTTGGTATTGAGCGGCGGCAGCGTCCTGGCGGCGGGTTTCCGGGATCGTTTCGAGAAGATCCTGCGGGAGACCGAGCTGCCGGTGGCGATTTCAGAGGTGCGCCTGGGAGCTAGCCCGCAGCATTCGACGGCGCGGGGGGCGTTGGTGGCCGCGCTCAGCGAAATGTAGCGCATCTTCGTAGGGCAAGCCTCCGGCTTGCCGGCAAGTCGGAGACTTGCCCCACAAGGATTTATTCGACCAATTGTGGCACTGTATAGCCGGCATTCACGTGCTTTTCCTTACTCCAATCGTGATACGTGTGGCACTCAAAGCAGCGCGCCTCGGCCGAATTTCCGCCGCTTCGATGACACTCGCGACACACCTGGATGCCTGGAATCAGTATGTCCGAAGTCTCCTTGCTGGTGGCCGCCCGCGCGTGGCACGACGCGCAGGCCAGCAGTTGGTGCGCTTCGTGATCAAAACTCGCATGCGGCAACCAGCGGGTTGTGATGGCGGCCTTCGCCACTACCGGCAGCGAGTCGGGGCCCTGGGGATAGCTGAGCGCATGGCACTCCTTGCAAGCTTTGCGCCATAGCAACAACTGCGCGTCCGCCAACCGCTGCGCCACCCATTCCTCCGCATTGCGCGGAATGGGGGGCACAGGACGCGTCGGCAAACGCTTGTCCGGTTCGTCCACGGTGTGAATTTGATCCGGATGCGCCACGATGTATTCGGTCAATTTCTTCACCACAAAATCGTAAACCACCCTCGGCTCTTTGTGAGGCACGGATTCCCGGAAGCGCCGGTCGAACTGCAGCGTGTGGCAGGCCGAACAATGCTCCCGGTAATTCACCGGCGACATGTATGCACGGCTCGGCAAGGAAAACGTGGCTGGGGTAATTTCCAGCTCGCCAAAGGGCCACGCTTCTTCGAATCCTGGCGGCCGATGACAATCCGCGCACTTTAGCTGGACGGTCCCTTGCGGCGCACGCAATTCCTTCTTGAGATGCACTTGATGGTTGAACTTGATGGTGCCAGGATCCCTTTGCCCGCTCCGCAGCGGCGCGAATTCCGGATGGTTACGATCAAAGTTGCTGATCTCAGCCACAAACCTTGGTGGCGTGTTCTTGTCCTTGGCCGCCAGATCGGCGTGACACTGCGCGCAGGCGCGGTCGCTCGTACTCGCGACCCGCATCACACCCTTGTGCTCCACATGGCATTCCGAACACGCCGGCGAAAAAGTCTGCTCGGCATGATGGATGGGGCCATCGTGGCAAGCCACGCAGGCGTTATCGGTGACGGTTCGCTGGAAGCCAGCCGAGGAGACGTGACATGCGGCGCATTTGTGACCAATCAAGGCATGCTGACGGGCGATCGGTCCGGCATTGTAAGGCGTGGGACTTCCGCGCAATCCATGCCAGCCCAACCAGCCCAGGCCCAGCAGGGTGAACACAACCGAGAGGATGCGGCGCCAACGCGGAATACCCTGCAGAGTCTTGAAGTAATCAAGATCGATGCGTTGCGCCAGCTTCTTGGTTGTGCGTGTTCGTCCGGCCATGATTGTTCAGTAACGCACCTCAGTAACGCAAAGCCATCACGGCGTGTACCGCTCCCAGAGCCAGCAGCGCAATGGAAAGCGGAACATGCACCAGGAGCCAGGCGTGCAACCAACGGTAGATGCGAACCTGACGGCTCAATTGGTATTCCTCTTCGCAGATGTTTTCGAGATCGTTCAGCACCGGGTGCACGGAAGCCACCGTTATCCGGCGCAGCGATTCGAAGACTTCAGCCGAGCGACGGGGGTCGGCAAGTTCCAGGCGCGCCGCGTCCGGATCAACCAGGAACGGACGCACTTTGCCCAGGTATATTTCGCGAAAGCGCGCGCGGTCCTCCTGCTCGATGTCGGCGAGCGTGCTCACGTCCTCGGCGCCGTACACGGTGGCTACCAACTGATCCGCTTCCTCGCAGAGCTGCGCCCGAACATGCGGAATCTCCTCGTAAATGGTTTCCATCGGTACGCGGGAAGTCATCATCCGGGGAATGTAGTGTTGGAGCAGAGCGCCCAACACACCACTCCCGATCACGATGAAGAACAGCCACATCAGGACCGTCGTCAAAGGCCCTCGAAACGCGAACCCGCCGTGGAAAAGGATCAGAGGCATGCTCAACAATCCCAGCCAGATGTGGCCGCGCATCCAGGTCTGAGCCCGGCCGATGCGCCAGACCGACACTTTCTTGCGAGCACCAAGGAGTCCGGCATACAGCATCAGAGCGTAGCCCGCGATGCCGAACGTAAGACCTAGCGCACTGCCGCCGCGCGGCCCGCCGGGGGCGCGCACGGCATAGAGGATGTAGATTGCCAGGCTGAACGCGAATAAGGCCAGCGTTGCAATCATCCAGGGCCGGTGTGTTTTATCGATTCGCATTGGTCCCTTATAGGGCAAGTCTCCGACTTGCCCGGACAAGACGGAGTCTTGTCCTACGGCTCATCGGGGGGCCTCCGTTTCTAGAGGCGTGCCTAGCCAGCGGAAAAATTCGTTGGGCTCTACGCGATGCGCGGCATCGTGCGGGCACGCGTACACGCAGCTTGGCTCGGCATGCTCGGTGCACAGATCGCAGGAGGTAGCCTTCTGTTTCTTTACGGCGATTTGCCCCTCCATCATCTCGAACGGGTGCATGTTGATATTTCCGTACGGGCAGTTTTTAGCGCACAGACCGCATCCGATGCACCAGTTCTCGATGATCACTTCGAGCGAATTCCGGCGCCGGATGGCGCCCACCGGGCAACCCACCATGCACAGCGGATCGCGGCACTGGCGGCAGGAGGTAGCCACCAGATACTTGTCGAATCGCAGTCCCTCGCGAATCAATCGCGTCACGCCGTCGTGCGCATCGGCGCAAGCGCGCACGCAGGCGTCGCAGCGGGTGCAGCGTTCCAGATCCAATACCAAAAGGCTCTGCGCCTCCATCAAGCCTTGAGCCAGAAAATGATCCAGCGGCATGCTGGTGGCCGTCGACAAGCGCTGCTGGTTTTGTTGCTGGCGCTCGCGAGCGAGACCTTCCAAGCTACTTCTAACTTCCGGAAACCGGTCCGTCATCTGGTGGAACTCTTCGGCGTGGATACGGACCAGCTCCACGTGATCGAGCGCGGTGCAAGTGGCCGTGCGTCGCCCTTCGCCCAGCAAGCCAATCTCTCCGAAGTATCCGCCGCGACCGAGATACGCCAGCACCAGATCACCTCCCGGATGCGGCTCGGTGACCTTCACGAAACCAAGACGGACCAAATAGAAGCTGTCCGCGATGTCGCCCTGATTGCAGATCACGTCGTCTTTGCCGTACCGCACCAACTCCACTTTGCTGCGCAGCAGGTCGATGAAATCCGGCGTCAGCGACGCGAACATGGGAACGCTTCGCAAATGATCGTCCAGGGCGCGCTTCTTGTAGCCCGCATCCAGTTGCGCCTTGAGGGTCTTGTTGCGTTGGATGATGTCCAGCACGTTGCGGAGCATTTCGAGCATCACGCAATCGGTTGCGGCACGCACCGTGGCCGAGCGCGGATACAGGCTCATGCACGTCATTTCGCCGAAAAG
>Ga0182024_10024040_pt1 | contig 10861 bp, 14 predicted proteins | sample P32metaG_FD_120480 | JGI IMG/M metagenome (GOLD analysis project Ga0182024, IMG submission 120480) | Permafrost microbial communities from Stordalen Mire, Sweden - P3-2 metaG (Illumina Assembly) | ecosystem: Environmental > Terrestrial > Soil > Wetlands > Permafrost | place: Sweden: Stordalen... | reverse complement strand
GACGCCGAGCACGCGCGCGGCCTGGTTGTAGCGGGCTTCGAGCAGGTCGGGGATGGTGAACTGGGCGAAGCGGCGGGCGCGGGGCGCGATGAAGTAGATGAGGGCGAGGCCGGCCCATCCTCCGGCGGCCTGCCAGAGGGCGGCGAAGCCGTGACGGTAGGCGTTTTCGGCGCCGCCGAGCAGAGAGCCGGAGCCGATCCAGCTGCTGAGCAGGGTGAAGACGAGGACGAAGGCAGGGAGGGAGCGGCCGGCGACGAGATAGTCGGCGCGGGTGTGGACCTTGCCCAGGCGGGTGAGCGAGACCGCGAGCAGAGCGAGGACGATGAAGGCGAGGGTGAGAGCGTAGAGCAGCATGGGGTGGATACCAATGTATATGGAAAGGGCTGTCAGAAATTTGTGCCTGCATTTGCTATGGTAGCGTTTGTGCTACCATTGGTGAGTGATCGAAATTCGCCAGTACGTCGACACGCTGGGGCGGAATGCGTTCGAGCGCTGGTTCGAGAGACTGGACAGCACGGTACAGGCGCGGATCACGGTGGTGCTGGATCGTGTGGAGCGCGGCAATCTCTCCGCGGCCAAAGGCGTGAGCGGAATCTTCGAGCTAAGGCTGGACTTTGGGCCGGGCTACAGGATTTATTTCGGCAAGGACGGTGAGACGCTGGTGATCTTGCTGGCAGGCGGGACGAAGAGGCGACAACAGGACGACATAGCAAGAGCACTGACGCTGTGGCACGAGTACAAGCGGCGCAAACGGGAGGGATAGATGGCGTTGACCAAGAGCTTCAACGAGACGGTGAAGGCGCGGCTGGAGAAGAGCGAGCGGTTCCGGCGCGCGCTGCTGCGCGAGGCTGTGGATGCGATGCTGGCCGGCGATCTGGAGACGGGCAAGTCGGTGTTGCGGAAATACATCAACGGGACGGTTGGATTTGTGCAGCTTGGGGCCGACCTGGGGCGGTCGCCGAAGACGCTGATGCGGATGTTCAGCCCGTCGGGGAACCCACAGGCGAAGAATTTGTTCGAGATTGTCGCTTATCTACAGAAGTCTGAAGGCACGGTACTGAGGGTGGTGGATAAAAGGGCGGCGTAGGATTTGCGGGGTTTTGGTGGGGTCCGGCGGGGTGGGCGATGCGGGGAGGAGGTACACAGTTGCCCGGCGCGCCTACTGCGTTGGTGGAATGCCCAAAATTTGCTTTTCATGAAAGTCTAGGGACGGCTGGGGTTGTACGCTGAGCTCTTCACGCTGAGATATTAAGGAGGCCGTCATCGCAGTCCGATTGGAACTCGGGCATCTGCTGGTCCGCGCGAAGCTGATCACAGTGGAGCAGATGAACGACGCGCTGGTGCGGCAGGCCGCGCTGGGCGGGCGCTTTGGCGACCACCTGGTGGCGCTGGAGCACATCAGCCAGCAGTCGCTGGACGCATTCATCCACAAGACGCCGGTGGAACCGTCGACGATTGAGGCGACGGGGATCGACGAGAGCGAGCTGCTGAGCTTGCTGATGAAGCTGATCTATACCTGGCGGCTCGAGTCCAACCGGGATTTCGCAGAGGCGATCAAGCTGCCGGCGAACATCGTGGTGAAGCTGGTGCGCATCGCGACGGAGCGCAAGCTGCTGTACGCGAAGGGTGTGCGGCCGGACAACATGGCCGCGATGAACTACGCGCTGACCGACGCAGGCACGCGCTGGGCGATGGAGGCGTTGGACCGCTCGCAGTACACGGGCCCGGCGCCGGTGACGCTCGATGAGTTCAACGAGCGAGTGAACCTGCAGAAGATCACCAACGAGGTGGTAACGTTCCAGCGGGTGCGGGCAAGCATCAGCGACCTGGCGATGGAGAATACGCTGATCGAGCAGTCGGGGCCGGCGCTGAACTCAGGGCGCGCGATTTTGCTGTACGGGCCTCCGGGCAACGGCAAGACGACGTTCGCGCTGCGCCTGGCGAATGTGTTTACGGACATGATCTACATACCCTACGCAGTGACGGTGGAGGGGCAGATCATCCGGGTGTTCGACCCTAGCATCCATGTGCCGATTGTGAATACGGCCGCGGAGCAGGGGGCGTCGCTGTTGCGCAGCGATTCGGTGGATGCGCGCTGGGTGGCGTGCAAGCGGCCGTTTGTGGTGGCGGGCGGCGAACTGACGCTGGAGATGCTGGACCTGCGCTACGACCCGACCTCGAAGTTCTACGAGGCGCCGCTGCACATGAAGGCGCTGGGCGGGTGCTTCGTGATCGACGACTTTGGTCGGCAGCTGGTGACGCCGACAGTGCTGCTGAACCGCTGGATTGTGCCGCTGGAGAGCCGGATCGACTATCTGAAGCTGCATACGGGCAAGAGCTTCAGCATTCCCTTTGATGAGCTGGTGATCTTCTCCACCAACCTGGAGCCGGAGGACCTGATGGACCCGGCGTTTCTGCGGCGGCTGCCGTACAAGATCGAGATCGGGTCGCCCTCGGTGGAGCTGTACCGGCAGATCTTTACCAAGGAGTGCGCGGCGCACCAAATGGAATTGAGCGACCGGATGTTCGACGAGATCGTGTACAAGATCCAGGTGGAGAAAGAGCTGGACCTGGCGTGCTTCCAGCCGCGGTTCCTGCTGGAACAGGTGGCGGCGAGCTGCAAGTTCATGGAGCAGCCGCCGACGCTGGAGCCGCGCTTTCTGGGCTACGCGATCGACAACCTGCGAGTGAAGAGCAGCGTGCAGAAGGCGGCGGAGAAGGCCGACCAGGAGCACACGCTGGAGGAACGGCTGGCGGGGGTACGGTAAATACCTCTGCCTCGGGTCAGCGTCTCATCCAGGAAAACTCTATGCCGCCCATGATCGTGCGGCCCTGCATGGGGACGCCGGGGATCTCGGTGTAGGCGGTGTTGGAGAGGTTGAGCAGGCGGAGGTAGGGGCGGAGCGCGCCGGTGGAGCGCGCGAGGTCGATATCCCAGAGCGGATAGGCGGCCTGCGTCGTCTTCTGCACGACGTTGACCTGGGTGCGCAGGGTGATCTGCTTGCCAGCTGCGCCGAACAGCTGCGCAGGGAGCTGCGAGAGAGTCCAGGCGAAGATGGCGTTCTGCGCGGCGTAGTTGAAGGCGTACTCGGAGATGGTGTTGGGCGGCAGGTTGGCGGAGTGCGCGGCGGTGTAGGCGAGTGAGAGCTGCTGGTTGGCGCAGAGGCGGATGCGAACGCTGGCCTCGGCGCCGGTGAGATCGAGGGTGGGGACGTTGACGGCTTGCCATTTTTCCGCGGCGGTCTGCGCGGGTGTCGCGAGCTGCTGCTTGGAGTAGTCGATGGCGTTGGTCTGGTTGAGGCGGAAGCCGGCGGCGGTGAGGGTGATGCGGCCGGAGGATGGGGACCAGTCGAGACCGGCCTCGTAGCTCCAACTGGATTCGGGCTTGAGCGCGGGATTGCCATTGGTGGCGGGATCGGAGTAGTAGAGGTCGACGTAGGTGGGCTGGCGAAAGCCATGGCCGGCGGAGGCGCGCAGGCGGAGGGTAGAGCTAAGGGTGTATGCACCGGCGACGCTGGGAGAAAAGACGGAGCCCTGGCCGGAGAGGACTTCTTCGCGCGCGCCGAGCGAAAGAGAGAAGCGGCGGAGCGAGCGGGTATCTAAACTGCGAAGCGCGAGGTTGGCGTAGCCGGCGGACTGATTGCGCGCGTGGATGCCGAGCGCGTTCGAGAGGACCTCGCCGCCGGAGTTATTTTGAGAGAAGTTGAAGCTGTGGATGGAGTCGCCGTCGGCCTCGAGGCCGTAGGAGAGCGTGGCGTTTTTGCCCAATGGATCCGCGCGGCGCAGTGCGGCCTCGTAGCCGGTGGTGGTGTGGTTGTTTTCGTAGATCTGCGGTGAGCCGAGGATGAGGACGAACTCGTCGGTGTGCTTGAGATAGCCGAAGGTGGCGGCGGTGCGCTGGCCGAGCTGCTGCTGGATGCTGGCGAGCCAGGCCTTGGTGCGCTCCCACGCGGGATAGTTGCCATAGAAGTTGTTGGCGCCGTAGGGACGGTCGCTGGCGGCGAGGAGGATGTCGGTGGTGCCAGGCGCGGTGCGCAGCCAGCTCTCACTGGCGACGGCGTTGGAGGAGTAGTTGCGATCGAAGGCGAAGCCGTCGGAGGTGTCGCGCGAGGCGGTGATCTGCTCGGCGAAGGGCTTGGTGGAGATGGAGGCGCGGAGATGGTTCTCGAGCGAGCCGTAGTTGCCGCCACCGGAGCGTGCAGTAATGGAGAGCGCAGGTGCGGAAGCGATCGGTGGGGCAGGCGAGCCGGTGAGGAGGTTGACGGCGCCGCCGATGGAGTCGGATCCGTAGAAGGTGGAGCCGCTGCCGTGGAGGACGTCGATGGCGGTGATGGCGTCGAGCGGCACGGGGATGTCGAGGTTGAGGTGGCCGGTTTCGGGGTCGTTGACGCGCAGGCCGTTGACGAGGACGAGGGACTGCTCGAACGTTGTGCCGCGGATGGCGAGGTCGGCCTGCACGCCTTCGGCGGCGCGGGATTGCAGGTTGAGCGAGGGGTCGGTGCGGAGGAGATCGACTGGCGAGTCGAAGGCGCCGGCGGGCTGATCGTGAGGCGCAATGGTGAGGACGCTGCGGTCGCTCTCGGCGAGCGGGAGCGGCTCGACGGTGGTGGTGACGGTGATGGACGCAGTCGGAGGGCCACGCTGCACGTACGGGAAGTCATAGCTATATGGGAGTGGCGCTGTGATTTCGACTTCAGGTGGGGATTGGCTGGGGCTCTGCTGCGCGAGCGCAGTAAGGGCGCAGAGCAGCAGGAGAGGCGCGGAGAGGATCCCGGATCGCGTGGGCATGGTTGGTTGTTCTGGACAAAGGATGCAGGCAGACGCGGTGTCCGCGCAAGCAAAGTTCAGGATTGAACTTAACTATTTAATGAGCTAACTATATGAAATGGAAACAATGCGCATCGATGCCTTTCTGCGGGAGAGCCCCATGTTTGCGGTGAACCGTGCCGCGCGCCGGTTCAATTCGTTTGTCGGCCAGGCGCTGGCGGCGGACGACCTGAGCTTTCTGGAGGGGCTGGTGCTGGTGGCGATTGTGCTGGAGGCGCCACGGCAGATCAAGCCCTCGCAGCTGGCGGAGACGTTTGCGACGACGCGGGCGAACATCAGCCACAGTCTCTCTTCGCTGGAGGCGAAGGGGCTGCTGCAGCGCAGGATCGATCCGGAAGATGCGCGTGCATACCTGCTGACGCTGAAGCCGGCGGGCAGGAAGTGCGCGATGCGCGTGATCCGAGCGCACGACCGAATGCAGGCGGCGTTTGAAAAAGAGGTGGGGAAGACGGCGCTTGCAGAGACGCTGAAGGTGATTCGTGCGCTGGAGACGCTGGCGGGATAAGCAGTCGCTCCTGCGCAAAATAAATACAGACTCGCGCGCTTCACACGAGCACGCGCAGGCCGATCTGGTAGGCGGAGGTGAAGCGGTCGAGGCCGTTGGAGCCGCCGTTGACGAGGCGGCGCGCCTGGGCGAGGTCGTTGGATGCGAGGGCGGCGCGGATGGGCGCGGCCTTCTCGGCGAGGAAGGCGGCGAGGATGCGGGCGGCGACGGCGGGCGAGGCGGCGAGCGCGGGATTGGTGACGAGTGGGAGCGAGAGTTCGCGGGCATAGTGGGTGTAGTTGTAGCGGCCGGTGAGCTGGACGAATCCGCGGCCGCGGAAGGCGGCGCCGTCGGGAGGGCCGAGATTGCCGAGGTCGGCGCGATGGTCATAGAGGTCAAAAGGTGAACTGCTGACGGCTCCAGGCGCGCCGCCCGGCGAGGTGTTGAAGGGGGACTCGCCCTCGACGAGCGGGAGGAAGGGATTCTGCCTCGGCGCGGATGGTGGCGAGGGCGGCAAGGAGCATGGGCAGATCGGTGAGGCCGGCGGCGGCGAGGGCAGCGAGGACGAAGGGAAGGTTGGCGGCGATGTTGGCCAGCGGGGTGAAGGGAAAGAGCTGGTGGACGAGGGCTGGAGTTGGTGCTGGGGTTGTTGGGGCAGGCGGTTCGGGTTCGGGGGCGACGGCGTGGAGCTGGTTGAGGATGTTGCGGTCGAGTGCGGTCTGCATGCGTGGTACCCCCCTCCCCATACTTAGGGCCAAAGTATCTCTTCTAAATGGGTTACGGCTTAACCGGTCTGAGGCCTGGCGCTAAAGTATCGATCTAAAGCGGTTAGGGCCAAAGTATCTCTTCTAAATGGGTTAAGTCTGTGCTGGGTTTGGGTTAAAGGATAAAAGCCCGGCACGAGGCCGGGCTGCGGGTGATTTGTTATCTAGTTCTTTATTTTAGCTGGCGGAGCGAAACTAGTATGCCAAGTCTATTGGCATAAATATAGTTGACACACCACGGCCATTGCGCTAGTATGAGTCATGGCCGACCAGAACATCCCGAACAACCTACTTGAGGTCATCCGGTACTTCTCCGATCCTGATGTATGTATTGAGTTTGTAGCCTCTTTGCGTTGGCTGGACGGCGTGGTGGTCTGCCCGCACTGCGAGGGCCGGAATGTCGGATTTCTGAAGACCCGCCGCATCTGGAAGTGCAGGGCCAAGGAATGCCGCAAGCAATTCTCAGTCAAGACCGGCACCATCTTTGAAGAGTCTCCCATCGCCCTCGACAAATGGCTCATGGCGATCTGGCTGGTAGTGAACTGCAAAAACGGCATCTCCAGTTACGAGATTCACCGGGATCTTAAGGTCACCCAAAAGAGCGCGTGGTTCATGTTGCATCGCATCCGACTGGCCCTCAAGAATGGCTCATGGGCGAAGATGGGCAGCCCGGAGGGTGGTGAGGTGGAAGTCGATGAGGCGTACATCGGCGGCGTGCCAAAGAACATGCACAAGGATCGCAAGCTGAAACTGGCTCAGAGCAAAAACGGATCTTGCGGCGTGGAAGGTCACCGAACGCTATCCCGGCAAGACCGCCATCATGGGCATGTACGACCGCGACTCACGGCAGGTGCGGGCCAAGGTAGTGCCAAACACCAAGCGCGAGACTTTACAGAACGAGATTCTGGACAATATCCATCATGGTTCCGCGATCTACACCGATCAGGCGAACGCATACGACAAGCTGCGTGAGAAGTACATCCATGAGACCGTGAACCACGTTGACCATTATGTGCGCGGCCAGGTTCACACCAACTGCCTTGAAAATTTCTGGAGCCTCACCAAGCGGACTCTGCGCGGCACCTACGTTGCGGTCGAGCCGTTTCATCTCTCGCGCTACGTCGATGAGCAGGTCTTCCGCTTCAACAATCGTGGCACCAAAGACAACCCATTGGACGACCGGGATCGTTTTATGCTGGCGGTATCGCAGATTTCAGGGAAGAGACTGACCTATGCAGAGCTGACCGGCAAGGTGGGGGAAACGGCAGCGTTCTAGCGGTCGGTATGGGAAGAACGGATTTTGGCTGCGGAGGCAGGATCGAGGGCCGCGCCCTTAGAGAGCCGCTTGCCGCTCTCCCTGTGGGCTTCGATGCGTGTCTGCATCTCTCCCTTGGATACTTTCAGAATGTCACGCACCGCAGTGGTGAAGCGGGCGAATTCTGGCGTGGCTGGGGGCGTCTTCACGCGTCCGATTCTATCGCACTCCGGCACGGGTACAACCTGCGTGGGATAGGCAATTTCGTTCCACTCACATGCAATAAGGTGCACATGTAGGGTAACGGAAGTAACCAGAAAGTTGTAGACTATAGAAGATACATGCGTTACGATTTGGCAACCAAAGTGCCGTCACAACCGTACATATCAAGGCTGGGGAAGGCGGTAGTCCATGCCGTCGACTACCAGTCTTTTGATGTTGCAAATTGCCGTCCCGTCGGAATGCATGTAATGAAAGGCGACCGCTCGAAGAATGCCAGAGGCGTCCGTAAAGACCTCGCCACGTTCCCGAACGGTTTTGGGGTGGCCGATTTTGTTCGGATGGTACTCGCTGTCTACGATGATGCGCTTGTCGCAGTCCGCAAGAATTTTCCCAAACCCGTGTTCGTTGTAGAGGTGATCTAGTTCCTCTGCCGTTTTGTACTCGATCTTGCGCTCTGGAGTGTTAGTCATGGTTTCCGCTTCCCAAATTCGTGATCTCATTCGCAGCTACCTCTCTGGCTCCCTGAGTCTCCAACGATTCGCTGACGCCTTCGAGGACATCTATTCCAGCATCAATATGGCCAGTGAGCCGGACGTGCTTGCTCTCGGCGACCATATCCAGGTGCTGCTCTCGCGCGTCTCCTCCAAACTCGCCAGCGAGAGCGATCTGCGCGGTTGGCTTCAGTCGCTCTCTCAGCCGTTCAATCCGGACGGTGCATCTGTACAGCTAGACTCGGCACACCTCACTTCTTACAACCACGATGAGAGCTATCTCATCAACGCCTAATTTCTGAACGGCGGCATCGGCATCTGCATCGGAACCGGCGGCATTTGCGCTAGTTCAACTACGAAGTTAGTAGCGATTGGCCCTGCCGCGTGGCCCTCGATTTCGATGGAGACGTGGTAGACGCCGTGTGCCCTTAGTTCGAGGGCAGCGAGCTTGATTGGGATCACAATTGCGCCGGGCCGCATGACATTCATCATGCCCCCGATTTCCGGTACGATCAGTGCGCCGCTGTCGAGGTGCTGAACCCTAATCCGGAATCGATGTTGGCCCACGGAGTCCGCGTCTCCATCGAAGCAAAAACAGAAACGAGAGACTAGGCAGCCTGAAGGGAAGTTGTGGGCAAGCGATGTTGTGCGTGTACAGGCCGATCACAATCCATTTGCCCGTGTTCTCTTGTCTGATGTCTTCGCAGACAAGTGTGTAGCGATGCGTCAAGGCCATGCGAATCTCCTCCCCCTATCCAATTCGGGACAGGGATATCTTTTGCACTTGACGATGAGGGATTCTCAATTTAGGCTGGAGTTGTTCAGGTCTCCGGCGCGTCAAGCGTTCCGAGTTCTGCACCCAGCGCCCCGGCAAGGGCGCTTTCGTGCGTTTGCAGCAAGCTCATCACTGCATCCCACGAAAGTAACATGAACCGAAGGATGATCGCCAGAAAACTTTTAGTTTCGCTGTCAATTCGCTGTAAACACTCTGGATGGTGGAATCAGGGAAGGCACCCCACTACGGATCGCGCGACCCTTGTAGATGCGTTCTATGCGTACCCGGCTAAAAACGCACTAATACCTGTGCAAAACCTTGTACGAAATGGTATCGGCTGCTCTGTCACGGCATTCCGTGACTCAGTAGACATAAGGCCCGTGCGGGCCTACGCTAGAGCCTCACAGAGAAAGAGGCCTATGCGATGGCCGATCAATGCTCAAAGAGAGATTCGATCATCCCGATCTGCGCGGTACACGGAGTACCGCTGCTCAAGTCAAAGGTGCTGCTAGCCGGACAAGCTATTGACTGTTTCATCTGCCCAGTCAGCAACTTCGTGGTGCGCGAACCGTAGTTGGTGTGGCAAGTATATTTACACCAGTCTATTTGGCTTAGTTTGAGAGAGATGAGCGGTTTTGGGGGTTGACAGGTACTTCGTACGGTACACGACGCGCTGGTGCGCGTGAAGGGCGTTTCCTGTGAGAAGGCAATGCGGGGATTCTTCGCCGATGGCTCAGAATGACAGGTTCGAAGGGATGTAGCGGCGATTGGCTCTTGGGGCAGCACAAATGCGGGGATTCTTCGCCGATCCATCCCAACGAGCAAGTGCCGCTCGTTGCGGATCCGATTTGGCTCAGAAACGACAGCGCGAACGTATTACATCCCACCCATGTCGCTGCTGACGCTGCGCCATGAATGGGGCACCCGGGCGTATTAATGGGGCGGAAGAGCGGCCGGTGGGGTGGTTGATGTGGCGGGAGTGGGCAGCGGCGCGACGGGCGCGGGAAGTGGTGCGGCGGAGGGTGGAGGCGCGGGGTTGCGGATGGGCGGCTCGCCGTTGGCGAAGTGGAGGAGGTTGGCCTGGAAGGCGGTGAGGGCGGGGCTGCCGCAGGGGTCGAGCTGGAGGAGAGAGGTCATCTCGGCGGTGGCTGCGTCGAGTTGGGCGGGGGTGACTAGCGTGGGCGGCGCGCCGATGGGGGTGCCGGGAGGGTTGGCGGGCGGCTTGGACGCGAGGGCGGCTGCGAGGTTGGAGCGGAGGGTGGACTCAAGGGCCTGGCTGGAGGCGAAGAGCGCGGGGTCGGCGAAGAGGCCGGTGGGGACAGCCTGGACTTCGGTGCAGGATTTGGGGCCGGCGGGTGAGCCGTCGGGGTTGACGGTCTGAGCGACCTGCACGCACTCGGTGCGGGTGACCTGGACCTTCTCGGCCGGGAGGAGCTGCGGGCAGGCGGCGGCGTAGGCGTTGATGTAGCCGGAGAGGAGCGCGAGGGTGTCGGGGGTGTTGCGGGCGAACTGGATGGAGGCGAAGTCGCCGGTGTAGATGCGGAGGAGGTCGTCCTGATGCGGGAGGCCGGCGGAGGAGAAGGGCGCGGGCTTGGGGATGAGATGGGCGCGGATGTGGGCTGGCGCGGGCGTCGCGTGGGACGGGACGGTTGGTGCGGGCGCAGGAGTTGGAGGTCCGGGGGCTTGGGCGCGAGCGTGGGGAGCGGCGAGGGTTGCGAGAAGAATGAGGACGGAAAGGCGCAAGGCACGCTCCTTAGGATTGGCGTGGATGACAGAGATGCTACATCACAAGTTGACGATGGAGAGGTGCCGGTGCGGGTTCCGTCGTGGGAGTGCGGCGGTCTGCGAGAGGCGAGTGTTACAGGTGAGAGCGGTCGATCTCGCTAGAATGGGGTGTGGCGTTTACGGAAGAGTTCGATGTGGTGGTGGTGGGCGCGGGGCACGCGGGATGCGAGGCGGCGATGGCGGCAGCGCGCATGGGTCTGCGCACGGCGATGTTTACGCTGAACCTGGACCTGATTGCGCAGATGAGCTGCAACCCGG
>Ga0182024_10024039_pt1 | contig 10862 bp, 6 predicted proteins | sample P32metaG_FD_120480 | JGI IMG/M metagenome (GOLD analysis project Ga0182024, IMG submission 120480) | Permafrost microbial communities from Stordalen Mire, Sweden - P3-2 metaG (Illumina Assembly) | ecosystem: Environmental > Terrestrial > Soil > Wetlands > Permafrost | place: Sweden: Stordalen... | reverse complement strand
TGAATTTTACTGCGGGAACTGGAACGTTGCTCCGCTTTGGCCATTGAGATTCTCAATCACCAGACCTTGCGAGTTTGTCACCGTCGTAATGCCATTCTGCAAAATGTAATCCACGATTCCCTGTAGCGTCACGACACCGGTAGGATGACCCGCGGCCGCGGCAGTTGCCGGAGTAGAGTCGATGCTGATCGCGGAAGAGCCTGGGCTATTGTCATCGACACGATGCAGCAGGATGATCAGCCAAACCTTATTGTCGTGAGCATACTGAATCCACGCGTTGGCCTGACTTTGAGTCGTGTTCATGTCGTTTTCGGCGGCCTGGCTCCAGAGATAGTAAGGGTAGATGTGATTACACTGGCTAATCGACGTACCAGCAGAGCACGCGTTAAGGCCGTTGTAGCCTAAATCGGAATCGCGCGCTCCAAAGTAGCCGGCGGTTTGAACGGCCTGTCCTATCGTGGGGTTGGGATAGCCATAGTCTCCGTACGGATAGGCGAAGGTGAGCGGGTTGAATCCCTGGGCGATCAAGTCCGCTTTTGAGCCGGCGATTTCGAGATCAAGAGAGTCGTCCGCACTCGTTGGGTTTCCGCCCGCGTCCGTACAGGGAGTTTTGGTAGCTCCTCCGGTCTGCGTAACGCCGCACAGTGTCGAGAGGCTTTGGTGAGTACGTGTATGCGCACCAATCTCATGTCCGTTGGCTGCGATCGTCTGGACTTCGGCCCAACTCACGTAATCCGGATTTCCGGAGACATCTACGATCCCTACCAGACCTTGGTCCGGGTTCACGATCGCATTATTGGGACTACCGGTGACGATGTATTGCGAGGTTTTGATACCCACCGCGTCCAGTAAAGGCAAACCGTTGTCGTACATCGACTGATAACCATCGTCAAAGTCGATAGAAACGAAGCCATATTGGCTCACAACGAAATTCAGAGGATTGGAGGTGGTTGAAACCGCGCCGGGGTTTGTTACGGTGACTGCCACGCTCGCCGGAGAAATCAAATCAGCAGCTGGAACCTGTACCGAGATAGAGGTAGCTGTGACTTCGGCTGGGGTCAGAATGTCAGAACCAAAGTTAACCACCGAGTTGGAAGCGAAGTTCGTCCCGGCAATGGTCAAGTACTGCAAATCCGCGCTTCCAGTGATGGCGATGGGCGGTGACAAAGCCGAGATAAAAGGAGGCACAGGAGGCGGAGGAGGCGGCGTCGTAAGCGTGAAGAAGACCGTGCCTGTAGTTCCTCCCACGTCGGCGTTGACGTACGAAGGACCCGCAACGTTGCCTGTTACGAGACCCGTCGAAGACACTGAAGACGAGCCGTCAGCGGGAGGAGTCCACACGGCCGCGCTCGAAATAGGGAACGAATTGCCGTATTGGTCTTTGCCGTTCACCATGAATTGCTGGGTATCGCCAGTATTGAAGGTGGCGTGAGAAGGCGAAATGCAGAGAGAAGTCAAAACCGGGGGAGGCGGGCTGGTAATCGTCACCGGGAATGACGGAACCGTGAACGACGGCACGGTAGGTACGGTGACCGTGATTTTAACCACACCTGGTGTCACACCGTTCAAAGTGCCGCTCAACACTCCTTCGGAATTATTGGCACTCACCGTCGCATTGCCATTGTCCGTCGCCCAACCCAGAGGAATCGAGAGCGGCTGGTTAAACTGGTCGAATTCGCTGGCTACGAATCGAAAGGCCGTGAATGCCGGTATGGTCGGGATACCGGGATTGGTTGTTGCATTCGGTGTGATGACAATCGAATAAAGCACGGATGGTGCCGGATTGACGACTAGGATGCTCGCGTTCGTCGTGATTCCGCCCACTGTAGCAGTGATTACGGTAGTTCCAGGGTGGGTAAACGAGGCCGTCGCCTTTCCTGTCGCATCAATCGTCGCAACAGTCATATCGCTGGAAGAATAGATCGCCGGGATGCCCTGCATCATGTTGCCAAACTGATCGAAACCTGTTGCGGAGAACTGTTGTGCCTGACCGGTCAGGATGGCCGTCGGATTGAGCGGCGTTAGCGCAGCGGACGTCAGGACCGAGGGAGCGCCGGTTACAGTCAGTATCGCCGGGTTGCTTTTCACAACGCCCGAGGAAGCCAGGATATGAGAACTCGTGGGGCTTTGCGTCGTGTTGACTCCGGTACCCGCTCCGTCCGTAACCGAGTTGCCGTCCGAAGACCACGTGATCGGAGCGACAAATGGATGGTTGTACTGATCAAACGCACTTGCGGTGAACGTGAAGGAGGCTCCCGGCGCGATCATCAATGAAGGGGGTGAAATCGAAATATGGTCCAGATGCGCAGGCGGAGTCGTCGTCAATTCGGGCGTGCTGTCGCTAACGCCAGAACCTCCGCCACATCCGGAGATTAGAATGACCAGTGCAATCAAGTAGACTTCGAGTCGCAAGTGGGTTGGCATATAAGTTCTCACCTGCATCGAACTCTGTGGTCAACGAGCGGGCGCGTCGCCGTCCCGGCTCGGAGCGTCAAGCGGGCCACACAAGCACAGCTATTGGAATTCTTCCCGCAGATTCCACCTACGAGGAGCTTAGGGACCGCCTCAGGCACCGTCACTGGTACGATGGTATTAAGGCACAAAACTCCTCTCTCAGAGGCCTTTAGGACTGCCGTTCGACGCACGAGCTTGCCAGACTTGAGATTGCAAATCGGTCACGGTCCCTCCAAAGTTGAGATACTCCGCGTAACCGCTGCGTAACTGCGATAGGGGTTTTGGGCGATTTCAGCGTTTCAGGCATTACGTAGAATCAATAACTTACGTAGAATAAATAGCTACCCGGGGTTCGACTCCCACCCAGGTACCCAAGGTTTTCGGTTGGACAAAGTGGTTAAGATCACCCCAGCGTTCTCGTTTTCCGTTCGTTTTCTATTTGAGGCGACCATCTGATTCGCTAAGTGCCGCCAGCTCAAGCGCCTTCAGATTTTTATTACTAGCTTCCCAAGCTTCGGACGTGGGTTCGATTCCCATCGCCCGCTCCAGAAATCACGCAAAATCTACGTTGATTCGGCTGCCCTTACTCACCAGCTATCCCTCGATTTGCGCTCAAAAGGGCCAGGTTTTGCGCCCATTTTGCGCCCAACTTTTGTGAAATGAAACTCACGACGAAACAAGCGCACACACTACTCGAAAAGTATGGTTCCTACGTCACGCAGACCTGTGATGTGCGGCAAAGGCATAGGCCCGATCAGGTTCACGCGCAAAGGCGGGTGCGGGGCATGGTGCAGCAGGGAATGCCGCGACGTCAAAGAGGCTCGAGTGGTCGGCGAATGTCGCGTTGTGGTGCCATGCTCGAGGGAAAAAGGCGGGGCGCAAAGTGGTGCTGCGAGAATTGCAGGCATGGAGTTAGAATGCGAAGATGGTCCGGCAAGAACGCATTGAGAACTATCTCCATTCGATCCTCTCGGACTGTCGTTTCGCTCTCCGTCAACTTCGCAAATCCCCCGGCTTCGCCATCGCTGCGGTTTTCACCCTCGCTCTCGGCTCCACGACAGCCATTTCAGTGTCATCAACAGCGTCCTGCTCAACCCTTACCCCGATAAGAAGGCTGAACGGTTCTGACGACCTAAAGGCGGCCCGAATGCAACCCGTCCAATCGAAATTCTCGATCGCGCCGATAGTTTTTCTGAGTGCAGACCGAGGCCTTCTTGCCTCAGAATCATTGGTTCAAGGTGAAGTCGCTTATAATGAAGATTGACTGATGCTGATCCGGCTAGGTTTTGACATTCAGTTCGAGATCCCTTCTCCAGTTCCGATGATCGCGGTATACCATGTGCATCATTCGCGACGCGCGGACCTGCGAGAGCCCGATGAACCGCGTATCAGTCCGGCGGTGACCGTCAATGAGTATGAGGATTCGTTCGGAAACGTGTGTGCCCGCTTCGTAGCACCCGCCGGAAAGCTTCAGCTGTTCAATTCGACCTTAATCGAAGACTCAGGCGAGCCTGACCTCGTAAGTCCGCAAGCGTGTCAGTTGCCGGTGGAAGATCTGCCTCCGGAAGTGCTGCGGTTTCTGCTCGCCTCCAGGTATTGCGAAGTAGACCGCTTCCAGGACACTGCAGGAAGCCTGTTCGGCAACCTGCAACCGGGCTGGCCGCGCGTCCAGGCAGTGTGTGATTGGGTGCAGGCAAACGTTACATTCGGCTACCAGTTTGCCAGCCCGACAAAGACGGCTTTGGATCTATACGAAGATCGGAGGGGTGTGTGCCGCGATTTTCAGCATCTCGCCATCACGTTTTGTCGCTGCTTGAATATCCCTGCGCGGTACGCCACTGGATACCTAGGGGACATCGGGGTTCCTTTTGTTCCGCCGATGGACTTCAGCGCATGGTTCGAAGTGTACCTGCAGGATCGCTGGTGGACATTCGATGCGCGTAACAACAAACCGCGAATTGGACGAGTCTTGATGGCGACGGGGCGCGATGCGGCGGACGTCGCGATAACAACCTCATTCGGGACTAGCTGGCTGACAAGTTTTACAGTCATAGCCGATGAGGTCGTAGCCGGGACGCCGATTGCGCGGTAGTCGTCCAAGCAACTTTGGTCTAATTTCGTGGGGGCAGAGGAAAAGCGGGAGTAATGAGCTGACCGGACATCCAATCGCCGCTCTCGGGCCACCCTCATAAAAAAGTTTAAAGGAAGTTAGCGCGTCTTCGCGGATATTTTCGCTGACTGTTACGAGGACGTCTTTCTGTTTCGAGATCTTGCGTTCCGGGTTCGCTCTATTATATATGGCCATCAACGTCGCGCTCACCCACAAGACGCACTACCGTTACGACCGCCGAGTTTCCCTGGGACCTCAGGTTATACGGCTGCGGCCAGCGCCGCACTGTCGGACACCCATCCTTTCGTATTCTCTGAAGGTTCATCCCACGAACCATTTCATGAATTGGCAGCAGGACCCACAAAGCAACTACCTTGCGCGAGTGGTGTTCCCTGAGCCGACTACGGAATTTTCCGTGGAAGTCGATCTGGTCGCCGAAATAGGCGCCCTCAATCCGTTCGACTTCTTCCTCGAGCCTTACGCGGAACAAAGTCCTTTTTCGTATGACGCTGCAGTGACGCGCGAACTGCGCCCGTATCTCGAAACCCAACCGGCGGAAACGAGAATCTCGGAATTCCTGGCTCGAGTGCCGCGCCTGAAGACGCGCACAATTGATTTCCTCGTTGACCTCAACAGGCGCGTGAAAGACGAAGTCGGCTACGTGATCCGCATGGAGCCCGGCGTGCAATCATGTGAGCAAACGTTAGCCCTGCGAACCGGTTCATGCCGCGACTCGGGTTGGCTGCTGGTCGAGATCATGCGCCATCTGGGATTCGCTGCGCGATTTGTTTCCGGTTACCTGATTCAACTGCAGGAAGATACAAAACCTCTTGAGGGTCCGGCCGGCCCCCTCGCCGACTTCGCGGATCTGCATGCGTGGGCCGAGGTATACCTGCCGGGGGCCGGCTGGATTGGATTCGACCCAACGTCCGGGATGCTTGCCGGCGAAGGCCATATTCCGCTTGCCTGCACGCCAGACGCAGGCAGTGCGGCGCCAATTTCCGGCTCGATCGATCCCTGCGAAACGCAATTTCAACACCAGATGGCGGTTCGGCGGATTTACGAATCGCCTCGCGTCACTAAACCTTACCTCGAGGGGCAATGGCAAGAAATTGAAGCCATGGGCCATCGGGTGGACGCCAAATTGCGAGCTGGAGACGTGCGGCTGACCATGGGCGGCGAGCCGACTTTCATTTCTCTTGATAACGCCGACGGCGACGAGTGGACGCGCGATGCGATGGGACCTGCAAAGCGCAAGCTCGCCGTCGCACTGCTGGGAAAGTTGCGCGATCATTTCGCTCCCCAGGCGCTGCTTCACTACGGACAAGGCAAATGGTATCCCGGCGAGCTGCTCCCGCGTTGGGCGCTGTCCTGTTATTGGCGCAAGGATGGAGTCGCCATCTGGGAGAATCCGCGCTTGATCGCGGAAGACGCTAAGGACTACGGGTACACGAGCGACGACGCGCTCAGGTTTCTCGATGCACTGACCCGTCGCCTGCAAGTGGACGTTTCGGTCGCGATGCCAGCCTACGAGGACACCTTCTACTATCTCTGGAAAGAACGACGCCTCCCGGTGAATGTTGATCCGCTCGATCCAAAACTCGAGGATCCCGTCGAACGCGAGCGTGTAGCACGCATTTTCGAGGAAGGCTTGGGTAAATTGATCGGCTACGTGCTTCCGCTGCGGCGCATCACAACGAAACACGCCACGCAGCGCTGGACGAGCCAGCCTTGGTTTCTCCGATCGGAAAATATATTTCTCATTCCCGGTGATTCACCGATCGGATACCGTCTGCCGCTCGAGTCTCTTCCCTGGACCAAGCCGGAAGATGTTCTTTATTCCTTCGAGCCTGATCCGTTTGCCCAGCGCGACGTGCTTCCCAAAGGGCCTGCGCGCAAGCCAGAACTTTTCCTCTCGCCGCGTGTGACCGACGACCGGCACCCGGTCGCGGAACGCACTAAGCCTCCGGAAAAGGGTGAGTCTGCGCCGTGGGTGGCACGTCCCGCGCTGTGCATACAGCCTCGCGACGGCAAGCTGTTCGTCTTCATGCCGCCGGTAGAGTATGTTCCCGACTATTTGGATCTCATGGCTGCCATCGAAGACACAGCTGCTCATCTCAGCATGCCGGTGATGCTGGAAGGCTACGGACTGCCTTTCGATCCGAGAATCCAGGTGCTCCAGGTGACACCGGATCCGGGCGTGATCGAGGTAAACATCCACCCGGCGGAATCCTGGGACGCGCTGGTGCGCACCACCGAGGCAGTCTACTCTCTTGCGCGCGAGACCCGCCTGGGCGCAGAGAAATTCATGCTGGACGGACAGCACTCCGGCACCGGCGGGGGCAACCACATCGTAATCGGCGGCCCTACTCCAGAGGACAGCCCGTTTTTACGCCGCCCCGATCTATTACGAAGCTTGGTAGGCTACTGGCACAACCATCCTTCGCTGTCGTACCTGTTCTCCGGTATGTTTATCGGACCTACCAGCCAACATCCCCGTGTCGACGAAGCGCGCACCGATTCCATCTACGAGCTCGAAATCGCATTCGACCAGATTCCTGACAAGGGTTCTGACGACGTTTTGCCCTGGCACGTTGATCGCGTTTTCCGGCACCTTCTGACGGACCTGTCCGGCAATACGCACCGCGCAGAGTTCTGCATCGATAAGCTCTATTCACCCGACGCTTCCCAATCGCGGCGCGGTCTGGTGGAATTGCGGGCATTCGAAATGGCTCCGCACGCACGCATGAGTCTTACGCAACAACTCCTCGTGCGCGCGTTGATCGCACATTTCTGGCAAACTCCGTATCGTCGCAAACTTGTGTGGTGGGGAACGTCACTTCAGGATCGCTTTATGCTTCCTCATTTCGTTCAACTCGACTGGGAAGACGTGATGGAGGATCTGCGCGAAGGCGACTTCGCATTTCAGAAGGAATGGTTCGCGCCGCACTTCGAGTTCCGATTTCCGATGATTGGTTGGGTGACTAGGCGCGGCATACGGCTGGAATTGCGGCACGCCTTGGAGTCGTGGCACGTGTTGGGAGAAGAAGCATCCGGCGGTCAAACGGTACGAAACGTAGACTCGTCCGTCGAGCGATTGCAGGTGAAGATGTCGGGAATGATCGATTCGCGTTTCACCGTTTTGTGCAATGGCCGTGCGGTGCCGCTACACTCCACGGGCGAAGAGGGCGAATTCGTTGCTGGCGTGCGATACCGTGCATGGCAGCCGGCATCGTGCCTGCATCCGAACATCCCGGTGCACACGCCCCTGGTGTTTGATATCGTGGACAAATGGTCGGGACGTTCGATCGGGGGTTGCACGTACCACGTTGTCCATCCTGGCGGGCTCGCTTACTCCCAGTTTCCGGTTAACGCGTTGGAGGCGGAGAGCCGGCGTCTCGCCCGCTTCAGCGATATTGGGCATACACCGGGAATCATGGCCATCCCAACCCGAGAGCGCAATCTCGCGTTCCCGTTGACGTTGGATTTGCGGCGGACGATATGAGGTCTGCTCTCGAAGTCCGGCAAGCCCTTTCATACGAGCCCGAATGAAAATTTCCACAGGCGCTACGAAAGAACCCCTCCTGAGCACCGGCTATCCCCAGACCCCCGGTGTTTACGACGAGATGTCCGTCGCGCCCGGAGTTCTTCGTCCCCACTGGGACACATTCATCCATTCGCTGTCGGCTTTGGGCGACCAGGAACTCGGCCGTCGCTGGCACACAGCCAGGCAGCGGATTCGGGAAAATGGCGTCAGCTACAACGTCTATGGCGATCCGTTGGGGATGGATCGTCCGTGGAATCTCGATTCCATCCCGCTGATTATCCCGCCCTCAGAATGGAGTCAACTGGAAGCGGGTTTAATCCAGCGCGCTCGGCTGTTGAACTCAATCCTGGCCGATCTGTATGGCCCCCAACAGTTGCTTCGCAGTGGTCAACTGCCGCCGGCTCTGGTATTTGCGAACCCCGGCTTCTGGCGGCCGTGTCATGGGGTGCGCGTTTCGGGTGACATCTACCTGCATTTGCTGGCTGTGGACCTAGCGCGTGGTCCGGATGGCGAATGGTGGGTAATTTCCGACCGCACCCAGGCACCCTCCGGCGCGGGTTATTCGCTCGAGAACCGCGTCGTTATGGCGGAGACCTTTCCGGACTTGTTCCGCGAGTTCCAGGTTAAGCGGCTCGCGTCCTTTTTCCGTTCCTTTCGTGACACCCTGCTCCGCCTTTCTCCCGTGGCACGCAACAATCCGCGCGTTGTCCTCCTGACCCCCGGACCGTACAACGAGACCTACTTCGAGCATTCCTACCTCGCGCGTTATCTCGGATTCAGGCTGGTTCAGGGCGGCGACCTTACCGTCCGCGATAGCCGCGTCTTCTTGAAGACGCTCGAAGGCCTCAAGCAAGTGGATGTAATTTTACGGCGCGTCGATGACAGCTTCTGCGATCCAATCGAATTGCGTTCCAACTCCTATCTCGGTGTGGCCGGGCTTGTCGAAGCGGTGCGCGCTGGCAACGTCGCTGTGGCGAATGCGCTGGGAAGCGGTTTGATTGAAACGTCAGCCTTCATGCCATTTTTCCCGGGCCTTAGCCGGCGCATGCTGGGGGAGGACCTGAAACTCCCGACCGCCGCAACGTGGTGGTGCGGACAACCCGAGGCTCTCCAGTACGTTCTCGACAATTTGAATTTCCTGGTGATCAAACCCGCGTTTCCCTCGAAAGGCATGGAGCCTGTTTTTGGGGGCAAGCTTGCCCCGGGAGAACGCTCACGACTCACTGCGCGCATCCGAGAAACCCCCCACGAATTCGCCGGGCAAGAGTTGCTGAATCTGTCCACCGTACCCGTCTATTCCGAAGAAAATGGGCTGACTCCGCGACGCGTTGTTCTGCGCGTTTACCTGGCGGCAGAAGGTGGCTCATGGAGTGTGATTCCCGGGGGACTCGCCCGAGTTTCACCATCCATCGACACGCCGGTCGTCTCTATGCAACGCGGCGGCGGTAGCAAGGACACTTGGGTCCTTTCGCAAGGGCCGGTGGACACCTTCAGTCTGCAGCCTCCCCGGAATGTGCCGTTGAATTTGAGTCGCGGTGTTGTCAGCGATCTGCCGAGCCGCGCCGCTGACCACGTTTTCTGGCTCGGCCGCTACGCCGAGCGCGGTGAGCATCTGGCCCGCATGCTTCGCTGCATTTTGATCCGGCTTACCGGCCAGGTTGGTGCGGCCGACGGCTCGGAATGGGAATCGCTGCTGAAGATGCATGATTGCCTAGAGTCCCCCCACGCCCGCCTCTCGAAGGACGAACCCCAAGCGCATACCGACCTCCTGCGTGATTTCGAGCAGGAGATTCTGTCGCGCATTTTCGAAGAACAACGTAGCGACAGTCTGACCGAAACTTTGAATCGCGCCGGGCGCTCCGCCGCTCAGGTTCGCGACCGCCTTCCCAGCGATTTGCTCCGCGTCGTAAGCCAGTTCGGCTCCCTGACCCGCCGCGCCGATGGTTCCGCTTGGGGCTACGTCTCGGTTGTTGATGCACTAGCTGTTCTGAATGCCTGTATCGGCATGCTCGCCGCCCTCCGCGGAATCGAGGTGGAAAATATGACCCGCGGCCCGGGTTGGCATTTCCTCAGCATCGGAAGGCGCCTTGAGCGCTCTCTCCATTTGGTCAAATTGTTCCGCACCGTCATCGTGCCGCTGAACCCGCAGATCTGGCCCGCGCTCGAGATGGTCCTCGAGGTGGCTGACAGTTCGGTAATCTACCGTTCGCGTTATTTCACCATTCTGCAGCCCGCGCCAGTCCTCGATCTGTTGATGAACGAAGAAGTCAATCCGCGGTCGCTTGCCTTCCAGGCCAAAGACCTCTCCGAGCATTGCCGCAGTTTGTCCAGCATGCCCTCCGGGGGTGGGTGGCCGATCAACAAACAGAAACGCGTGGAGGAGGCGGCAGCCGACTTGTTCCTCGCGGATGTCCACATGCTTTGCGAGACAGGCGCAGCTGGTTCTCGCGAGAAACTCGATGAACTTCTGGCCTGCTTGGACGAGGCGTTGCCTGCTTTATCGAACGCCATAACCCATACTTATTTCAGTCACGCGCAGCTGGAGCGAACCACGTGATTTATCGCGTGCGGCACGTCACCACGTATACCTACGAGGACCCGGTTTCGGTGTCGCATCACTTGCTGCGCCTGACTCCGCGCAATCTTCCTGGACAGGTTTGCCACGAAACGCAGATATCCATATTGCCGGAGCCCCCGGTCACGACCACGGGCAGCGATTATTTCGGCAATATTCAGACGTTCTTCACGCTA
>Ga0182024_10024038_pt1 | contig 10862 bp, 5 predicted proteins | sample P32metaG_FD_120480 | JGI IMG/M metagenome (GOLD analysis project Ga0182024, IMG submission 120480) | Permafrost microbial communities from Stordalen Mire, Sweden - P3-2 metaG (Illumina Assembly) | ecosystem: Environmental > Terrestrial > Soil > Wetlands > Permafrost | place: Sweden: Stordalen... | reverse complement strand
ATGAATTTGAGCTTGAAGGAGCGTCCGAAATTCTACACAGACTGCGATACGTGTAATGAAACGCTCACGGAAAAGGCACTGATGCCCGAGCAATTTGAGCTCGGCGAGCTTGATTTTGCCTTGCGCGGTAAACTGTTGCGGTTGGCGTTTGGTGAGAAGCTTAGTCAGATGCAGTTTGTTGGCCAAACAGCGCAGGAGGTTGAGCAGGCGATTGATGGGGGACGTTTCACATTTTTGTTCGATGAGCACGACAAATTCATAAAGAACAGTTTCGCACCGCCGGCCCCGGCAACGGAATAATGTGACGGCAAGAACAAGCGCCTGAACCGCCCGACCCACAATCCCGCATGCGGGATCTCGAGGGGTTCGGCTCACGATGGCCCGGTCCCCTTTCAAAGGAAGGATGCGCCAAATTGGATGGGCTAAATGTAGAAGCGGAACGGCATGGGCGGCGCTTCCAAACCGCGTGGCGACGCCGTCAGGATTTCGCCGACGCGATCGGCAAATTTGAGGGTCACCGGCAAGCCGCTGGCATAGTCACAGGCATTGTAGTTGATCTTGGTCAATGCCAGCACGTCGCGCATGATCGTCATCAGGTCGCCATCACCGCGATTCATTTCGACCAAAAGCGGCTTGGGCGTCTCGAATCCCGGGTAAGTGCGGATGCGTGGGATATAACCTGTCGTCCATAGATAGCCCTCCTTGCGCGACATGGTGACGGCCGTCCCGCGGAGCACAGGCATATCGGTGTCTGGACGAAACAGCCGAAGGTCTTGGGTGGGCCGGATACGCACGCCGACAAGTTTCGTCTCCGGCGGAACGGCGGACGCAAATCCCTCCCATTCCTCGTCCTTGAAACGTTGCCGCGCGTGAATGAACAACTCGGCCGGTGGCCCGCCGTGATCCTTGGCGTAGGCTTTGATGACTTCCGCGACTAAGTCTTTTGCCGGCTCACGCCTGAGGTGAAATTCGCGGCTCTTTTCGGAGTGCCACGGCCCCAAGGCCCCGCGAAAGACGACGCCGTTGCCGGAATTGAGGAACATCTGCGCCGCGCAGCAGGCATCGCCCTGTTCTTTCGGCGACGGGTCCTCCTTGAAGACGAGGCCTACATAACAGACGCGCGGTCGCACGTCGGCGAGCTGCCACGGCTGCACGCGGGCGCCCTTGAAATAAAGCGTGGTCGAGAAATTCCACGCGATGCGCGCGCGCTCTTGCAAAGAGCGGGTCGGATGACCGAAACGGTCAAGCTCAAGCTGGGGATCGAGAGTCGTTTCACGGACCACCTGAATGACGACTTCCTTGTGAAGAAGCTGCGCCTTGAGCTGGTGATGGAAATTCCTGGCAAAGAGGTAAATCTGAGCCTCGTTGGCCATGTCGGGAAACAAGGCGCCTCCGGTGCGCAGTATTTCGGTGGCCGATTTTTCCGATATGAGCTTGGATGGCGTTGAGTCTTTGGGGCCGCCGACCTGGGGGCGACCATACCGATGCACGATCTCGGGGACGATCGTAATCCAAACGTCAGGCCGCCTTTCGTCGGAGCGAAGATGCTCAAGGATTGCGTCTTCAAATAGGTGGACCGTGGACCGCACGGCGTCATGGCGATTGGTCTTGCGAATGGCGTTCGAAATGTCGTTGCCCGAAAGCGGGATGGTGACCAGCGGCTTCGTTTCGAGCCGGACGCCGAACGCCGCCTGAAAGCCGGGCCAGGGCGAGCTGTGCAGTTGTTCCGGGCGCTCAACGGGCAATCTCCGCATCAGGATGGTGAGCCACTTCGTGGCAAGGTCGATGCCATCCTGCGTGCCGACAATGCCGACGTGGATGACTTCGGGGCTTCCTTGCGTAGCCACGGGGCCATACAGGAACAGCCCGTCCTGGGGATGTTCGAGTTTCTGGTTGCTTCCGAACTCTAGCAATGGCTCTTCGATGAAATGCGTCTGGATGGTCATTCGCCGCCCTCGCCTTCATCGTCGGGATCGAGTTCGTCCATGTCGCCGAATTCGTCGTCGAGCGCTGCGCTAGGGACAATGTTGCCTTGATCATCCTCTTCGCGCGGCAAAGGCGGGTCCGTGGCGTCGTAGGAAACCGGAACGTCGGCAAGGAGCGGCCAGGTCGAGACCTGAAAAGTCTCGTTCCCGGCCGCTGTGGCAATAGCGGGGTTGCCATCGGCGAGAAAGTGCATGGCGGCGAGCAGCCGGTCGCGCCAAACGTCGTTCCACCACGATTTGGTTAAGCGGCGACGGCGCTTGTGCGTCTTGTCGCCGGGTAGCGGCGTCTTGCCGTCGGCGCTAAGGACGACATTGGCATGGACGCGATAAACAAGCTCAGGCCATACGCGCGGTTTTGCGAGCAGGCAGACGTGCCAGCGCAAGTCCTTGAACTTTCCGCTCATTGCGCGGCGAATACGCCGGCCATCGGGCGAGTCGAAAACAATCCGGTTTTCGGGCAATAAGCCGTCGGGGAAAAACCATCCGGTTTCTTTGGTGGCAAACGCGACCGGCAACAAACCCCGGCTGCGCGCGACCGCATCGAAATGCTGGCGCAGCAGGTTCACAACGTCGTTATTGGCGCTGCTCCGGTCGAGATAAGGGCCGAGATTTACACCTCCGATAAATTCCTCAAAGGCAATATCGTAGGCGGTTGGCATTTTCAGCGCGAAGGAACTGGCTTCGGAAAAGGCGGCAGGATCGGCAAAGGCGCCGATCAGGCGGCCCATCGTAACGGTAGGAATCCTGCAATCGGCCAGCCACGCCTTGATCTGCTCCTGGACGCCTTCGAAATAATAGTAACGGATGCGCGGCGGCGGCTGGATCGGAAACCAATTAGTCAGCGCCTTCTCTGGCCGGTTGAGGACAAAACGCCTGCCGTCCTCGCGCGCCTCGACGATGGTGCGCAGAGCGTCGCCATCCGGCGACGGATTTTTGGGGACTCCCGCTTCCTCAAGTGATTCAAACAACTCCTTGAGACAATCGTGCCAGTTCGGATGTCCGTTGATGATATGGCCGCGCAGGAATTCAGGGGGCGCGTCGCTATAGGCGATGTCGTCGTTGCGTATCGGGATGATGAAGCTTGGATCGGCAAGCTTCTTCCGCATCACGTCGCCGATCGCTAACTCCTTTTTCACGCCTGGCTTGTTGGTGTGCGTCGTGAAAACCACGATTTGCTTTATGGCGTCGTTGCGAAGCACCGAATCGATTTCATCCCAAGCATCCGCTCCTCCGCGCAAGCGCCGGCGATCGACCCACACGCGGTAACCGGCTATGGCCAGTTTCGAGGAAAGCCAAAGCGCGAACTCATTGTCGTCCGGCGCGGCGTGCGTGACGAAAACGGTCGTTCGGGGCAGTGGCGCGGACGCCGGGATCATGCGCGGCTCGAATCGCAGGCGGAAACGGGATCGGAACTAGGGTATCAAATCGCCCAGAACAAAACAAAAATGTATTGGACGAGCGCTTTCAAACAGGGCTCCCACATCGAGCCGGGGGCAGGCCTGTTACGGCAAACCCTTCGAACAGTGAAGCATCCCCAACGGTAGCGGCCTCGCGCAATGGTCATTTTGCAAAGCAAGTCGGGCTTTATTCGTCTTTTTATATTTTCTGGTTCTGCGGACTCAAATCTATTTGCAACTCGGCCATGATCCCGGCCCGGTTTTGCTCGGGGATATGCGCCAAGAGATATGCAATGAGGTCCTCTTGCCGGCTCTGGCCAAAAACCATGCGGTAGATAGCAAGCGAGCGGCGGAGTCCGTGCATGCGCTCGGCTTCACGACTGAACGGTAGCGCGGGCACATGGCGCTCGATTTTCGCATCGCCCGGAAAAAGCCAGTAGGGCACGAGGTCATTTTCCTCTCGCGGCCGTTTGGCTCGGCCAATTTGAAAGACGGTCTCCCAAGCGTCGGGGGCCGAGCATTCCAAGGCCTCTGTCGCAAATGCCGCCGTAATGTTTTTTCGGACGGCGTGCCCTTTGTAACGATGGATCCGACCTTCCCTTTGCTCCAGGTCCACAGGGTTTGACGGCAGGTTCCAGTGCGTGATGGCATGGCAGTAGTGGTGAAAATCAAGACCCTCCTGCCCCACCGAGGTCGAGACCAGTACGAACGGCCAAAATGGTGAGTTGAACGCCGCCCGCACACGTTCTTTACGCGTTCCAGTAGATGCGCCAGGCTCTACTTCCTCATCGTAGCGCTCGTCGCCAAAGCGCATGGCAAAGCGAATGTGCATCGGCTCGCTCTTGATCTTCGCCTCACGCGCGTAAGACGGCGCCGAGATTTCATCCACGCGCAGCGATGCGGTACGAAGGGTAAGCGCCCCGATGAGTTCGGCAGTAACCTTCTCGGCCATCTCACACACCGCCGCGGCGGCGCAGCCAAGCGATTCGCGGAGCAGGTGCGTGTATTCGTCGAGCACGGCTTGAAGCCCGCCGGCGTGGGCGTATTCCAACGCACGCAGCCAGTAAGGTTCGCCGGGAAATTCTGCACGGACCATCTCGATAACCTCGGCGTGGTTGAAGAGGGACAGAAAGGCTCGCCCCGACCGCGCGGCGGTATCGCGCAGGGAAACGCAATGCGCGGGGTCGCTCGCGCCTGCCCGGGCGTAGGAACGCAGCGCGGCGGTTGCCGGGCCGGCCGAGGCTCCGAGGGACAAGACGTCAAAAAGGTCATCGGGTGGCGGGCCAAGGCGTTGGTGATCGTCGCGGATCGCGTTGAGGGTCCGGGCCGCCTCGTCCACATGGCGCGACCAGCCGGCATCCTCTTCGCCGGTGTCGGTCCCTGCCCATATTTGCGCAAGATCGGGGCGCTCCCACCATGCGCGCGCGGCGGCGGGAAATTCGGCGAAATCCAGCAGGATAGGCGCCAGCCAATACCAACGTTCGTCGGCGTTGCCGCCGGTCTCGTGAGCGATACCTAGCCTTTCGACTAATTCGCGTATGCGCGCAGCAAACTCCGAACGTGCCTCGGCAGCAGTAAGCGAACGGCCTCGCGCCAGATCTCTTGGGTCGCAGTGGCGCGCAAACGTGAGGCACGGGTACACCAGCAATAAAAGCGGCATCCCGGTGAGACGGTCGGCGGATGTTCCAAAACGCAGCAGTCCCCGTTGCTTCTTCCAATCCTCTTGCGTCAATCGAGCCCGGGGATGCGACGCGCGCATCATCCTTCGCTCGGCTTCGTAGGACACAAGCGACGCCACGGCGCGCGGCACCATGTGCCAAGCAGAAAAGACAAGGCGTTTGGTCAGGTTCGCCAATTCTGGCGCGGCGAAAGGGCCCGCCAGACGATAGTAGTTGAGAGACGGCGGTATCCACAGCAGCCGCCACATTCCCCGATCGACGGTCTCCGCAAGCAAGCCGCGCAAGCGCGGATTTGCAGGCTCTACTGGCTGATAGGTGCGCGCCTTCTCTAAATCAAGAAATGTGTGCGGAAACTCCCGGACGAATTTGACAATCTCGTTAGTGTCGGCCGCATTTTTGAAAGCGTCTTTCAATGCGTAGGAGTCCATGAAATTGAAAAGGTATGGCGACGATTTCCAATACTCGACCAAGTCTCCCTGTTCGATGGAGTCGGCGATGCGCTGCGCTCCGAGAAATGCGCGGACATCGACCGTATGGAGCGATGCGTCCGGCGGCGGCGAATCCTGTAACATCCCACCGCGTTGGCTCGCGGTTGCCAATCGCTCTGTGCGGGCCATCACGCGTCTGAGCCGCAGCTCTAGCGCTTCCTTCGCGCTTCGAAGCTTCGCCAACCCTTCGGGCGTCATCACCGCGGGTAAAGCGGCGCGATAGTCCGCCAGCACCTCCTCGCAAGCCGCGGCATCGCCGTTCTCAAGAAAACGCAGCAGTTTAAGAAAATCGCCGTAGTGATCGTCATCCGTCTCGTGATGCAAGCTGAGACCGCGATACGGTGTGGCAGAGAGCAACAGGGCGCGCGCGCCGTATTCGGATTGCGACTCGAATAAATCCCGCGCCAACTCCCCAGCCTCCGAGTCCTCTTCCAGCAGATGTTTAAATCTCTGAAATTCATCCAAGATGATAAGGTCGGGCTCCAGTGTTGCGAGGCACACGCGTGCAAGCAACCTCCTTAACTCGCCAATCCACTGTGTGCGCAGCTTCGTAGCGCCCTGTTCCGGGCTCGCATCGCTTCGGCAGAATATGCGGCACAGAGCTTCAAATCGCTGCCGCATATCGGTGTTCTTGGCCGCCTGTTCGTCATTCACCTGCTGCGCAAGGCGGGATACAAACTCCGCCGCGATCTGCTCATTGACCGTCTTGGGATCGAAAGCATCGACTGCCCGCTCGAATGAAGCTGTCGAAGCATAGTCTTGCATCACGTAGAGCGAAGCACGCGGCCCATGAATTTTCCAGGCGCGATCCAGCAGCCAGTAAAGCAGGACCCGCTCGTCGATGCGCCCGCCGCCGCCGGTTTGCTTAAACGAAGTGGCGGGCGTCAACGCGACGAAATTCACTCGGTGACGGCGAAGATCGTGTATTTGAAGCGGCAGGAGCGTCAGTCGGGTTGACTGTGCAGCAATCTCGCATCCCGGAATAGCAAGCCGCTGCACATTCTGTCGGGCGATGTCAACGTTTGAGCAAATGTAGATTATGTCGATGCGCTGCACCGTGCTCCACAGGTGATCGATCGTTCGCGCAATCACTCCCCGCGCAACAAGCGTCTTACCCAATCCGACCTCATCCGCGACCAGGAAGCGTCGCGTCGGTTCCTGCCCGTAGAATCGTTCGAAAACGTAATCCACCGTCGCGAGCTGGAAGTCCTTGAGCCCGGCGAGTACGGAAGCGGTATCGGGCCGGGCCGTCATTTCGACCTCTCCTGCCGGGCAGCAGCCCAAATGGGTTCCCAGATTTTCTGAAAGTCGGGGCTGAGCAACTCGGACTCGTTGGGGCCACGTCGTAGGGCTTCAAGAAGCGAATCCACGCGCTCAAGCTGCGCTGGCGCATGATGCAGGGATCGCAGCATCGTTTCGAGCAAGCACGGGAGCGGGGCCGAACGCTCCGGGCCTCCGTTCGTCGATTGGAGGAGTCCCGCTAACTCGCCGGACGACGCCGCGGCTTCATCCCCGGATGAGAGAAGGAAAAGAATATAGCGAAGCAACTGGTCACGGCTCTCGATGAGCGAACGGAGGACGCGATCTTCCCTGTCGGCCGGCGCGCCATCAAGCATAAGATTCATAACAAAAACCGAGTGGCCCTTCGCTTCGCCGACCGTGGCGGTAACACCGAATGCAATGAGCGGCGTCAAGCCTGTGTAAGACAGTCTTGGGAAGACTATGGGGCTGCCAAGCGAAAGCGCTCGGTTGGCTTGTTGGGTGATTGGCCACGCGCGCATATCAACGACCGCAGCGGGCAAGCGCAACTTTTTGGTCCATTCAAGGCGCATATTAAAAATATCCGTCTCGTCGGCGGGCGTCACGACGAGGTGGGGGCCGGCTGCCGCGACTGCCCTTTTGGCGGCTTGGAATAGATCATCAAGCTTGCGTGCTGTGAGATCGGCCGCCGGAATCGGTGCGTCGGCGTCATACTGTTGCAGCAGGTCGGCAAAGTTCGTCTCACCTTTGGCTTGCCGCAGAAATTGATCGACGCCGAAGCGGCTTTTCCTGCCGACGAGCTCGACCATGAATTCCACGTTGTATTTGAACGCATGGACGGTCGCGTTGAAGGAGCCGGTGAAGACGCTCGCGCCCCTACCGTGATCGATCACGAAAATTTTGGCGTGCAGGCCGTCGAGAACTTCACCCCGCTCGACCGTCGATACATCGTCGTTGGTCCCATCGGCTAGCTGGGGCGCCAGAAAGTGCAAGCTGTCGCAACCCTCTAACGTTTCGTGCGACAGCTCCTGCAAGCTTTCGGGACGCGACACCAAATGGGTTTCTTCGCTTGAGGCGATGAATTCCTGCACGACGTCATTCGAGAGGAAGGGCGATACGATGAGACTCTTGTCCCTTCGCGCGTCGAATGGCGCGGCGGCTCGGCCATCGAGTCCGCCAACCCAGAAGCGGCATTTGTCTTGATCGAAACCCTCTGGCCAGGTGAACCGCACGCGGCGCAGTTCGTCGGCGATCTTTGCCACGCCTTGCCTGCGTTTCGACGGAAGGGAACGCAGGGACAGACCTGGTAGCGCTGCGATGAAGTCGCCGAGCGGGTGGTTCGCCGCAATGGCGTTCGAACGATCGGTTAGTTCACCATCGAGCGCGACAACTGTGTCCCAGCAGCGGTCGAAGGTGAGGTTGCGGCTCAGGCACAACACGCGATAGCGAACGCCTCCATCTTCCGCCGCGAAACGCAGCGCCCACACCTTCGGATGAAAGATGCCCTGTTGGTCCGGGCACTGCACATCGTAAACGCAGGGCTCCAGAAACGTCATGAGCGGCGGATACTTCGCGGGCAACCGGATTTGTCCCGACTGGCAAAATACGGTGAAGCGGTCGCGGTAGCGTCGCAGGGCTTCGAGCAACGCCAGTGGATCGGCTGCCAGTTCACCGTCCGGCTGTTCCCAGTCGAAAAATGCGAATGAGAGTGGAAGCATAAGGGCACTGATGAGATCGAGCGAGAACGTGGTGCCGACGGCGAGGTCGAGCTGGCAGCCCGAAGGCGGGCGGAGCAGTTCGAGCAAATGCGTGCGCTCATCCGGCCTAAGCATCGGGCGCCTCAAGGCCTTTGAAAATGTCCTCAAGCAACTGTTGGCTGATCCCCCACCGATACTCCAACTGGGCGGACCCTGAGTCTCCATTCCACAGCTCCCGCGCGCGGGGATTGCCGATCCGGGCGAGGTTCTTTTTAAGCTTATGCTCGCGGTCGCGAATGAGGGCGCGAACGGTCGGGTTGTCGCGCAGCTTGGCGGCGTTACCGGCTAATACGAAATCCCACCATGTATTGCTGAAGTCATAGGTTGGGCTACTGATGCGGGTATTGCCGGCATGGGCCAGCTCCCAAAAACGGGCGCGCTTCCATGCTTGAAAGATCGAAGAGCGGCCAGCAATGAGGCTTGCCCACTCGGCGAAACGTCCCCGGTAATCTTCGATGCCCTCATCCCAGCGTTCCTGTTCGGCAAGAATCAAATTGTAGAGCAACGGCGCCCCGTGCATGATTTCCGAATAATTACGCGCATTCGCCAACGACTCGCGCAGTTTTTGCGGCAATTCGGTAACAAACGAGAGTTGCCAGACAAAATCGGCATCCTCGCTCTTGTGATGACGTGCCACCAGTTCGGCGAGCAGCGAACCGGCGCATAGCGGGTTCAGGCGGATGCGCTCGCTGAGATATTGCGCCTCGGCACGTGTCAAACGCAGCGAACATTCGTCCGGAAATGTTTCAGGCGGCGAAATCAGCCCGGCCTGCCAATTCGGCGCTACGAGATCATCGTGCTCGACATCGCGCTCGGTAGCGCGCCCGCCGTGGCGATGGAGCTGCGCATAATACCGGTCAAGGCTGCGGTAATATTGCGTCTGGGCGCCTGGAAAAGTGCGAATGCCCCACACGTTCAACCCATGCCAATAAACACTGCTCGGCAAGCGTTTGAGTGCGGTTTTTGCGTATTTGCCGATATTTCCGTCCTTGTCGTCGGAGTGCTCGATGACTTCGATCAGGTCGGTTTCGGCGCGTCGCGCACGGTCGGGCATTCGCGCCGAAGTGACGCGCTGCCGTTCAAGCTGCTGATAGGTCCATGCCACGAGCAGAAAGTATCGCGCTCGGGTCATGATCGTACTGGTGCCGGGGAAAAATTGGTCGGCGAATGAGTCCCTTATGGCGGCAAGACCGAGTTCGTCGCGCGTGTCGTGCTCTTTGAAAAGATCGACCACGTCGAGCATTTTGCGCCGCTCGCGCTCTGAATAGTCCAGCCAAACGAATGACGACATCGATAAATTCCATTTCGCCAGTGCATATTTGCATACTGGCCTAATTTGAAACAAAGTACGCGGCGCGCCTCACGCTGGCTGAAGGGCGACGGCCTCGGCATGGGCGAACAGATTAAGACGGCGAAGATCGTCGATCTTGGTCCAGGCGCCGTCCAGAAGCTCGGCGCCGTGAACCACGAGCGCGAGGCATTGCGCACGGCTCACTGCGACGTTGAAGCGGTTTGGGTTGAACAGGAATTCCGTGCCGCGTGGCGCCTCGACGCCTTTCGAGGTTGTCATCGAGACAATGACGACCGCAGCCTCCTGCCCCTGAAACTTATCGACGGTGCCGACCTGCGCGCCTTGCGGCAAGACCTGTTTGAGGAGGTTCACTTGCAGATTGTAGGGCGCGACGATCAAAATATCCTCAAGCGTTACCGGCGATTCCTTGCCGTCGCGAACGACTTTGTGCGTTTGAAGCTCGGCGACAAGCCGGGCGATAGCTTCCGCTTCGGCGCGGCTCGACTGCGTGCAGCCGTCATGCGCGATCGGAACAAAGGAAAGGCCGGCGGGCCGAAGCGCAATATCCGCGCCAGGGCGAAGCACAAGGTGCCGCTTAGCGGTTGACGGATGCGCCTCAAGGCGACCGTCATAAACGGCTTCGGAAATAAACGCGCAGAGCGTGGGGTGCAGGCGGCGCGTCTCATTGAGAAGAATGCCGCGGTCCTCCGGCACGGTGGCCTTGTCCTCAAGGAGGTACTCAAGGCTGGAAAAGCCGGTTTCGCCGGGATGCACGCCCTGCACCGGCTGTGGAAGCTGCATTTGATCGCCGACGAGGACGATGTTCGCGGCGGTGCCCGCCATGGCGACGAGATTGCCGAGCGATACCTGTCCCGCTTCATCGACGAACAGATAGTCATAAGCCTCGCGTTGGTCTTCGCGGCAGAAATGAAACACCGTGCCGCCCACCACCCGGTGCTCCGGCCCAGCATCGTCCGACGAGAAGATCGTGCTGATGTTGATGCT
>Ga0182024_10024037_pt1 | contig 10862 bp, 9 predicted proteins | sample P32metaG_FD_120480 | JGI IMG/M metagenome (GOLD analysis project Ga0182024, IMG submission 120480) | Permafrost microbial communities from Stordalen Mire, Sweden - P3-2 metaG (Illumina Assembly) | ecosystem: Environmental > Terrestrial > Soil > Wetlands > Permafrost | place: Sweden: Stordalen... | reverse complement strand
TGGTCATGGCTCACTTCCTGTATGCCAATGCTTGCTCTAAAGGAGAGGAGTGCATTGTCAATACTTGGTAAGCTTTACTCATCCTTTTTTTTTTATAAAAAAATATAAAAAAACTAATTCCTGACAAGGGATATGTACTATGAAAAATGGGGCTTTATGCTTATTTTTTGGAATTTGGCTGGTGTCCCACTTAGCTACTGCCATTGTACATTATACCTGGCCAATCGCGATCCGTCTGTCTATCATTGGAACCCCTACGCTCTTACCGCTCTATACGTATCTTATCTTTTCATGTACTGGATCTGGGACACCACGAATAGCCAGAAGAATCGCTTCCGAGCGAAAGAGATGGGGAACCTCGTGGTTCGAAAGACGTTCCCCCAGCTACCTTGGGGCACTCTCGAGAATCCTAGAACTATAAAAACGAAAGCTGGGGATTCAATCCTGGTTGATGGCTGGTATGGCTACGCCCGCAAGATACATTATACGTGTGATCTGTACTTTGCAATAACTTGGGGGGCAATCACGGGTTTTCAAAGCCCCTTTCCATGGTTCTATCCTCTGTTCTTTGCTGCGATGATCACTCATCGAGCTTATAGGGATATAGAACGTTGTAAGGAGAAGTACGGAGAGGCCTGGGATGAGTACACGCGATTGGTCCCATATTTGTTCATTCCAGTAAGTTTGTCTTCATAGCTTGTTCCTTGGATGTGCTGACATGCCATAGTACGTAATTTGAGCAATAAGAAGCTCTCAGACAACATTGCATGCCTTTAGAGTGCAAGACCAGATACTGTATGGGCGCTGAGGAGAGGGGACCTAATTTGGCAATGCTCTAGATTACGAACATTAATTCTAATGTTAATGCGAACTACCCACTGCTAAAATAAATGATCCGGCTGTAATAGATTTAACTTCAGTGTCTCCATATTTGGAAAATCATGATTTTTGACACGCTCAGAACTCTGTGGCTTCTACCTGTGAGGCTTTTCGAATGACTCAGGCGAGTATCTTCCGCATTGTAGCAAACATTCTGTCCGTGCTGTAGGAGGTTCTCCCTTAGAGCGACATTTTGTAGTTAGGTCCACTTGCATCCCTAAAATGATGGGGAAGGATAGAACAAAACATTACCATATTCGTTTTTCAGCACCATGACTTCGTTTCAACAAGGCTCATCTTTTTCATCCAACGAACCAATGAGAAGCAGTCCCAGCCAGCTCCTTACAACCCTCCAAGATCGCTCTATCATCCCACCTTGAACTTCTAATACCTATATCATACGTGCGTTTCCGATTACGACTATGATTTGGCGCCGCACCAGATCAAGCCATCCTTAGCATGCTCAATGAGGAGGATGCTGTGGGGGGTTGCACACCTCTTCCGTACCGCTGTGATCACTATGAACGCTTCTATCGGGGCAGGAGATAATGGATAAGGCCTGATTGCGTGTCAAAGAAACTATACACTTCTTATCTTCCGTATATTACTAGATAGTTTCCAAACGGGGAGGTGTCACAAGACCTTGACTTTTATAGCCACTTGTAGAGCATTGGTTGTGTATTACAGAGCACCCACGGTCTGCTCTCCGCTGTCTCACATGATGTGGCTTGCACGTGGCGCGTCGTCAATAGGATACAGTCGGGACCGGCAAGCGTCCTTTTGCGATTGCCAGATAGGTTAGAACCCGTCAGCAGTATAGGTCGAGATGAGGAAATTATCATGCTAGAAACGAGGCTACAGCGAGTTTGATGCATAATTGGTAGTATATAGAAAGAGATTGCATCCAGAATAGGCCCGTTTTTGGAGCATCCAACACCGCTCGACAAATGGTAAAGGATCGCGTGGACAGTCCTGTCTTGTGTTAGGCTAGATGACTGGCTAGACACAGATATGTGTAACACCCCGCTTATGCTATTGACAATACCCTTGTGATGAACGATTCTTTACTTCATCACTACCATCAAGAAGCCTCACACAGTATCTCACTAGTCTTGGTTGGGACCGTCGTGGTGGTATCGCGTCTGCTCGGACTTTTTGGACTAATTAAAGCCGATATTAACCATGAGAGAATAAGTTCTCTTTCAGATGTATCTTAATGCTCTCTATGTATAGACCGAATCGAATCACCAGGCGAGAGTAAGTCTGTGGAACGTAGAAATAATGATTCACGATATAGATCTGAGTTTCTCTCAAGTCCATAAAAGATCTCTGCTCTCCATATTTGCTCTCCTTCCTCATGAAAACTCTGATCCTTGGACAGCAACTCAAATCAATCGGTCTACCAAAACCCCCAAAAAATTCACAGCAAGATGGAGCCTCGGTGGACAGCACCTGAAGAGGAACTCCTCATGTCTTTAGTACATTCAGCCGAGTGCGGCGGTCTTTGTCGTGTTGTGCGATCCTGGACTGAAATCGCCAATTTGATGACCGAGCGAACGCTTGAGCTTGGTATAAAAGAGAGGGTTTATACCAGAACCAGCGTCGCTTACCACTACGCCCAAATGCCAAAAGGGCAGGTTGTGCAAGATGTTGAGAGGGCAGCTGCCAGGATAGCTGAGGCCGATGGGTCGAATAAAGAATACCCTGATACTCTGGCCCCGATGGGAAAGGGCTCTGCTGGGCGGAAACTACCGTCGGTTTCTGCGAGACCGCATGAGCCTTCAACACAGGCTACGGGACCTCCGGAAGGCTTTGGCAAGTACAAGGGGCAGAAAGCTAAGAGACATGAGAAGAAGAGATAAGACCTTACCAAAGAGAAGTGCATTTAAGCCGGCTTGGTAGACTGGAGAAGAGGATTAATGCTCCTAAAGCATCTCTCTCGTGACGGCATCGCCATGGTCAGGAAAAGGGGCTAATGAAAGATGGGATGGATTTTGTCATTGACTCTTTCGAGGAGCCGTTGGGATAGGAGCTCTTCATAACTACATGCGTTTTAGCATCGCCTTTGAATTCGCACGCTTGATTTTATAAACTCACACATGCTTTACCCACTCCGTGACAACCTGCCTCGTGATAGCGGGGTCGATAATCTCCTCGATGTCAAATGCGTTCGCCGTCCGGACAGGGTTCATAAGTCGGCGATACTCTTCATCCAGCTCTTTGTAGCGTTCCTCGCGCTTCCCTTCCGCCTCAGCTTTTTTCAACTCTGCCGCATGTCCTACATCGATGCCACCTTCTAATGGAAGACTACCCCATTCGCCACTTGGCCAGGCAACCCTCATCCGGGGGTCTCTGCAATCAAGCATAATTCCACCTGCTACGCCGTAGACTCTCCGTGTCACCACGCTGAAGACTGGAGTTGTGGTTGAGTAATAAGTTGTTGCCAGGGCGACGCCATGTCTCATGGTCGCCGTCCTCTCTGCGATAGTTCCTATAGCATAGCCGGGAATATCGACAAACTGGAGTATAGGGATATTGAAAACATCACAAAACTTTAGGTGTCTAGTTAATTTCTGAGAACCTGCTGCGTCGAGAGCACCGGCGTTAACTTCACAGTTCAGTGATATAATGCCAACAGGTCGGCCGCTGAGTCTCGCTAGGCCGGTAATTGCGGTTGTTCCCCAAAGAGCACCGAATTCAAACCAGCTACTGACGTCCGCTACGCTTTCGATAATCGCTCGGGGATTGTACATGCGTGCTTTTCTTCTTGGAATAATCGTTCGCAGATTCTCACATAGCCGTTCGGCAGGATCTTCGGAAGGAATGATAGGAGGTAGAGAGTTCCCAGAATTGGGTAGATAACTCAGGACTGTCCGCAGCTGCTCAAAACATTCAAGCTCATTCGCAGCCAGATTGTCAATTGTCCCATTGGTGCAGTGCATGCTTGGCCCGCCCAAATCCTTGAAGCTAAGGCCCTCTTCAAAAGTAGCGCCTGCGACGACTTTCGGTCCAGCATTGAAGAGCGACCCAATATCTGCGGCCATAACTGAGAAGTGGCATGCAACGACTCTTGCAGCACCAAGACCAATAGCTGGACCAAGTACTGCGCCAAGATTTGGAATCCCCATGTTTAATTGTTTGGTGACATGCTTGAATGATGGCATGGGAGGGACATAAGAGTATCCTGACTTTTTGATCGTTGTAACCGAACCACCTCCAGAACTCCCATCAACCAATTTAATAATTGGCAGGCGCAATGCTATTGCCAGTTTTTCCATGTATATTGTTTTCTCCATCAATGCCCCGTCTGCGTGTCCAGCTCTGATACTGAAATCATCTGCAGTAAAAACTATCTTCCGTCCTCTCAAGGTCCCGAAGCCTTGGACGTTATTGCTTGGTATGAACGACACTGGCTCTTCTCGAATACTAGAGAGCTTCTTCCATTCCACAGTCCCGGACACACTTCCGACCTCACGAAAACTGCCCTTATCGAGGAGCCGCTCGACGCGTTCACGTACCCAGAGTTTTCCGGCTTGCTTTTGTCTAAGATAACCTGTACTCTTAAGGTCGGGAGTCGACGCTATTGTACGGAGGGAGTCGAGTTGAGCCAGAATATCTGAGTAATCTGCCGGTAGTTCATCTGCTTTGGACTTGGAGTTACGCCGCTTTCGACCTGTGTTCGGCGGATTGGATGGTGTAAGATGGTTCGCGACCTGTGAGAGTCTTTCTGAGGGGTTTCCTTTGGTAGCTGAAGAGCCATCGCTGCCATCACTGCCCATTGTTATAAATAGACTCAGCTGCACCTGAACACAGGAAAATAGTGAAAGACAGAGTATCAAATGGCAAATAATCATGGACTTCTTTTCTAAAAGAGAGCTCGAAGAGAGGGTGAAGTTTATTCTTCCCCGCACCGATGTTTTACCGGCTGCCTCGGTCCAACCCCACGATCTCCAATTTTGTGGAGAAAATGTCACCGTGATATCAATATCATGAATGCAGATCGTGGTGAAAGTTTCATGAAATTTAATATCCTTATTCTTAGTAAAGCCATGGACCGCCCACCGTCACGTTCCATCAAGCGTCTTCTTGTTGTCAATAGGTGAGTGCTCTGATAACTTGTTTCATAACACGTGCTGAGTTTAGTTGAGAGGGGAAATAGCAACCCGGATACTAGCCACAGCCAGGGAATTACACATAGAAACTTATTCATTATATACCTCTGATGATGCCTCACATTGTCTCAACGCCGCCCATGCAATTCAACTTCCCTTACCAAGTTCATATCTAGACATAATGAAGCTCGTTGATGTCGCCATAGAGCATGGAATTGACGCTGTCCACCCCGGCTATGGATTTCTTTCTGAGTCGGCAGAATTTGCAAAGGCAATGTGGGAAATGGCCAATGCCGTTGTGATAGGCCCTGGGTGGGAAATTCTTGCCAGAACTGGTGATAAGCTTCAAGCTCGGTTACTAGCACAAGAATGCCAAGTCCCTGTGCTACCTGCATTGCAGGAACCAACAGATAGGATCGAGGACGTGCAGAGATTTGCGGTTGCAGAGGATTATCCAATAGTGATTAAAGCAGTTGATGGTGGGGGAGGGAGAGGGATCAGGATAGTTCGTGAAGAGAAAGACCTGGCCGGCCTGATGGAAAGAGCTTTACGTGAAAGTCCCTGTAGGAAGGTTTTCGCAGAAAAGGCTGCGATTAATGGTTATAGGCACGTTGAAGTTCAAATAATAGGCGATAGTAACGGTAATGTGCGGCATCTTTGGGAGAGGGAATGCAGTATACAACGACGATTTCAGAAGGTTGTTGAGTTTGCTCCCAGTTCTATACCAGACCGAGAGCTCGTTGGACAGGTAATTAAGGCTGCATTGCGGATGGCAGAGAAGGTACAAATCCCTCTCTTTTGCCCAACTATTCTAATACGTCGTACAAGGTTAATTATCTATCTCTTGGAACCTTCGAGTTCCTCGTCAGACCATCGCCTCCCGAGTTCTACTTCCTAGAAGTGAACCCAAGACTCCAAGTTGAACACACAATTACAGAGTCAATATGTATTGGTGTTGATCTGGTTAAAATACAGCTTTTGGTCGCTAATGGTCAGCCCCTTTCGTCACTAATTGAATTTGGAAGCCTCCCACATGATCCTCGAACTCCTCCACCGCTGCACTCATTACAGCTTCGTCTTACAGCCGAAGATGTCTCAAATAACTGGTCATTAAGTGTAGGCAAAATTACGTCTTTCCGACTTCCATCAGGCAATGGCATTAGAGTAGACACTCATATGCTTGCCCCAGCAACCATCATCAAGACGGATTTCGACAGCCTGTTGGCGAAGATCATAGTTACTACCCTGACTTGGAAGGACATAGTTTCTAAAGCAAAGCGAGCCCTCGAAGATACGAGAATTGAAGGCATAAAGACAAATTTAGATGCCCTCCGAGGGATCGTGTGGAATGCACAGTTCGAAGCGCAAGCATGCGATACACAATGGCTCGAAGCGTCAATCGCGGAAATTCTACAAACTGGAGAAAGTATTTCCAGAGTCTCTTCCAGTGTTTCGCAACTTATACAGCCAGCCAGCTCTGCTTCGGCGATAACTGGCTCGTCTTCGAGCGTACTTTTCCGAAAGGGAGATGCCTGGTCTATCACAATGACTCCAGAATCACTGACTAATTCGAGAACGAACAACAAAGAACCTATTATTTCTAGCCATCTTCAGCTTACCCGCGTCTTACGGAATGAATTTCCAACATCTCTTACCGCGTCAGTAGTATACACCGGTCCCTTAGGATCTCCCACGCCCTTCACAGTTTCTATAGATACCACTAATGCTTCAGCTGGAGCTCTCGCGAGTACTAACAAGCATCGGCGGGGTGATCCTGAAAATCCGAATCACGTCATAATCCCTTTTCCAGGCCAGCTAATGGAAATCCTGGTTGACGAAGGCGACATCGTAGCCAAGGGGGATGTGGTTGCAGTAGTGCGGCAGATGAAGATGGAGTTGGAGATCCGGGCTTCGAGAGGTGGTAAGGTGGCGTGGGTATTTGAGGGTGAGGATGGGGAGGAAGTCGGAGAAGGTATTCTGGTGGCGGAGGTCAAGGATGATTTGTCAAGGCTGTAATTATCCTCCGGGCACTATTGTAAGGAATACTCGAATGCCACTGTGAGACATGGGTTGGGAATAGTGACCCAACGTTCCCAGTCCGTGGCCCTTATCGTCGACACCCGAATATAAGGTAACCTGTGTTGGAGTTGCCGTTAAAGACATCGCCTGTCATGCCATTCACAAGTCATAATATCTTACATCATAATATTCACAACATTATAGTGTTAAAATTTAGATTATGGTAGAGAATAATGGAACTAGAATTCAAGCCTCGGCATTTGTCACTTGAAGCAGTTGTCTTTCCCAAAATAAGGATAAAATTCATCTTCTGATATCTATAACAAAGAAAGCCCGTATCTGTCCGCATGGCCTTGGACACCTCCACGTCATCCCACAGCCCCATAAACGTTAGATGATAATCCATCATCGCTGACTTTTCTGGCTCAGTATTGCTAAAGCCTTGCCTGCATATTCCGTTAAGCGTTTCGAGGGTTCTCTTGCTGCCACTCCCACTATAGCTGGTCGAGTTGCACATGGTGCAGGAAGAAGATGGGATCTGGTGAGCGCTCAAGTCCTATGTCATGTCCGCATTGGGCGCTTGATCGAATGAGGCTTACTATTTGCAGCAGAGCATTGTCCGAAATCGCCTCTTATGCCCCAATGCATAGCATTGTGCGATGTTTGCTCCATCGCCGCGTGGAAGATATCATATTCAGGTGCTCTGGTTAGTATATTCATCCCCCCTGGTCGAAAGTAGTAGCCTGATAGAGACCTTAGCTCTTTTGTATCAAAATTAATGAACCCACGCGATAGGCAATGTGGGTCTTTTTTTAGATCAAAGTACTGAAGCTGTGTTCCTGCGAAAGGACCCTCGGTAACGCAGCGCCCTTCCGCTATTGTGATGTTACCGTTTATGTCTCCGTCGCCGCCGAAGCCGTCTGTACTGTTCCAGATAGAGGAGTGACTTAAGTCTTCCCAGTCTAGGTCCCAAGCCCAATAGCTGGCTCATTATCAGTTTACTATCCTTTGATTCTCTGACAATCAAACTTACGGCATGATTCCATTATATCCACACGTTTCGATCAGTGTAGTCTCATATATGTGTAGAACATCCTGTGCCATGGTAGGAAAGATGATGCATTATTTGCTTGAAAATTCTGTTAGCAAGGGACATGAAATTTAGATATGGAAGGCTTATGAACATAGGCGAAATCGTCTAGCAATGATCCAGCGCCAAAGTATCTCGACGGCGTGTTATACAGACATTGTACGGCATGTATATAATCTTTCTTCTCCTTCGGCCAAAGACTTCGCCATTCTCGACGGGTGGGTGGATTTATACAGGAGCTTGAAAATGGACCAGAGCCCAAGCTTGAGGATGTGATGAATCTCACGAGTACGGCGGTCGTGATGGCAATGCAAGCCAAGAGAATACAAACAGCAAACCAAGAAAAGCAGGTCTGCGCGTCCAATTCTTTGCCTTTCCTTTGACTCCTGGTATTAGTTTCTGTTCTATAGTAGGAAAGTTTGAGCTTACGCCTCTGGTTGGTCCCTTTTCTATAATTTAAAGACTTCGACGAGGACTGCATGCAATTTTAGGAAAGAGAATCAATGGTGTCTAAGATAGCAGTCAGCTAGGACGTTAGTGTGCCCTTGACTTGGACTGGCAATGTATTTCATGGTCAAGTGCTATGATAACACTGGAATGGTAAAATTAACCGATTACATCGATTGATGCAAGCAGAATCTTATTCTGATAATTTCAAGCTTTTTGTTCCCCTCGGGGCAGAAATGAAGAGCATTCCCAACCACGCACAGCATTCGCGCCGTGGAAAAGAAGGGAAGACAAGACGAATGGCGCTAACTCCGCATGCTGATGCTCGAGTATCACGATGATTGGTGCGCGAGTCCCACCCCCTGTGGAACATCTAGAAAAGGGCCAAACCCGGAATTTTCGATCTGCAATTGACTATGGAAAGTGATGACGAACTCTCCGGCCGGCTTTAGGTCGGAAGGCTAAAGGAGGTACCGCAGCACCCTTTACGAAAAGGATTATGTACCCAATCTCTGTTTCTTGGTGAGCTTGGAAACATTCTCTGTTAAATCTCAAGCCTTCTAAATAATGCCAATCCTCAATATGTGTGCATTTCAAAATGAAGGTCTGGTGTTTTATCTATGAGAAACTGAATTGCTAACTTCTTCACTCTTTGCTTCCAACATTTGTCGGCAGTGCAGGACGCAAAGTCTAGGCCATAGCCGAGCTTGTGCCTCTGGAGTACATATTTCTTACATTGGTCGCTGCCAATCATTCATTTCATACTAAATCCACCATCAATCTCTGTCACTTTATCATGGTCACTGCTCCTGTATCACCGTTTCTGGCACCAGCTCTATGAGTTTGAGGCGGGAAGCTTGTGGAATGGCTGGATTTTTGACTCGTTCCCAGGCTCCCACGGTGAATATCTTGGGAGCCAAAGGCATTAGTCCATATATAAGTGAATATCCCGGTAAAGCATTGGGCTTTGGCTTACCCATCCCCACAACTCTACTCTTGATTCTGTATATAATAACAATACAATGAATTTAAGACCTAAAGCTAGCTCGACTTACAATAATAAACAATGTGGCTAATGTGGATCTATTCGCCAATCTATGGAGACGTATTTGCCCTCTCGTGCATTCTGGAGCGCTGTGCGAAATCCTGACAAACAATGCAACTGATGGAACTTGTCCTCATGCAAGCTGGTGTACGTCAATGGATACAAAACAGAAACATGAAGGAGGCTGCTAAGTTCATATTCTTACATGCTGATTGTACCATATTCTGTTTCCATGTAACGACCACCATATTTGTTGAGAACATTGCAACCGCTAGATCCAATAGCTTTTCCTTGCCATAGAGCACCATACTCATGATCTAGAGTCATGTAGTCATAGTTTCTCCCAAACTGGATCTTTGCCGTGCTCGCACTTTCCCTGTTGAAGCTCCTTATGTAGACACTCAGCAGGACTGCCTGTACAGTACAACTAACAGAATAACGTTCAGGACTGCAGATGCAAGAACTGCTGGATAATTGAAGAGACGAAGAGATTGGAAATGGCCGATGAACATCAGCGTACCGCCGTGGTTGCTTTCAGTGAACGCGGAAAGTCGAGACGACCGCAGAAGTTACCGCCCTAAGCAATCTCGACTTCATATAATTGGTAGATGATAAATCACCTATGCCACTAAAATTAGAAAGAATTTATCTGCCAATGACAGGACAATAGATTGTCCGTAGGAGTACTTCAGGCACTGTGGTGGGCGGAACAACGAAGCGGGCTCCTTGAGCTTGAACCAGGAGAGCTTCGAGCGGTGGTGAAAATGAGCTGGCCAGGCAATCACGGGGATATTGAATACCCTACAGATATCTTGCCACTCGACTCTAGCAAGGAATATGACTTACTGTGTTGAATGAGTACTTACCTCATACATTTAGACCGACCTCGAGGGAACAAAGTAATGCCTTAGAATTAAGGTCCGAATCTGTGCACGCGACGGGGCGGCAAGCGCCCGTAATTGACGACAACGCGCAAGGATTAGATCTACGACCCCAAACAACGGCAGTTCAGACAGCAGTGTTTCAAAACGTGCCTCTCTCAATCTTATCTAATCTGCAACATAGCTGCTACCAAGCAAGTTTTGTTTCCGGACTTCCGGCAATTGAGGTTTCACTTCTACCTAACCGCAGTGTTTTGATACCTCGCCAAGCTCTGTTTCATTTCATACGGCCCAGCTATGGACTTGGGTGATCATCGGTATAGAGACCTCTCGGCCTCTGGCCTATGAAACATGTGAACGGACATGTACTATTTAGGATAGGCCGAGCG
>Ga0182024_10024035_pt1 | contig 10863 bp, 8 predicted proteins | sample P32metaG_FD_120480 | JGI IMG/M metagenome (GOLD analysis project Ga0182024, IMG submission 120480) | Permafrost microbial communities from Stordalen Mire, Sweden - P3-2 metaG (Illumina Assembly) | ecosystem: Environmental > Terrestrial > Soil > Wetlands > Permafrost | place: Sweden: Stordalen... | reverse complement strand
GTCGGCCTGGTCGACGCCGCCGGCGCCACCCATTGGGCGGCCTCCGCCACAGCCAGCAGCACCTACGCCGACGTCAGCTCGAAGCTTGGTGAACATGCGATCGACGAACTGGGTGAGCGCGAATCCGGCGGCCTCAAGCCGTCGCCCTGAGCCGAGAGTGAGTGAGTTTTTCGTGGCACGGCCGTCCCGGCTGTGGCTTTCTGCTCAAAAACACAGGCGGGACGCCCGTGCCACGAATTAGGTCGGTTTCCGACGCTCTTTCGAGGACCATCCCCCCTTTCCGCCCTCCGGAGCAACTTTGCATCAGGTGATTCGATTCTCGTTCGCAACGGCGGTCCTGCTGGCCCTGGTCGGCCTGCCCGCTCCGGCCGCCGATTCAAGCTCTGACGACCCGGCCAGGAAAGCCCAACGGATCGTTTTCCTCGGCGATTCCATTACCGACGGCGACACCTACCCGCTGCTGGTCCGCCAGGCGCTGGTCGAGGCGGAAAAGCCGGCGCCCATCTGCATCAATGCCGGCATCGGCGGCGATACCGCCGCGGGCATGCTGAAGCGGCTCGACCGCGACGTCTTTTCCCGGCGGCCGACGCTGGTGACCCTCAGCGCCGGCATCAACGACGTGCTGCACAAAGTCCCCGATGCCGATTACCAGCGCGACGTGACCGCCATCGCCCAGCGGATGACCAAGGCGCACGTCCGGCTGATCATTCTCAACACCAGCATTCTGGGCGACAAGCACGCCGAGTCGGACAGGCAACTGGCACGCTATAACGACATCCTCCACGACGTGGCGCAGGCGTATGACTGCCCGCTGGCGGACGTAAACCATCTCATGCATGATGCGCGGGCTGCCGGGAAGGACGTGCTCGAAGAGGACGATGTCCACGCCAACTACGAAGGCCAGCGCCTGATCGCCAGAGCGGTCCTCGATGCCCTGGGCGAAAACGACGTGCCGGTCCCGGCGAAGATGAAGATCGAATTGATGCCTGGCGTGCTGCGGCAATGGAAGATCGAGCCGGTGCCGAACAATGCCGCACCGCTCGACGACGCATCCGTCGCCGCACTCAAGCTCGACGCGGCCTGGAAGGATTACCCGCTGCCCGAGCCCGGCCCTGCCGGGCACTGGTGGCGCGAGCAGGAACGCCAGCGCGGGTTTGCGGTCTCGCTGGAAGAAACGCTCGGCAAGGCCAAGGCATACCGGGCGGTGACAACCATCGAATCGGCCAAGCGACGCTTTGCGTTCCTCAACCCCGGCGCGGCACTCGAAACCATCTGGCTCAACGGCAAGCGCGTCTACGCCCACGGCGCCGACTACACCGGCTGGCACGCCGGCCGCGAACGCGTCCGCGTCGAACTCCAGTCCGGCGCCAATACCATCCTCATCGAAACCGGGCAGAATTTTTTCCTGAGCTTGACGGATGATGACAATTGGTGAATTGGTATAATGTCGTCCCTCCGGGACGGTAAGAAAAAGCCCATCCCTCCGGGATGGCGCTAAAAGGATTTGAGAGAGTCATGCGAGCACGAAAACGAAACGTCTACGCTGCATGGAGTGTGGCCCCGGTGACAGCCGCAATGCTCCTGCTCACGGCCGCGTTCCCCGCCCGCGGCGCGGGGCCGGCAACCCGGCCTGCCGATGCTGCATCACCGCGCGAGCGGAAAATCGTGCTCATCGCCGGCAAGAAGAGCCACGGAATCGGCGCCCACGAGTACGAAAAAGGCTGCCGGCTCATCAAGGACTGCCTCGATTCCTCCCCCAACGTCAAGGGCGTCCAGACCGTTGTCGTCACCAACGGCTGGCCGGAGGACGAAAACGTCTTCGACGGTGCCGACTCCATCTTTCTCTTCTGCGACGGCTCCGACAACGGCGAGGACCGCCATCCGTTATTGAAAGACGACCGCCTTCAGACCCTCGGCAAGCTCATGGACCGCGGCGTGGGCTTCGCCATCCTGCACTACACCATCTTCGTCCCCACCAACCACGGCGGCAAGGAATTCCAGAACTGGGTCGGTGGCTACTTCGATTACGACAGCCTTGGCCCCAGCACCCCCAAGACCCACGACAAGTGGTATTCCACCCTCGGCGAAGCCGAGACCACCACCACGCCGATGTATTCCGATCATCCGATCCTGCGCGGCGTCAAGCCGTTCACGACCCGGACGGAGAACTACTGGAAGATCCATTTCCTGGACAACGACCCCCGGCTGACGCCGCTCTTGACCTTCGATCCCGCAACGTCGACCCCGCCGGCCCGCGAGTCGGTGGTCGCCTGGGCCGTCGAACGCAAAGACGGCGGCAGGGGGTTCGCCTATACCGAAGGCCATTACCATTCGCACTGGCAGATCGAAAGCTTCCGCAAGCTGATGCTCAACGCGCTGCTGTGGACGGCACACGTCGAGGTGCCCGAGGGCGGGGTGGAATCGACGCCGCCGGAGGAGTTCAATAGATCACTGCGCCGTCCATCCCCCATCAACGAACAGCGCCGACCCCGTCACAAATGAAGACGCCTCGGAGGCGAGAAAGAGCACTGCCCCGGTGATCTCATGCAGCTCGCCCCATCGGCCCATGGGGATCTTGGCGACAAAATCCCGGTACTTCACTGGGTCTTCCAGCAACGGCTTGTTCATGTCGGTGGCGAACGGCCCGGGGCACAAGGCGTTGACGGTTACGCCGGAGCGCGCCCATTCCAGGGCGAGCACGCGCGTCAGGTTGAGCAGGCCCGCCTTGGCCGAGGCGTACGGGGCTCGGCCGGGAAGGCCGATGACCGAGAGGATCGACCCCAGGTTGATTACCCGCCCCCAGCCTCGCTGGGCCATCTCCGGCCCCAGCCGGCGCGACAGCAGGAACGGCGCTTTGAGGTTCACGTCGATCACCGCGTCCCAGTCGGACTCGGCCAGCGACTCGGCCGGCCCGCGGACGTTGATGCCGGCATTGTTGACCAGGATATCGATCGGCCCCACGGCCGCCCGCGCCTCGGACAGGAGCCGATCGACCTGATCGCTGTGAGTGACGTCCGCGGCGATGCCCGCCGTCTTACGGCCAGTCTGGCTGGCGATCGTCTGCGCGGCCGCTTGGCACTCGGTGCCATTGCGGCTCACGACCACCATGTCTGCGCCCGCCTGCGCCAATGCGGTGGAGATCACGAGGCCCAGACCTTTGGTCCCGCCGGTGACCAGTGCTCGGCGGCCGTAAAGGCGGAACTGGTCGAGGACATTACGGTCGGTGCTCGGCGTCGTCATCGAAAATGCCTCTCAGTCCGTCTGGAGTCGCCTAAATGGACGGGCGCGATTCGAGTAGGGTCCGCACTGCGGACCATTTGCAGAAGCTTTAGTCGGTCCGCGGCGGAGCAAAATCGGTCCGCAGTGCGGACCCTACCGAAGCTACGGTATCCTCCGGATAACCCGCCAGCGCCCGGCACGTGGCCAGCAGCAGGAAGAACGCCGACAGCATCACCACCCCGACCCACAGCATCAACTGCTCGGGCACCTGCGAGCCGGGCAGGCGGACATGGATGGACAGCGTGGAACATATCGCCGCAAGTGCGAGCAGGGCAATCAGGATCTTGCCGGCGCTTGGACGGACCGCCAGGCGCGCCACACAGAACGCCGGCAGGTACATGATGCAGAAATGGGCCCGGCTGGAGTTGGGCGAGAACAGCAGCATCAGCAGGAAGACGATGCCGCATTCCAGCATGAGGGGCGTCGGAAGCCGGTCCGCCGCGCCCAGATTGCTGTAGTCCAAGGTGTTGGGATTTTCGGCAGGGTTCGGCGTGCCTTGTGCTCCCGGCAGGCCAGCATTTTTCACCCGCCGCCGCGCCCATTCCGCCCAGGCGACCGGCAGGAGCATCGCCAGGCAGCACACGCCGAACGCCCCCTTCATCAGCAGTGGATTGGGCTGGTCCTGCTCGGGCCGGTCGATCAATTCGAACTCGCCGTTGTTGGCAGACCATGTGGTGGCCGTCCAGCGGTTGATGGCGCCGGCGACGGCCTGGTTATTGTCGCGCTGGTTTTTCCAGTCGCCGGGACGGTATTTCGCACTGCCCATCGGCTTGAGGTACTGCGTATACCAGCGTGTAAGCCAAAGCCCGCCGGCCGGGGTGCCCGCCAGATTGGCACTGCCTGCCTTGTGAATCGCCTCGACATCTACCACGGTCGATCCGTCAACGGCGGAAAGCTGGATGCGAGCGGCGTCGCCGGCGGTGACTCCGTCCAGCGTGCCTGGTGACCCGTCGATGGTGATCGATGTGCCGGAGCCAATGGAGTAGTCTCGCTTTGCCGAGCCGTCGGAGCGCTGGAGCGTGATCGTGGCGGGGGCCTTATTCTCTGCCGAAACCTGGCCCCGAACTTCCGGCCCAACCGCGGCGATGGTGGCGGCGATGGTGTCTGATGCAGCGGTCGGCTGGATGAAAATGCGAGCGTTTGCTGCCAGCCCGCCAAACGCTGACAGTGAAGCCGGCCTGCCATCCGCCGTGATTTTTGTCCTCTTGTCGATCACGAAGGTCTGCTGATCCGTCTTGCCCCCGTCGGCAGGCATGAAAAGGGTGATCGCATCTCCCCGGCCATTATCCTTGATCGCGGTTCCGATGGCAGCGCCTTGAGGGATCCGCTCGCCGCTGTCCCCAGGTGGGCTGTGCACGGTATTCGGCAGCAGGTTCACCCCGATGGACACGATCACCAGCCACGCAGCCGCGCGCCACTGTCTCCGCCAGAGCAGGTACGGCGCGAACAACAGCGGCGTGGCCTTGAAGGCGGCTGCCAGCCCGATCCATGTCGCGCCGCGCATGAACCGCTCCGCCCCGATCGCCGCGCAGCCCGCCATCAGCATCGCGGCGATCGGCAGGTCCGCCTGCAAGTGCGTCAGTGCGTTCAGCGCGAACTGCAACGCGATCACCTGCCCGATCAGGCTGGCCACAATTTCCCGCCCGGGCACCGCCGGCGTGCCAAGCCCCGGCTCGAGCGGGCGTCCGCCGGCAAGCCTCCATGAGGATTTCATGAGGTAAACAAGCGATCCCGCACACAAGATGAACCACAAACCCCGGGCCAAATGGACGGGCAGAAAAGCGAACGGGATGCTCACCCATGCCGGGAACGGCGGGTAGGTGAATCCGATCATATCCCGGTAAATGTTCTTCCCTTCGATCAGTAACTGAGCGGAACGCAGGAATATCTCGTCCCACTCGGTCGAGCGCCGGGACACGGCGAAGATCCCCATGACGCCAAGCGCGATGGCGGTCAGGGTCGTGAAAGGATGGCTGGTAACCCAGCCCAATGCGCCGATGCGGTGCGCTTCCACTCCGCGTGATGCCGGAAGGCTCGTGGATGTTACCCCGCGCGTGGCGTCGGCCTCCGTCGGCAGGGGTGCGGTGTCATTCCTTGACGATTGGTCCGTAACGCCGGTCGACATGAGCGGGTTTATACCGCGAAGAGTCTGGCCACGGTAGCTGTGGGTCGTGCCCCAGCGTCACGCAGCCTGACAACGCAGCCAAACGCCCACGTCCGGGCTCTAACCTTAGATTTCGGCGATTACTCCGGTGGATCGCTGACTGTTTCTTCGTGCACGACATTATCCGCGACAAACCGGCCTCTTCGAGGGATCACCCAGACCCCCTTCGGCCATGACCGACAACTAAAACTTTGGACGATGTCGAGCGCCCACGCTACGAGCTGTGCTCGATGCCAGAATTCAGCGGGCCCGTCGAAAATGACCAGGGCTAGGAATTCCACATCCACCTGTGCTTCCTTCGCCGTCCGCTGTTGGATCGACAGGACACCTGATTGGGAAGCCTCGGTTACCGATGACGATTCGGCGAGCATGAGCCTGGCGCCCGGAGTTTGCGCGGTGCTGACGAGTTTGCCAAACGCATCGACGACTCGGTGTGCTGCCGCGAGTGCTTCCTGGGTGCTCGGGTGGCGCGAAATGACGCGGATGGGAAGGATCAACGCTTTCGTCGCAGCCGTGACTGCGGAATTCGCTGAAAAACGAATGTCGGCGCGTTTTAGCATATGCTAAACTTTCACCTCGATGGAGACATGGCAATTGCAAGCGATCCTAACCAAAGCTGGAACAAATGACATCTTTCAGGTTCTCAATCTGCAACGAGCTATTCGAAGGCTGGCCCTGGGAACGGGTCTGCGACTTTGTTCGCGAGTTGGGCTACACGGGGCTGGAAGTTGCGCCATTTACGTTGACCGAGAGCGCCGACCTCGTGTCCCCCGCCCGGCGGCGCGAGTTGCGACACGCTGCTGAAACCCGCGGCTTGACCGTCGTCGGCCTGCACTGGCTCCTGGTCAAGCCGGCCGGGCTGCACATCACCCACCCCGACCCGGCCATCCGCCGGCGGACCGCCGGCTACTTCGTCGAGCTGGTCCATCTCTGCGCCGACCTCGGCGGGGCGGTGCTGGTGATAGGCTCGCCGAAGCAGCGCAACCTGCTTCCCGGCGTCACGCGTCACCAGGCGATTGACTTCGCCCGCGAGGTCTTTGCCCCCGCCCTGGGTCCCGCGCCGCGGCTCGGGGTAACGCTTGCTTTCGAGGCCTTGTCTCCCGCCGATACCAACTTCATCAACACCGCAGCCGAGGCGATCGAGCTGGCTGACCGCATCGCCCACCCGAACTTCAGCGTCAACCTGGACGTGAAGGCCATGAGCAGCGAGCCGCAAAGCGTTCCCGAAGTGATCCGATCGGCGGCCGGACGCTTCGCCCACGTGCAGGTCAACGACCCCAACGGCCGCGGGCCGGGCATGGGGAATTTGGACTTTGAGCCGATCCTCGCCGCCTTGAAGCAAGCCGGCTACGACGGATGGCTGTCGGTGGAAGCTTTTGATTTCACTCCCGGCGCCGAGGCGATTGCAAAACAGAGCATTGAATATCTTAGAGCGTTTTCGACGATGATGTAGCGTTCCCTTGCGTCGTTCGTTTCGAGTTCCCTCACGTGCCCTTGCCTTCGGAGCGCCGGGGCAACCGAAACCGCCGGTGAGGGCACCGGCGGCACTCAACCTCGAACTCCGCGCATCGAATCCGGGGCGGCGCGAACTCGTAAAACTCGCTCGCTCTGCCCCGGCGTGACAAGGCTCCCCAATCGCGATACTTATTGATGCGACTCTCCCAAGACGCGTGCCCAAGCGCACCCGCAGCGCTATGCGGTTTCACCGGTGTCCGCCACCGCCGCCATGTCCGCCACCGCCGCCGTGACCGAAGCCGCCGTGGGCTGCGGCGCTTCGGACACCGCCGTGGAAGCCTCGGCCGTCGAAGGCGCCCCGATGCCAGTGGTAGTTGCCGTCCCACCAGCCGCCGTAGTACCCGCCGACGTCAAGGACGCCGTAGCCGTAACCGTATCCGTCGTACCAGCCAGGCGGATAATCGTCGTAACCCGGCGGCGGTGGGCCATAGTCGTACAGGTCCTCAGTTGCACACCCGGCAAGTGACAGGCCGGCAAGAACCAGCCCGACGGCTGCCAGGGAACGGAAAAGTTTTTTCATAACGGGCCTCACAATCAGTAGTGAAGAGGACCGAAATAACTCCTCGAAAAAGAGCCTTGGGGTCACGGCAAACACGTCGCTTCCACCGGCTGATCGGGAAGCTGTTTCTGCCCAGTTCAAAGGGCCAAAACTGCTATTCAATCGTAGGTAAGAAGCAAGAGGGATGCCACGTGGCCACGTGGCGTTGAGGCCCCTGCGCGCCGGCATGCGCTGCACGGGTGTTGAAGGACCAGCACCGAGAACGGAGCGAGAGGCGATGCGCACTCCGTAGAGGGTCAGTTTGAGTTTCTGGTCATTTCCCCCAGTTTGGAATCGTACCGCATTCAGGGCAGCGGTCGGGCGTGGCGCGGAGATCGTAGCCGCAATTCGAGCACCTCCCGGTCTGCATCCCCCGATTCACAGGAATCGCAAACCTGATGCCGATGGCGCCACCCACAACGATTCCAATTGTTGCACTGCCGGCAAGTACGAGTTGGCCAAAGCTCATGCTCCAAAACATCCCACTAGGGACAAGGGGTGCGAGGACCAATCCGATGATAGCGCCAAGGATTGCCCCCGCGACTGTACCCCCGATGACCCCAAGAAAGCCTTCGACAATCCCTCGTCTTGTCGTGGCTGCCACGTGGCTGCCACTTTACTGCAACGCTTGGCGTCGGTCGAACAGCCCCAAGCGTTCAACCGGTCGAGCCCACCGGTATCCTGCGCACTTGGTTCCCCTCAACAGTCATCCCTCCCTGCGGTAAATCCCGGTATGCCATCCGTCAAAACGCCGCAGCTCTCGGTTTTTTTACTTTTCGTCTGTTTCGCTCTATCAGCCGCCCGCGGGCAGGCTTTGGAGAACGCGGACATTGGGCCGGTCCTGGTCAACACCATCCAGGGGCCCGACAACAACACCGCCTACAAGGGCATCGTCATCAAGCTCGGCAAGGACGGCGAAGCGGCCGTCTGCTTCGACGCCGAACTGCTGCGCTACATGGGCGGCTGGGTGAAGGATGATTCCAAGCCCGATGGGCCAGAATCCGGCACCAAGGTTGCCGAGACCAAGCCGGGCACCAAGCCTGCCAAGCCCGCCGAATCCTCCCTGTGGAAGAGCGGCGACTGGGCAGGCCTGATCGACCCCAACCACAGCACGGCGTTCACCGCCTTCCACGGCGGCCCGCCCAAAATCCGCGGTGGCGAGGCCATCATGCGCTTCGCCACAAAACCCGGCCCTGGATGGGGCGGCGGCGACAAGGGCGACGATTTCACCGATCCACGTGAGAAGTCAACCGTCGATCATCAGCCGCTCGGCAACCTGCCGAAGGAATGGGCCCACTACAAAGGCCTGTACCGCAATGGCGATCAGGTCGTACTGAGCTACACCGTCGGGGGCTGCGATGTGCTGGAAACGCCGGGGTTGATCGGCGACGGCACGTACCCCGCTTTCACCCGCTCCATCCGCTTGGGCAAGTCGGACAAGCCGATGACGATGCTGCTCTGCGAACCTGCCAACGACTCACAGCTCGACGCGACCAGGTTGGACCACTCCATTCCTAATTCACTCGTCACGCTGGAAACCACCGCCGGCGGCCGCGAGTCGGCCACCGCGGTCGGCGCCATTGGTCTACCAAAGAACGTCCATCCGTCGCTCCATCGCGCCGGGGTCCGGCTGGTCATTCCGCCGCACGATGCGCCGCTGGTGTTTGAGGTCGCCGTCTGGTCGGGGCCGAGGACGCAGACGGCCGATTTCTACAAGCGCTTGTCCGAAGCCGGCCCCGTTACCGATCCCGCCACCCTCATCCACGGCGGCCCCGCCCGCTGGGGCCCGCCCATCGAAACCGCCGGCAAGCTCGACGCCTCCGGCTCCCCCGACGACGCCTACGTCGTCGATACCCTCACCGCCCCCGAGAACAACCCCTACCACAGCTTCATGCGTTTCACCGGCTTCGACATGTTCTCCGACGGCCACACCGCCGCCGTCAGCACCATCGGCGGCGACGTCTGGATCGTCAGCGGCATTGACGAGAGCCTGGAACACCTCAAGTGGAAGCGCTTTGCCACCGGCTTGTTCCAGCCGCTGGGCCTGAAGATCCGCAACGACATCGTCTACACCGTCGGCCGCGACCAGATCACCGCGCTGCACGACCTCAACGGCGACGGCGAAGCCGACTTCTACGAGAACTTCAACAACGACTGCCAGGTCACCGCCAACTACCACGAGTTCACCCTCGACATCCAGACCGACTCCGAAGGCAATTTCTATTATTCCAAGGGATGCCCCTGGCCACCCAACGTCACCAGCGATGACCAGGGCTGCATGCTCAAGGTCAGCTACGACGGCAGCAAAATGGAGATCTTCTGCACCGGCCTGCGCGCCCCCAACGGCTCGGCCATGGACGAGCACGATGAGCTCTACACCGGCGACAACGAAGGCCACTGGATCCCCAGCAGCAAGTTCGAGCACCTCCGCAAGGGCAAGTTCTACGGCATGGTCCCCGGCGCCCACCTCCCCGGCGGCGAAAAGCCCACCACTTTCGAGCCGCCCGTCTTCTGGCTCCCCCACGGCGGAGTGGACAACTCCAGCGGCGCAATGGCCTTCGCCCCTGCCAACGGCACCTGGGGCCCCCTCAACGGCCACATGCTTGCCGCCAGCTACGGCCTCTCCTCTCTCTTCGCCGCCATGACCGAAGAAGCGGACGGCGTCGAGCAGGGCGCAGCCGTGAAATTCCCCGTGAAATTCGAAAGCTCCGTCATGCGCGCCCGCTTCAACGGCGGCAAGAGCTACCCCCACGGCGACGGCCAACTCTACCTCTGCGGCCTGAAAGGCTGGCAAACAGACGCCGGCCGCGACGGCGCCTTCCAGCGCGTCCGCTACACCGGCAAGCCGTGGACCCAGCCCATCGAGTTCCACGCCGCCAAGAACGGCCTGCTCGTGACGTTCACCCAGGCGCTCGATAAGGCCGCCGCCACCGATGCCGAGAACTGGGGCGCCGAGCAGTGGAACTACCATTGGACGCAAAACTACGGCTCCAAGGAGTTCTCCCTGAAGGACCCGTCCGTAGCCAAACACGATGAGCTCGAAATCAAAGGCGTCCAACTCTCCGCCGACGGCAAAACCGTCCTCCTGCAAATCGACGGCCTAGGCCCGGTCAACCAGATCAAGACCACATACAAGATCAAGTCCGCCGCCGGCAAGGAACTGAAAGGCGACATCTTCAGCACGATCAACGTGGTGGGGCCGGAACGGAAGCCGTGAGCAGGAAATGCTGAATGATGAATGATGAATGGACAGGTTCTTTTAGCGCCGGGGTGATTTGGTAGGGTCCGCACTGAGGCTGGGAATTTTTTGTAGCACAGGCGTCCTCGCCTGTGTTTTGGACCCAAAAACACAGCCGGGACGGCCGTG
>Ga0182024_10024034_pt1 | contig 10863 bp, 8 predicted proteins | sample P32metaG_FD_120480 | JGI IMG/M metagenome (GOLD analysis project Ga0182024, IMG submission 120480) | Permafrost microbial communities from Stordalen Mire, Sweden - P3-2 metaG (Illumina Assembly) | ecosystem: Environmental > Terrestrial > Soil > Wetlands > Permafrost | place: Sweden: Stordalen... | reverse complement strand
CTGGCCGCCTGGTACCGCAACCTGCTGCATCAAGTCGCCGAGCACGCCGTGCGATCGGGGGCCTGGCAGCTGCTGCGGGCCGAAGGCTGGCCCGACAACCAGTCCGGCCGCAACCTGATCGCCTGGTCGTGGGCGCATGAGCCGGCCGACGCCGACGGTGTCCGCGGGCACGTGGTCGTCGTCAACCTCTCGCAGGAGCCGGCCCAGGCCCAGATCCCGCTGCCGTGGCCGGACCTGGCCGGCCGTGACTGGAGTCTTGAGGATCTGCTCAGCGGCGAAGTCTTCACCAGGGCCGGCGCCCACCTAGACAACCCCGGACTCTACGTCGACCTGCAGCCGGGGCAGTTCTACCTGCTGGCGGTGCACTGACAGGCTTACGGGATCGCTTGGGTAGCGGGGCGCGGTGGTGCTTCCCGCGCTGTCGGCCTCGCCGAGAACACCACTCTGCGGGGCCGAACGCGCGGGGGCGCACCACTCGCGCCCCGCTTTTCCGGTCTCCAGGGCAGACGGGAAACCCTCCCAGCGATCGTCTCTTTGCTGGGTTAACGCGGACGTGTCTGGTTCTGGTGTCTCTGCTCTGGGCTAACGCGGACGCCTCTGGTCCTGGTGTTTCTTTCTGGGCTGACGCGCACGTCTCTGGCCCTGCCGTTTCTCTCCGGGCTAACGCCGGCGTCACTGATGCTGTGGACCTGGTGGTGGGCTAACGCCGGGGAATCCGTGCTGCTGTCGGCTTTATCGCCGGGCGTCGGCTGTCGTCCGGCCGGGCCCCGGTAGGCGCTGACCAGCCGGGCGACCAGCGTGGCCAGGAAGACCTGGCCAGTCATCGCCTCGAGAACCGCCAGCGCGCGGCCGAAGCTGCCTTCCGCGGTGAAGTCGCCGTAGCCCAGGGTGGTAAGCGTGGTGAAGCTGAAGTACTGGTAATTACGGAGATTGGCCGGCTCGCTGTTCACGAAAAAATCAGCGCCGCCCAGGCCGTCTATGGCGCCGAAGAAGGCGGCGAACATCAGTCCGATGAGAATGTAGGCGCTCAGCGCGGCATAGATGCTCTGCAGGGTGACAGTGTCCATCCTCAGCACCCGGTCAACGATGATCACCACAGTCGTCAGCAGCAGGATGCCGGTCCAGATACTGGCCGTGCCGCGCGCGACCGGACTGTGCCACGACGCCACGAGCGCGACCGCGAGCACGGAGCCGGACACCGTGGCCCATCGCGCCGCCCTGTGGTGGGGGAAGTGGGTATCCCGCAGCGCGAGCAGCGTCACGGCGACAACCAGAACCTGCTGCACGGCCTGGGTCGTCCAGCTACTGGCCAGCAGCGCCGACAGCAGGTAAACCGCGATCAAGGTAGCGAGCAGCAAGCCGTACCGGGCTGGCCGACCGGCCTGTTCGCCCTCGGTCACGGCATCAGTGCATTACTTCGCGGGAAATGCGGGGCCACCCACAGTGCCTGTGCATGCGACCGACGTTATGGCGAGACCAGCGGGCCCGAATCATCCCAGGCGGGTGATTCGTTTGCCTAGCCGCGTTGCCTGACTCAGTTGTGACCACGAATCAGCTGCTTCTCGGCTTGGGCCTGACGGTTGTGCTCGCGGTCGGGTCACAGGTGCTGGCGAGCCGCTTGCGTATCTCCGCGCTTATCATTTTGCTGTCCATTGGTTCCGCCGCGGCAGACCACGGCTGGCGCCGCAGATGTCCCGCGGCGTTCGGCGGGTCAGCAGGCGTCATAGCCGCCTTCTCGGTACCCCGGCTGCCTTCTGGACATCACCCCCGCCAGGTGAGGCGCTCCCGGTGGCTACCGCGCACGATGTACACGATGACGACGCCACAAGATCCTCAGGTGCTGTTGCGAAGCAAGAGCTATCTGGGGTTGCTGATCCTCGCCGGGCTGCTGGGCGTACCAGTCTCCGCCGCGGCGTACGGGTTTCTGGCACTTGTCGGCTATCTGCAGCGCGAGATCTTCACCCATCTCCCCAACGGGCTTGGCTTTCACAGCGAGCCGCCGTGGTGGCCGCTGCCCGTCCTGGTGGTGGCCGGCCTGCTGGTCGCGCCGGTCATCGCGTTCCTGCCGGGCAGGGGCGGCCATTCGCCGGCCGACGGGTTCCAGCCGGGCGGCGGCGCGCCCACGCCCGCCCAGCTCCCCGGAGTGCTGCTCGCGGCGCTGGCGACCCTGAGCCTCGGCGTCGTCCTGGGGCCGGAGGCGCCGCTGATCGCGCTCGGCGGCGGCCTCGCCGTGCTCGCCGTGCGGCTGGCCAAGCGCGACATGCCGGCCCAGGCGACCGCGGTGGTGGCCGCGGCGGGGAGCTTCGCGGCGGTCAGCACCCTGCTCGGCTCGCCTATCGCGGGCGCATTCCTGCTGATGGAGGCCTCGGGGTTGGGCGGCCCGATGCTGGGGTTGGTACTGCTGCCCGGCCTGCTCGCCTCCGGCGTCGGTGCCCTCATTTTCGTCGGCCTCGACACCTTGACCGGGCTCGGAACCTTTTCCCTGTCGGTACCCGGTCTGCCCCATTTCGCCCGGCCGGACGTCGCGGAGTTCGGCTGGGCCCTGGTCATCGGGCTCGCGGCGGCCATCCTGGGCACGGCCATCCACCGGCTCGGCCTCCTCCTCCGGCCCTATGTTGAGCGGCGGATGCTGCTGCTGATGCCGGTCGTGGGGCTGGTCATCGGGGGACTGGCACTCGCCTATACCGAGGGAACCGGGAAGAGCTCCTCCGATGTGCTGTTCTCGGGGCAATCGCAGCTGGGACCGCTGATCACCCACGCCGCCGGTTACTCGGTCGCCGCGCTGCTGCTGCTGATGGCGTGCAAGGGGCTTGCCTACGGCGCCTCACTGAGCAGTTTCCGCGGCGGGCCGACCTTCCCCGCGCTGTATATCGGCGCGGCGGGCGGCGTCGCGCTCTCGCACCTGCCCGGCCTGCCGCTGGTGCCGGGGGTGGCGATGGGGATCGGCGCGATGTGCGCCGTCATGCTCCGCCTGCCGTTGACGTCGGTGCTGCTGGCGACCCTGCTGCTGTTCTCGGACGGCCTTGCCGTCATGCCGCTGGTGATCGTGGCGGTCGTCGTGGCGTACGTGGTGTCGGCCAGACTGATCCCAGCCACCACCGCCGTCACAGGCACCGAAGCCACCTCGGCGACCTCAGAAGTCCCGGCCGCCTCGGCGACCTCGGCCGCTCCGGCCGCCTCGGCTCCGGCCCCAGGCGCGGTCTCGGCCGCCACAGTGCCCCCGCAGGCCCCGGCCGCGGACCCGGCCGCGCCACGGGTCCCCCTTGCCAGCTCACCGGATATGAGCCCCGAGCAAAAGCGGATGCCGTGACCAGACCGTCCGACCGGCGGCTGCTGCACTACGCCCGGCCGGCCCGGCCGTATCTGGCCGGGCTGGTCCTGGCCACGGTCGCGATCGCGGGCCTGGTCATCCTGCAGGCGCAGCTGCTCGCCACAGCGATCGCCGGCACGTTCAGCAATGGCCTGAACCTATCCGCGCTGCGGGGCACGATCGTCGCGCTGGCCGTCGTGGTCGCCGCCCGGGCGGCGCTGGCCTGGGCCGTCGAAGCGCTCTCGTACCGGGCCTCGGCCGGAGTGAAGTCGCGGCTCCGCCGCGACCTGCTGCGACGCTCGGTGGAACTCGGACCGCGCTGGCTCGCGACCCGCCGGGCCGGTGAGCTGGCCACGCTGACCACGGTGGGCGTGGACTCGCTGGACGCCTACTTCGCCAAGTATCTCCCGCAGGTCGTGCTGGCCGTCGTCATCCCGGTGGCGGTGGTGGCGCGCTTGCTGCTGGCCGACCCGCTCTCGGCGGCCATCATCATCGTCACGGTGCCGCTGATCCCGGTGTTCATGGGCCTGGTCGGCGCGACCACCGCCGAGCGGACCCGCCGCCGGTGGCGGGAGCTGGCCCGGCTGTCGCACCATTTTCTTGACGTGGTGGCCGGGCTCCCGACGCTGCGCGTGTTCGGCCGGGCGAAGGCCCAGGCCAAGTCCGTCGGCGAGGTTACCGGAGCCTACCGTCGCGCCACGCTCGCGACCCTGCGGCTGGCGTTCCTCTCCGCGCTGGTGCTTGAGCTGCTGGCGACGTTCTCGGTCGCGCTGGTCGCCGTCGCCATCGGGCTGCGCCTGGAGGGCGGCCACCTCGGCCTGCGGACCGGCCTGCTCGTCCTGATCCTCGCGCCCGAGGCCTACCTGCCGCTGCGCCAGCTCGCGATTCAGTATCACGCGAGCGCGGACGGCCTCGCCGCCGCGACGGACGTGTTCGATGTGCTGGAAACGCCGCTGGACGTGGCCGGCGGGCAGCCTGACCGCCCCGCCGCATACGTGCCCGCCACGCCCGAGCACGTGTCCAGCTCAGTAGGGCACGCGTCCAGCGAGGCCGGGCCCGCGCTCTCAGTGGTGCCGGTGCAGTCGGTGTGGGTAGAGCCGAGGCGGCTGCAGGCGGTGGGAGTAGACCCGGTCGGACTAGATCCGGTGCGGGTGGAGGCGGTGCGGGTGGAGGACGTGCGGGTGCGGCACCCCGGCCGGAGCCGGCCCGCCCCGGACGGTGCCGCCTTGCGGTTCGCGGCCGGTGAGGTCGTGGCGCTGGCCGGGTCGAGCGGCAGCGGCAAGTCGACGTTGATCGGTGTCCTCCTCGGTTTCATCACTCCCGACGCGGGCCGGGTGGTGATCGAGGAGGCCGACGGCGAGCGCCTCCTCGACCAGCTGGACATGCGGGCCTGGCGGGCCCGCGTCGCCTGGGTTCCACAGGACCCGGTGCTTCAGCACGGCACGGTCGAATCGAACATCAGGCTCGGCCGGCCGGACGCGCCGCGCGAAGCGGTCGAGTTGGCCGCCAGGCGGGCGGCCCTGCACGCGGTGGAACTGGGCAGGCCCGTCTGGGAAGGCGGCAGCGGCCTTTCCGCCGGGCAGCGGCGACGGGTCGCGGTCGCCCGGGCGCTGCTGGCGGACCGGCCGGTGCTGCTGCTTGACGAGCCGACCGCCGGGCTGGACGCGGAAACGGAGGCGCAGGTGCTCGCTTCGGTCCGCGAGCTGGCCAGGGAAGGCAGGCTGGTGCTGATGGTGGCGCACCGGCCGGCGGTTCTCGCGGCGGCCGATCGCGTCGTGACGTTGCCCGCGGACATCCCGGCCGTTTCGGCCGTGCCGGTGGTCTCTGCCGTGCCGGTGGTCTCTGCCGTGCCGGTGGTGCAAGCGGTCCGGCCGGAAGCCTACCCAGGAGCACAGACGGGAGCAGCGATGTGAGCAGCGGCACGGGCCTGGATCGCGCGGCGGTCAAGCGGCTGGCGCTCGCGGTGGCGGCTGGCGCCGTCGCCAGCGTGGCCGCCATCGCCTTGACCGCCACCTCGGCCTGGCTGATATCCCGTGCATCGCAGCGGCCGCCGGTGCTCAGCCTGACCATCGCCGTGGTCGCGGTGCAGGCCTTCGCGCTCACGCGCAGCGTTTTCCGCTATCTTGAGCGGCTGGTCAGCCATGACGCCGCGCTCCAGGTGCTGGCTACGATGCGGGTCACGGCGTACCGGCGGCTGGAACGGCTCGCCCCGGCCGGGCTGCCCGCGTTCCGCTCGGGCGATCTGGTCAGCCGGCTGGTGGCCGACGTTGACGGCATCGCCGACCGCTGGCTGCGGGTCCTGCTGCCGTACCTGACGGCGGCGGTGGCGGGGGCGGGCACTGTCTGCTTCATCGCGCTGCTACTGCCGTCCGCTGCCCTTGCCCTGGCCGTCAGCCTGGTGGTCGCCGCCGTCGTCGCGCCGCGGGCGGCGGGCACCGCGGCGCGGCAGGCCGAGCGCCGGATCGCACCGCGCCGGGGCTAGCTGGCCATCGCCTCGCTCGACCTGCTGCGCGGCTGCGCGGAACTGGTCGCCTTCGGGGCGGATGAGGCCAGCCTGGACCGTGCCGCCGCCGCCGATCGCGCCCTTGGCCAGGCCGAAGCCCGCAGCGCGCTCGGACGTGGCATCGCCGCGTCGGTCACCACGCTGGCCGCGGGCGCGTCGGTCTGGGCGTGCCTGATCCTTGGGGTGCCAGCCGTCCGTTCCGGGGCGCTGCCGGGGGTCGCGCTGGCCGTGCTGGTGCTGACCCCGCTCGCCGCGCACGAAGTGTTCGCGGCGCTGGCGCCGGCCGCGCAGCAGCTCCCCAGAATCCGCGCGTCGGCCGCACGGGTACAGGCCGTCCTGCGGCAACCCGATCCGGTCCGCGAGCCCGCATCGCACCGTCCGGCGCCCGCACCGCTGTATGACCTGCGGATCGAGGGCCTGTCCGCGCGCTGGGACGCGGCCGGGCCGGACGTGCTAAGCGGAATCGACCTGTGCGTGCCCGCCGGACGGCGGGTGGCCGTGGTAGGCCCGAGCGGGGCGGGGAAGACCACCCTGGCCATGGTGCTGCTGCGGTTCCTTGATCCCAGCGCCGGGCGGGTGACCATCGGCGGGACCGACATCACCACGCTTGAGGGCGACACAGTGCGGACGATCGTCGGGCTGTGCGCCCAGGACGCGCATGTCTTCGATACCACCCTCGGCGAGAACCTGCGGCTTGCCCGCCGCGAGGCCACCGACGGGCAGATCCGCACCGCGCTGCGCCGCGCCGGGCTGCTGGAATGGGTCGATGGCCTGCCCGCCGGCCTGGACACCGACGTGGGCGAGTATGGCGTGCGGCTGTCGGGTGGCCAGCGCCAGCGGCTCTCCCTCGCGCGCGTGCTGCTCGCCGATTTCCCGGTCCTGATCGTCGACGAGCCGACCGAGCACCTCGACGAGCAAACCGCCGACGAGCTGACCCGCGACCTGCTGGCCGCCACCGAAGGCCGCACCATCCTGCTCATCACCCATCGCAACGCCGGGCTCGACCAGGTCGATGAAATCGTAAGTATCGAGGCTGGCCGCCTGGCCGCCGTCTAGGGTGTCTTCGATCGACCCGGCGTCACGGGTTCACCGTCTGTCACCGGCTCGCCGGACCTCGCGGTCGGAATGACCGCGGCGTAGACATCGGCGACCACGCCCACTTGGCGCATGGTGAAGGCGCGTTCGCGGCGGCGGTCGCGCGTGAAGGCCGCCCACCAGGTGAGGATGGCCCCGAAACGGTTACGGTACCCGGTCAGGAAGGCGATGTGGATGAACAGCCAGCCGATCCAGCCGGGGAAGCCGCTGATCTGCACCGGCCCGGCCGTCATAATGGCGTTGCCGCGGGAGATGTAAGCGGCCCCGCCCAGGTCGTGGTAGCGGAACGGCTTGCCGGGATCCCGTCCCGTGGCCTCGCGCTTGATGCGGTGCCCGGCGTACAGGCCGCCCTGCATGGCGACCTCCGCGACCCCGGGCAGTTTGTCAAGGCTCATCAGGTCGCCGATGACGGAGATCTCAGGATGGCCGGCGATGGTCAGGTCTGGCTGCACGGGGATGCGTCCCGCCCGGTCGCGTTCGGCCCCCGTCGCCTTCGCCAGCCCCTCGGCGAAGACGGGCGCCTCGACGCCCGCGGTCCACAGCACCGTGCCCGCGTCATAACGAGTGGTGGTGCCCTCGTGATCGCGGACGGCGAGCCCATTGGCGTCGACGTCGGTGACGATCGAGCCCATGTGCATCTCGACGCCCAGCTTGCCCAGGGCCTTCTTCACCTTGCCGGACAGCTTCTCGCCGAAGGTCGCCAGCGGGGCGCTGCCGCCGTCGAACAGCAGCACCCGCGCGTCCTCCGGCTTGGCCTTGCGGTACTCCGCGCGCAGCGTCTTGGTAGCGAGCTCCCGGATCTGGCCGGCCAGCTCCACGCCGGTCGGGCCCGCCCCGACGAGGGCGAACGTCAGCCAGTGGCGGCGTTCGGCGGGATCGTCGGAGGTCTCGGCCATCTCGAACGCGCCGTACACCCGGCGGCGGATGGTCAGCGCGTCAGCGATCGTCTTCATGCCGGGTGCGAACTGGGCGAACTCGTCATGCCCGAAATACGACTGCCGCATTCCGGCGGCGACGATGAGGTCGTCGTACGGGAATTCGATCTGACCGCCTCCGGGCCTGGTCGCGATGACGCGGCGGGCGTTGGTGTCGATGCTGCTCACCTCGGCCATGACGCAGTCGACGTTCTTGTTCCCCTTGAGCACGCTGCGCAACGGCGCGGCGATCTGCCCCTCGGACAGGATGCCGGTCGCGCACTGGTAGAGCAGCGGCTGGAACAGGTGGTGGTCCGCTCGGTCGACGAGGGTCACCGACACCGGGGCGCGCCGCAGCGCACGGGCCGCGAACAGGCCGCCGAAACCGCCGCCGATGATCACTACGCGACGCGGACCCCGCTCGCCTGCACTGGCAGCCATGCCGGTCCGCTCGCTCACCCTGGCTGGCCGGTCGCCTGGTCGGCTGGGTCATACCAGGCGAGCTGCCCGGTTAGCAGCCGGTCCGCCTCCTTCGGGCCCCAGCTGCCCTGCGCGTAAGGATGCACCGGGGTGGCGTCGCCGAGTACGGGGTCGACGATCTCCCACATGGCCTCCACGGTGTCCTGGCGGGCGAACAGCCAGCGGTCGCCGTCCAGTGCCGCGCCGATGAGCCGGTCGTAGGGGCGGATGTCCGATCCTGGCCGCACCGCGAACTCAAGGCTTTCCGACTGCGGCTCCCAGCCGGCGCCGGGCTTCTTCCCCTGCAAGGTGAGGTTGACCGCCGTCTCAGGCCAGATCCGGAAGCTGATGCGGTTCCCGGTTGCGATCGGCTCGATCCCGAACACGTCATGCGGAGGCTGCTTGAGGGTGATGGTGATCTCGGTGGTGGTGACGGGCATGCACTTGCCCGCCCGGATCAGGATCGGCACCCCGGACCAGCGCCAGCTTTCGGCCCTGAGCCGGACCGCGATGTATGACTCCACCGTCGAATTCGGGTCGACGCCGTCGACCTGCCGGTAGCCGTCATACTGCCCGCGCACCACGGTCTCCGGGGTCAGCGGGCTCAGCGAGTTGACCACCTGGTGCTTGGCGTCCCGCCAGGATGCCAGCCCGGACCCGCTCGGCGGTTCGGCCAGGACGGTCGCCAGTACCTGGAGCATGTGGTTCTGCAGCACGTCCCTGATCGCCCCGGTCTTGTCGTAGAACCGGCCGCGGTCGGCGACGTTGAACTGCTCCGCCATCGTGATCTGGATGTTGTCCACGTAGTTGCGGTTGAGCAGCGGCTCGATCGCCGAGTTGGCGAACCGGGTGAACAGGACGTTCTCCACCGGGTCGAAGGCCAGCCAGTCGTCAACCCGGAAGATGGCCTCTTCCGGGAAGTGCTCGTGCATGGTGTCGTTGAGCTTGCGTGAGCTGGCCAGGTCGGAGCCGAAGGGCTTCTCCACCATGACCCGGGCGCCGTGTGCGCGGTCCGCGGACGCGATTCCCTGGGCGATCCTCCCGAACAGGAAGGGCGGCACTTCCAGGTAGTACAGAACGTGCTGGCCGGTGCCGATCTCATCGGACATGGCCTTGTAGGTGGCGTCGTCGCCGAGGTCCCCGTCTATGTAGCGAAGGAGCCCGAGCATCTTGACGGCGGCCTGCTCGGCGGGGTCCATACCGTTGAGCTTCAGTGACGCGGTCGCGTAGTCGCGGAACTGCTCAAGTCCCCAGCCGCTCTTGGCCACCCCGATCACCGGTACGTCGAGGACGCCGCGTTTGACCAGTCCCACCAGCGCGGGGAAGGTCTCCAGCTTGGCCAGGTCACCGGTCGCGCCGAAGATGACGAGCGCGTCGACTCGGTCTGCCGCCATTGTTAGCTCCTCACGGTCGCCGTCAGCCCCGATATGACCACGGCCGGGACCGTCAGTCACGATATGACCACGGACGGCACTGGAGTGCGCCACCCCTCGGGGGTGAATGCCGTGAGTCACCCGGTCCAGACGATGACAACGAGCGGTCGCCAGGCGACGCTGCCTGAATGAGCGAATTCAGGGTGAGCGCGGCTGAGTTCCGAGCGCTCTACGAGCGGTTGCGGCGCAGTTCCGAGCAGGGGCCGGCCGACCGGCTTGGGGCGCTCAACAACATCACATCGGCGGAGGTGGTAGCCGCCGCGAGCGATGTCTGGCGCGGTCGCTCGGTGTCGCTGGCCGCGCCGATCGCGATCCGGACGGCAGCCGACAACCCCGATCCCGCCGTGCATCAGATGACGAACCCGGCCGACGACCCGGCCCACGATTCCGGGCTGTTTTTCGCCACGGACCGTCTGGCCATGAACATCCACGGCGACGCCGACAGTCACATTGACGCGCTCTGCCACGTGATGTTCGACGGAAAGCTCTACAACGGCATCGACGCGGAGACCGTTACCGCATCGGGAGCGACCGAGCTGTCCATCGAGGTCGCGGGCCAAGGGATCGTCGGCCGCGGCCTGCTGCTCGACATCCCGAGCTTGCGCGGGCTGCCCTGGCTGGAGCCTGGCGATCAGGTGACCGCCGATGACCTGCTCGCGGCGGAGTCGGCGCAAGCCGACCGCATCCAGCAGGGCGACCTGCTCTTCGTCAGGGTCGGCCATCGTGCCCGCCGCCGGTCGCTGGGAGCGTGGAACGCCGCCGAGGCCCGCGCCGGACTGCATCCGTTGGCGCTTGAGCTGCTCGCGGAACGACGGATCGCGGCCCTCGGCAGCGACGGGAACAATGACACGGCGCCGAGCGCCGCCGAGGGCGTGGACTTCCCCGTGCACGTGCTCGCGATCAACGCGATGGGCCTGCACCTGCTCGACTACCTGGACTTCGACGCCCTAGTGGGATTGTGCGGGGAGCTGCGTCGCTGGTCATTCCTGTGCGTTGTGGCGCCGCTTCGGCTGCGGGCGGGGACAGGCTCCCCGGTCAACCCGATCGCGATTTTCTGAGAACGCAGCGGAAACAGCTGCTTGAACCGGGGGAAGCCCAATCACCCCGCACGGGCGATGCAGCCCGTTCGCCGCTGTAGTGACAATGACG
>Ga0182024_10024033_pt1 | contig 10863 bp, 13 predicted proteins | sample P32metaG_FD_120480 | JGI IMG/M metagenome (GOLD analysis project Ga0182024, IMG submission 120480) | Permafrost microbial communities from Stordalen Mire, Sweden - P3-2 metaG (Illumina Assembly) | ecosystem: Environmental > Terrestrial > Soil > Wetlands > Permafrost | place: Sweden: Stordalen... | reverse complement strand
GGTACTCCGATCGCAATCGCGATCAGCATCGCCCAAAGAACGAGCCACACATGCTCGATCGTCGCCCGCAGGATTTCATCTCCGTGCTGCGCGAAAAAAGCAGCCAGTTTCATTTCTCCTCCCCGGCTTCTTCGAGCACCCTCAGTTGCGCAAGATACGCCGCTGCCACCGGCTCCGTCGCGCTCAAGAACTCTTTGGGCGAGTAAACACCTCGGAGCTCTCCGGCTTCCATCAACCCGATCCGCGTGCCGATCAGCAGTGCCTCGCTAATGTCGTGCGTCACAAGGACAATCGTTTTCTGCAGCCGCCCTTGCAATTCGTGAAACTCGCGCCGCACGTCGCCGCGCGTGAGCGGATCGAGCGCGCCAAATGGCTCATCCATCAGAAGAATGGGAGGATCGGCGGCCAGCGCCCGCGCGACTCCCACACGTTGTCGCTGCCCTCCGGAGAGCTCGTGTGGATAACGCGTGAGAAATTCAGGAGCGAGTCCTACGAGCACCAATAGTTCCCGCACGCGCCGGCGCTGGCGTTCCTCGGACCAGCCCTCGAGCCGCGGCACGACCGCGATATTTTCCGCGACCGTGTAGTGCGGAAAAAGTCCCGCTTCCTGGATCACATATCCAATCCGGCGACGCAGTACGATCGCATCCCACGCCATGGTGGGTTTCCCCTCGACCCGCACCGTTCCGTCGCTAGGTTCCAGCAATCGGTTGATCAGCTTGAGCGCCGTCGTCTTTCCCGCGCCGCTGCGACCCAACAACACCAACGTTTCGGCGCGAGCGATGGTGAAATTTATGCCCGTCAGCAGAGGGTTTCCATTAGGAAGCCGGTAACCGACTTCTTCAAATTCAATGATTGCTTCTGGGTGGGATCCGGCGTGGTGTTGGCGACTCATGGAGAGCGGACGCAGAGGAGACCAGCGCGTCTCAAGCAGGCTACCAAGCGCGCTGTAACAGTGTCAATCAAGGTCGCTGGCAACGCGCCTGCGCCGCGACGACTGTCCCATCAGCCGCCCCTTCCCAGAAATTCGCGAATTTCGCCAAAAACATCTTCCAGCATGCGTTCGGTCAGCTTACCGGTAAAAGTATTTTGCTGACTCGGATGATACGACGCGAACAACTTCGGCGAGTCATCACCAAACCAGTGGCTCGATCCATGCCGGAAAGGAAACGGAACGAAACTCTCAATCTTCCCATTTCGTTTGAGGATTCCCAGGTATGCGCGCATAGCGATGCTTCCCAGCGCCAAAATCGCCTTCGGACGCAGCCATTTCAACTCCGCCTCGAAATAAGGCTGGCAGTTCGCCAACTCCAAAGGCAAAGGTTTGTTCGCCGGCGGCACGCAACGAACCGCGGCGGAGATGTAAGCATTTTTCAGCTTGAGACCATCGCCGAGACGCGTCGAGATCGGCTGATTCGCGAATCCGGTGTTATACAGCGCTTTGTAGAGAAAGTCGCCCGATCGGTCGCCGGTAAACATCCGCCCCGTGCGATTCGCGCCATGCGCCGCGGGCGCAAGCCCCAGAATCAGCAACTTCGCGCGAGGATCGCCGAATCCGGGAACAGGCTTGCCCCAGTAATCCCAGTTGCGGAATGATAGCCTCTTCTCCCGCGCCACCGCCTCACGATACGCAACCAGGCGCGGACATTTCCGGCATCGCACGATTCGAGCGTTTAATCGATCAAGCTCGCTCACTGTATCTCCCAACTATTCTAAAACCTCTGCCTGTTTCGCGGTATCTGTATAATGAGGGCTCGCCGTGAAGGCTCGCAACACTCGTTAAAAACGGCTCGTACGCCGCCAGTTGCTTTCGCTGGACCTGCGGCCGCACATCGGACAGCTCATCTCATGGATAACACCCGCGAAAGAATTATCATCTTGGAGTCCGACCCCGCGAGCCGCGACGCTTTGCTCGGTTCGCTGCAAGGCGCTGGTTACGAAGTATCCTCCTTTTCTACATCGGCGGAGGCTCTCGAGGCCGCTCGCCAGTCCAATACAGATTTACTGCTGCTCGATTTCGCCATCCTCGACCCAAGCTCCCGCGAAGTTCTCGCGACCATTCGCGGCGCTGCGTCTTTCGCAGCGGTCCGCGTGATCCTTTTGGTTGACGCCGAAGCCTGGCAACGAGCCGCCGCGCTTGATTCCGGCGCGGACGACGCAATTTCCCGCCCATGGGATGCCGCAGAGCTCCACGCCCGAATACGCGCACAACTGCGCGTTCAGAAAACGGAAAATTCGCTCCGCCGCGAACTTCGCATTGCCGAAGAAGGCCAGCACATCGCCCATACCGCTTTTGAAGCGCTCGCTGTCACCGAAAAGATGACCAGCGACGCGTTCTCTCTCGACCGCCGGCTGAAAATTGGATTTGCCTCTGTTTTTGCAGTGGCCGCCCTGATGGCTGCCACATACTTCCTTTTCGCGCGCAAGGAGCAAACACAGAATCAGCACACGAATAAGGTCATTGCCGGACTCGAGGGTTCACTCATCAGACAGCAGAACCTGCTCGCGGAGGTTCGCAGGCTCCGTGCGACGCAGGATCCCGCCGCCACCCTCTTCGCCGGAAAAGACGAGCTCCAGAAAAAGGCAGCCGATCTCCAATCGAAAATGGCCAGCGCCCGTTCCGACGAGCTAGCCGCTCTGCAAAACGAACTCGCCGACACGAACTCACGCCTCCAGCGCGTTGAGCAGGAGCGCGGCTCCGCTCGAAACCTCATCCCCACCGATGTGCAGAGCGTCTGCCTGTTGCACGTCTCGGTCGCGTTTCGGAATCAGCAGAGCGGCCAGCGCCTCCGCTACGGCGGCCTAAACGCCCAAGGCGATCCCATCCAGGACAGCACTGGCAATCCGATTTTCACTCTCGATGGCCGCGGCCCAGAAGTAAAAATGGACGTCTTCGGCACCGGTTTTCTCGCCGGTCCCCACGGACGCGTCATCACCAATCGTCACGTAGCCGAACCTTGGTGGAAAAACGACGACCTAAGTTCCCTAACCTCCCAAGGTATGCAAGCCGAAATTTCTTCCATCCGCGCCTATTTTCCCGGCGACCCACGCTCCTTCAGCGCCGAAATCCAAGACATCTCGAAGGAGACCGATCTCGCCACCATTAGCGTAAACATGCAGGACTTGAAACGCGCAATCCTTGCCATCGATTCCGCCAATGCCGCCGCCCAACCCGGTCAGCCCATCGTCCTGATGGGCTATGCCACCGGCCTAGCCGCTCTCCTAGCGCGCACCGATGAAGAAACCTCGCAGCAAATTCTGACGAGCGGCGGCACCGACATTTCCCAAGTCCTCGACGAACTCGCGCGCCGCAATCTGATCCGCCCCCTCATCACGCAAGGCCACATCGGTGACGTGCTTTCCGATAAAATCGTGTTCGACGCCCAAACCACCTCCGGCGGCTCCGGTGGTCCTCTCATTAATCAGCAAGGCAAAGTAATCGGCGTTACCTTCGCCGTTCTAAAAGGCTTCGGAGGCTCCAATTTCGGCATCCCCATTCGCTTCTCCCAGCCCCTCCTAGGCCAGCCCCGCCCCCCCGCAAATTGACACACCGGGTACCCCACCGCTAGCATGTTCAGAGCCACCTATTCCCCGAGGGTAACCGGAAACTGCTGCCCGTAGCCGGGATTGGCGAGCAGCTCTGCTTATGGCAACCACTTCACGCGAGAAGGCGATCCTCGAGCGCATCGTCGAGGCGCGCCGCGAATCCATTGCGCACCGCAAGCGCGTGCTTCCGGACGTTGCGCTAAAGATGGCCGTCCAGAAGGCGGAGCCGCCGCGAGATTTCCCCGCGGCCCTGACGCGCAATACCTACAACATTATCGCCGAAATGAAAAAGGCGTCTCCTTCCCGGGGCATACTGCGCGGAAATTACGTTCCGCTGGACTTGGCGCCAAAGCTTGAAAGCGCTGGAGCCGCGGCTCTTTCCGTCCTAACCGAGGAAACATTTTTTCTAGGCTCACTCACCCACCTCAAGGAAGCGAAGAAAGTCACTCAAATCCCCATCCTGCGCAAGGATTTCATCGTCGATCCATGGCAAGTATGGGAAGCGCGCGCTGTCGGCGCGGATACTTTTCTTCTGATTGCCGCGGTCCTGACGGATGCCACATTGCGTGAACTTCTCGATCTCGGCCGGTCGCTGCAAATGGAGCCTCTCGTCGAAGTTCACTCCCGTGAGGAACTCGACCGGGTCGTTGCCGCCGAAGCGAAAATCATTGGCGTGAATAACCGCGACCTCCGCAATTTCGAAGTCCGCCTCGAAACATCTCTCGATCTGATTGAATCCATCCCGGACGATTGCATCGCCGTGAGCGAATCCGGACTGAACAGCCACGCCGACCTTGTGCGCCTTCGAGCCGCCGGGTTCGACGCTTTTTTGATTGGCGAAACTATAATGAAAGCGAACGATCCCGGCGAACCATTGCGCGAGTTGATCGGCCATGACGAAATTGACCTCGTATCGTGAGTGAGCGATGCCAAAGGCTCTGAAAGTGAAAGTAAAGATCTGCGGAATCACCAACTGGACCGACGCCCGCCGGGCCGTCGATGCGGGCGCTGATTTTCTGGGCTTCAATTTTTATGCTGGCAGCCCGCGTTACGTCACGCCCGCCAAAGCTCGACAAATCGTGCGCCGCCTCCCCAAAGGGATTTCATCGGTCGGTGTCTTCGTGAACGAAACGGAAGAGAAAATGCTCGAAATCGCGCAAACGGTCGGACTCGATCGTATGCAGCTTCACGGCGACGAGTCGCCCTCAACTGTCGAGCGCATGGGCCGAAAGTTACCCGTTATAAAGGCGGTACGTGTGCGAAAATCGTTTCGCGCTTCGCAACTTTCGCGATTCAAGCACGCGAGCGCGCTGCTCCTTGACGGTTTCGACGCGAATCAATGGGGCGGCACGGGAAAAACTTTCGATTGGCGGGTTGCGCAACGGACACAGCGCAAAGCCAAGCTTTTCCTCGCCGGAGGCATCACGCCAGAAAATGTCGCGCAAGCCATCCGCATCGCGAATCCGTATGCGGTGGATGTCTGCAGTGGTGTCGAAGCAAAACCAGGTAAGAAAGACCCCCAGCGTTTAAAAGCATTCATGCGCGAAATAGAAAGTGTCCGAAAAGGTTCCCGATGAGTTCCATTTCACAGGTCGTGCCGGATCCCCGGGGGCGCTACGGCCCCTACGGTGGTCGCTACGTTCCCGAAACGCTCATGGCGCCTCTCGAAGAACTCGAGCGCACCTATGCGGAAGCTAGCGCCGATCCGAAGTTTCAATCTCATCTCAACAAACTGCTCCATGACGTTGCCGGCAGGCCCACGCCGCTCCAGTTTGCCTCGCGTTTGACAGAACAGTTCGGTGGCCCGCGAATCTACATCAAGCGCGAGGACTTGCTCCACACCGGCTCGCACAAAATCAATAATTGCCTCGGTCAGGGTCTCCTCGCCGTGCGCATGGGCAAAAAGCGCGTCATCGCGGAAACCGGCGCGGGCCAGCATGGCGTAGCTACAGCAACGGTAGCCGCGCTCCTCGGCCTCACCTGCACCGTCTACATGGGCACCGAGGACATGGAGCGCCAGCGCCTGAATGTGTTCCGCATGCGACTTCTGGGCGCCGAAGTCGTCGGGGTCGATTCTGGCAGCCGCACCCTGAAGGATGCAATTAACGAAGCCATGCGTGACTGGGTCACCAATGTCCAAACGACGCATTATCTGCTTGGCTCTGTCCTCGGAGCTCATCCATATCCGCAAATCGTCCGAGATTTTCACAAAATCATCGGTGAGGAAGCCCGCCAGCAAATCCTTGAGGCCGAAGGCCGGTTGCCCGATTATCTGTTTGCGTGCGTGGGCGGCGGATCGAATGCAATCGGCCTATTCCACGCCTTTCTCGGTGATGCCAACGTAAAGATGATCGGCGTAGAAGCAGGCGGCCGCGGAAAGACGCTCGGCGAGCATGCATCACGCCTTGCCGAAGCGCAAGGATTTACAGGCGCGAAGCCCGGCGTCTTGCAAGGCACCTATACCTACGTCCTGCAGACGCCCGACGGCCAAATCTCTACCACTCATTCTGTTTCCGCCGGCCTGGACTATCCCGCTGTCGGCCCCGAGCACGCCTGGCTTGCCGAACTCGGCCGCGCCGAATACACGGCCATCGGCGACGAAGACGCGATCAACGCTGCGCGTACTCTCGCACGTAAGGAAGGAATCATCCCGGCGCTCGAATCCGCGCACGCTTTAGGCGAACTGCTGCGCCGTGCCCCGCAAATGAAAAAAGACGAAATCGTCATCTTCAATCTTTCAGGCCGCGGCGATAAGGATATGGATTTTCTCTCCCGCCATGTCTAACGCGTCGATACCTGGATCCTCTCATTCAAGGCCAATCGCCGCTCAACCCTTCGCCTCTGCGGGTCGAATCGCACGTTGCTTTCGTGAGCTTGCCGAGCGCGGTGAACTCGGACTGGTCGCGTATCTCACTGCGGGCGACCCGACGCTCGAAGCAAGCGAGAAAATTATCTTGGCCGCTGTGGCAGCCGGCGCCGATGTCATCGAATTGGGTGTTCCCTTTAGCGACCCTGTGGCCGACGGTCCCACGATTCAGCGCGCCAGCGAACGGGCGCTGCAAAGCGGCACCACCCTTGCGGGAGTCCTCGACTTGGCCCGGCGCCTTCGCGCAGGCACCGATGTGCCCTTGGTTCTGTTCAGCTATTTCAATCCGATACTGCAAATGGGCCTGGAAAAACTCGCGCAAACGGCTGCTCGATCAGGCATCGATGGCGTTCTAGCCACGGATTTGACTCCCGAAGAATCGCTGGACTATCGCCAAATCCTGCGAGCGCAGGGCCTGGACACCATTTTCCTCGGCGCGCCCACCTCTACTGATGCGCGCCTTACCCAAATCGCCGAATGCTCGAGCGGCTTCATCTATCTGATCTCGCGCACCGGCGTGACCGGTACCCGTGATTCGCTCCCGGAAGAATTGCCCAATTTGGTTCGCCGCGTCCGCCGTTTCACCAAGCTGCCAGTCGCCGTCGGGTTCGGAATCTCGCTTCCCGACCACGTCTCGGCCCTAGGCGGCATAGCCGACGCTGCCGTGGTCGGCTCCGCGCTGGTCGCCGAGGTAGAGAAAGCGGTAAAAGTCAGTACGGGTGGTCCCGAATCGGCGGCCGCAGCCGTGGCCCGGCGAATCCGCCTGCTCAAAGAGGCAGCCCGTCATGGAATCAGCCGCCGGGGAAGTAATGGCGACTAGTTGCCTTGGATCGGCCTTTCAGATCATCGAACCTGCTGACGTGGCAACGGCACTCCTCAAAAACGCCACGATAACGTCTGCTTGCGCGATCAGTTTTGTTCCTAAGATTGTCGCGGTAGAATTGAGCGAAAATTCATGCGTGGTGCGATTTCCAGGGAACGCAAAGCAGTGGCCATCGAAATCGAATGTAAGTGATTGAAAATGAAATAAAGCGATTACGTCTAATCGTCACAGAAGCGAGCTGTTTCGGATAAGAAAAAAGGGAAGAGAATGGACAAACGGGTAGCGAGTGCGGAAGCGGCAGTGGCGCGGATTCAGGATGGCGCTACGATCCTCATGGGCGGGTTCGGAGCTTCCGGCGTACCGGAAAACCTGATCCGCGCGCTGTGCCGCCAAGGGACGAAGAATCTGACGGTTGTGTCCAACAACGCCGGCATTGCCGGATACGGCATCGATTTGCTCCTGAAGAACAAGCAGATAAGGAAAATCATCGCGAGCTTCGTCGGCGGCAACAAGACCTTCGAGCAACTTGCGCTTAAAGGAGAAATCGATCTCGAACTCAATCCGCAAGGTACGTTGGCGGAACGGGTTCGATCAGGCGGAGCTGGAATTCCAGCTTTCTTCACGCCCACTGGCTACGGCACTCTTGCCGCCGAGGGTAAGGAGGTCCGCGAGTTCAACGGCCGCCCCCACATCCTAGTTCCGTCACTTCGCGGCGACTTCGCTTTCGTGAAAGCATGGAAAGGCGACCGTTGGGGCAACTTGGTGTACCGGAAAACGGCTCGAAACTACAACGCGGTGATGGCGACGGCCGCCAATCATGTAATTGCCGAGGTGGAGCAGGTCGTTGAACTCGGAGATCTTGACCCGGATGGAGTCCACACGCCCAGCATTTACGTCGACGCGATCTTGCAGGGCGAACGCTACGAGAAGCCGATCGAAATTCGCACCGTGCGAAAGCGTTAGGAGAAATCATGCCGCCGCAAACAGATAAACGTGAAATGATCGCGCGCCGCGTGGCGCAAGAAATGCACGATGGCTACTACGTCAACCTTGGGATCGGTTTGCCAACGCTCATTCCGAATTTCCTTCCGCCGGGCGTGGAAGTAGTCATGCAGTCCGAAAATGGAATGCTAGGAGTCGGCCCGTATCCGTACGAAGGTGACGAAGACGCCGATCTCGTCAATGCCGGCAAAGAGACAATTACCGAAATTCCGGGCTCCTGTTATTTTTCCAGCGCCGAATCCTTCGGAATGATTCGCGGAGGCCACGTTGACGTCACCGTTCTCGGGGCTCTCCAGGTAGATGAAAAAGGAAACCTCGCCAATTGGGCGATCCCGGGCAAAATGCTCAAGGGAATGGGTGGCGCGATGGATCTGGTTGCCGGCGCCAAGCGCGTCATCATTGCCATGGAACACACCACCAAAGAAGGCGAGTTCAAAATTGTAAAAAATTGCAGCTTGCCTTTAACGGGCGTCAGCGTCGTCGACCTGATCGTGACCGAACTTGCGGTGATCGAAGTAACGCCGCAGGGGCTGGTTTTGCGCGAGGTCGCCCCTGGGGTGACACCCGGAGACGTGCAGAAGGCGACAGAACCCACGCTGCAACTCGCGCCCGATCTCCAGACGATCGCTGTCTAAAGCTTACGGGACGAAAGAAACCCGCCGCCCGTGAAGATAGCGCCCCCGCACCGGTTGCGGTACCATCAATACAAATAAGACCATTAAGCAAACACTGGCAGGAGAGCGATGGATCCGCACTCAATCGTGGTGGTGAGTCTGCACAGCCCCAAGGAACGCGTGTGGGGGGAGCTCGTCGAAATTTCGAACGCCGGCGTCACCGTGCGCGGTATCGATTTGAGTGCCTTCGACGATTTCGTCAGCCAGGTGCTGCATCCGGAAGGCGAGCGTATCGGACTGCCAACGCTGTTTTTCCCTATGCTGCGTATCGAACGGATTGCGCTCGACGAAGTTCGCGGCTCGATTCCCTCGATGGCGGATATGTTCGAGAAAAAAGTAGGGCGATCGCTGGCGGATTATCTCGAGCAGTTCGCCTGAAGAATTTTTCCGCTCATTTGTACTCGGAAGAAATATGAATGGCCGAATTCTGACGGTACCCAACCAACTGACGTTTCTACGTCTGGCGTTTCTTCCGTTTTTCATTATTGCGATCAAGTACGACAGATACTTACTTGCGCTAGGAATTCTCGTTGTGGCAGGCTTCAGCGACGGACTCGACGGACTGCTCGCTCGCACCATGAATCAAAGGACGCCGCTCGGCGCCTACCTCGACCCGATCGCTGACAAACTGCTGATGTCTTCCTCTTTCGTGGCGCTTGCTTTGAAAGGAAAGATTGGCTGGTGGCTCGCCATCCTCGTGCTCGGGCGGGACGTTTCGCTGCTGGTGGCCTGCGCGACCATCCTTCTCACGGTCGGCTACAGGCCATTTCCTCCCAGCATTTGGGGGAAGGCGGCAACATTCTTTGAGATATTGCTCATCGTGCTGGTACTTGTGCTGGCGATATGGAATAACCACGTGCTGTGGGTTGTACGCAGCATTTGCCCGTATGTCGTCGCCGTCCTGGTGATTGTTTCAGGTCTTCACTACAGCATTACCGTTTCGCGCCAGCTTCACGCGGGAAGCTGACTGGGCCGTTTGCGCCGGACCAACCGCATGTAAATTCGTGTAGACCATCATCGCAAAGCTCGCCACAACGATTAGCATTGCGGTCCAGCCGAACAGATAGGCGCGCTTGCGCTCTTCCGGGGTCGTTGGCGGCCGATCCACCATGATCCGTCCGAGGATGAACCCGGTCGCGAGGCCTCCCAGATGCGCCATATTGTCGATGCCCGGAAACAACAAACCCCATACAAGAATATAGACTAACCACCGAATAATCTGCTGGCGCAGCATTTTCATGCCTGCACTTCGACGGCCGGTAGTAATCGCAAGTAGCACGCCGATAAGTCCGAGCAGCGCTCCCGATCCTCCCACGCTGAAATGACCGGAGATACTGCTGAGCACGTAACCGCCGATTCCTGTAACCACATAGATAAAGAAATATCGCGCCGAGCCGTACAGTTCCTCAATTTGCGGCCCGATATCCATTAAGACCCACATGTTGAAACCGATATGAAGCAGGCTGCCGTGCAGGAATACGGCCGTTACAAATCGCCACGGTTCCTGCAGATTGTAAGCGAAAGGAAGCGACGCGCCCAAACGCTGCAGAACTTCGCCAGTGATGCCGCCAAGATTGTTCAGAATGCCAAAGGCCCCGCCTCCCGGCTGTTGCAGGCCGCTGAGTCGCATGGTCCAAAGCAGGCTGAGCACGTAGAGGATGCAGCTGAAACCAAGGATGCCATAGGTTCCCGGAGAGGTCGTGGGTAGCAAGCGGCCAAGAGAACGGCTGGCAGCGGCAACCGAGAACGTCATGCTTGCGCCGCACTGATAACAGTGCGGCGCGCCGGCGCCAACAAGCGTGCCGCACGAGGGGCAAAGCTTCGGACCTGGCCTTTCCTGCTCGCCACTTCCGAAAAACCCACTCATTTTCTTGCGGAATCGGTCGAACTGGTATCGTTGACGAGGTGAAAGTGCCAATCGGTGTCCTTGCGAGAACGAAGATGCGTTCTAT
>Ga0182024_10024032_pt1 | contig 10864 bp, 7 predicted proteins | sample P32metaG_FD_120480 | JGI IMG/M metagenome (GOLD analysis project Ga0182024, IMG submission 120480) | Permafrost microbial communities from Stordalen Mire, Sweden - P3-2 metaG (Illumina Assembly) | ecosystem: Environmental > Terrestrial > Soil > Wetlands > Permafrost | place: Sweden: Stordalen... | reverse complement strand
GCAGGCCGTGTTGGATGTTGATGCCGGGAATAAAATCGGTGGAAGTCCAATGGAATTTGTCCGTGCCGCTTTCGGTGTTGATGGCCAGCACGCCCGCGGATCCTTTTCCGAATGCCGGGGAAGAACGTCCTGAGGAAAGGTCGACTGAGCGGACGCCTTCGACAGCGAGAATGGTCTGAAACTGGCCGGTGATGGGGTTGGTGATGTTGAACCCGTTGAGCAGAAAGAGGACCTGGTTTTCCGACGATCCGTTCACATGCAAAGTGCCGGAGCCATCCTCGAGCACCCCGGGCAGAAGCTGTAGCGAATTTCGCAAGCTGTGACTGTTCGCGTACGGCATGTCGTTCACTTCGGTACCGGTGAGGCGTTCCTGACTCTGGGCTTGGCCGACGTCGACAGGGGACGTTTCGGCGTGAACGTTCTCGGATTGGAAAACCTCGCGGACGCTGTTGATGACCAGCGTTAGCTCCAGCGTGGCTTCGATGTGCAGCGGACGATCCTTCAGCGCGTAGTATCCTTCACGCGTGATGCTGAGAAGAAAGTCGCCGGGTGCGGACAAGGTGAGCGTGAAGGTTCCTGTGGGATCGGTTTGGGCGTCCAAGGAAATCCCGTCGCGATGGATGTTTGCGCTGGCAGCGCGAACTGGAGCTTCGTTCTCGTCGACCACGCGGCCGTGTAAAGTAATATCGGCGGCACAGAGCGGCAGCACGAGCGAACCCAGCAGCAAAAATAGTCCCTTACGGCTCACGGCGACTCTCTCATCAGGATAGAACCTGTCGAACGTCGCTTGCGCGACTCAGCAAAACACCTTATGGACCGGCAGGGATTTTTCGCCGATACTAACCTTAGTGGTTGTCGACTATTACGAGGCTCTTCAGATCAGCCCCAACGCCGATCAGGAGACCGTCCATCGCGTCTATCGGGTGCAAGCGCAGCGTTTCCATCCGGATAACCAGGAAACAGGCCATGCGCCGACGTTCCGCTTGATCGCGGACGCTTATCAAATCCTTAGCGATCCGCAGAAACGCGCCGATTATGACACCCAGCATCGAAACGCGCGCCATCAAGATAAGCGCGAGCAGTTGGCGGGCAACCCGGCCTCTACTCTTGCTGACGAGCATCGCAAGCGGCACGAAATCCTGACCGTCCTCTATCGCAAACGGCTGGCACAACCGGATCAGCCGGCGATGGGGTTGCGCGATCTTCTGGATCATCTGGGGATACCGCGGGAACAGCTCGAATTCAGTCTTTGGTATCTCAAAGAGGGCGGGTATCTGCTGCGCACCGATAGCGCGCGGCATTCGATTACACTGAAGGGCGTCGAACTCATCGAAACGCTTACAGTACATCGCAACGAGCCGCTGAAAATCGACGATTCGCGCGTCGCGTAGAGCCAGCTACTTCGAGGGGATCGCGATTGATTTTCCGGTCCTGGCGGATTCGCGCGCGGCGGTCAGGATTTCGGTGACGATCATATTGTTCTCCAGCGACGATAGACCCGCGGGCTTGCGCCGGCCTCGCGCTACGGCGATCAGATAGGACACTGAATCCCGCTCGTCGGGTGCGATCTCGGCAGGCGTGCGCGCTTCTTCCTGCTGTCCCGGCAAGCGTACGCGGAGAGAGTTGCCGCCGACCGCGTTGGCGTAGCCTCGCTGCGCGTACACTTCAAAATCCTTGCGCGAAAACGGCCAGTTCCAGGAACCTTGAATGATGCCCTGCGCGTGGGGATACTCGACGAGCACGGTTGCTTCGTCATCGACGCGCGGATAAATTTCCGGCTTAATCTGCTGGGTCATGGCGGTGACGCGAATCGGGCGCTGATTGTCCATCATCCATGTCATCAGGTTGGCGCCATAACAGCCGAAGTCGAACAGTGCACCGGCGCCGTTCTTCACCGGATCGCTGAGCCAGCCGAAAAACTCCGGAGGTACGTTGATTTCCTTGGGCCCTTGATGCCCGTCCATCGCGACCATCTTGCGGATGTCGCCCATGGCTTTCTGTTCCTTTATGAGATTGTGCATTTCGGCATGGCTGCGATACCAAGTGGTTTCGTAATTGACAATGATGGGGATACTGCTGCTTGCGCCCGCCTTCTGAATCGCTCGCGCATGGTCCATGCTGACCGCGAGAGGTTTTTCCATCATCACCGGGATTTTGCGCGATGCACATGCTTCGACGACCATAGGGTGATCGAAGGTATTGGTAAACGTGGCGACCGCTTCCGGTTTTACTTTGTCGAGCATCGCCGCGAGATCGGCGAAGAACAAATCGCCCGCGATGCCATAGCGGTCCCCGTATTTCTTGTGCAGACCAGGATCCGGATCGTAGACGCCGACGATCTCGACGTCTTTACGTTTCTGCAAGGCGCGAAAGAATCCGTCGACGTGCCCATGGTCGAGTCCGGCAATTGCGACTCGCAGAGGACCCTCAGTCTGTGCGGCGGCGAGGGATACCCAGAGGAGTAATCCTGAAAAAAATCGCATGTTATTTTCGCTTTCCGATCGCGTAGAGAGTTTGCGATGTCCGTAAAAAAATCTGACCCTCGGAGATCGCAATCGTGCTCAAGCAGTAATCGTTCACATTATTTTCAGCAAGAATCTCGAACTGCGGGCCGGCCTTCAGCACGGTGGTGAGGCCGTCCTCATTGGTGATATAGATTTTCCCGTCAGCGAGAATTGGCGAAGCCGAATAGGTGCCGGGCTTCATGCGCTGGCCTCCATAATACTCCTGCCCGGTTTTCGCGTCGAGGCAGAAAACGATGCCTCGATCATTGATCGAGTAAAAATACTTTCCGTCGGTCATAGGGGTTGGCACGTCGGGTCCTTTATCGAACTTCCAAAGAATATTGGAGCTGGTGATGTCGCCTTTGCCGCCGATTTTGAAGGTTTGCAGAGGCCGTTCCCGCGTGGGCGCGAAGACAATTCCGTCGAAGTAAGTGGCCGATGCGATGGTCCGGTAGGCATCGTTATTTTGCGGATTGAAGCCGGTGACGCGCCAGATCTCTTCTCCGGTTTTCAGATCGTGGCCGGTCACGACATCGCCTCCGAGCACGATCAACTGGATGCCTTCGTTGGTCTTCGCAATCACCGGCGTCGAGTAGGAATCGTGCGACTCACGAATCGCCGGGGTGTGACGCTCAATGCGCCAGAGCGTCTTGCCGGTCTTCTTATCGACGCGAAGTAGGTAGCTGGATTCCCGTGTCTTCATGCCATGAATCACCTGGATGTAAAGTGAGTCTTCGTACACAACGGGGCTCGACGCGTAGCCCCAGTTCAGACCGAACTTGCCGTAGTCCTTCTGAATTTCGCGGCCCCAGATTTCGGTACCCGCGAAATCGAATCCTTTCAGAACGCCAGTGCCGGTAAGCACCCACACATTTTTCCCATCCGTCACTGGCGACGGCGACGACATATTCTGCTTTCTCTCTTTATGATCGCCATTACCGAGCAATTTCTTCCATTCGACTTTCGGCGCTTTGCGATCGATGCACCAGAGATAGAGATTTCCTCCCTCGGCGACGTTCATGAATATGCGATCGCCCCAAATTATTGGGGTCGATCCGCTCCAGGCCGGAAGAGGAAGCTTCCAGGCGATGTTTTCATCGGCGGACCAGTGAACAGGAAGGTCCTTTTCGCCGCTGACGCTATTGGCCGCGGGTCCTCGCCATTGCGGCCAATTTTCCGCAAAGGCGGCCGCGAAGAATAAGAGAAGAAGTACGGGAACGGCTGCGCGCTTCATATCAGAAAAGGATACTCTGGCGGGCTGCGCGGTGTCAGTAGGCTACTCCGCGCGTAACGTTTCGAGCAAAGGGGCGCGCGCGACTATTCGTACCGCGATCAGAGACGCGGACATTCCTGCCACTGGCACGGCGAGAAGAAGCAGGGCGAGCGAAGGATTCGGAAGATGTCCGCCGCGCTCCAATAAGGCAGGTAGAATCGCGACCATAGCAGCGACCGCTCCAATCAACGTTCCGGCGATCAGCAGATAGGTGTTCTCGGCGATCACCATGGTGCGCAAGTGCTCCGGACGGTAGCCGACGGCACGCAGAAGCGCGAGCTCTTTTCGTCTTTCCATCACGTTGCGTAGGAGCACTGCGCCAAGGCCGAGCGTTCCGAGTAGCAATCCTAATCCGCCGAGGGCTTGAAACGTCGACAAGTAGGTATTCTCGACGCGATGAAAAGCCGCGAGGCGTGCCGGCGTCGATATGACGTCGAACCCATAATCGGAAAGAGCCTCTTCTAACGGAGCTTCATTCGATACGGGGCCGTCGATCAGGAAATAGCGGAAGCCCTGTTCATCGGGAAAGGCGCGGGTGAAGTTTTTCTCTGAAACGATGAGCTCGCTTTGGAAGATGCTGTCGTCGAGCGCGGCGACCAGCTTCACTTTTATACCGCCGGCGTCGAAGACGTCACCGACTTTGCGATGCAGAACGTAGGTGATCGAGTTCGCGTCCGCGATTGCAGGGATCGCTCCGTCCCGCGGATCGGCATCGAGAAGGAGCCAGGGATTTTCCGCTTTGGAAACGGTCTCGGTGAACGAAAAAAGGTTCATACCCAGAAATACCTGGCTCGCGCCGAGCACTCGCGGAGTTCGCGGCTCGTAGAGGTTCAGACAGCTTGCGTCTTCGCCGGGGCGTAGTCGAAACGCCCAGAACTTCGCGCCTCTCACTCTACTGAGATTCAGATTGTCGCGACCCGAGGGTGTGTTGAGATCCCAGAAAATCGGCAACTGCGATTCGGCGGCGAGTGGGAATCCTCCCGTGCCAGAATGCGGATCTGACGCCGCGACCGGCGGCCGGCGAAACGCGTCGAGTGCGACTACCAGAAATACGGCCGCTGAAATCAGGGCGATCACCAGCACGCTGCGTCCCGGCCGATGGCTTGCGTTGCGAACGCCGAGTTTTACGACGCTCGTAACCGTTCCACTTACCCCTCGAAGCCGCGCCCACTCGAAGAAAATCGCTCCGATCAGCAACAGTGTTCCCGCACCGAAAAACGCACCGGCATCGGGAATCGCGTGTGCGAATGCCCCGGCAACAAGCGCGAGTGCAGACAGGGTCGCCAATGACGCGACGATGCGCAACCATCGGGTGCCTTGTTTCGGACTCTCCTCGACCGCGCGATTTCCAGAGAGCAAATCGCGCGGCGAGCTGCGCTTCAAACTCCTTAATGTCGCGAGCACGCAGAGCAACGCGATCAACACGCCCGCGATGGCTCCGCCCATGAGCGAATCGGCGGACACGTGCAACATCAGCAATCCGGTTCCCACTGCCCCGCGCCACCAAGTCTTCAATCCGTAGAGTAGGAACGCCGCATAGGCGACTGCACCGATCGATCCAGTGATGACGCCGGCAATCGAGAGGATCAATCCTTCGGCAACGAAGAGGCGTCGGATTTTCGATGTGGGGAATCCGACTGCGCGAAGGGTCCCGATCTCCCGCAATCGTTGACCAATGCCTAGTTGGAAGAATAAGCCGGTAAGCAGGAGTGCGGAAATAACCAGGAAGAAGCTGAAATAGGTGAAATATTCGCCGAAGTCGGTCGAGCCTTCGGCTTGTTTGAGCGCCTGCGCCCGGGGTTCGACGATCGCCATACCTAGCATCTGAGGATCGATGATCGCCCGCAACTTTTGTGAGAATGCCGCCGCATCGGAACCTTCGACGCGCAATGATGTCACTTTGCCGAATCGAGATCCCCACAGCTTTTGCGCGGTTTCAAGAGAGACAAACGCCTTCGGCGCGGTTCGATATTTCTTCCAATACTCTTCGTCGCGCGGACGGACTTTCTTTAGATCGACGGGAAAGGGAGGATCCCAATCGCCGATGGTCTGCGCTTCGGTGATGCCGGGATATTCGGGCGTCAAATCGCGGTCGATCGCGATTCCGGTCATCGGGAGGATCTTTCCCAACTTGAATTTTGCGCTTCGCGTGTTGAGGCTGCCTGAGGGCTCCCAGAAATAATAGTCGAGCACTACGTCATCGCCTGGCTTCGCGTTCAAATCCTTGGTAGCCCAATCGTCGAGAGAAATTTCCTCAGGCCGCAAATCGGAACCCATGCCGGTGACGATCGAATAGGGCACCTCGCGATCGCCGATGCGGATGATGTTGGCGACGTAACTGAAGATCGGCTGCGTGTTCGCGCCTGCCGCCCGCTGCACGGTTGCCACCAGCGCATCGCTCATCACCGCGCTCGCCGTTTCCACGGATAATGCCGAAGGGAGCGCTCGAATCTTGATACCGAGATCGTCGAGCGTTACTTTATCTCTGGGAAACTGTGCCGACGGCAGCAGCAAAGTATTGACACGCGATTGTTGACCGAGATCCCTTTGTAATCGACGGAGCGACACCCACATCGCGAAAACATCGCCCTGCGTTGGTTGCAGCGCGAATTCCGAGGCGTCACCGCCGGCAGTCAGACGGAGAGTCCGGCCGGAATCTTCCTTGCGGCCCTGGATCGATTCACGCGGTATCGCCGATGGTTTTTCGATTCGCAACAGAACGGTATCGCTGGTTTGTACACCGAGTTCGCGGGCGAGCGCCGGGGTTAGCCGAGCTTCCGCATTTGACGGCGCCGCCTGCGGATACCCGTTGAATTGGAAGAATCGATCGTCCACACCGTAGACCGCGACCTTCGAAGCGCGACGACCGTCTTTTTCACTCGTGACGACGCCTTGCATCACGATCAGGGGCGCCGCGCCCGGCACTTCGGTCGCGAGCTGTTCGCGAAAAAACTGCGCGCTGGTCAAGACGGCTTCGGTTTTGCCGAGGCGCGAGAGAACGAGGTCTCGGAGGCTTACGCGCACGGAATCGCCGACCAGCAGGGCTCCCGAGAGCACGGCAACCGCGGTCGCTACGCCGAGAATTGCGGCGACATTCGTGCGCCAATAATAGACGAGGCTTCGGCGGACGAGATTCATTTCGCTATTATCTTGCCTTCCACCAATTCGAAGACTTTTGGAAATCGGCCGGCGAGTTCGGCGCTGTGGGTGACGACGACCAGGATGTTCCGGGACGTGCGATTGATCTCGACGAGAAGGTCCGCGACTTGCAGCGCGGTGTGCCGGTCGAGGTTGCCTGTCGGTTCATCGCACAACAGCAGCTTCGGATCGCGAATCATTGCGCGCGCGATGGAAACCCGCTGCTTTTCGCCTCCGGACAATTCGGCCGGTCGATGATCGAGCCGGTGCGAAAGACCGACTTGATCGAGCAACTGCCTCGCCCGCTGCTCCGGATCACTCTTGTTCGTTCCCACCATGGTCGGGATCAGAACGTTCTCGAGCACCGTACATTGCGGCAGCAGGCAATGGTCTTGAAATACGAAACCAACTTCGGTGTTCCGAAATTCGGACACGTCTTTATCGGATAGAGTGAACGGGTTGCGCCCATCGAGAGTTACTTCGCCGGAGGTTGGAGGATCGAGCGCGCCGAGTATGTAGAGGAGTGTGCTCTTGCCGGTGCCGGACGGACCGATGATCGAAATCGCGTCGCCAGGCGCAAGTGAGAACGTCACGTCATTCAAAATCGGCAGAGGTCCGCGCGGCGTCGGGTAAGATTTGGAAATATTTCTGGCTTCGAGCAATTCAGGCATCCTGAAACGCGGGGGATTTTTGCCGCGCGAAGATTTCGGCCGTCCGCTGGGCCATCGCATCGACACGATAATGCGCGCGCACGCCGGCGTAGGCGCTGCGGGCAAGATTACCGCGTAAGCCGCTATCGCGAAGGACTGTCAGCAGACCATCGGCGAGACTCGGCGGATTTTCGGGCTCAACCAATATTCCACCGCCGGTCTTGCGAATGATTTCAGGGAACGCCCCGTGATTCGGCTGTACCACGGGGACACCCGCGGCCATTGCCTCCAGCACAAACATTCCCTTCGGGTCGGCGTAGACGGTGGGTGTAGAGAGCACGTCGAGACTTTCGAGATATGCAATCTTTTGCACTCGATCGAGTGCGCCGTGATAATGGAAATCGAGTCCGCCATCGTGTAAATGTTTTTCGATGCCGTTCAGATACGGGCGCTGTTCCGGCGCCATGTAGCCCGCGGCTTCGAGCGTGCAATCGAAGCCTGCATCTTTCACGATCTTTAACGCATCGGCGAGTATGTGAAGCCCTTTCTCGGGAGCGATACGCGCGAAATAACCGATGCGGGGCTTCCGATTTGTTGAAGAAGGCTCGGCGCGATAACCTTCTGTCGTGACGCCAAGCGGGGCGATCTCCATTTTATGATCGGGGATACTCAGGTAGCGGCACATGAACTCCGCATAATATTCGCTCACGGCTAAAAAACAATCGACGTGCGGTATGCTTTGGCGAATCAGATCGAGAGCGCGTGTTTTGTAGGGCTCCTGCAAACCTTCGAGAAACAGATCCTCACCTTGCAGAGTACAGCAGACGGGCCGTCCCAGCGATTTCTTGAGAGGAGCGGCGAGGCCAATGAGCAGCGTATACGGAAGATTGACGATATCGGGACGCGGCTCCGATTCCAGCCATTGGAGCATCTTTTTAAGCTCCTTGTCGAGACGCCCGTGTTCGAGCTGGAGCATGGAGACCGTCATCTCACCAAGGAAATGAGGGTCCACAGGAATCGTGCTTTTCGCCGCCATTTTTAGGGCGGCTTTAGAGTCCCATAACTTGTCGAGCAGCCACGGCGTCTTGCGGAACAAGGCGTAATTCTGTTCGAGATAGACGCTGATGCCGCCGAAGAAGATCTTTTCGTTCGATACGTTGGTCTCATCGGTGAGTGTGGGCGTGTAGAGCGGCAGCAGCGTTACGTCATGTCCGAGCTTTATCAACGCCGCGGCGAGCGAATTATCGCGCAAGCATGTTCCGCAATACATTCCCGCGGCGCCGGCAGTGAGCTGAAGGATCCGCACGTTCGATTTGGTTTTAGAATATCAGACGGCTTTACTGGCGGCTCGATAGGCCTCGTCAAGTACTTCGACCACGTGCGAGACGCGTTGGCCGTGACCGTGGCGCTCGACTCCTGCGCGGAGCTGTAACATACATCCGGGGTTCGCGGTGACAATGCGGTCGACGCGAGTCGAATTGACCGCCCGCATCTTTTTTTCGAGCAGTGCGAGCGCCATATCCGTGTGAACGACGTTATAAATTCCGGCGCTGCCACAGCAGAGGTCGGACATCGGCATTTCCTTCAGCGTGAGCCCGGGAACCTGTCTTAGCAGTTCGCGCGGCGCCGATCGTACGCGCTGACCGTGCGCCAGATGACAGGAATCCTGATAGGTGACTACGCCGCTCACTTCGCCCATCTCCGGATTGAGGCCGATTGAAGCGAGAAACTCATTCACGTCTTTCATGAGACTGACAAAGCGCCGCGCGTGCCCGGCATAGGCAGGATCGTGTTCCAGTAGCTCATCGTATTCCTTGAGAGTGGAGCCGCAGCCGCCTGCGTTGGTGAGGATCGCGTCAAATCCTGCGTCGGCAAGAGCGTCGATATTTTTCCGGGCGAGCTTGCGGGCGCTATCGCGCAGACCTGCGTGAACGTGCAATGCGCCGCAGCAGGTCTGACCGTCGTGGATGGTTACCTCGCAGCCATTCGCTTGCAGCACGCGGACAGTGGCCTCATTAAGTCGCGGGAAACAGATGTTCGCGATGCAGCCGGAAAGCAGCACTACGCGATATTTTCGTTCGCCCCGGGCCGGGAAAACGCGGCCCATGTGTCGATAAAAGAAAGGCACTTCGACGGAGGGCGCGAGCGATTCCACTTCGCCGAGTTTGCCGAGCCTCTTCAAGATTCCCGACGCGCGCACAAGGCGCTGCATACCAGTGCGTTGATACAGCCACAGGCCAGCGCCAGCTACCCGCAACAGTTTTCGGCTTGGGAGCAGATAATCAAAAACTATTTTCCTGACGATGCGGGCAAACAGGGGCCGCGTGGTGCGTTGCTCGATATCGGCCCGTGCCGCCTCAATCAGGCGCCCGTACTTCACGCCTGAAGGGCACGCCGTTTCGCAGCCGCGACAGGCCAGGCAAAGATCGATGTGCTCCTGATAAGCCTCGGTAATGGGCCCTCCATTTGCCACTTGCACCATTTGATAAATACGGCCGCGCGGAGAATCCATCTCGAGGCCGAGTTCGCGATACGTGGGGCATGCGTTGAGGCATAAGCCGCAGTGGACGCACTTGTCGAGATCTTCCCGCTGGGGGGCGTCAGATACGGCCATGAAGACGTCCCCGGTTGAGCAGGCGCTCAGGATCAAACATTTCTTTCACTTTTGTCATGGTCGCAAAATCGCTACTCAGAGGAGTTTCTGGAGCGTCTTTCAGATAGTGCGCGTAAATTACGCCGGACCCGGCGCGCGCGATGAACGGGACGTCGAGCGTCTCCGATGCGGCACGCATTTCGGACAAGTGCATCGTCATCGGAACGACCTTGGCGCCGTGGTTTGCGGCCAGAAAACGATGGGAGAACTCGCAAATCCCGTCCCACACGTCAGGATCAACGACAGCAGCCTGGGGCAGTTCGCGCTCATAGCGATCAAGCACTGCGTTATTTCCAGCGGCTCGAATCACGAGGCGGAAACCGAGCGGCCAATTGACGATATCGATCGCCGACGGCTGAAGCACGCTGCTGAGAATTCGATCGCGCTCGGCGAACGCCTCGACAGCGGTCTCGTACTCTATTAAAAATGTTCTCGATGCGGTAGGGACGGGAAACACTTTGAAATTGACGGTTGCAATCGCGGCGAGAGTGCCGAACGAGCCGATCATCAGTTTCGCCATATCGAGTCCAGCGACGTTTTTCACTACCATGCCGCCGCTATTGATCAGTTTTCCTTCGAGCGTTGCGTAGGTCATACCGATCACCATGTCTCGCGCCGTACCATAGAGACGCCGCCGGGGACCGCT
>Ga0182024_10024031_pt1 | contig 10865 bp, 7 predicted proteins | sample P32metaG_FD_120480 | JGI IMG/M metagenome (GOLD analysis project Ga0182024, IMG submission 120480) | Permafrost microbial communities from Stordalen Mire, Sweden - P3-2 metaG (Illumina Assembly) | ecosystem: Environmental > Terrestrial > Soil > Wetlands > Permafrost | place: Sweden: Stordalen... | reverse complement strand
TCATTGAAGGCGAAGAGGGCAAGAAAAAAGACTGGGAGCGCAATGATCGTGTTGTTGCTATCGAACTCCAAAATCACACCTACGCCCACGTGAAACATGTAGATGATCTGGGTAAACGGTTTGTCAAGGAGCTTGAAGATTTTTTCGTCAATTATCATCAGTTGTCGGGCAAGCAATACAGAATTGTCGACGTGCGAGGGCCGGGCGAAGCGCGACGCCGCATCAAGGACGGCATGCGGTCGGTTAAGCAAAAGTAGCGGTAACAGCAGCCTGCTAGGAACGCGAAAAATGTTTCTTGCGAATCCACCAAAGCCCGACGGAAACGCCGAGCCAGCAGGCAATGGCAGTCGCAAACACTACCCATACATTCCAAACCGGTAGTAGTTTCCAAATGACGAGCGCGAAAACTGCAAGCCCTAAGCTTCCCAGGGTGGCACCGGCGGCATCCAGACCCGCCGCCTCTTGCCCCCGGTTGCTTTCGACGATTCCGGCGCGCCGCTTCTTCTGCCGCTGATGCTTCTCAACCAGCGTTGCGCTTGCCGGAAAAATCGCCGGAAACGCAAGAAACAAACCGCCAAAAACGGGCCCGTAATGTTTTGCGAGAAGTCCGGCCACTACCGTCACACAACCGCCCAGTAGGAACCTCACCGCATACTCGTACCACTTGATCGTTTTAAGCGCGGACAGCTTGGCGGAGACCTTCATGAGTCGCTAACGCAGCACCAGCAGCCAGATGGATATAGAGCACGCCAGCCACACTCCTAGCGTCGGAATCGTCGCGGTCATTGCATGAAGTTTAAGGCGCAACATCAACCAGCAGGAAATATAAGCGTACAGACAAAATGCCAGCGCGCCGGCGGTCATCGACCGCGCTTCCGTAGCCGCATATATTTTCCCGTTCGTCACAATGGTCAACCCTAGCGTCGCTAGCGCGATCGATGGAGCTGCTCCAAACAGGCCGGCAAAACTTTTTGGTTTCAACACATCGCCCAATGCAGCAAAGGCAGACACCACTATTCCGCCTACAAAAAACCGGAAAATAAGATCTCTCACAGCGCCCCCTGAAGCGCAGGCGCACCCGCCGATGGCCGGCAGCGCCCTGCGTATTCTTAACACTCAGCAGCACCGCGCAGCAACTCTCAAGCTGGCACAAGAAATGACAAATCCTCTTAATTTGGCATCTGCATCTTGCTCGCATAAGATGCTCGGGCGAAGCAAGGAACGTTATGAGCGCAGCGAATCACTACGACGCGATCGTTATCGGCTCCGGGCAGGGAGGTACACCTCTGTGCATGGCTCTCGCAGGCGCGGGAATGCGCACCGCTTTGATAGAAAAAACGCACGTGGGTGGTACCTGCATCAACGAAGGATGCACACCTACGAAGACGATGGTCGCCAGCGGCCGCGTCGCATACCTCACGCGTCGCAGCGCGGACTATGGCGTAGAGACCGGAAATCTTCGCATGGAAATGGCGCGCGTCCGGCAGCGCAAGCGTGACATTGTCGATAGTTTTCGCAACGGTAGCCAGAAACGCCTGGAAAACACAACCAACCTCGATTTAATTTTTGGTGAAGCCAGTTTTACCGCCGCCAGGTCCATCACCGTTCGTTTGAAAGACGGCTCGCAGCGCAGCCTGTCCGCCGACAAAATTTTCATCAACGCTGGATGTCGGCCGGGGGTGCCCTCCGTTGAAGGTCTCCGCGACGTTCCTTTTCTCGACAGCACCTCCATCATGGAGCTTGACCAGGTTCCGGACCACTTACTGGTCCTGGGCGGAGGTTACGTCGGACTGGAGTTTGGACAAATGTTTCGCCGCTTTGGCAGCCGCGTCTCTATTGTGCAATCCGGCGCGCAACTGCTCGGCCGCGAAGACCAAGATGTCGCACAAGAAATCGCCTCAATATTGCAACAAGACGGCATCGATTGTTTCTTGAACACGAAAGCGGAACGAGCTGCGAAATCGGGATCGCAAATCACGTTGACGGTGCGTGACGGCAATGGGCTCCGCGATCTTCAAGGCTCGCACTTGCTGGTTGCCACCGGCAGACCACCCAATACAAAGAACCTCAATCTTCCAACAGCAGGCATCGCTACCGATGGCAAAGGCTTCATCAAAGTAAATTCGAAATTAGAGACAAATGTCGAAGGCGTCTACGCGCTTGGAGACATCAATGGCGGACCCGCATTCACGCATATTTCCTACGACGATTTCCGCATCCTTCGCACAAATATAATTGACCGCGGCAACGCCACCACCGAAGGCCGCCTGGTTCCTTATACTGTTTTCATTGATCCGCAACTTGGGCGTGTTGGTCTAAGCGAGCTGGAAGCTCAGGCCCAAAAGAAAAAAGTGCGCATCGCCAGGATGCCTATGTCTTCCGTCGCTCGTGCGCTGGAGGTTGACGAGACGCGAGGCTTCATGAAGGCCATCGTGGACGCTGAAACGGATCAGATTTTAGGGGCAGCCATACTGGGCATCGAGGGCGGAGAGATTATGTCCATGCTCGAGCTAGCCATGATGGGCAAATTGCCGTTTACAAAACTCCGCGATGCCGTTTTCGCCCATCCGACCCTCGCCGAATCACTGAACAACCTGTTCACTCATTTTTCATCGTGAAACTCAGGCTACACTTTGGAACGGCGCTTTTTTCTAAATCGGTTGAACCGTTGTTATTTCCAACCGAAATGCACCACCAGGCCGGCGGAAAATTGCAGGTTGTCTTGCCGGAGGTCCAGGAAGCGCGTCATCAGGTAATCGGCCTCGGCGCGAACCGCCAGTCGGCGATTCAGGTTGAAATCGACGCCGCCGCCGGAAGTCATGGCGAATTTGAACGCTGACTCAGAAATTCCCAGATAGCCAACGCTGCCGTGAACGGCGCCAAGCTGCACGTGCGCGAACGGGGTGATGCGGTCAAATTTGCGATACGAGAAAACGGGTCCGTAGCTGATCGTTTCTGCGGACACGTTCTGGCCCGCCACGCCGCCATTAAAGGCGTTGAACTCGAGCCGCCCGCCAAACCAGTTATTCAGATTCTCCTCCGCGGAAACGTTACCACCGCTGAGGTCAAAACTTTTGCCCGGGCTATTATTAATATTGGCTCGCAGGTAAGAGTAACCGCCGCTAATTTCCCAGGCCGGTATTTCCTGCGCCTTTGCGCTGATGCACGCCAGAAGAATTACAGGGACCAGCCAGATAAACCGCTTCATACGTTTTCTCCTTACCGTTGGTGAAACCGGCTCCAAAAATTGCAGCGCCTTGTTACTTAACTTGCAGCGTCAGCGTAGTGTTGTGGCTCAATGAGCCGGAAGTAGCGACTACCGTGACCGTATAGGTGCCTGCTTGCGTGCCCGCGGGAACACCGGTCGAATTGCCGCCGCCGCATCCAGCCGCGCCGATCAGCAACAGAGCCATGAGGCCGAATCCTGCCAGCACCGGGCGGTGCGCAATTTGTCTGTTGCGCGCCAACGCCACCATCAGCAGGAATGCAATCAGACAAGCCAGCCAATATTGGTACAAACCCATGCGCGGATAATTGTTGATGTGGAAAACAGGTGGCAGCATGTTTCTCACCGCCGTGCTGATCGTCACCGTCACCGGCACCGCCGTCGAGCCGCTGGGTGTCACAGGATTCGGCGAAATCGCGCAGCTCGCACCCGCAGGCAACCCCTGACAGGTTAGATTTATGGGCTGCGAGAATGCATTGGTCGCCGTTACCTGCAGCGTATAAGTTGCGGCCTGGCCGGCAGAAACCGTTGCGGTGGGAGTGGTCGTGGTTACCGAAAAGTCCGGAACCGTTGAGGTGCTGCCCGAGAGGCTCGCCACGATGCTTTGCGGCGCCTGACCGGAAACGTTGTCGACAATGGACAGCTGCCCGGTTCTGTTCCCGGCCGCGCTCGGTGTGAAGTTCACGGAGACGGCGCATTGGCTGTTCGGCGCCAAGGTTGCCCCGCAGGTATTTGCGGAGATCGCGAAATCTCCAGAATTAGTTCCTGCCAACGAGATGCTGGTAATGTTTACTGCGGCGACACCGCTGGTGATGGTGATCGTCTGAGATTGGCTCGTGGTTCCCAACGTCTGAGGCGCAAACACTAAGCCAGTCGGGTTGATCGCGATGCCTTCCAGAAGGCCTACCTTGGAAATGAACGCATCGCAATTCCCGCCAGGCGTTGCTTGCGCGGGATTGGACAACGGGAAATCCTGCGAGCATGTTTGGCCTGCGATGTAAGCCCCAGGAGGAGTGGCCTTATCAATCGCGATGCCATTGGCGACGTCGGTGTTTGTGCCACCGAGATAGCTTGAGTACAGCAAAGTGGCACCGGCAGGGTCCAGCTTGGTGACAAATGCGTCTGCGTTGCCGCCTCCATACGTCCGTTGAAACGCATCCGCGGTCGTTGGGTAGTCCGTCGACACCGTTGAACCGGTTATATACGCATCGCCGCTGGCATCAACCGCAACGCCGGTAGCGCTGTCCGCAAGAGAGCCACCGACATAGGTGAAATAAAGCTCCGAGGCCGCTCCAGTGGCGCTGGGATTAAACTTGGCGACGAATGCGTCACCCTCGCAAGTATTGCCGCTGGGTGCCGTGCAGTTCGTTTGATATGCCCCGGCTGTACCAAGGTTGAGTGAGTTTGAAACTCCCGCAACGTAAGCATTTCCGCTGGCGTCCACGGCTATGCTATTGCCCTGATCGAGGCCCGCGCCGCCCAGCAAGGTGGAATAAAGCAGGCCGGCCGCACCTGAAACCGCGCTGTTGGTATTGATTTTTGAAAAGAAAGCGTCGCCTGCGCCGCCGTTGGCACCTTGAAACGCGCTGGCGCTCAGCGGAAAGTCTGGTGAATAAGAGAGTCCAGTTACATAAGCATCCCCGCTGGCGTCTACCGCAACGCCATAGCCTACGTCCTCACCGCTCCCTCCCAGATATGTAGAGTACAAAGCTTCATTACCCGTGGGCGTGATCGCGGTTACGTAAGCATCCGTGGCGCCGCCGCCGTAGTGGAGTTGCACTGCATTGAACGTGATTGGGAATGGAGGAGGACCCGGCGTCACTGTCCCCGCACCGGAACTTGAGCCAGGAGCAGCCGATGAATTCAGTACCGTAAAAGTGGTTGGACTGAGAATGCTCAGCACGCTGTAGTTGCCATCAAAAGCGCTGGGTACGAGCATGCTCGCAGGATTTGTAACCGCGGCGATCGTCACAGTCTGATTGATCTGCAATCCATTCGCACCAGTTGTCGTGATCGTAGCAATTGTGCCGCCTCCATTTTCCACCGCGCCTGTTGGCGCAGCGGCGATAGGAATGGAAGCAGTCGTGGAGGCGGTTGTGGATGGAACGAAGTTGTCTTCGGTTTGGCCCGTAACATACGCTACCTGGTTGTTATCGACAGCGATCGCGGTGCCGTGCACGTTCTCGTACTCTCCGAGAAATGTGGAATAGACCAGCGCCGAACCCGCAGTGTTCAATTTGCTGACAAACGCGTTCGAGACGATCAAGCCCCCCGAATTGAAACTTGCGCCGCATTGACCGTCACCACCGCATTCTGTATTGAGTGCGCCGAAGGTGACGGGGAAGTCCGGAGAAGATGTGGTTCCGGTCACATATGCATTCCCGAAGCTGTCTACCGCGATCCCGAATGCTTCATCCCCATTTTTGCCACCGAGATATGTGGCGTACAGAACCGTCGAACCGTTTGCGCTCAACTTAACGACGAAAGCGTCCTTGGAGGAATCGTCGGGTCCACCATGGTTGGGTTGCAGAGGATGAGTTCCGGCGGTAGGAAAATCCGTGGAGAATGTCCCACCGGCAATGAACGCCGTGTTATCGGAAGCCACCGCGATGGCATTCGCGCCATCGATGTTGCTGCCGCCCAGATACGTCGAGTACGACAGAATCGGATCGATCACCAGCGCGCGGCTGGAATCGTAATTGCCGAGCTGAAACGCAACCGTGTCGCCTTCCGCAACGTAATTTGCAGCCACGGCTACTTTTTCTGAACCATTCTGCTGATAGGCGTAGGGTTTGTGAAACTTCAGTTCCCCGCCGCCAACGCCCACCAGGAGATCGCCATCCGCATTGGTGCGAAGATGATCAGCGCCTTCCATGGAGAATCGAATCGCGGCCGGATTCCGCTGTGCGCCAACAACGAAGTCATATTCCAACTGACCTTGTGTGCCGTAATACACCAGGTCAATACCGGGATAAGCCTGATGCTCCCTGACCTTGCGATAGTTCGGAACGTTGGTGTGCCAATTTTCAGGCTTGTTTCCCAGCAAATAATTGCTCTTACCCTGGAGTTGTTCTTCGGAGGTCAGCACGGGCGCGGAATTTGCGCCGATAAGCTTCATCCGCAAAATAGAAGTGTTTTTCTGCGCCTGATCTTTCGATGCACCCGCGCCGGAAGCGTTCTTAAGTACAAAAACGGATTCTTTTGGAGTAAGAAATATTTCGTAACCCTGGCCGCGCGACAAAAATTTGGCTTCAGGATTAGCCTGTCCGAAGTTGGCTTCAAAAGCCAGCGGCGTCTTGGCGTATTCGAGTGCAACGGTGGTGGCAGAACGCTGGCCCGAACCTTTGCCAGGTGCAAGTCCTGCGTTCGCCTGTTTCTGTGTTTCTTTTACCTGCTTAAATGCGTGTCCCGTCGCAAATACGGCACTCAGACACAATACCGAGCTAATCCCGATCGCAAATGTGCGCATGCAGTCCTCTACGGGCTACTAACCTTTGGTCTCTTAAGACTCGCCTACGTAATGCAAAGCACAGGCCAAAGTAGACGTTCTTAAGATGTGTATTTTCAATAAATCAGGCGGGTTGCGACGTGCAGTTGTATCCGCTCGGTGACATGTCTGGAGCTACTGAAAAGCGATTTGACGACTACCTGTGCTGTACCTTTTTGAGACGAGGAAAATAGTATGACGTGATCGCAAAACACCAACGCAGGAATAACTGCTGAATAACTCACCTTTCTAGCTAGCACAATTGTGCATTATTTTTCCGCTTGACCAGACTCCGGTATCAACTCGTAACTGACGAACGCCAGTTGCTTGCTATCCGGTGACCACGAAGGAACATTGATCGTCCCTTGTCCGCCAAACAGTTTTGCCAAAACCTCGATTTTTCCATCGATTTTGTCGTCCTTCAGCGCCACCAGTCTCAAACTGACATCCTTGTTTTGCGGGTGCCCTTCCACTTCCTTGCCATAGGAAATGAACACCAGCCACTTGCCATCCGGAGAAATGTGCGGAAACCAGTTGTTCATCTCGTCGGAGGTAACCTGTTCCTGCGCGCTGCCGTCCGGATGCATACGCCAGATTTGCATCCTGCCCGTTCGCACCGAATTAAAATAAATATACTTTCCATCCGGCGTATATTCCGGGCCGTCGTCCAAACCTATTGCAGTAGTCAACTGCTTTTCTTCGCCACCATCCGTGGAAATCGTGTAAATATCGAATTCGCCATTGCGCTGCCCCGGATAAGCCAAAGTTTTGCCGTCCGGCGACCAGCCGTGCCAATACGACGGGGATTTTTGCGTGACGCGGCGCGGCTTCCCTCCGCTGAGGGGCACGATGTAGATGAGGGACTGATGGTCACCCTGTGACTGATCGCTTATAGCCAGCCATTTGCCGTCCGGCGAAACGCCGTGATCATTGTTGCAGTGCACCGCGAATCCTGTATCGATGGTCGTCGGCTCTCCGCCAGATACCGCCAACCGCCGGATGCGTCCTTCCTCGTTAAAAATAAACGCCGCGCCATCGCGGGTCCAATTCGGCGCCTCAAAGTGCTCGGGCCGTGTGTACACAACCCGTCGGTCAGCAGACGCCACTGCTATGGTTTCGAGGGTGCTGTAAAACTTGAGATTTACCGTCGGTGTCGTAGGAGCAAGTTGTTTCACCGTGAGATTCTCAAACGCCGCACGCTCTACGGCATTCTTGTTATGGCTGCAAACGCCTATGCCCACGTAGAACGGGCCGCTGAATGAAACACGCATTGATGCGCCCGCTGGGTACAACCGGTTTCCAGTCTCGGCCACCGACATGTACACGTAATCCCCTCGCTTTTCGATGCGCAAATCAGTCGGCCTTGCAACGTTTGATTGAATTTCGCGTGTCTCCCCACCCTTGGTATCGCGGTATTGCAATGAAGCCAGGCCATCGCCATGCAGCGCCACATCCGCATAAACGGAATCCGCATCCAGGCTTTGACGGATCATCAAAACCCCTTTGCGATGAGGGTCGCCTGCGTCCAACAAATTGATGATCGCTTCCAACTGCACATCCCCAGTTATCTTCTTCCACGCAAATTGAAAATTGTCGGAGTTCGACCACATATTTTCGCCACTGCCGCTCAGCGTGTAACTTTGGTGCGCCGTGTCGTATTCACTGGAACCGGGATGCAGTACCGTTCCAACATCTCCGTGACCATCAAAAATTCCCACCGAACCATTTGTGCTCTGCGCACGGCTCGCCGTTCGGCTTCCCATCACCAACAAAAATGAAAACACTACCAACAAGCAAATCGTTATTCTGATTTTCACGGAGTCCCTTCCCATCGGTATTGCTCGTGAATCAAAAGGTAATCTCGCACTGCGGAGAGCGGCGTTCAGCAATAAAAAATCAAACCGTTAGCGAATCGATCGGGGATTTTCTCAGCGACCCAGAAACTTTTCCAGAAAGGTGATTTCCCGGTCCGCCTGTTCGAAATATTTCTTGGCCGCTGGCCCGTCCTGATGCTGCAACGCGGCCTGCGCCTTGGACATATACGTTTGCATGCGCTGCTCGGCGGCCACCACGTCTCCACGCAGTCCGTAGCCTTGCCCGCTTTGCTGGCGCTTCAAAGTGTCGAGACTCGCCGAAACCGCAGACGCGCGGGCAGTCATTTGATCGTCCTGCGTTTGCGCTTCTTGCAGCTCCCCTGCCGCCACTTGAGCTTGCGCTGTGGCCGCTGCGGCCGCTTCGGCTTCGGCTTGAGCTTTCTCGGCCGCAGCACGTCGCTGCGCAGCCGTGGCTGGCACTCCTTGAGAGTCAGCCAAATCCTGGGCGTTCCGCCCGCCGTGCCTCATGGTCCCTGCGGTCGCGCTATCCGCGCGTGAACCACCAGGCCCGCCCGCAGTAGGGGTATCCGGCGTCGGGGTGCTCGGCGTTTCCGGAATCGCCGACGCAGGCTGCGTCACTACAGGACTCGGAGTAGTCGTCCCCGCTGCCCCAGGTGTTGGTGATGGCGGCGGTACCGTGTTTTGCGACTCCTTTTCGCCGCCCGAAGATTGTTGCGCTGGAAACGCCGCTTTGTTCTCGCCGGCGTTGATTTTTGACCGGCGCGGCAAATAGAATCCCGCGGCAAAAAGCACGCCGACAACCACGAGCGCTCCAAGTCCCATATACAAGCCGCGCTTGCTGCTTGCCGCCGCAACCGGTGCAGCTGCCCCTGCGGGTGGGCTGGTGGTCGATCCGGCCTGTGATGCAGCAGGAGTCGCACTCGCTGCAGCAGTTCCCGCACCTCCGGGCACACTCGCTCGCGCCACAGCGCCATGTGCCAGCTCTGGCGCCGGAGTATTCACCGCCATCGTTTCATCGGCGCCGCTGCCACTCGCGTACGGTGACGTCCACGCGGCGGGCATCGTCGTTCCCGAAGGCGCAGGCTTAAGCGAGGCCACATCGACACTCTTCAATGCCGCTCGAAAGGCATCCGCCGATTGAAAGCGCTGCGCGGGATCCTTCGCCAAGGCCATCAAAATAATTTGGTTTAACGAATCCGGCAGGCCGGGCTTGTGGATGATCGGCGCCTTTGGCGCCTGCTCGATATGTGCCGCCATAAGCGAGTAGTTGCTGGCCGCCTCAAACGGCAACATTCCGGTGACCATCTCGTAAAGAGATACGCCGAGAGAATAAATGTCTGACCGCGCATCCGCCGGCTCGCCTTTCACTTGTTCCGGCGGCATATAGTTCAACGAACCCAGCGTCGTGCCTGTAGTCGTCAAGCTGCGGTCTCCGCCGGATCGCGCGATGCCAAAGTCCATCAGCTTCACGGTGCCGTCCGACGTCAACATCATGTTTTCGGGCTTAATGTCGCGATGCACAATGTTCAACTTGTGCGCGTAACTCAAAGCGGCCAGCACCTGGTCAACATAATTGATGGCATCCGCCGGTGGGATCGCTCCTTGATGCAAGCGCGAAGCCAACGTCACGCCGTCGACGTACTCCATGATCATGACCAGTTGATTATCGAGCGTCAGTGCCGTGCGCAACGCGGCGATGTTGGGATGATGTAGCGTCGCCAGTAACTTGATTTCGCGTAAAAAGCGGTCAGCGAGCTCTTTTTCTGAAGCCAGGTTCGGCAAAAGAATCTTCATGGCCTCGACGCGATCGGAGATCACGTTGCGGACCTTGTAGACCTTGCCCATTCCGCCGGCGCCGAGCACGCCCAGTATCTCGTAATCGCCGAGACGTTGGCCGGTAGTGTAATCCTGGCTCATCCGGAACTCCTCTGGCCTGTTATGACCTTAATTCACGAAGATAGTTTTGACTAAACGTAACAGCAGCCTTGAAAACACTCGCCGCGATCATTCGAACTGCATCGACGCGCGCAGCCGCGCTGTTTATTGCGGAGTTGCCGCTGCGTCTCCAACCTTCGCCGGCCCTCCGCCGGTGAACGTGAGGGTCGCCGAGTCCGCATCGATTTGTGTCACCGTGGCTGTTCCAACTTTATCCGTGATGGCTTTCAAAACTTTGCCCGTGGCAGGATCCTTCACCGTGCGAACCTGCCGGCTGATGTCCAGTGTGTCTCCAACTTTTAGTCCGGTTTTGCTTCCCACGTTGATGATCAGCGTGTTGCCGCTGACGTCCGCAACCAATCCCGACACAGAAACTTTAACC
>Ga0182024_10024030_pt1 | contig 10865 bp, 9 predicted proteins | sample P32metaG_FD_120480 | JGI IMG/M metagenome (GOLD analysis project Ga0182024, IMG submission 120480) | Permafrost microbial communities from Stordalen Mire, Sweden - P3-2 metaG (Illumina Assembly) | ecosystem: Environmental > Terrestrial > Soil > Wetlands > Permafrost | place: Sweden: Stordalen... | reverse complement strand
CGGTGCCGCCGACCTTGCCTTCGAGACGCTCCACTTCGATTGTCTGGCCAGGTTCCACGCGGTACTGTTTGCCTCCACTGCGAATAACGGCGTACATGCTTCCTCCAAACGAATCAGCAAACAACGATTATAGGGGCTGATTCGAGGCACGTCAACGAATCTCGCCATGTTTCGTCCAACCAAAAAGCGGTCGAAGATCACCCCGCCCCCCCAAAAAAAACGCCGCGGAAATTGCCGCGAGTGTCGCCCAATGTCCCCCAATGTCGAAAGACGGCAACGGATCCCGCTTAGGTTCTGCAGGCCAGGAACAAATGACCCTATCCACTGTTATGGCCTACTCTCTGGAGTACTTAATCCGGCTTGCTCGCAGCGGATCGCGCAAATTATTAATTTGCAAGGTAGCTAACTCTACTGATAAAACCCTGGAGCCGGCGCCAGGTGGAGCGAGGTAACCGCGCCGGAAAGTGAACCATCTTGTATAGCGGGCGCTGCATTTTGGGAATATAATCGGCCCCAAGTCGTGTGAGGTGGTTATGAAGAAGACAATCGCTGCATCGGCAGCCGCTTTTCTGCTGCTTTGCAGCGTGGCATTGGCGCATCACGGCAACGCTGCATACGACATGGGAACCATCGTGGAATTGAAGAATGCGACGGTGACGAAATGGGCCTGGGCCAACCCTCATTGCATTTTGCAGTTCGACGTAAAAGACGATAAGGGCAACGTGGCGCATTGGACCGCGGAAATGGGAAGCCCCACGGCAATTACTCCTTTTGGATTCAGCCGCGACACGGTGCATCCGGGAGACGTTATTTCCGTCTACCTCTTTAAGTCGAAAGCCGGCACGCCGGTAGGGATCGTCAATCGGATGGTGCTGAGCGACGGCCAGACACTAAAAGATGTTCCCCTCGGAGGAACTGAGGCAGACCGGGAAGAGGCTCGCAAGAACGGCAAGGGCGGCCTGACGGATATTCAGCCCGAGAAATAAAACCTCGTCTGGACGATAGTGGTTCTAAGAATGCGCAATCGCTCCATTCAATCGAATGTTTTGCTAGGATCGCTTGCCGTTTTCGCGATTCTACTTGGCCAGCCTTTGCGCACTTCCATGGCGGCCCAAGATGCACCCGCGAAGGCGCAGCAATTTGACCCACACGATTTGTCGGGCGTTTGGAAAGCGCCGGTGCGCGTTACAAGCGGCAGAGAAGTTGCCCCAATGACACCCTGGGGGCTTGAGCGGTTCAACAGCAATAAGCCGTTCAATGGAGTGGATAAAGTCAGAATGGTTCCGCTGGCGGAGTCCAACGATCCGATGATCGTCTGCGATCCGTTGGGATTTCCGCGGAACCTGTTCTACCAGATCTGGCACATCAAGTTTCTTCAACTGCCGAAAGAGACGGTGCAGTTATTCGAATTTGGCGCCGTCTGGCGGGAAATCTGGACAGACGGCCGTCCGCTCCTCACGAATGTCGGACAGCACGGCGGGCCGGACCCGCGATGGTATGGATACTCGGTCGGAAAATGGGATGGCGATACATTCGTGATCAATACGACCGGGGTGGATGATCGCAGTTGGCTCGACGTATACGGCGATCCTCACAGCGTCGAGATGCGCGTGGAGGAACGATATACGCGGCTTGACCATGAGCATATGAGGCTTTTCATAACAATCGATGACCCGAAAGCTTATACCAAGCCTTTCGTCGCGCTTCCGAAGCTGATTTTTACTCTGGCAGATGTCGAGTTGCCGGAGCAGATGTGCGTGCCTTCCGAAGCGCTGGAATATTTGAAGTCAGTGGCTGCTCCTGCGGACGGGAAGAGCAGCGACAAGAATGGTGAGCGGTAGCATTCTCGAAATAATGAACGGCAATAGACGATTAGCGGAAACAAAGGTGGCACCATGAAAAGAAGAACGGCAGTGCTGGCTTTGATTTGCGTAGCGGTGTCGGCTTTGGTCGCAGCTTGGGCCGTTGTACCAATGTTTGCGAATGAGCTAGGCATCAACGAGCCCATTCACGTTCAGGGAGGCGCGCTGACTGGCACCCCGGCCTGGGGTTGGGGCGTGCGGGCATATCGGGGAATTCCGTTTGCCGCGCCGCCTGTGGGCAATTTGCGCTGGCATCCACCGCAGCCGGTTGTGCCGTGGAACGGCGTGCTGGCAGCAACTCATCCCGGCGCGCGTTGCATGCAGAACGAGCGCGGTGTTGAGCAGGCGCCTTCCGGCGTCGGCACCACTGGCGCGCTGTGGGATGAGCCAGGTACGTATGCAATGAGCGAGGACTGCCTGTATCTGAACATTTGGACACCGGCAAAATCCGCGGACGAGAAGCGGGCGGTGATCGTCTTCTTTCATGGTGGAGGCGGTACAAGCGGTGAAGGTTCAGAGGCGATCTTCGATGGCTCGATGATGGCGAAGAAGGGCGTGGTGTGGGTAACGGCCAACTACCGCCTGGGAATTTTCGGAAACCTCGCGCTGGCGGAATTGACTGCGGAAGATGAGCATCATTCTTCCGGCAATTACGCGGAACTCGATAAACTGGCGGCGCTTCGCTGGGTGAAAGACAACATCGCCCAGTTCGGCGGAGACCCGAATAACGTAACCCTCATGGGGCATTCCTCGGCGAGCCGGAGCGTGAACAACATCGTGGCTTCGCCATTAGCAAAGGGCCTGTTTGCGCGGGTGATTTCTCACTCGCACACGTCCTTCGGCCGAATGATCACGCTCTCGGAAGCGGAAGTTGAGGGCCTGAAATTCGAACAGCAGAAGGTCGGAGCGAAGAATCTCGCGGAAATGCGCGCCAAAAGCGCCAAGGAAATTCAGGACATCGCTTCCAAATCCGGACGCGAACTTGTTTACGGCGATGCGAAGATCGATGGCTATTTCCTTCCAGCAGACGTGAAGACCGTTTTCGATCAGGGCAAGCAGAACGACGTGTACCTGCTAACTGGCGCGACCAATGACGAGCACGGAATCGGCGAGAATTTGAATCAGTGGGACTCTTATCTGAAGCTGCCCAACAATCCGCCGAAGACTGCTGCCGAATATGCGGCATGGGCCAAGGAAGCTTTCGGCGACCAAGCGGACAGGTTGTTGAAAGCATATCCGGGCCGCTCGGATGCCGAAGTTGCCGAAGATGTGCATAACATCGGCCGCGACGCCATCCTGCAAGGCCAGCGCGTGTGGGCGCAATATCAGACAAAGGATGGAAAAGGCCGAGCTTATGTCTACGATTTCAGCCACAAGCCGCCAGTGCCCACAACTCCGGGAGCGCAGACGCTTCTGGTCGGCGCGATCCACGGAGCGGAGTTCTTTTATGTGCTCGACAATCTGCACATTCGCGACCTGCCTTGGACCGACACAGATGTGAAGGTAGCCGAGATAGCGTCGTCCTATTGGACCAACTTCGCCAAGACAGGAGATCCGAATGGCGCGGGGCTGCCGCATTGGGCTGTCTACGATGCGGAAGCCGACCAATTGATGAATCTCGGCGACAAACCACGCTCGGAAGCTGTACCGGACAAGGCTGGTCTTGATTTTCTCGCTTCATGGGATCAGCACTTCCGCGCCATGGAGCCGGCCGAGCACAAGGGTCAGTAGGGATCGAGATGAGAGACAGGCCCCAGGTCATCGACTTTCAGCATCATTTTGTTCCACGGGAGCTTTTTAAAGAGGATCCTGGCGACAAACGGACGCTGACCTACGATGAAAATGGGGCCCCCAGCTTTATCTCTCACCGGATGCTGTTCGATCTGGACGAACACATCCGCATGATGGATATTGCCGGCATCGACGCAGCAGTTCTGACAAGCGGTGCGGGCATGTGCGCCGAGATCGGCAGATCCCGCTTCATAAACGACAAAGCCAAAGAGGCCGAGCGCAATTACCCCGGCCGCTTTATCGGTGCCGCCCATGTGCATCCGCTGGGGGGCACCGAATCAGTTCGGGAGCTCGAGCGGTGTTCGGCTGAGCTTGGCTTTCAGGGAGTGGTAATTACCTCTGAAGTGGGTGGGCTGTTCCTGGACGCTCCGGAATTCGAGCCTTTCTGGGCGGCTGCTTCCCGCCTGGGAATGTATGTGTTCGTGCATCCAGCTCTAGGGCTGAACGATTCCCGCCAATTCGATGGTTATGACACCGCACGCTCGGTGGGTCGTGAGTTTTCGCTGATCATGGCGACAATCCGCTTGATCAATTCCGGCGTGCTCGACCGGCATTCGAACCTGATCATTCAGATGGCGCATCTCAGCGGGGGCATCGCCAGCCTCCTGGGAAGAATCCGAAGCTATCAAGATAAGGTTTTCTGGGCCACCGAAGGCAATCCGCGCCATGGAGTGAAACCGCTCAAAGATTTCGATTACTATTTGCGCGAGCGGCTTGTGTTTGACACGGCTGGATTTTGCGGTGCGATCCAAGCCGTGAAAATCTCGCTGATGGAATTGCCGGCTTCACGTATCGTTTTCGCAACAGATTATCCCCAAGAGATACGGGCGCCGGAAGCAGTGCGCGATTTTGTTCGAGACCTTCGGGCGCTCGGACCACAGGGCGAGCAGATTTTGGGCGGCAACAATCATCTTCTTTTGAAAAGCGAGTCAGAAGAACGCTTCGCGGTGCGTTGAACCAGAAGCCGCGCTATGAGCTAGAATCTCCGGGCAGTTGAGGCGTTTTTCGTCAGACGTACCCGGTACAAAAGAATTCGAATCGGAAGTGGAGGGATTTGAATTATGAGGCAGCGGATAAGCTTGTGTCTTTTTATGCTAGCGGCATTAGCTTTTTCTGTGACGATATTTGCACAGAGCAGCAATAATCTTGGTGGGTGGCTGGACCCCAACTTCAAACCTGATCCAAAGGCCCCGCATGGTCCCGCGCCGCCGCACGACATCTCCGGAATGTGGGGAGTTCTCGGAGGACAGGCGGGGATCCAGGCGGGCGGCGTGCAGGCGGAGCCAAACGACGGAAAGCCAGAACATCAGCTGCCTTTCACGCCGTATGGGCTCAAAGTGTATAAGGAACACAAGCCGCTGGAGGGATTCGATGCGGTTCCGCCCGGCCAATACAATGACCCGCGAGAAATCTGTGAGCCGCTGGGATTTCCCCGGGCAAATCACTACCAACTTCGGCTTATCCAAATTTTTCAGGACGCTTCCAAGGTCGCGATTTTGTATCAATACGACAATCGCTGGCGGATTATCTGGACGGATGGGCGGTCGCTGCCGACGGTGGTTGATGGGGGCGTAAAAACAGGAGACAGATACCAAGACGAGCGATTTTACGGATTTTCCGTTGGCAAGTGGGTGGATGACACGACGCTTGTGGTTCAAACGGTTGGAACTCTGCCTGAGGATAGAGTCTGGCTCGACGCCACAGGGCGCGTAATCAGCGACAAACTGAAAGTTACCGAGACCTTCCATCGCGTGGATTCGAACACTCTGCTGCTATCGGAAACAATTGACGACCCGAAGATCTACACAAAGCCGTGGGCCACGATCGACAAGCTGCCGCTCAAGCTGCAAGATCCGCGCACGGATATTTTGGAATTTGACTGCTCGCCGGTGGAGCAGAAGAGATACGACCAAATCGCCACTGGTGGTGCGGATTTTGAAAAGCCCAAGAAATAGTCTGGTCTGCGCGGTAGGATTCCTGCGGGAGAAATCGTCAGTGAAAAGAGCGTAAGGCTGGCAGGCTTCATACGAGCCGCAGGAGCTGAGTGCGAGCCTTCAAGAATCCCTGGTGGGTAGTGTTCGGCTCGACCCTGGGCCTGATTGTGGGGAATGGTCCGATTACGCTCTTCACCTTCGGCGTGTTCCTGAAACCGATTGTCGCGGAATTTGGCTGGCACCGGGCGACTGTGGCGGCCGCGATTACGATCTCGCAGCTAGTCGGCGCGATTTGCACCCCTTTCGTTGGCAGGATGGTGGATCGATGGGGAGTTCGCCGCGTAACCCTTCCCTTTATTCTGATGTTTGCAGTAACTACGGCCGCAATAGCACTGACCCCCGCGTCGCCCACTGTATTCATTTTCCTATATGGCCTAGCGGGACTTGCCGGCGCCGGCCAGTCTCCCCTCAACTATGCAAAAGCTATTTCCGCTTGGTTTGAAAACCGAAGAGGCTTGGCGCTCGGAATTGCGATGTCCGGAGTGGGAATCGGGGTCGCATTGATGCCACAGCTAGCGCGAGTTCTGATCAGTTCGTTCGGCTGGCGCGGGGGTTATGTCGGGTTAGGTATTGCGACACTGGTTTTGGGATTTCCCGCAGTCGCATTGTTCATTCGCGAACCCGGAGATTATCGGAGGGAGGTAAAGGACGTGGTGAAACAAGCGTTAGCGCCGCTTGAGGGAATGACGGCTGGGGAAGCAGCCAGAGGAACTTTCCAATTCTGGTTTGTGCTGGTAGCGACGAGCCTGGTTGCCTTATCCGTGAATGGCACCATCACCCACATTGTGCCAATCCTTACCGACCGCGGAATTTCCGTACGCCTTGCTACGTCTCTGCTCTCTGTTTCCGGCATTGCATTGATCGGAGGAAGGGTCGTGAGCGGTTATTTTCTGGACCGCTTCTTCGCGCCTTACGTTGCGGCGGTTTTTTTTCTATTGCCGGTGGCGGGAATCGCTTTGCTGAGCGTCGGCGGGGGAACGATCGCGCCTCTGGTGGGCACCATCTGCCTGGGGATTGGCATCGGCTCCGAAATCGACATGATCGCTTTTCTAGCCGGAAGGTATTTCGGCGTGCGAAATTTTGGTGAAATCTATGGCTACATCATGGCGGTATTTTTGTTTAGCTCCGGCTTAGGCCCTGCAATCATGGATCTTTCTTTCGACTGGGCGCACTCGTACAACTTTGCACTTTTGGGATTCGCGGTTTTGCTGTTGGGAGCAAGTCTGCTCATCTCGCGTCTCGGTCCTTATAAGTACCCTGCCAAAATGCTGGCCGTAGTTTCAGGAGCACCTTCTACGGGCTTCGAGGCGCAGGTTTCATCAGTGTCTCGAACTCGATGCTGACGATCCCTCGCCTGCAAGAAACTCATTAATATCCACAAGTGTGATTAGTGTTCCGTGTGCTTTTTTCTTGACTTTTCCACGCCTTTTGAAGAAAAGTCGCGGCACAGGTTTGTTTCGGAAGTGGTTCTGACCAAAATACGGTGAGGGGGTTTTCGATGAAATTGGCGACCCAAGCAATGCGTGGGTGTGCGTCTATTCTGCTAACCGGGGCCATCTTCTTCTTCATCTCGATATCGGCCTGGGCGCAACTCCCGACCGGCACGATCTTGGGTGTTGTGAAGGATTCCTCCGGTGCGGTTGTGCCGGGCGCTGCCGTGACCGTTCAATCCAGCGAAACGAACCAAACGCGGACGGTTACTACCGATTCCAGTGGTGCTTACCGCGTGAACGCGCTCCCGGTGGGACACTACGATGTAAAGGTCGAGCACACGGGGTTTAAGACGGAAACACAGGTCGGTTTGAACCTGGAGGTTGGTCAGGAAGCGGTGATTGATATCGCTCTCCAAGTGGGCTCCACGGGGCAGACGATCCAAGTGACTGGTGAAGCCCAACAAGTAAACACCACAAACAGCACGCTGGGCGGCGTAGTTAGTGAACAAACGATAGCCGATTTGCCGCTGAATGGCCGGAACTACGTGGACTTGACGTTATTGCAGGCCGGTATCACACAGCATAAGGACTTGACCAATAGTTCGGGCCTCCAACCCGGAACGGTTTTTAGCAGCAACGGAGCCCCGTTTCAGTCGAATAGCTTCATGCTCGATGGCGCCTCCCTAGTTAACACATTTTCAGTGACGGCCGCCTCAGGCACCGGCAACACGCTGGGCGTGGATGGAATTCGCGAGTATAAGGTGGTCACAAACAACCTGAGCGCGGAGTACGGAATGACGATGGGTAGCCAGACCGTGCTCGTGAGCAAGAGTGGAACGAATAGTTTCCACGGCGATGGCTTTGAGTTCCATCCGCAATTCCGTTCTGGATGCGGCGAACTATTTCGACGCGCCCACTGCCGCGAACGGTTTTAAGCGGACGCCTGAATTTCGACGGAATAATTTTGGAGGTTCGTTGGGAGGCCCCGTCAAGAAGGACAAGACTTTCTTCTTCGGGGCGTTTGAGGGACTTCGAGAAACTATCGGGCAGACAATTGTGAGCACGACGGTGTCCGCGCCAATACCTGGAATTGCACCAAACCTGCAAAACTGCTTTGTGCTAACGAACAATCCCTGTGCGAAATCAACCACCAACCCGGTCAACCCAACAGGGGCGGTGATCGGCGGGGCTCAGGTAATTCTCCCGCTGTTTCCTCACCCCAACCTTCTCGGTCCGAACAATCTCCCCGAGGCTACCTATCCATTCAGCGAGCCGATCACCGAAAATTGGGGACAAGGACGACTCGATCATACATTCTCCGCGGCCGACGCTTTCTTTGCGCGCTACACCATCGACGACTCCTATTACGCAAACGGCCTGGCCTACCAGCCTTTCGATCAGACACAGGCGACTCGCGGCCAGTTTGTGACGTTCTCTGAGAACCATATTTTTTCAAGCGCTTTGCTCAATACCGCCCGCTTCTCTTTTAGCCGAACGACTTATCACATCGACTCGCCTTCCACTTTTGGTCCGGGCTTCCCGAGCTTGTTCGTTGGACAGCAGAATCCCGGCTTGGGCACCTTCCAGATCACGGGCGTGACTGTTTCGACCCAAGGGGGAGGCCTCGGACCTACTTCGACGCTGCCGGTCGACCAGCTTCAGCATATTTTTACTTGGAGTGACGACCTGTTCTACGTGAAGGGAAAACATTCCTTCAAATTCGGAACGCTCATAAATCATTATCAGCAAGATATGTTCAACAACAATGCGAACCGAGGAGCCTTCACTTCCACAAGCCTTGCACAATTTCTTTCGGGCTCCTTCAGCTCGGTAACGGTGGGTCTTGGACCCTATGACCGGCGGCATTATCGCTACAGCACCTTCGGGGTCTATGCCCAGGATGATTACAAAATCCTTCCGAATCTGACCTTGAATTTGGGCTTGCGTTACGAGTTTGCGACCGTAGCAACAGACAGAGACGGCCTGAACTCGAGTTCGACCCCGACTTGCACGTACCCGTGTTACCAGGTAGGTCCCCTCTACAACAACCCTTATCTGCACAATTTCAGCCCCCGGATCGGATTTGCCTGGGATGTGTTCGGGAATGGAAAGACCAGCGTGAGGGGGGGGCTCGCTTCTGTACGACGTCGCAACGCTCGGTTCGACGCTCAATGCGACTGTAGACAAAGTGCCACCGTTTGGGGACTACATCATTCTGGGCACTACTTCCTTTACTATTCCGGTTGGCCTGGGCGCGGCCAATACGACCGCCGAAACCAACCCGACCGCGGGGCTCGCCCATAATCTGATAGCACCAAAGATGTACCAGTGGAACCTCACAGCTGAGCAGCAGTTACCATGGACGATGGCCCTGGAACTGTCCTACGTAGGGTCTCGCGGGGTCCATCTTCTTGCTCAAAGCGATCAGAATCCTTGGCCGTACACAATCCAAAATGGTCAGCCCTTCTGGCCGGCATTCCCTGCGAGCGGACCTTGCACTAACCCGTGCAGGCTTGTCAACCCGAGCTGGGGGGCATTCAATGTGCTTAACGGCGTCGGCGATTCCAATTATGAAGCGCTCGAAGTGAGCGTCACAAAACGCATTAGCCACGGCTTCCAATTCCAAAGTGAATACACGTATTCGAAACTCATCGATGATGTCGATGGCGTCCAGCCTTCGCAGGCCACATCGACCGCAAACGAGTTAATTACTGTTCTAGATTCTCGGTTGGACCGGGGGTTAGCTTCCTACGATGTGCGGAACAACTATCGCTTTAATACAATCTACAATTTGCCCACTTTCAACCCGTCAAATTCTTTCGTGAAAGGGTTGGTGAATGGTTGGTGGACGGCGATAATCCTTGCTGCACAGAATGGCTACCCCTTCACGCCCTCGATATCAACCAACCGGTCCCGTTCAAGGACCGGTAGCAGCAACCCGGCAAACTTCGATCGACCGGACTGGGCACCGGGCCGCACTCCCTACAACTCCACGCACGGCGTGAGTTCAGGTTGCACCGAAGGAACAGGACTGACTGCCGTTACGATACCGGCGGGCACGCCCTTGGGAGGACCGAGCCTATTTTTTGATCCTTGCGCCTTTGTGCTTGAGCCTGTCGGATACGAAGGGAATGTCGGTCGAAATAGCCTGATCGGTCCTGGCCTTCTGGACCTCGACTATTCGCTTGTGAAGGATACTTCCGTGAAGTGGCTTGGCGAAGCGGGCAAGGTGGAATTCCGCGCCGAAATCTTCAACATCATGAACCATCCCAACTTTGCCCAACCGGTCCGAACCGTATTCGCGGGTACTCTCACGGATGGCACAAATTGCCCCATAACTGGCTGTCCATCGAATGCAGAAGCGTTGTCGACCGGTATTGGCGTGATTCAATCCACGGCAAGCGGGACGACGGCCACGCAAAGCAGCGGGAATTCGCGGCAGATTCAGTTCGGTCTGAAGGTCGTTTTCTGATTCCCACGCGCGGTTGCATGGGGTTCCCGAATAGCAGTAGCATCGACTATGCAACCGGTGGTTAAATATCGGAAAAGTAACGTGTAATAGTTGGGAGGTGCGGGATGCGTCGAGTAAAGTCGGCATTTGTCGTTGCGTCGTTAGCGATTGCTGCTCTGTTGGGGCTGATATCGGCCCGGGCCTATGCGCAAAGCTCCAAAGCTGCTTCTCAGAGCACTTCAACTGCAGCGGACAAGCCCTATGACTGGAAGGCTGGCTTTGCCCAAGTGAAGGTCGGAAAAGTGCCGCGCATGCCCGACGGCAAGCCGAGCCT
>Ga0182024_10024029_pt1 | contig 10865 bp, 9 predicted proteins | sample P32metaG_FD_120480 | JGI IMG/M metagenome (GOLD analysis project Ga0182024, IMG submission 120480) | Permafrost microbial communities from Stordalen Mire, Sweden - P3-2 metaG (Illumina Assembly) | ecosystem: Environmental > Terrestrial > Soil > Wetlands > Permafrost | place: Sweden: Stordalen... | reverse complement strand
TGGCGGCAGCACGTCCACCCGCGTCCATCCGTGCAGGTCACCGTCCTCCCGCGTCCCCGCACGTCCGCCCGCGTCCGGGTGCGCTGCGGTCCTTCCGTGCTGTACGAGGTTGGTGAATCCCGCGGCCAGTAGCAGGCCCACGGTACTCACCGACAGTGAGGGTTCCGGTAGCGCAGCCGGTCAGCACCCGCCACAGAGCCGCGCCTGGTTCCTCACGTCGCGGCGTCAGCGAACGCGCGGACCTGACCAACAGGCACGGCTCCTGGGAGTGGACCGGACCGCCAGCGTCACCTACGTGCCGCCGACTCGCTCGTTACGGTGGCGGGCTGGGCGGGGACTGATGGCGGAGCTTGCTCATTGTCGCCGAGCGAGAGGTAGCTCTCGTCTTCCTGGGCGGTGTGCAGCCGGAGGATGGCATGCAGGCCGTAGAGCAGGCTGCGCAAATCGGCGAGGTCCACGTCATCAGGCGGGCTGGCGCCGATGTCATCGAGAAGCTGACCGAGCCGCCGGATCTGGTGGGCGATCTCGGCGTGTGCCCTGCTCATCGTGGCTGTCGCGGCACTGCCACCGAACAGCCGGTTCAGGGCCGGGTAGAGCTCGGTTTCCTCTGCTTCCTCATGCGGCCCGATCTCCTGGGTCAGCAGCCGGTAGACGCTGCGGATCTGGGACATCGCCGTGACAGGCATGACGGATCCAAGGTCGTCGGCGGCGGTGCGCAGCCGTTCAATGCTGATCCTGATGGACTCATGCTCAGACTGGAAGCGGGTAGTGAGCGCCGCGTCTGCGGCGGCCAGGCGGGTGCGGTCGCCTGCCGGGCCCGGGCGCAGTGCGCGCAGCGCATTGAGGATCACGGCCACGTCGATCAGTTCCTGAAGCAGCGCGCCCCATACCGCAGGCAGCAGCCCCGCCGCTGCCACGCCCATAGCGGCCAGCGACATCGCCATCCCCGCCAGCACGCTCTGCCGGGCGATCCGCTGAGTGCGGCGGGCGAGCGCGGTCACCTCTCCGAGGCGGTCGAGGCGGTCCACGGTGAGCACCGCGGCGGCGGCTTCGGAGGAGGCGGTGGCCCCGCGGGCACCCATGGCGACGCCCACATCAGCCAAGGCCAGGGCCGGGGCGTCGTTGATGCCGTCCCCGACCATGATGGTCGGCGCGCGGTGGTGCTCCACCCGGACGGCGTCGAGCTTCTCCACGGGGGTGCGCTCGGCGAGCACCTCATCGACGCCAATGACCGCGCCGACCGTGTCGGCCACCTCCGCACGGTCGCCGGTCACCATGACGATCCGGTCAATCCCCCCGTCCCGCAGCGCGCGGATGGTGCGTCCGGCGTCGGGCCGGACGGGGTCATCGAGGACCAGCACCCCGGCCGGCTCCCCGTCCGCAGCGACGAACACCGTCAGCGCGCCGTCCAGACGGGCCCGCCGCCGGGCCTGCTTCGCCCAGGCCGGGGAACCAGTCACTCCCACCCAGGCCGCCTTGCCCACCGCCACCTGGTGACCGGCGACGAACCCGCGGATCCCTTGCCCCGGAACCTCCTCGACACGGTCAGGCAGGACCAGCTCGCAGCCATGCTGGCGCGCCGCGCTGACGACCGCGCCGGCCAGGACATGCTGGGAGACCTGATCCAGGGACGCCGCCAGGCCGAGGACGTCCCGCTCCGGCATCGGGCCCGCCGGGATGATAGCGGCCAGCGACGGATGCCCGCTGGTGAGCGTCCCGGTCTTGTCGATCAGCAGCGTGGTGCACTGGGCGAGCCGCTCCAGCACGGCGCCGCCCTTGACGACTACCCCGCGGCGGGCCGCGACCGACAGCCCGGACACCAGCGCGACGGGGGCGGCCAGGATGAGCGGGCACGGGGTGGCAACCACCAGGACCGCCACCGCCCGGGCTGGCCCGGCCAAGGCCCACGCGGCACCAGCCGCAGCCAGGCTCACAACAAGGAACCACAGCGCGTAACGGTCCGCCAGCCGGACGAAGGGTGCCTGCGAGCTCTCAGCTTCCGACACCAGGCGGACGATCCCGGCGTAGGTGCTGTCCTCCGCGGTGACCGCCGCCCGCAGGTCGAACGGGCCGCCGGCGTTCACCACGCCGCTGCGGACAAGGTCCCCGGCGGCGCGTTCCACCGGGCGTGGCTCGCCGGTCAGCGCCGACTCATCCAGGATGGCGGGCGTGACGGCCAGGCTGCCGTCGACCGGTACCAGGTCGCCGGGAGCGACCAGCAGCAGGTCGCCAGGCACGACGGCGTCCAGCGGTACGGTCTCGATCGAGCCGCCGGCGTAACGCCGAGCTGTCCGCGGCGCACGTTCCAGCAGGGCTCGCAGGTCACGCTGAGCGCGCCCAGCCGCCCACGACTCCAGGGCCCGCCCGCTCGCCAGCATGACGCTGATCACCGCCGCGGCCAGCAGCTCGCCCACCGCGATCGCGCCCAGGAGGGCCAGCAGCGCGATGACATCGACCCCGAGACGGCGGTGGCGAAGCGAATCCGCGATGGCCCACAGCGCGTACGCCGATCCGCACGCCCCAGCCGCCAGCCAGGCGGCGTCCCCGGCGTCTCCGGCGCCGGCCAGGTGCCCGCCCGCGCCGGCAGCCAGGCCCGAAGTGATCACGACCAGCAGGGCCAGCGGCATGTGCCTGCCAAGCGATGCGAGTTTCGCGGGACGATGAGACGCATCCACGCTACTGATCATTCTCCGGGGCAGCGGCTGCGCCCAGAGCCGAAGGCCGGTCCGCTCCGGGACCTTCGCCCCGGGTTGCCTGGCCAGCCACGGGAGGGTCAAGACGGACGGCCAGCCGACGGATGCAACGGGTCGTGGCGGCGGCTCAGCGCCGGGTGCCACCGGCCACGTCTATGGCTAGGCTACGCATGCGGGACTGGCTCGCGGCGCTGCTGGTCAAAGCCATCCGCCAGCAGGTCCTCGGTGCGCAGCAGACCATCAAGAGGGTGACCGGCGCCGACCCTGCGCCGTGGTTCCGGTTCCCCTACGGGGACTACAACGCGCACACAGTGTCGGTGGTGAACTCGGCCGGGTTTGTGCCGGTCGGCTGGACCGTGGACACGCTCGGCTGGGAGGGGACCTCGGGGGGCATCACCGTGGCGAAGATCGTCAGCCGCGTCCTCGGCAGCCCGCAGCCGGGTGAGATCGTGCTCATGCACTGCGGCTCGAACCCCACCGATCATTCCACCCTGGACGCCAACGCGCTGGCGTCGGTGATCAGCCAGCTGCGCTCGCGCGGCTATCAGTTCGTCACGCTCGACGCGCTGCGCGGCCTCGGTTACCACGTGCTGGCCTCCGGCGGCGGGGTGTCGAGCTTCGGCGCCCCCGGCTACGGCGCCGCCGCGCTGCCGGCCGGGGTGACCGGCGTCGGCCTGGCCGCCGACCGGGCCACCGGCGGGTACTGGATGCTGAAGTCCAACGGCGGAGTCAGCAACTACAACGCCCCCTGGTACGGGTCGCTGAACGGCAAGATCCCCGCCAGGCAGACGGTCACCGCCCTCGCGGCCAGCCCGGCCGGCGGTTACCTGGTCCTCACCTCCGGCGGCAACGTCCACGGTTACGGCGCACCGGCCTACGGCGGGGTCAAGGTGGGCACCGGCGTCAAGGCCGTCGCCATAGCCGCCGACCCGGCCACCGGCGGGTACTGGATCCTGAAGTCCAACGGCGGAGTCAGCAACGTCCACGCCCCCTGGTACGGGTCGCTGAACGGCAAGATCCCCGCCAGGCAGACAGTGACGGCCATCGCGGCCAGCCCCGCGGGCGGCTACCTCATCCTCGCCTCCGGCGGCGGGGTGTACCCCTTCGGCGCACCCGGCTACGGCTCGGCGGCCGGCACGCTGCCGCCAGGCGTGACCGCGGCCGGCCTGGCTGCTGACCCGGCGACCGGCGGGTACTGGATCCTGAAGTCCAACGGCGGCGTGGCCAACTACAACGCTCCCTGGTACGGGTCACTGAACGGAGCCATTCCCGCAGGCCAGACCGTCACCGCCATCGCCGGCGAGTAGCCTGCGCCCATGACGCCGAGGCCACCAGCGGTGGCTGAGCCGGTCACCCAGACGCCGCCGCGTGGCCTCAGCCGGGCTGAGGCCACGCGGCGGCGCGCCCAGGGGCTGGGGAATGAGGCCGGGGAGCGCACCAGCCGGTCGGTCAGCGAGATCCTGCGGGCGAACATCTTCACCCGGTTCAACTTCATCTTGGGCGTGCTCCTGGCTGTGATCCTGGTGGTCGGCCAGCCGCAGGATGCCCTGTTCGGCATCGTGCTGGTGACCAACGCGCTGATCGGCATCGTCCAGGAACTGCGGGCCAAGCTCGCTCTCGACCGGCTGGCCGTGCTCACCGCGCCCCGGGTCCGGGTGATCCGGGACGGCACGCCGCAGGACCTCGCAGCGGGCGAACTGGTCGCGGGTGACCTGGTCGCGCTGCGTCCTGGGGATCAGCTGGTGGCCGACGGGGTGGTCCGGGCCAGCGGCAGTCTGCAAGCCGACGAGTCACTGCTGACCGGGGAGTCCGAGCCGGTCGGCAAGGTGGCCGGCGACCAGCTGCTGTCCGGCAGCTTCGTAGCCGCTGGCTCCGGTACCTATCAGGCGACCGGGGTGGGCGTTCAGGCGTACGCCCGTCAGCTCGCCGCCGAGGCGCGCCGGTTCACCCTGGTCCACTCGGAACTGGTCGAGGGAATCAACCGGATTCTTCGTTATATAACGTGGGCGATCGTGCCCGTGGCAGCGCTGCTGCTGGCCAGCCAGCTGCATGCGCACGGCACAGTCCAGGCCGCGCTGACCGGGACCGTCGCCGCGCTGGTGGGCATGGTGCCGCAGGGGCTCGTCCTGCTCACCAGCATTGCCTTCGGCGTCGCGGCGGTCACCCTGGCCCGCCGCCGGGTGCTGGTGCAGCAGCTTCCCGCGGTCGAGGGCCTGGCCCGGGTGGACGTGGTCTGCTTCGACAAGACCGGGACGCTAACCGACGGATCTGTGGTGTTCGACCGGCTGATCCCGCTCGACAGCCAGGCACCGGCCGGGGCCGCGCTGGGCGCGGTCGCTGACGAGCCGGACCCGAACCCGACCCTGGCCGCCATCGCGAAGGCCTTTCCCGCGCCGCCCGGCTGGGGGCGCCAGCGCAGCGTGCCGTTCTCCTCAGCCCGCAAATGGAGCGCGGCCAGCTTCACCGGCCACGGCACCTGGGTGCTTGGCGCCCCGGAGGTCGTCCTGCGGGACGGGCATCCGGAACAGCTCGCGCAGGCCACCCAGTTCGCCGCGGCCGGCCGCCGGGTCCTCGTCCTCGCCCACGGCGCGGCCGCCCCGGCCCGTGAGTCCTTGCCGCCTGGCTTGCGTCCGGCGGCGCTGGTCGTGCTGGCGGAACGGCTGAGACCCGACGCCGCCGACACGATCGCCTACTTCGCCGCGCAAGGGGTCGCGCTGAAGGTCATTTCTGGAGACAGCCCCCAGACGGTCAGCGCGGTGGCCGCCCAGGCCGGCCTGGCCCAGGCCGGTGCCCCAGTCGACGCTCGCCACCTGCCCGAGGACCCCGGGCAGCTCGGCCAGGTGCTGGACGAGCACACCGTCTTCGGCCGGGTGACCCCGCACCAGAAGCAGGCCATGGTCACCGCCCTGCAGGCGCGCGGGCACACCGTCGCGATGACCGGCGACGGAGTCAACGACGTGCTCGCGCTCAAGCTCGCCGACCTCGGCATCGCGATGGGCTCCGGCGCCCCCGCCACCAAAGCTGTCGCCGAGCTGGTGCTGCTGGACGGCCGGTTCGCTACCCTGCCCGGCGTCGTGGCCGAAGGACGCCGGGTCACGGCCAACATCGAGCGGGTCGCGAACTTGTTCATCACCAAGACCGTGTGGGCCACGCTGCTGGCCGTAGCCGCGGGGGCCACCCTGGTGCCCTACCCCTTCCTCCCCCGGCACCTTACGATCATCGACAGCCTGGCCATCGGCATCCCGTCCTTCTTCCTGGCCCTCGCACCCAACACCCGGCGCTACCGGCCAGGGTTCACCGGCCGGATCCTGCGTTTTGCCATCCCGGCGGGCGCCATCATCGCCGCGGCCACGTTCGCCGCCTACCTGCAGGCCCGCACGGCCGGCCTGCCACTGGCCCAGCAGCGCACCGCAGCGACACTCGTCACGCTGATCCTCAGCCTGACCGTGCTGACCCTGCTCGCCATCCCCCTGACCTGGCGGCGGATCATCCTGATCGGAGCCGCACTGGCCGGGTTCGCCATGCTGTTCCCCATCCCAATGATTCGCCGCTTCTACGAGCTGGAACTGCCGCACAGCCAGCTCACGGCCACCTGCCTGATCGCCGCGCTGGGCGTCGTCGCGCTAGCGGTCTTCTGGGTGCTGTCCCGCCGGGTGACGGGCGCAGAACCGAGGGCGGCTGACGGCCCGGCCGGCAGGTGACCGCCGGCCGGGCCGCCTGGCCACCGTGAAGACCCGGGTCCACCGGGCTCGCCCGCGGCTGCGCACGGCGCCATGGGGACCTTCACAGCCGCAACCGGGACTTCTGGACCTGACTGCAAAACACGGGCCAGAGCAGCATGGAGATGTACACCGCGAAGGAGATCATGATGATGTACGGATTCGGCGACCACATGAGTGGGTGGGGATACGGGCTCGGGATCCTCAGCATGATCCTTTTCTCGGGGCTAATGATCGTGGTGATCATCGCTGCTGTCCGGTACCTGGGTCGTGACCGGCCGGAGAGGTTCCCGCCGGAGCCGCCCGCGGCGGCATCGCCGCCGCTCAATCCTGAGCAGGTGCTCGCTGAACGGTTCGCACGCGGGGAGATCGACACCGACGAGTACCGTCAGCGCCTTGACACCCTGCGTCAGAGTGGGCATTCGGCAGCCACCGGGTCGAGAAGCTAAGCGCACCGACGCAGGCTTAGCGAGGCCAGCGATCGACCACCTGGTACACGGGAAACTGGTCGGTGTGCCGACGAGCGAGTATGCGCTAAGTGGAGTTCTAGAAGAGCCTGTTGTTGGTACATGGCAAGGATTTGGGAATGGGCATGGAGCCGTGTGTGACTCGGACACGTTGTCCGGTACATCGGCCGAGGAAGAGCGGTGGCGAAGATGCGGGCACGGCGAAACCGGACGTCATCTACATACGGTCAAACGCGCTGATCTAACTGTGCGCCAGTTCGCGAAAATCCAGGACGGACTGGCGCACTCCGGCAAAGTGAACATGTGCCCCTGCAGTTGGCAAGCCACCTGGTGACCATAGCTGGCTATTCTGTGCGATGGAACCCGCGCGCGAACGCGCAGGGGCACGAGCAAGTATTCGGCGATCTGCGTGTGATTTTGACTTTCATAGGGATCGGCTGCGATTACGGTCTATATTCACCGGACTGGCGGCGGCGGCACGGCGTGAGTTGGGCGGCGGTTCGCCACCCATCCAGCCATCGGCGGTGGCGAGGGCTGGCACCGGCAGCGTGAGAGCCCTGGGGTGCGCGACCTGGCGGCTAACGCCCGGCCGGGTCCTGTGCGCCGCGCCGCGCCTGGTTCCTGACGTAGCGCACCTGCGCGCCTGCAGACGCGCAGGGCTGCGCCCCGGCGCAACCTTGCGCCTAGCGGCGCAACGCACGAACGGGCCCAGCGCTAGCCCGACACCATCGGCGCGCGCCGAGCCCACCGTCAGTGAACGTGCGGGCCTGCCCAGCGCCAGCGCGGCCGGGGTCACCTGCAAATGCGGCAACAGTCACTGGCAGGAATGGCCCTCCGGGAGACCGCGGGTGACCAGGCAGCAAGAGTCACGGGACCGGCCAGCGGGGGTTGGCCCAGGTGACAGGGTGACCAAACGCCGGTTCAGCGCCTGGAATCCGGTGTCCTGCCAGCAGTCCTGGCCCGGGAAGATGCCCGATCCGAACACACGTACGGCGGCCCAGTCGGCCGCAGTTGCTGTACTTTCCTGCTGTACCCATTGCCCGGTTTTTCGAATTTCGCTTCTGACCAGTGGAGCTAAGCGGACCTCTTGCATGCCATCTGGCGGCACCACGTCCACCCACGTCCATCCGTGCAGCTCACCGTCCTCCCGCGTCCCCGCAAGTCCCCCCGCGTCCGGGTGAGTTGCTGTACTTCCGTGCTGTACCGCTGCCATCCCCGCCAGGAGCACCAGTCGTGCCTCAGATGAAGCCCTGACCAGCGCCAACCCCGTGCACCAAGTTACAGGTGCGCCTCCGGCGTGCATCCGGTCAAGCAGGCCCCAGAAGTCGGGCCCTCGCCACTCTCCCGCGGCCTCTCCCCCACTCCCGGCTCAGCCAGTAGCCCGACTCGCCGACAAACGCCCAGCCGGGCACACCGAGGGTTGGACAGCAACTTCCGCTTCTGCCGAAAAGAGTGCGTTGCCTGCGCGTCTGCTTATGGGCTTGCCGGCATGCTCACTCCGCGCCGCCGGGAGCGGTTCAGCGGGGCAATGACTTGCCATGGCGGAAAGTCAGGCGCTAGACTTTCCGCCATGGAAAGTAACGGGAAGGAGGCCGGTCACGGTGAGCGCCGCGATCCCGCCTGAGGAAGCCGCCAGCGCGATGGCTGCCATCGACGACCGCCGTGCCTGGCTGGCCGACCGCCTCATTGCCCCCTGCTGGTACCACCCGGCGTTCGGCGTGCTCGCGGGAGCCCTCATCGCCGTGGCGGAGACGCGTAACTGGCCGCTGTTCTACTGGGCGGTGGCGGGGTACTCGGCTGGCTGCGGTGCGCTCATGTGGATGAACCAGCGGCGCGTCGGGGTCGCGGTCAGGTATTTCCGCAGGCGGGTCAGCATCGTTTTCGCGGCGCAGGTCCTGACGCTGAGTGCGCTGGTCGCAGTGGCCTGCTGGCTCGACCTGGATCGCGGGAGGAGGGGCGCGTTCCTGGTGGCCGGGGTGCTGGCCGTAGCCATCACCATCGTGTTCGGGCGCTGGACTGACAGGGCGCTCCGTGCGGACTTCCAGGCCCGCTGGTGACCGCAGCACGCTTCGACGAGATTGTGCACGCGCCGAACCGCCTCCAGATCTGCGCAATGCTCGCCGCCGTCGAGTCCGCCGACTTCCCCGCCGTGCGGGAAGGGCTGGGGGTCGCTGACTCGGTCCTGTCCAAGCACGTCCGGGTGCTGCACGAAGCGGGCTACGTGGCCATACACAAGGCCACGTGCGCCTCACGGGTCCGGACCAGCCTGTCGCTGACCACGGCCGGGCGCGCTGCTTACCAGGGACATGTTGCTGCCCTCCGGGCAATCGTGGAGAACGGGAGAGGGAAACCCGAGGTGGCGAGCACGGCGCGGCGAAGACCCTCCAGATGACCCCCCGGCGCTGCCATCCCCTGCTACCGGCCTAACGGCCCACCCCCGGCTTGCATGACTATGAATATGCGTGACCGCCGTGCACGTGAAAGGCGTGCATCTGCCGCTGATGGTGTGCGTTTGCGGAGGTCCTGCAACGAGAGGTACTGAGAACGCCTACCGTGGCGGATGCACGGTCGATACGACGACGGGAGGAGGGCCTATGTCACATGTACGACGCTTCGACCACGTCGGCCTCACGGTCGCAGATCTCGACGTCGTGACCGCCTTCTTCGTGGCGCTGGGCCTGGAGGTCGAGGGCAGGACGTTCGTCGAGGGCGAGTTCTTGGACACGGTCGGCGGCATTCCCGGCTCCCGCACCGAGATCGTCATGCTGAAGCCGCCCGGCGATGGCACCCGGCTGGAGCTCTCGAGCTTCGTACGACCCGACTCCGTGCCGGGCTCACCGGCCGCCATGGCCAACGAACTGGGATTGCGCAACGTGGCCTTCGAGGTCGGCGACCTGCAGGCGGCTGTCGATTGGGCAGCTACCGAGGGCTATGGACTGGTCGGGGGCATCGGCGAGTACGAGGGCGCCTGGCGGATGGCCTACGTCCGGGGGCCGGAAGGGATCATCGTCTCGCTGGCCGAGCGCATCGGCTGAGCCTCGCAACGCCCGCATCCGCCGCGAAGAGCGCGAGCGACCCGGTGCCGGGATCTTTGATCAGCGTCAATCGCCTGGAACAAAGACCCCAGGCCGTTCGTGTGGACCAAGACCGCCGACGAGATCCTCGGCACCCTCGCCGCCTACTGCCGGCGAATCGGCGACTGAGGACTCCGTGGGAGCGAAATCTGCTTGACCGTGCTCCAGGCCCACGGCGACCCTTGGTGTCGATGAGCGCGCTGCCCTGCGACTACGACTCCGATCCCGGCCGGTTCCTGTCCACCGGGGATCATCCGCATGACGACGTGCACCCCTACGTCGCCGCGCGGTTCGCGGCGACGGGCGCGCGGACCGTGCTGGACGTGGGCGGGGGCAGCGGGAAGCTGGCGCGGCTGCTGCCCGGGCCGTCCATGCGGTGCCTGCTCATCGATCTCTCACCCGCAATGCTGGACCTCGCACCCCGTCCTGCGGTGCGAGCCGACGGGGCCCGGCTGCCGGTCGCAGACGCATCCGTGGACGCGGTGGCCGCGCTTTTCACGCTGTATCACTACCCTGATCCGCTGGCACCGATCGGGGAGGCACGACGGGTCCTGCGTCCCGGCGGACTGTTCGCGGCCTGCGCGCCGAGCCGGGACAGCAACCCGGAACTGGCCCAGGTCATCCCCGGCTGGGGCACCGCCACCCCCTTCGACGGCGAGGACGCCGAAGCCATCGTGGCCTCCGTCTTCAACGCTCCGGGTGACACGGTCATCGCAGACCGCTGGGACGGTCCCCTGGTCACCCTCTCGTCGGTTCCGCATGCCGTCGCATGCCTGCGGGTGCACCGGCTTAGCGAGGCAGCCGCCGCGGACACTGCCGCCACGCTGAACCTGCCGTTGACGCTGACCAAGCGCGGCTGCCTCGTCTACGCGACCAAAGCGCCATAGAACAGCGTCTGAACCAGGATCTACT
>Ga0182024_10024028_pt1 | contig 10867 bp, 7 predicted proteins | sample P32metaG_FD_120480 | JGI IMG/M metagenome (GOLD analysis project Ga0182024, IMG submission 120480) | Permafrost microbial communities from Stordalen Mire, Sweden - P3-2 metaG (Illumina Assembly) | ecosystem: Environmental > Terrestrial > Soil > Wetlands > Permafrost | place: Sweden: Stordalen... | reverse complement strand
GTAGTCGATCTGGCCAAAGGTGTCACTGGCCTCGACGTTCACCAAAGCTACGGGGAGCGTGTAGATCGCGTCGTTTGTCGTGAACGTGAGGGCACCCAGGAACTCGGTCCAAGAGAACAAGAAAGCATAAAGGACTGTGGTCGCTATACCAGGGACGATCAGCGGGCGCAGTACTCGCGTGAGGGTCGTGACAATCGATGCCCCGTCGACCATGGCTGAGTCGACCAGCTCGTCGGGCACCTGCCTGAAGGTGTTACGCATCAGATAAGTACCGAAGGGGAGGTTGAACGCCGTGTAGAACAATGCAAGGCCAGGGCGGCTGTTCAGCAGGTGGAACACTTTCAGCTCGAGGAAGAGCGGTACAACGACAGCCTGGAACGGCACCATGAACCCGAGCAGGACGAGACCAAAAATGGCCCCCGACCCGCGGAACTTGAAGCGCCCGAAGCCGTACCCGGCGAGGGTCGCGATAAACGCGGTCACGATAGCCGTCGCGACGGCGACGACGAGGCTGTTGATGACATTGCGGACGATGTCGTCACCATTAAAGAGCTTCGTGTAGTTATCGACGCTGAGATGCGAGAAGTTCTTCAAAGACGGCGGCGAGACGATCGCCCCCGGGGCTTCGAAGGACCGAAGTACCTCCCAAATAAGCGGTACGACGAAAATAGCCGCGATCATGCAGCCGCCCACAAGGTACAGGGGCGTGCCTGAAGCCGACTGCGACCGCCTCTGGGGGCTCACCTTGCGCGGCTGGTCAGGCATCCTCGCCTCGCAGGAAATGGAACTGCATGAAAGTGATAAAACCAATTACGGCGACCAAGACGACCGACATGGCGCTTGACGAACCGACATTGAACGAGGTATTGAACGTCTCGTAGATCTGCATGACGACGCTCTGCGTGCTGGAACCCGGGCCGCCGTCGGTGATAATAAAGAACTGGTTGAAGGCGAGGAGCGAACCAATGACCGAGATCACGAGGCTCAAGGCGATCGACCGCTTGAGCAAGGGGATCGTGATCAATCGCTCACGCTCCCACCACGTCGCGCCGTCTACCGACGCCGACTCGTAGAGGTGCTCGGGGATGCTTTGCATCCCTGCCATGAGGATCATCATCGTGAAACCCGAGGCGAACCAGACCACAAGGACAGAAATCGCGGTCAACGCCAGGCCCGTGCTCGCGGTCCAAGGTGTGTTGACCCCCACGATGTGGAGCTTGGAAAGCAGGACATTGATCGTGCCGAAACCGGGTTGGAGCTCGACTTCGATTAGGAAGCTCAATGTGCTGACGCCGACTATGAACGGGAGGAAGAAACAAGTCCGGAAAAACGTCGAACCGCGCCGGTTGGTGCGGGTGAACACTGCCAACAAATAGCCGAACACAAGGATGGGCAGAGTCACGATGGCGGTGTACTCGAGAGTGAAGACAATCGAATGGAGGAACGTCGGGTTGTGCAAGAGGGCTTGATAGTTTGCCCCCCCGACGTAGTGGTAGGGACCAACGAGCGGGTAGTTGGTGAACGAGATGAACGCGCCAAAACCGAGCGGGTACAAGATAAAGACACCGACAAAGACGATCGCAGGGGCTACGAGCGCGTAGCCGGCACGAGCCTCACGACGTGTTCGCGCAGTCGAGCGGCGACGAGGCGGCGTCAGGACGCGAAGCGAAGTGCTCTCAGACCGAAGAGCCCCTGTTGTCGAGCCAAGTGCTCCCACCTCACACCTCCATTCGAACTTGGGCTCCCGGTCAATGGGATCACCAATTGAACCAGGAAAGAGGACAACCCCGCCGGCCCAACCTGACCGGGCCGGCGGGGTTGTCGGGGGGTGACCGGCCTAGGCGTCGGCCTGGTTGAGCGTCGCCTGTATGCCGCTTTGCCCAATCTTGAGGCCTTGGCTTACGTTGTCCTTGTAGACCGCTTCGTCGAACATTGCCAACCACGGAGAACCCGGGTTGTTGAAGACGGCGTTGTAGGCGAGCGTGTACTCGACGGAGCCGTAATGCAGCGTGTTGAGCGCAACCGCGTCATAGGGGTACTTGGTCACGAACGCCGAGTTGACGATGTCGCTGCGCACCGGGGACTCGCCGTCGGCTGGGTACTGCTCCTGCTGAGCCTTGGCGAGGAACCACTTCACAACTTCCCAGGCACCGGAGGCGTTCTTGGCACCCTCGGGGATGACGAAGTCGTCACCACCGTCGAAGGTGCTCCCGTGGCCACCGTTCTCGCTAGGTAGCGGGACATCGGCGAAGTCGGCCGTTGAGAGGCCTTCCTTTTCGAACGTGCTGAAGAACCCGTAGTCGCCCGGCAACATGCCGACGTTGCCCTCGCCGAAGTCCTGGCCCCACGTCGAACCGTCCTGGGTCTGGTCAGCGGGCGGTGCCTCTTTGCTGGCCCAAATCTGGGCGTACACGCTGAGGAGCGACTGGAGAGGGGCATTGTGGACGATGTTGGCAGTCTGGTTGCCGAGTGGGCCGTTGATGAGGTGCTGGCCGCTGGCCCAGATGTCAGGGAGCATCACGAAGCCGAGGCAGCCCTGGCAGTCACCTGCGAAGGACAGGCCGTAGACCGGCTTCGATGAGGTGCTGAGAGCGCTCACCGCCTTCGCGTCAGACGCGATCTCGGCAAACGTCGTTGGGGGGCCACTGATGTGGGCCTGCGCGAACAGCGCTTTGTTGTACCAAAGGACCGACAGGTCGGACAGGTACGGCACGCCGTAGTACTGGTTACCGATGGCTGCCAGCGCGAGGTGGCCGGGGCTGAGCACTGACTTGTAAGGGAGTGCGTTGACATCGGCCGTGATGTTCAAGAGGGCACCCTCGTGGGAGAACTCGGGGACGTCAATGTCGTTCAGCCCGACCAAGTCCGGAGGATCCCCTGCACGGATCGCCGTCGCCAACTGGCTGGTGTCGTCGTTGGGGGACGTCACATGGTCGACGATCTTCAGGTTTTTGTGCGTGGCATTGAACTCTGGGATCAACTTGAGCGCGGCCGATTCCGTGGCGTCCCTGATCCAGAACGTCACCGTGCCCGTGGCGTTGTCACCGAACGTCGACGCCGGCCTCATCGTTGTGGTGGCGGCGGACGCCGCCGGGGCTCCCGTCATGGTCAGCACCATCGCTGGCCCGACAGCTAAAGCAACAAACTTCACATATCTACGCCTCATGGCGAACCACCCTCCTTTGAGCGGGAATGACTGCAACAGGTCATTTGGAAACAAGATGGAAAACCTTTTCGCAGCCCTGGCGATGTTAGCGAGCGCCATGCGGTTTGTCCAGTACCTCGTACGGGCCCTGAACGGGGTGTGCCCGGGGGCGTTACCGGCGCTCAGGCACCCAGACGCGCATATCGCTCGCGCCCCTGTTGGCCCAGGCGAAGTAAGGGATGGCGCGCACCTCGAGGTCCGTCTCGCCGCGCTCAACGCTCGGGTTGGCCGAGCCGGCATCGAAGTACGGCCAAGCCGGGTCGCCGCTGCTCCGCGCGTGGCCCTGGAGCTTGAGGGCGACCACTTGCTGGCCGTGTATATCGAGCCCCGGCTCCTCCTTCGGCGCTTTGGCGAGCACTGAGATGTCCCGGAGGTTGTGCTCACCCGCGAGGTCATAGCCCTCGACGCAGTACACGAGCGGGCCCCTTTCAAAGGCCACACAACCGCGGGCGCCATCTATGTCGTCACTAGCCCGAACGACCCGAGGTCGCAGCGGGAACTCGACCACGAGCTCGTCGCCGGCAGACCACTCGCGCCGGAGGCGCAAATAACCGTCCCCACCTGGCTCAGCGCTAAGCGCGCGCCCGTTCAGGGTTGTAGTCGCGTCCGTCGCCCAGGACGGGACGCGCAGCGCTATCTCGCGAGTGGCACTGGGCGCGGCGCCGACCCGGACAGCGACCGTGCCCCCAAAGGGGTAATCCGTCTCCACGGCCAGGTCGAGGTTGCCTTCGCTGCCCGGAGCGGTCCGCACCCGCCCCCGCACGTACTGGTGGATCTGGGCGCCTTGGTCGGTCGTGGTAACGAGGTAGTGCTCCAGGCTGGCAAGGAAGCGCATGCCGTTGGGCGGGCAGCAGGCGCAGTCGTACCACGCATGGCGAGCCGTCGGCACACGGACCTGAAGAGGGTTCTCGTAAAAGAAGGTGTTGCCATCGAAGCCGATCCCAGCCAGGAACCCGTTGTACAGGGTGCGCTCCATGAAGTCGGCAAAACGAGCTTCGCCCGTAAGCAGGAGCAGCCGCCAGTTCCACATGATCGAGGCAATGGCTGCGCAGCGCTCACAATACGCCCGGTCCGGCGGGAGCTCGAAGCGGTCGCCGAACGCCTCGTCGCGGTGACGCGAACCCACCCCGCCGGTGAGGTAGGTCTTCGCCGAGACCATGTCGTCCCACTGCGACAACAGTGGGCCCCGCAGCTGCGCCCGACCGTTCTCGGTGTAGATGTCGGCGGCCCCGGCCAGCAGGTACAAGGCCCGCACCGCATGGCCCCGGATCGAGCCAGCTTCCTCGAAAGGTACATCGTCTTGGAAGTAGGCCGGGCCAAAGCTTCGCCAGCTGAGGACCTTGTGGCCGCGGCGAGCCAGCAGGTCCGCCGCCAGGTCGACGAGGCGTGGGTCGCGGGTGGTGCGGTAGAGCTCGACGAGCGCCGTCTCGATCTCAGGATGGCCCTCGACAAAGCCGACCTGCTCGGAGCGCAGGACGTCGACGAGCATCGAGGCGTAGCGGTCCACGATCGGCCCCAGCAGCACAGGCCCCGGCGCTGCGGTGCGGGCGTCGGCCACCGCAGCCTGGAACAGATGGCCCGCGCAGTAGAGCTCGTGGCCCATGGCAGGGTCCTGAAAGCGGCGGCCTTGCTGGACCACGCGCACGTAGGTATTGAGGTAGCCGTCGGGCTCCTGGGCCGCTGCGATCAGCTCTGTACTCGTTCGAAAGAACTTCTCCTGATCGGGGTCCGGGCCGTGCGCACGTTCCCAGGCAACGGCCTCGAGGACCTTGTAGAGGTCCGAGTCGCGGAAAAGAGGGAGGTGGTACTGGTCGCCAGAGCCGCCGGAGGCAGCCAAGCGAAAGTTCTCGAGGGTGCCCGACTCCTCCATCATTTTCATCCCATAAGGAATGGTCACCTGGCGGTTCTGGAGCTGGCGATCACCCCAAAAGCCCCTGGTCAGCTCCACCGTGCCCGGAGATATCGGGTGCAGCGCGAGGAGCTTGTCCGATACCGGCATGACGGGCCCTGCCGCCCGGTTTCCGCTCACCGTCAAACACCTTCCTTCGGGTCGTGTAAAAAACCTTTTCGCGAGATTTTCGTATGGTACAGGATCCGTGCCGCGGGGCCAAACGTGGAGGTCAACTAGCTGCCCGGATGGCACTACGACGGTGGTGCGTTGGCCCCGATCAGCGCGGCTGCGTTGGGCTTAGCGAAGCAAAGGCCTGCGCGGCTAGGTGGTAGCCGGTGACAAGGCGATCGATGACCCGGTCAGTCGTGGGGTCGGGAGCCGTCTCGAGCGGGTGTTCCTGCCTCCAAGCGGCGAACTCAAAGACGGCATCACGGAACGCGACAGCTGGCGCGAAACTTGGCACGTAGCTCCGGATCTTGGAATTGTCCAGGAGGACGCTGTAACGGAGGTCCCCTAGAACCCCGCCGGTCCAGCCCCATTCTGGCGCGGCAAGCGCGAAGAACTCAGATGGCACATGGACAAGCCTCGCTTCTACCTCCAACGCCGATGCCAACAGCTCGTAGATTTCGTCCCAGGTGTAGACATCGTCAGAAGTGATGTGGAAGGCCTCCCCGAGGGTGGACGAGTTGGCGAAAAGGCCCAACAGGCCCTGGGCGAAATCCAGCGCGTGCGTTAGGGTCCAAAGCGAGGTGCCGTCCCCAGGGACGACTATTTCGTCGCCCCGAGCCAACCGGTCGATAACGGTCCAGTCCCCGGGCACCGGAGGCTGAACTTCGTCGTAGGTGTGTGACGGTCGCACGATCGTGACGGGGAACGACTCCGAGGAGTAAGCCTCCATCAGCACGTCCTCGGCAGCAATCTTGTCGCTGGCGTAATTCGAGAAGGGGTTCACCCGCTCCGTTGATTCGCGGTAGGGCATTCCCCGAGGCGGCTTTTGGTAAAGCATTGCGGTGCTGATATGTAGATAGTGGCCGGTACGCCCTCGGAACATTTCCACCGCCACGCGCGCCTCGTCGGCGGAATAGCAAAGAAAGTTGACAACGACGTCGAAGTAGCGTCCGCCGATGGCCGCCTTAACCGACGAAGGTTCTCTCACGTCGCCGGTCAAGCGCTCCACCTCGACAGGCAGTGGGCGCAGTTGGGAGCGAGTGCGATTGAACACCGTCACGTCCATGCCCCGGGCTACTGCGGACCTGGCACACGACGCGCTTATGGTCCCGGTCCCGCCGACAAAGAGCACTTGCAACGGTTTGGTCGTCATTCGCCAACCTTCTTTCTCTCAGTGGCTTGTTCCGGGCCCAGTTGCCCTGGGGACGTCCGTCTGATATTCAATGGTTGTGGAGCGCCGGCGGCTGCCACTTCCGACCTTGTTATCGCATGCGCTTGTGGCGATGACGATCGGATTGGACAACGAACTTGAACAGCGGAAGCCGCACAAGACAACCCTGGGGCTGAAGCGAGGTCTCCCGGCAGCGGGCCCATGGCTCGTGTCGTGGTCTTCATGGGCGAACCTGTTGCGATTTGTGCCGCCGGAGGGCATCTCGTTGCAGGACCTCCGCGCTTGCCCCGGGGTCTCCGAACGACATCTGGGCGGCAAGAACCCTGGGGTCGTCCGCTGGGGGTATGTGACATTGAGAGGCGGGGTCGTGAGGCCGACCGATGACTTGCGAGTCGCGTCGGAGACGGTCTTCCCTTATCTCCCAGACATAGTTGAGGCCAAGTGGGCTGACCATCTTGGCGCCAGCGCAGTCAGTCAACTGAAAGAAGTACTCGGGGAACTCTTGTCCCAGGTCGACCAGAGACTGCCTCACTACCTTCCACAGGCCGACAACCTGATGTGGACCCGTTGGGGCGCCTTAGGCCCCCGGGAGGAGGCGGTCGACGAGCTCACCCTCGTTGACCGGTTGGCCCAAGCCCTCCTGCTGTACACCGTCGAGCACGAGAGCGCTTCTGAAGTGCCACTCACGATGGCCGCCAATCTAGTCAGAGTCATCGACGAGGACGGTACCCGGACCGTGGATCTGGTGCGACGCTCCGGGATTTCGAAAGAGGCGATGGGGTTCCTCACCGGCTGGCGCCAACGCCCACGTCTAAGCGTCGAGAGCGTACCGAGGGCTCTGACACTTACGGGCGCAGGCCGCAGCGCCAAGACAGACTACGAGACGCTGGCGCGCACGATCGAGCAGTCTTGGGACGAGCGGTTCTCCGGGGACGTGGCAGGTCGCTTGCGCTCGGCGCTGGAACAAGTAGTCGTCGACGCGACGCTCACCCGTTCGCCCTTGGCGCAACTTGTCGAAGCACCGGAGGGGTGCTGGCGGTCCTGGGTCAAGAGCCCTGAGACGCTCCCCCACTTCCCGATGATCTTGCACCGGGGGGGCTACCCGGACGGCGCGTAGCACCTGTAGAGGAGGCCCCACTCCGCCAACCACACCAGGCGGTATACGGACCGCGTCGTCCCATCTCCAAGAATTGCGCCAATCCGGGTACGCTCAGTTAATCGTGGCGGGTAATCACGTTCCGTGGTGAGAACGAAACGATCGGCTAGCCGGGCTGTCCGCCATGGAGCCCGGAGGCAGCTGGTGGCACCCCTCGCCGTGGGGGCGGCCCTGGCGGCCGCGACGCTCGGCTGCTTCAGCACCGCTACTGCTGCGACGACGAGGTCGAGGACCGCGCCTCCGGCCTCCGGCTTCGGCTCCAACTGGACTACCTACCACGGGAATGCTGAGGCGACAGGAGTCGTCGCGGGGCACACCACGCTGTTGCCGTCGCGGCGGGCGTGGACGTCGCCGACACTCGACGGGCGGCTGTATGGCGAGCCGCTCGTCGCCGACGGCCGCGTCGTCGCGGCGACCGAGAACGACACCGTCTTCGTGATGGCCGCCAACAGCGGGCACATCCTGTGGTCACGCCACCTGGCAACCCCGGTGCCATCCGGCTACCTGCCCTGCGGCGACATCTCGCCCGAGGTCGGCATTACGGGCACCCCTGTGATCGACTTGACGCGCCACGAGATTTTCGTCGACGCGGACACGCTGATAAGCGGCCCGCCTGCCTCTAGTGGTGTTGAAGCGTCGCACCGCCTCTTCGGGCTCGACCTGTTCACCGGCAAGGTCGAGCTGGATGAGCCGGCGATGCCGAACGCCGGCGAGGACCAGCTCGCGCAGCTGCAGCGGCCAGGGTTGGCACTCGACGACGGTTCCGTGGTCATCGCCTATGGCCAGAACTCGGGCGACTGTCCCGGCCCCAACGGTCCCGCCCACGGCTATGTCGTCGCCATCCCGGAAACGGGAGGACCGCTTCACTATTTCCAGATCGGCAGTGGCAAGGACCGGGGAGCGGTGTGGATGGGCGGCAGCTCTCCGGTCGTCGATCCTCATGGCAACGTCTACGTGGCGAGCGCCGATGGCTACGACCTCGGGGCCGGCCAGCACTACGACGACAGCGACGCGGTGCTCGAGCTGTCGCCGACCATGCACCTTGAGTCGAGGTTCTACCCCAAGGACTGGCAGACGCTGAGCGCCGACGACCTCGACCTCGGGACCGGGGACCCGATGCTCGTGGACGGTTTCGTGTTCCAGGTCGGCAAGACGGACATCGCCTATTTGTTGCGTCAAGGACATCTCGGCGGCGAGGAGGGTGAGGTGGCGTCGCTTTCGATGTGCAGCGGCGACCCCGACGGAGGACGGGCAGTGGACGGCTCGGTCGTCTACGTGCCCTGTCCGAACGGCGTGACGGCGGTTAAGGTGTCGACCAAGGCCCCTTACCTGAAACAGCTGTGGACCGACGCCGACGGAGCTGCCGGCGGTCCGATCATTGCCGATGGACTGGTCTGGACGATCGGAGGCGACAACGCCGTGCACGGGCTCAACCCGGCCAACGGCGACCAAGTCGTCTCCATCCCCTTCGGCGGGTACGCGAACCACTTCCCTACCCCGTCGGTCGGCGACGGCCTGCTGCTGCTTCCAGGCACTGACAGGGTCTTCGCCTTCATGGGCCCAGCGGCGTTGCCGCCTCCACCCTCCGGGGAGCCTGTGCAGCGACGCGCTAACACCGTAAACGAACGTTCTGCACTACGCGGGTAACCCTTTCGACGCGCTTAAGGGCGGGCCCGGTTCGGCGATCACGGAAGCAGACGCTTCGGAATACCATCATCTTGCGATCACACTCGAGCGCCGCCGGAAGGTGGTTACGCGTACGTCTGCGGAGGTGGCGAACGGCCGGCGCGTTGCCTCCTTGAGACGTTCATCGATATCACGCGGACCGTGCCAGCGGTACGGCGTCATGGCGAAGAGGTCCGCAGAGCAGCGACGTCTGAGACTACGACCGGGAAACGGAGGGTGACTGACCCGATCTCGTCGAACCACTCCTCGGCGCCCCTGAGGGGCGGCTTGACCTCATGGGGGCGGGCGCGCTCGTACACCAATTCCCGAAGGGTGGCCAGATGGTTCGGGCAGGGATGGGCGGTCACGACGACGCCTCCCGGACGCACCACTCGAGCTAACTCCTCAGCAAAAGTCGGGCTAAAAATGATCACGGCTGCATCGACGCTGCGCGCGTGGAGGGGAAGGGCGCTAGCCGTTGCGACGGCGTACGATCCGGCCGGGTGTGAACGGGCAGCCACCGCCGCCGCAGTCTTGCTGACGTCCACGCCCAGGATGGCCACTGAGTCGAGGCGACGAGTGTGGTGTCCCTCGCCACACCCGACATCAACCAACACGCTCGGCCTGATACTTGACACCGCCTCGGCGACAGCGACCGATATGCGATCGTAAGCACCGCTGGCGAGGAACCGTCCCCTTGCACTGACCATCTCCGCGCTGTCACCTGGCTGATGTCCCCCGCTGCGGCGGAGCAGTAGGTTGACATAGCCTTCGCGGGCAAGGTCAAAGCTATGCCCAGCTGGGCAGACCCAGCGCCGCTCTTCTCCGAACAGCGAAAGCGTTTCCCGGCAAACTGGGCACCGCCACGGTCCGGGTTGGCTGACAGCTGGTTCGGGCACCAGCTAATCCTGACAGCGCGCTGCCATGCCGATCACGTCCGGTCAGGACGGCCGATAACGATAGTTGTCTAGCCCACGCCAGCGATGTCAATCGCCAGGCGCCGTCGGCGACTTTACCGCCCCAACAAATTGCGCGCCCACAAGGTAAGTAGGATCGAATGGTGCCGCCGCACTGGAAGGCGACAACCACGCTGCTCAGCAGTTCCCGGTACAGGCCATTCGACCTCTCGGGAGGTGAGCTTGTCGAGGTGGATGGCGCCGAGCACAGGTCTGATGTCCTCTCGACGGTCAGGCGGTGCCCCCGAATGGTGTAGGAACCGTCACGCAGGAAGTCGAGGAGGTGCTCTCGACGTCGTACAGCTCATTTAGTGGCGACGATGTGCCCGGGGTCAGGACGAACTTCCAGGTTCCTCCCCTAAGGACACCAGGAGCAGGACCGGGCAACGACCGGGTAGCCTCCCCGGATTGAAGTGCTCAGCACGAGTCTGTCGCGTTCGCCGACTAACGGGGCTTCTGCGACGTCACCTCGTTCTGGCGCATCCTGGCTAGCCCACTGCCGGGCGCTGCGAGTAGCAGCGCCCGGCAGCTATCGCCGTGGTTCAGGCTGGCCAAATGCGGCTCATGCGCGTTCACGACGAGCCGAAGCTGGGCCTGAACGTCTGCCCTGAACTCACCCTCGACAGCCCTACCAGCAGCAGCCATCAAGGTGGCG
>Ga0182024_10024027_pt1 | contig 10867 bp, 8 predicted proteins | sample P32metaG_FD_120480 | JGI IMG/M metagenome (GOLD analysis project Ga0182024, IMG submission 120480) | Permafrost microbial communities from Stordalen Mire, Sweden - P3-2 metaG (Illumina Assembly) | ecosystem: Environmental > Terrestrial > Soil > Wetlands > Permafrost | place: Sweden: Stordalen... | reverse complement strand
GCCAGATTGGGACCGATGATCTTCACCGAATTGGCGCCCTTGACGCCGGAGATCGCCTCCTCGATGTTGTCCTGGATGTTCTGCGAGAAATTGAAGGTGACACCGGGCAACGCCGCCTGCATCTCGTGCTGCAGCGTCGCGGTCAGTTTCTCCTTTGTCCGGCCGCGCGGCCACTGCTCGAACGGCTTCAACGGTGCGAACAGTTCCACGTTGGAGAACGGCGAGGGATCGCTGCCGTTGTCCGGCCGGCCGTGTTGCGAAGTGACCGTGACCACCTCCGGGTGACTGAGCAGGATCTCGCGCATCCTGCGCGTCGCCTCGGTGCCGGAGTCGAGTGTCATGCTGGGCGGTAACGAGGCGCGGATCCAGTAATTGCCTTCTTCGAGTGCCGGCAGGAACTCGCTGCCGAGCTGCGTGGCGAGCACCGCCGCCACAAGCAGAAACCCCGCGGCGATGCCGACCACCAGCCGCTGGCGCGACAGCGCAAAGCGCAGTGCCGGTGTGTAGGCATCGCGCAGCCAGCGCACCAGGAAGGTCTCAGTCTCCTTCACGTGCTCGGGCACCAGCAGTGACGACAGCACCGGTGTCACCGTAAAGGTCGCAATCAGTGCACCGGCCAGCGCATAGCCGTAGGTGCGCGCCATCGGGCCGAAGATCTGGCCCTCGACGCCCTGCATCGTGAACAGCGGTACGAAGGCTGCCACGGTGATCGTGGCCGAGAAGAATACCGCGCGATCGACCTGCAGAACGCTCACCATGATCAATCGCAATCGATTGGTCCATCCGGGCACCACCTGGGCACCCTTGGGATTGGACGGATCGCTGCCATATCGGCCCTCGGCGAGATTCTCGAGCAGCTCGCGCCGATCGTGCGCCTTCGACTGGAAGTTGCGGAAGATGTTCTCCACCACGATCACCGCCGAGTCGACGATAATGCCGAAGTCGACCGCACCGACCGACAACAGGTTGGCATCCTCCCCCTGCAGCACCAGCAGGATGATCGAGAAGAACAGCGCAAACGGAATATTGATGCCGACGATGATCGCGCTGCGCAAATCACCAAGGAACACCCACTGGATGATGAACACCAGCACGCAGCCGAAGATCAGATTCTCCAGCACCGTGTGCGTCGTAACGCCGACCAGACTGATTCGATCGTAATAAGGCACCACTTTGACGCCCGGCGGCAGGGTGCCGTCGTGATTCATGTCGGCCACCATGGCACTGATGCGCGGCACAACATCGTTGGTGTGATACGTGCGGCCCATGACGACGATCGAGGAAGCCACGTCGTCATCGTGGTTCTTGCCGACTATCCCCAGGCGCGGCACGTATCCGACATAGCAGCGAGCCACGTCCTTGACCAGCACCGGCACGCCGTTGGTCTGCGCCAGCACGATGTTCTCGATGTCGCCGACGTTGTAGCCGCGGGTCAGATCGTCACCACCGCCGCTGTCGATCAGGCCGATGCCGCGGATGTTGACCGACTGCTGGCCTATGGCCACCTCACGGCCGCCGACGTTGATGTTGGCGTTGCCGAGGGCGGTCACAAGCTGGGGCAGCGTGACGTTGTAGGCCTGCAGCTTGCGCAGGTCCGCTTCGACTTCGAATTCCTTGGTCGGGGCACCGAAACTGTTGACCTGCACCACGCCCGGGATCGTCGACAACCGCCGCAGCACGATCCAGTCCTCGACCGTTCGCAGGTTGGTCAGGCCGAAGTCCTTCGGGCCTTCGACCGTATAGCGATAGACCTCGCCGATCAGGCTCGACTGCTGAATCTGCGGCTGCTGGTTGCCCGGCAGCGACACGTTCTGCTGCAGGCTGTTCAGCATCTGGGTATAGGCGAAATAATAGTCGACGCCGTACTTGAACGTGATGCGCAGGTAGGTGAGGCCGTAGAACGAGGTCGAACGCACATTGTCTATCCCTGGGGTCGAGTACACGCCGATCTCCATCGGCACCGTGTAGTAACGCTCCATCTCCTCGGCCGAAAGCCCGGGCGCCTGTGCCGTGATCTCCAGAATCACCGGCGCCGGGTTGGGATAGGCCTCGATGTTGAGTTTGTAGAACGCCGCCAGTCCGGCGCCGATGAACACCACCAGGCCGAGCACGACGATCGCCCGGCGCGTCAGTCCGAAGGCGAGTAGTCCCTTCAACACCGCTCAGCTCTCCCCGCCGTTGACCATGTTGTCGAGGATGATGGCCCCCTTGACTACGACGCGTTCGCCGAGACGCACCCCGTCGATGACCTGGTCGAAGCCGCCGCTTTGCAGTCCGAGCCTGACCGTGCGCTGGGTGAAGTGATGACCATCGCTGGTCACCCACACGGTCATCGAGCCGTCGCCCTCGCGCACCACCCCGTCGAGCGGCATCGCCGGCGCCTTGACCGGCTCGCCGGTGACAATGACGAACGCAGCGAACATTCCCGGCAAAAGTTCGTGCTTGGGGTCGTCGATTTCTGCGCGCACCAGGCCGCGATGAAGCTGGGGGTCGACCGTGGAACCCACGGTCGAGATCCGTCCTTCGAACGTGCGATCCGGGAAAGCCATCACGGAAACGCGGATCTGCTGGCCCTTCTTCACCAGCGGCATATCGCTCTCCGTCACACTGGCGTTCAACCAGATGCGCGAGATGTCGGCCACCGAATAGGGTGCCGGCGGGTTCCCAGGCTGCACGAACACGCCGGGGGCAGCATTGCGCGCCGTGACCCGACCGCCCACCGGGCTGAGCACCACCAGATACGGATCGATGGAACGCGTGCGCACCATGTGATCGATCTCGGCCGCACTCTTGCCGAAGACGGCGACGCCGTCGCGCGCAGCCTTCAGAGCCCCTTCGGCCGTCTGCTGATCGGAAACCGCCTGCTCGAGATCCTTGTCGGCGATGCCTTGAACGTCGTGCAGCTGTTTCGCACGCTCAAGCGTCCTGGTGGTCAAATCCAGGACCGCCGCTGCCGCGATCAAACCCGACTCCGCCTGGATCAGGTCCGGACTTTCGATCGTGAACAGCGCGTGGCCTTTCGCCACATTGTCGCCGAGCTTGGCGAACAACTGGGCGATCCGGCCCTGGTAGGGCGGGAACACCTGCGTTTGCATGTCCTCATTGAAATCGATGTTGCCAACCGCCTCGCGCTGCAATGGAAAGGTGTATTCCGACACGGTGCCGACGTTGATCATTTGCAGCTGGGAATCCGACAGCACGACGGTGTTGCTGGAACTGCTCGGCGCGGCTGCCTTGGAGACCGCGTCCGATTTGGGCGCTTCCGAACCTCCGGCGCGGCCTCCGAGGTAACCCAGGACACCCAAAGTCAGTGCCACGATGACCGCCGCCGCGCTCGCAACGCGCTGGCGGCGCAATGCCGGCCAGATCCGCCACATGGAAGTTTGCCGATTGTCCATTGCTACTCCTCATCCAGGGCAAGGATGCGACACCTCGCTGCGGCATCGCTCGCAACCGCAGTCGATGCGGCGGCATCTGCGCCGACAATGGCGGCAAGCACGCGGCTCGACAACTGTGTGTTTTCCGAGTTGCCGCCGCCAGTCGCACCAACCACAATCAGCCTCGAATGTCCGGCAATCGCAACCGGCGTAGGCTCGGTGCGACTGCATCTGCGACTGCCGCATGGCGGCGTGGAAGGTGATCACGATCATGTCGGCAATTGCGCCGCCCATCCGAACTCTGTTGCTAGCCGGCGGCCTCGTACTCGCTGCGAGCTGCGCCGTGGGGCCGCGCTACCACCGGCCTGAGGCACCGACCGACGCCGGCTACGCGCCCACGCCATTACCCGAAGCAACCGCTTCGGCCGATGTGCACGGCGGCGAGGTGCAGCATCTGGTCGCGGGCCGCGATATTGCGTTTCAATGGTGGCAGTTGTTCCAGTCGCCGCTGCTCAACCGGCTGGTCGAACAGGCCTTCAGAAATAATCCGAGCATCGCCACAGCGCAAGCCGCCCTCGCGCAGGCGCAGGAGCTGGTTTCCGCGCAGCAGGGCTTCTACTTTCCGACCGTGGCGGCGGCTTACCAGGCCGAGCGACACAAGATCTCCGGCAACACCAACGCCAGCGAAACCATCGGCGTGCAGGGCAATGGCGAGAACAAGCTGCCAGAGGCGGAAAATCCGAACAGCCTGCCGCACAACCTGCCGAGCTATTACACGTTTCACACCGCGGAACTGACCGTCGGATTCGTGCCCGACGTCTTCGGCGCCAATCGCAGGCAGGTGGAGTCGCTGAGCGCGCAGAGCGACGCCCAGCGCTTTACGCTCGAGGCCACCTACATCACGCTCGCGTCCAATGTGGTTGCCGCGGCGGTCCAGGAGGCGTCCTTGCGTGCGCAGATCGTGGCGACCACCCAGATCATCGATGCAGACGAAAAATCGCTGCAGATCCTGCGCGATCAGTTCCGGCTGGGCTACGCGATGCGCATCGATGTCGCAGCGCAAGAGGCCGCGCTGGCCCAGGCCGTGGCTACCCTGCCGCCGCTGCAGCAGCAGTTCGAGCAGACGCGGGACATGATGCGAGCGCTGCTCGGCAAGCTGCCGAGCGACACGGACGAAACAGTCGAATTCGAGGCGCTGCAGTTACCGCCAGAGCTGCCGCTGAGCCTGCCGGCCAAGATCATCGAGCAACGTCCCGATGTGCGGGCAGCCGAGGCGCAGCTGCACGCCGCCAACGCGCAGGTCGGGGTTGCGGTCGCGGCCATGCTGCCGCAATTCACGATCACCGGGGCAGCCGGCGGCAACGCGACGCAGATCCCGTGGATGTTTCGCGGCGGCGGCCCGTTCTGGAGCATCATTGGCAATGTCAGCCAACCCATATTCGAGGGCGGCACGCTGCTGCACCGCAAGCGTGCCGCCAACGATGCCTTGCAGCAGGCCGCGGCCCAGTACCAAGGCGCGGCGATGGCCGCCTACCAGGACGTGGCCGACACCTTGCATGCGTCGCTGAGTGATGCCGATGCGCTGGCCGCCGACGTCGACGCGGAAGATGCGGCCAAAGTGACATATGACCTCACACGCCGGCAGATGCAGGTCGGCTACGTCGACTCCCTGACCCTGCTGAATGCCCAGACCACGTACCTGCAGGCGCTGCTTGCGCGCCTGCAGGCGCAGGCGACACGTTATGGGGACACGATCGCGTTGTTCCAGGCGCTCGGCGGCGGCTGGTGGCATCGGCAGGAAGTGGCCGCCGATTGAGGCTTGGGATATGCAATCCGCCATGATCACGACAAGGCCACGCACACCGCTCCTGATCCGCGCCGTGCAGCTGGTATCGGCTGCAGCGCTCGCGACCAGCTGCGCCGTCGGGCCGCATTATCACCGGCCAGAGGCACCGGCGAATCCCGGCTACGCGCCGACGCCGTTGCCCGAGGCGACCGTATCGGCTGGCATTCATGGCGGTGAGGCCCAAAGCCTTATCACTGGGCGCGATATACCATTTGACTGGTGGAAGTCGTTTCAGTCGGCGGCGCTGGACCGCCTGGTGGAGCAGGCGTTCAAGGCCAACCCGACGGTCGCCGCCGCGCAGGCGGCGCTTGCCCAGGCGCAGGAGCTGGTCTACGCGCAGCAGGGCTTCTATTTTCCGACGGTGGCAGCGGTCTACCAGGCCGAGCGCCACAAGATCGCCGGCAACCTGACCAATGATCAGGCCCCCGGTGTGCAGGGCAACGGCGAGAACCTGCTGGCACCGCTGCAGGACCCGATCCACACCCCTCACACCAAGCCGCTGTATTACCAGTTTCACACCGCCGAGCTCACCGTGGGATTCGTGCCGGACGTCTTTGGCAGCAACCGCCGGCAGGTGGAGTCGCTGGCGGCGCAAACGGATGCTCAGCGCTTTGCGCTCGAGGCCACCTACATCACGCTCGCCTCCAATGTGGTCGCTGCGGCAATCCAGGAGGTTTCGGTGCGCGCGCAGCTCGAATCCACCCGGCAGATCATCGAGGCGGATCAAAAGGCGCTGCAGATCCTGCGCGATCAGTTCCGGCTTGGCTTCGCGATGCGCATCGACGTCGCCGCACAGGAGGCCGCCCTGGCGCAGGCCAGGGCCACGCTGCCGCCGCTGCAGAAGCAATTCGAGCAGACGCGCGACCTGATTCGCTCGCTGGTCGGCAATCTTCCGAATGAGGACGTGCCGGAGACGTTCCAGCTCGATGCGCTGCAGCTGCCGCCGGAGCTGCCGATGAGCCTGCCGGGCAAGGTCATCGAACAACGTCCCGACGTACGTGCCGCCGAGGCGCAGCTGCGCTCCGCCAACGCTCAGGTCGGCGTCGCGGTCGCGGCGATGCTGCCGCAGTTTTCGATTACCGGCTCGCTAGGCGGCAACGCCACGCAGATCCCGTGGATGTTCCGCACCGGCGGACCGTTCTGGAACCTGTATGGCAGCGTCAGCCAGCCGATATTCGAGGGCGGCACGCTGCTGCACAGGAAACGCGCCGCCAACGAGGCGTTGAAGCAGGCGGCAGCTCAGTATCAGAGCACCGTCATCGCCGCCTACCAGAACATCGCCGATACACTGCATGCCACGCTGTCCGACGCCGATGCGCTGGCGGCCGACGTCGACGCGGAGAATGCGGCCAAGATCACCTACGATCTCACGCGTCGGCAGATGGAAATCGGCTATGTCAATTACCTGACTCTGCTGAATGCACAGACGACCTACCAGCAGTCACTGCTCACGCGCGTGCAGGCGCAGGCCACGCGTTTCGGCGACACGGTCGCGCTGTTCCAGGCCCTCGGTGGCGGCTGGTGGAATCGCCGGGAAGTGGCCGCGAATTGAGCGGACACGACGACCGCTTCGCCGACGGCAAGCAAATCACCCAGCCAGCCAGCCTAATCCAAGGGCAGCAAGCTCTTCACGCAGCCCGTCATAGAGCAGATAGCCGTACCATAGCGCGAATGCCCCGGCCAGCCGCAGCAGCACCGGGGTGAACCCTGCCGTATCCTTGACGCCGGGCAACAATGCGAAATTGGAATGTATGAACCGCTGGAGGTGCCTTGGCGTTGCCACGGCCCACACGCCGATTCCCGTGACACCCAGGCAAGCGAATATCTGGATGACAAATACGAATAATCCACGTGACATGAACGCCTGCTCCGCGTGTTCGCAGGTGTGGCGCGGCCCCTGGCCTCGCTGCGAGCCAGCGCGTCCTGGCGTGCTGTGGTTTCGAGAAATTCCTGCGGTACTATACCGGCGCGGGATCCGGAAAAGTCGATCCACGGGCCCTTTGCTCTCGGCGCCATTGGGAGGCCTGCGATGTACAACAGAATCCTGGTAGCCACGGACGGCAGTGATACCTCGTCGCGTGCCTGCACCGAGGCGATCAGTCTCGCCTCGAATCAAAAGGCGCGTCTGCGCGTGCTGTACGTGATCAGCTACGCCTATGTGAGCGCCATACTGGGTGGCACGTATACCGGCGACCTGCTGCGACGGATGCGCAGCGACGCCCAGACCACGCTCCAGACGACGGAGGCCACCGCGCGTAGTGCGGGGCTTGAGGTTGAACCAAACCTGCTCGAGCATCACAGCACGCAGATAGGCGAGGCGATCATCGAAGATGCGGTCAAATGGCAGGCCGCCCTTATCGTCATGGGAACTCACGGCCGGCGCGGGTTCGCACGCGCGGTCATCGGCAGTGACGCCGAATATGTGGCACGCCACACGCCGGTACCACTGCTGCTGGTTCGCAGTCCCGCACCCTGACTGGATTCAGCGCCACCGCATCAGAATTTGTAGATCGCTACGAACCAGCTCGAGTATGTCCTGGGCACCAGTTGAGCACTGGCTACGTTGCTGGGGTCGTCGTAGCGCCCTTCGAGGCGAAATTCGAAGTTCCTGGTCGGATCGAAGCCAGACGTCAGCGTCACTTCGTCCAACTTCTGCGAGCTGCCGTGGTAGGTCGCATCGAAATCACCGTTCAGATAGCCATTGCTCTCATCCAGGTACTCCGCGCGCAGCGACACACGTCATCGGTCACTGACCGTGTAGTTGGCGTTTCCGGCAGCCGCCCACCAGGCCATTTCTTCCATGGCGATCTACCGCGGCCGATGGATCGCGTCACGCCGGGACATGCCGCATAATCCAAGCTCACATCAGCTCACATCAGCTCACAGGGGTATGGATGGCCGCGAACTCCCATTCTGCCGACGTCGCCGCGATTGGAATGGGCAAGACGTTTGGCATGTTCCGCGCGTTGAAGGACGTCTCGATCACGATTCGCGACGGCGAATTCCTGACGTTGCTCGGGCCCTCAGGATCCGGCAAGACCACTTTTCTCATGATTCTCGCCGGCTTCGAGGCGCCGAGCGAAGGCCGCCTGACGCGCAATGGCGTCGACATCACGGCCACGTCGGCGGAGGAACGTGCTTTCGGGATGGTATTCCAGGGATATGCGCTGTTCCCGCATATGAGCGTCGAACAGAACATTGCCTTTCCATTGCAGGTGCGCGGGCTGCCGCAGGCGCAAATCAGGCAACGCGTCGCCGAAATAGTGATCCGCGTGGGGCTGCAAGGCCATGAAAAGAATTCTCCGGCGAAGCTATCCGGCGGCCAGCAGCAGCGCGTCGCACTGGCGCGCGCGCTGGTGTTCGAACCGGCGCTGTTGCTGCTTGACGAGCCGTTCTCGGCGCTCGATCGCAATTTACGTGCATTGATGCAGGACGAGGTCAAGCGCCTGCATCGGGAACTGGGCACGACTTTCGTCTTCGTGACCCATGATCAGGGCGAGGCACTGTCGTTGTCTTCTCGCGTGGCAATTTTCAATCGCGGCGAGCTGCTGCAGCTCGGTGCGCCGCAGGACGTCTATGAGCGGCCGGCAAACCGCTTCGTCGCCGAGTTTCTCGGCGACATCAACCTGTTGCCGCTGCGCAATGTCGGCCACGGCGCAGTGGCCGCGAGCGGGCGTTTTGAGGACTGCAGCCTGGGCGCGCCGGCGCGCCCGGACTGCGGGGTCGACGCGATTCTGGCGGTACGGCCGGAACACATGTCACTGGCCGAGGGCAGACCGGGTGCCGACAACGGCATCGCGGCATCGCTGATGTCGGCGACCTATCTGGGCGCGGCAACGCGACTGGGGCTGGCGACGCGCGGCGGCACGTCGCTCACCCTGACGTTGCCGACCGAGCGCGCCGCGGCGGCCATCGGCGCAGGCCCGGATCTATGGGTCACTTGGCCGATCGACAAGGGTTTCCTGCTTCCGGGTAGTAGCTGACGAATAGCAGATGAACCAGGCCTTCCAGCACGACTGCCTAGAAATCCTGGCCGCCCGGCTCGAGCGCGGCGAGATCAGCCGGCGCCGCTTCATTCAGGCCGCGACCATGGTGCTTGCAGGCACACCGTTCGCATTGCACGGCACTCGCGCCGATGCCGCCGGCAAGACGCTGGTGTTCGTGAACTGGGGCGGCGATGCGCTGCGCTCCTACGATCAGGCCTACGGCCAGGCCTTTCTCAGGCAGACGGGCGTGACGGTCAGGCAGGACGGTTCCGGGCCGACCGAAGGGGCTATCACGGCGCAGTTCAAGAGCGGCAAGCCGACCTGGGATATCGTCGATGCCGATCCCTTCTCCGCCAATACCCTGGGCAAGCGCGGGATGATCGAGCCGATCGACTACCAGATCGTGGATCGATCGAAGATGCGCAACGGATTTGGCTGGGAATATGCCGCGTCCACCTATTTCTTCTCGTACGTGATCGCCTACGATGCTGCCAGATTCGGCGCTAGGGCGCCGACTGGCATGGCGGATTTTTTCGATGTCAGGAAATTCCCCGGTAAACGCTCCATGTACAAGTGGGGTGCCGGCATGTGGGAGGCGGCGCTTCTGGCCGACGGCGTCGCCGCCGACAAGCTCTACCCGCTAGACCTGAAACGCGCGCACGAGAAAATCGCCGGGTTCAGGGACCATGTGGTGTCCTACTGGGGCGGCGGCGCCGACAGCCAGCAGATCCTGCTGAACGGCGATGCCTCGATGGCGCTGATCTGGTCCACCCGGGCATCGGTGCTCGAAAGCGACTCTAACGGCCAGCTCAGGTTCATCTGGGATCAAGGTCTGATCTCCCCCGGGGCGATGGCAGTCATCAAGAACAACCCTGCCGGCAGCGACACGGCAATGAATTTCATCGCCAGCGCGCAGGATCCGCGCAAACAGCTCATAGCTTTCGAACTGATGGGCCAGGGGCCGGCCAATCCGGCGACCGACGCACTGATTCCGGCGGACAAAAAGCGCATCAACCCAATGGAGCCGGCCAACGCCGCCCGGCAGATAGCCCTCAACATGGCCTGGTATGCCGATCACTATGCTGAGGCACTCGACGCCTATACCAGGATCATCTCGGCCTGAGCGCGCCCCGATGCAGCCACGCTCGGCGCCATTCACTGGCTTTGTGCTGACCGCCCCTCTGCTGGCGTTCCTGCTGCTCGCCTATGTGATCCCTTTCCTTGGCGTGGTGCGATGGAGCGTGACGCTACCCGAACCCGGCTTTTCCCAGTACCACAAGCTCGCCACCGACCCGCTGGCGCTCTCGGTGCTGATCAGGACCATGCGCATCTGCGTGTTGGTGACCGTCGTCGCCACCACCGCCGCGTACGCGATCGCCTATGTGTGGGTGCGCGGCACGCCGTTGCAGCGCCGGCTGGCAGAGCTGTGCATTCTCATCCCGTTCTGGATTTCGGTACTGACGCGCGCGTTCGGCTGGCTGGCGCTGCTGTCGAGCCGCGGCCTGATCAACACCTGGCTGCAGGATCTGGGCATGCTCGCCGAGCCGCTGACGCTGGTGCGCAACGAGTTCGGAGTCATCGTCGGAATGACGCATTTCCTGATCCCGTTTGCGGTGTTCCCGATTGCCTCGGCGATGCGGGCGATCGATGGTCGCGTG